>Ga0299907_10003225_pt1 | contig 10377 bp, 9 predicted proteins | sample RVTome_16_FD_198680 | JGI IMG/M metagenome (GOLD analysis project Ga0299907, IMG submission 198680) | Soil microbial communities from uranium-contaminated site in the Upper Colorado River Basin, Wyoming, United States - RVT152D67 (version 2) ... | reverse complement strand
ATTGTCGCCGTAGGGCCGTAGGGGTCTGACCCTTTAGTGACGGGGTTTTTACAGTCGCCGGCCCGCGGCGACGGCTCGTGCAACAAAGCGTTAGCTAAAGGGTCAGACCCCTTAAGTGCGTACGCGCGCTACGGCCGGGCCGCCAGCGCGGCCTCTAGGACCACGCGCGCTGCGGGGGCCGCGGTCTCGCCTCCGGCGCCGTTGCGCACCAGAAGCACGGCAACGGCGAGCTCTGGCTTGTCGACCGGCGCATATGCCGTGAACCAAGCGTCGGTGTCCGAGCCGGGCGGCTCGTCGGGGTCGTCCTCGTCGGTCGTGTCCTCTAGCTCCGCTGTGCCGGTCTTCCCCGCTACGCCGATCGGCGCGAGTGAGGCCGCCGTGCCCGTCCCGTAGTTCACGACTCCGACCATCAGTCGCTCGAGCGTGCGGGCGATCTTGCGCGTGGTCACGCGGACGGGCCCGGGCCGGGGCGCCCCGCGGACCAGGATCGGGTAGCGCCGCACTCCGCGTGAGGCCACGGTCTGAGCCATCGAGGCGAGCTGGAGCGGCGTCGCGAGCACGCGGCCCTGGCCGATGGCGGTGGCTCCGAGCGCGAGCGGAGAGGGGATGTCGTCCGCTGCCGGAATGGTGCTTGACAGCGCGCCTGGAAGCCATGGCTCCTCGTTGAAGCCGAAGCGCTCCGCAGTCTCGACGAGCTTCTCGGCTCCGATCTCGACCCCGAGTGGCGCGAAGACCGAGTTGCACGAGTGGGCGAACGTCTGGTCGAAGGTGCCGCCGCAGGCTTCCCCGTTCGCGTTCTCGAGCTCGACGCCGTCGATGATCGCCCTCGTCTCGATCGGGAAGGGGGTCTTGGGCTTGACGAGCCCGTTCTCGAGCGCCGCCGTCGCGGTGATGATCTTGAAGGTGGAGCCGGGGGGCTGCGGTGCCGAGTACGCGATCCCCGCCAGCCCGCGCACCTGTGCCGTCTTGGCGTCGATCGCGGCGATGCCGCCGAAGCGCCCCGCAAGCGCGATCGTCACGGCCTCCTGGATGCCCACGTCGAGCGTGGTCCGGACCGGCTTCGCAGGGGTGGGCTCGGTGGAGGCGAGCACGGTGGCGCCCGCCATGAGCCGCCCGCCCGGCGTGCCCGCCACGAGCACCTCGAGTACCCGCTCCAGCCCGGAGAGCCCGATCGGCGTGTCGCGATCGAAGCCGCGGGCGTAGACCGCGTCCTGCTCCTCCTCGGTCGGCGCGGGGCCGATCTCGCCCGCGATCTGGGCCCCGGCGAGCCCGAGCGGCGTCGTTCGCGCCTCCGCGGGTCCCTCGACGAAGGTCTGGCCGTCCCGCGCAAGGATGTCGGCACGCGGCGGCGCCTCGGTCTCGCGCGTCAGCGCGGCGTCCCCGGAGAGGCCCGGAAACGCGAGCTGCGGCCCCCAGTCGATCCTGCCGTCGGAGACCGGCAGCTGCACCTCGCCCGAGATCCGGCCGAATATCGCCGTGTCGACGTCCACCGCCACGCGCGCTCCGTCGCCCTCCTCCTCGATGTCGCCGATGTCCACGTCGGTTCCGGTCGCGGTGGTCATCGCGCCCTCGTAGGCCGCCTGCAGCTCCTGGGGGCTCGTGCCGGCCTGCGCGGCAGGAGACATGAGCCGCCACATGCGCCCGTAGTCGCTCTCGTCCCACGCCTGCGCGAAGCTCTTCGCGACGCGCTCGGCCTCGGTGTCGCGGAGCGCCCCGTACAGGACGCCCGCCAGAAAGGCGATGGCCGCGAGCGTCGCCAGCGGGATCGCGCGGCGCCTAAGCCGGTTGCGGCGATTCATAACCCCATCTAGTTCGGGCACACGGGCGGGGTACCCTGCCCGGCCCATGACCGCGATCGACTGGATCATCGTCGGCTTCACGCTCGCGATGGCGCTGTGGGGCTACGCCCAGGGCCTGATCGTGGGCGCCCTGTCGCTGGCCGGCTTCATCGCGGGTGCGCTGCTCGGCACGCGCGTCGGCCCGCTCCTGCTCGACGAGGGCTCGAAGTCCGAGTACGCCCCGCTTGTCACCCTCGTGGCCGCCGCGGTGATCGGCGGGGTCTTCGCCTCCGGGCTCGAGGTCGTCGGCTTCCATCTGCGCCACAAGCTGGGCGACCGCCTGGGCGTCATCGACGGCCTCGGCGGGTCGCTGCTGCTGGCGTGCCTCGGCCTGGGGCTCGTGTGGATTGCCGGGGCCGTGGCGCTTCAGACCCCCGGCGCCCGCGAGCTCAGGGAGGACGTGCAGCGGTCGAAGATCCTCCAGGAGCTGAACGCCACGCTCCCGCCGTCCGGTCCGATTCTCAACGCGCTTGCGCGCTTCGATCCGCTTCCGGAGATCTCGGGCCCGGCGCCCGACGTCCGGCCCCCCAGCTCGAAGATCGCGCGCGACCGCCAGGTGAAGGCTGCGGCCGACAGCGTCGTGCGCGTGCTCGGCACCGCCTGTGGCCTCGGCGTGCAGGGCTCGGGCTGGGTTGCGGGCGACGGCATCGTCGTGACGAACGCCCACGTCGTGTCGGGCCAGGACGACACGACCGTTCAGCTGGAGGGCAGTGGCCCGAGGCACGACGCGGACGTGATCTGGTTCGACGTCAAGAACGATCTCGCGGTACTGCGCTCGTCCGGCATCGAGGGCGGCGAGGCGCTGGCCCTGAACGCGGACGCGCCAGCGGGGACGTCGGCGGCGATCCTGGGCTTCCCCGAGAACGGTTCCTACGACGTGCAGGCGGGGCGCCTCGGCTCCACGGTCACGGCGCTTACCCAGGACGCCTACGGCCGCGGGCCGGTGCGGCGCAAGGTGACGAGCCTGCGCGGGCTCGTGAGGCATGGCAACTCCGGCGGCCCGATGGTCGACGGTCAGGGCCGCGTGGTGACGACGATCTTCGCGGCGGCCGAGAACGAGGGTGCCCGTGAGGGCTTCGGGGTTCCGGGCGAGTTCGTCCAGGACGCGATCGGGAAGGCCGACGGCCCGGTGGACACCGGGCCGTGCGTCAGGTGAGGTCGCGGAACGCCTCGCGGCCGGTCCAGTAGTGCTGGGCGTAGATGCACCACTTGCCTCGGCGCAGGGCGCGCTTCTTCCAGTGGAAGCGGCCGCGGACGAGCTGAAGCGAGTCATCCTCGAAGCGCGCGCGTGAGCCGCGGCCCTGCCGCTTGCACGGCCCCTTGAAGGCCTGCAGCTTCATCACGTCTCCCACCGGTGCGGTCAGCTTCACGCCCTTCCTGGTCTCGCGCAGCTTCACCTTGCGCGGCGCCGCCAGCCGGCGGCGCTTGAACGCCTTGGCGAGCTTCCGGAGCACCGGCTTCGGCTCGAACGTCGGGCTGGACAGGCCGAACTTGTACTGCTCGGTGTCGCGCATGTTGTAGATCACGCCTGCCTTGACCCAGCGCGTCTTGCGTACGGCCCTGAAGATGTCGAGCAGGAACTTGCCCTGCTGGCGCCGCGAGACGCACTCGTGTCCCTCCTGCCTGCGCCGGCCCGGATAACAGCTCGTGTACCCGAACTCCGTCAGCCAGACACGGCTCCTGTCGCCGTTCGCGTCGAGCGTGGCCTTGATCGAGCGCAGGCTCGCGAGGACGAGGTCGTAGTAATGGACCGAAAGGCCGTCGTAGTGGCCCTTGATGCCCGCGTCGTAGAGCTGCTGAAGGAACGCGCCGCTCGCGCCCACCATCGAGCCGGCGAGCACCTGCACGCGCGAGTCGGCGTCCTTCACCTTCGAGTAGGTGGCGCGCACCAGCTGCACGTATCTGCCGGCCTTGTCGTCGCCCTTCCAGTACTCCTCGTTCACGTGGTCGGGCTCGTTCCAGATCTCGATCGCGGCGATGCGTGAGCCGAAGCGCTCGGCCAGCAGCGCAGCGGCCCTGCCGTACGCGTCGTGATCCTGCGGCGGGTAGTCGGAGCCGTCGTCTGTGTCGCACGGGCCCGCCGGGTCGGAGTCGGTCCAGCACGGCGTGGTCTGGAGCAGGAGCAGCACGTCGAGGTTCCGCTGCGCGGCCGCCCTGGTGAAGTCGTCGATGCGATCGAGGTACTCGGCCGAGTAGGCGCCCGCCTCGGGCTCGAGCACGGCCCAGCTGACGTCCACCTTGACCAGGTTGACCCGCGCCTTCTTCGCCAGCGTGAGCTCCTCGGTCACGCCGGCCGGGTCCATGCGGAGCGGGCTGAGCTGCACCCCGCGGTACGCCGTCGCGGCGTGGGCGGGCGCGGCCGCCAGGGCAGCCGTGGCCAGCGCAAGGGCTATCGCGAGTCGCATACGCACTCGAACACCTAATCGGCCGCGTCAGAGCGGGTTGTGAATTAGCCGCCCTGGACGTGGACCCGCTCGGGCTGGATCCGGAAGACGATGCGCTGCTCGCCCGGCTGCAGCCAGGGGTACTCGTCCTTGTCGAGGTACTTCTTGGCGAGGAAGTCGATCTGCTCCTTGGCGCCCTCGTGCGTGTCCTCGACGACGCGGCCGCGGATGGAGACGTATTCGTAGGGGTTGTCCTTGGACACGTGCACCCAGATCGGATTGACCTGGACGCTGCCTCCGTCCCCCTTCGTCCCGACGTAGGCGAAGTTCGGAGCCTCGAGCAGCTCGCGGGCTTTCCCTTCGATTTCTGCGGGCATCGATGCGCTCTCCTTCGTGTTAGAAACGATCCGTGCTCTCTCCTACCCGAAAGCTGCTCCCTGCTCTCCTGGGAACCGTCGCGGTCGCCGCGGTTGGGTCCGGCCCGGCCGGCGGAGACCCCCGTGCGACCGGCGCGGCGAAGCTCGACCGGAACCCGTGCCTCGAGCGCGAGACGCGGCGCGAGCTGCGCTGCCCCGACCTCGAGATGAGCCCGCCCTCGAACATGTTCCTCAGCCGCTCGCGCAGCGGCCGGATTCGGCTGCATGCGGCCAACTCGATCGACAGCGTCGGGCGCGGTCCCGCGGAGCTGCGAGGGCGGCGCAGCGGCCGGTTCGAGATGCGCGCGCGCCAGGTGATCTACAAGCGCGGCGGCGGCAAGATCAGGCTCGACACGGGTGCCCGCCTGCAGTTCAAGCGGATCCCCGGCCAGTACCGCTACTGGAAGTTCCGGAGGGCCGCGAAGTTCGAGCTCTGGCGCCTCGACGACGAGGGCCGGCGGAAGAAGCTCGTGCGCACGGGGCCGAAGATCTCCTACTGCCTGCGCGATCTGGCTCACACCCGGCCCAAGCTGCCGGGCTCGCCCGCCGCCTTCCACTACCCGGCCTGCAACCAGGAGCTGTCCAAGCGCCGCGTGACGCTGGGGACCTCCGTCGGATGGTCGGACGTCTATCCGTCGACCTATCACGAGCAGTACCTGCATGTGACCGGCCTCCGCGGCTGCTTCGCCTACGTCCACATCGCGGATCCCGGCAACGGGATCTACGAGTCGGACGAGGAGAACAACGAGGGCGAGACGGTGGTGCGCCTGCCGTGGCGCGGCTCGCGCAAGGGCTGCCCGAAGCGCAGCCGGGGCGTGCCGCCGCCGGCCAAGGGGGACGAGGACGGTGGCGCGGAGGCGCCACCGGAGTATTAGAGTGTCGCTCCCCCGGACGACGGCTGGGGGTAAGGGGCAAACTCAAGGGGCAACTGCGGGAGGTTGCTGTGCATTCCCTCGAGGAGGCACGAGGCTGGATCGAGGCGCGCGTCGACGACGTGTATGGAGCCCGGGTCGGGGTGGTGACGGACGTCTACTTCGACCCTGAGGACCAGGAGGTGCACTGGCTGCTCCTGCGCGTCGGCTCGGGCGACGGGCCGCTTGTGCCGGTGCCCGTCCACTACTCGATCGCGACGAGCGGCCAGGTCTGGGTGCCGATCACGAAGGACCTGATCCTGAAGGCGCCACCTTCCGCCGATGGTGCACCAGGGGTCACCCGCGACGAGGAGCTGGAGCTCTGCTTCCACTATGGAGGCCTGCGGGCGCGGGCGGTCGAGTTGAGGCAGCGCGGTGAGGACGAGCTCACCTGCGTGCCCGGCGGTGCGGTGCTGCCGTTCCGGCCGGGCTGAGCCGGTTCAGACGCTGACGGTGCGGCGCATCCAGGCGCCGACGGTGTCGCGCTGGAGCGTGAACCCGTCGTGCGGGAGCCGCGACAGTATCTGCGCGACGAAGCGCTCTGACGCCTCGCTTCCGGGCTCGCGGCCGGTGGCGTCCGCGAGCAGCGTGCGGGCAAGCTCCATGGCGTTGCCGACGGCGTCCACACCCCAGCCGAATCCTGCCCCCGGCGGAGTCAGCCGGCCGACGCCGGCGGGATCGACCACGTAGACGGCTTGCGCGCCGGCCTCGAGCCGCCCGACGTAGGTGCGTGTTTCCGAGCGTGAGTGCATGGGCTCCCAGCTTCGGTAACGGCCGAAGCCCCCGGAAGTGAAAGGGATACGCGCCTTAACTGGACGGGCGTCCTAGCGAATGCCCAGGTTTACGGCAGGAATGTGGGCGCTCAGGGCCGGACGAAGGCCTTGCGCGCCTTCGAGGCGCCCGTCACGTAGGGCCAGCCGGCCTCGGCGGGCACCAGGATCCGGAAGAAGATCTTCGTCGGCCGGCTGATCCGGCGGAAGCGGTACCTGATCGAAAAACGGCCGGTGGGCTTGGTGCGGCCCAGCTTGACGGCCGGACGCCACTTGCGCCCGTCGAGGTACTGGATCTGGATCAGCTTGCCGTCCGGAGGGACCGTGGCGCCGAGCAGGCCCACCCGCCCGCGGAAGGAGATCGTGCCGCCGCGGCGCAGCCGCTTCGGCGCCAGCTTGAGCTTTGCCCAGCCGCGTACCAGGAGCTTCGCGGTGTCGTCGGCGGGGCGCAGCGAGCGCGTCCCGGCGAAGTGGACCCGCAGCTCGCGGGAGCCGCCCCGGGCCAGGCGCAAGGCGTAGCGGCCGTTGCCGTCCGTGACCAGCTCGGCGAGCGGCTGCCAGGCTCCGCCCGCGAGCGGCCGGCTGAAGATCACCACGCGCGTGTCGGGGAGCGGCGCCCCGCTGCCCGAACGCAGCACTCCGCGCAGCCAGGCTCGCTTCCCGTAGCCCACGCGGATCGTGGGCAGTGCCCGCCCCGAGCCCTGCGAGCGGCGGTCCAGGCTGGCGCTCAGTCGCGTGTCTCCGCGCAGCGGCAGATCGAGCACCATCGGCTCGCCGTCCGCGCGGGAGCCGGTCGCTCTCCGGTTGCCAACCGCGTCCCAGGCGCTGGCCTGCAGCTCGTAGGTGCCGCGCTCGAGCTGCTCGTCCGGGACGGTGGCGATCAGCTGCGTGCCCTCGACCCGCGTGTCGAGCGCCCGCCACTCGGCGACTCCCCGCTTGCGGATCTCGATCAGCCCGCCGGCCACGCCACTGGCCGCGTCGGCGGTGTCCACCCGCACCTCCGCCGGGTTGTGCGGGTCGCGCGTGTCCTTGAAGGCGAGCGTGGGGGCGGTGGTATCGAGGCGGAGCTTTGCGGTGGTGTGCTGTTCGGGATCTGCATTGCCAGCTTCATCCTGAAGCCACAGGTATACGCCCCAGGTCCCGTCGCCTGGCACCTTGACTTTTGCGGCCGTTCCCTCAATGCCGAAGCCATCCTCGGCCGTCGTCGGAGCCGAGCCGATCTTGTAATACGCACCCGCGATCGGCGATCCGTTCCCCTGGTCCGGGTTGGCCCACGTGACGTCGAAGTCGTTCGTCGCGCGCCAGCCGTCGCCGCCCGCGACCTCCAGGTTCAGGGGATGGCCGGGCGCGTTGTTGTCGACGAGGAACTGCTGCGTGGCCGACGTCTCCGAGCCGCCGGCGTCGCGTGAGGTGACGGTCAGCGAGTGGCTGCCGTCGGCCAGCTGTCCCGGCTCGTTGAGCGCGAACTGGCCGCCCGTGCTCTTCGCGCACGGCAGGGGCGCCTGGTAGCCGCCCGACGGCAGCCGCAGGCACGAGTGGTTCAGCGTGCGGTGGAGGGACCCGTCGACCGTGAGCGTGACCGACTCCACGCCGCTGCCCGCATCGGTGGCCGAATAGCTCAGGACCTTCTCGCCCGAGTTCCAGCCGGTGGACACGCCGGAGAGCGAGGGCAGCCCAGGGGCGGTGAAGTCCTCGACCACCGCGTGTGACTCGAACTGCGAGATGCTGCCCGCGCGGGCGCCCGCGGCGTCCTCGCAGGTTGCCTCGCCGCACCACAGTCCGGCGTAGAGATGGTTGGCCGTGAGCGAGCCGCCGGCGAGCGTCCCGAGGCGGGCCTCGACGTCGGACCAGCTTCCGCCGCTCACGCCGATCGGCCAGTAACTCGAGCAGTCGGTGAAGAAGCCGTTGCAGGCGGACACCCGCCAGTACATGCCGTTTCGAGTCGTCCCGCTCGAGCGGATCGAGAAGCCCGTGAAGCGCGCGCCGCCGTCGGTGAACATGCTCGCGCCGCCCCAGTTGTTGCGCGCGGTCGTGCCGTCGGTGCGGATGTCCCAGGACGAGCAGTGATTGGCCTGGAGGAACTTCGTCGGCGAGGAGGACTGGGCGTGCCAGCCGTTCGGGCAGCCCGCGCCGTTGAGCCCGAGCCCGTAGACGTGGAAGGTCCCGGCGGACGCGGGCGCCGCGGAGGCGCCCGCGACCACGAGAAGCATCAGGGCAAGGCGCGGCATCTGGCTCCGCAAGCCCCGCCCGCGTGAAGTTCGCCCCCGGATGGTCAAGAGAATTTCCTCAATAGTCCTAACGCGCCAGGGCGCCCGATCTTGCCGCGGCTAAAGAAAGCCGGGTCAATGTGCCGATGCAGGAGCAGATCCCGCGCAAATGCTTCCGACCTTGACTCGCATCAAGGCGCCGGGCGCGGGGGGCGCACGAGGCGTCCCCCGCATCCGGGATCGACCGGCGGTCGATGGGGCGCGCCCGGCGCTAGATTTGGGTTCGTGCAGGGGGGGAAGGGCATCGCAGCCGCGGCGGTCGTCGCCGCGCTCGTGGCGGGACCGGCGTTCGCGGGCGAGAAAGAACTGCCGACGCTCCGCGCCAAGGCCGGCGAGCTGAAGGGCAACGTGTTCCCGCTGAAGCTGCGCTGCCCGAAGGCACGCGTCAGCTGCGCCGGCAGCGTCGCCTTCAAGGGCAAGAAGCGCCGCCGGGGCCGCATCTACCGCGTGGAGGCGGAGCCGCTCGAGTTCTCGCCCTTCGCGGGCGGCAAGCGGAAGACCCTCCGCTTTCGCCTCTCCGAGGACGCACTCCGCGCCGTTGAGCGCGCCAATGGCATCACGGTGAGGGTCCTGATCGAGGCCACCTACGGCGTGGGCGAGCCGGACAGGATCCGCCTCCGGGCGCGGCTCTCGCCCTAAACGCCGCGGCACATGCGTCTATCGTGGACGCACGTATGGGCAAGACACTCGTGATAGCAGAGAAGCCGTCAGTCGGCCGTGACCTGGCCGGCGCGCTTCCCGACTCCTTCACCACGAGCAAGGACAAGGCCCACATCGAGGGCGAGAAGTACGTCATCACGTGGGCGATCGGCCACCTGGTGGGGCTGGCCGAGCCGGAGGCCTATGACGAGAAGCTGAAGAAGTGGCGCTTCGCCGACCTGCCCATCGTCCCGAAGAAGTTCAAGCTCGTCCCGAACGACGACAAGGCCAAGAAGCAGCTGTCGGTCATCCACAAGCTGCTGCGCTCCGACGACGTCGACCTCGTCGTGAACGCCTGTGACGCCGGCCGCGAGGGCGAGCTGATCTTCGCCTACGTCTTCGAGACGGCCAAGGTGAAGAAGCCCGTCAAGCGGCTGTGGCTGTCGTCGATGACGAAGAAGGCGATCCAGGAGGCCTTCGAGCGGCTGCGCGACGGCGAGGAGATGGAGCCGCTCGAGGCCGCGGCCCGCTCCCGCTCAGAGGCGGACTGGATCGTCGGCATGAACGCCACGCGCGCGGCGTCGATCAGGTTGCGGGCCGCCTTCGACGGCGCCGTGTCGCTGGGCCGGGTGCAGACGCCCACGCTCGCGCTGATCGCGCGCCGCGAGCAGGAGATCCGCGACTTCAAGCCCGAGCCCTACTGGCTGGTGGAGGCCAAGTTCGCCGCCGACGACACGCGCCGCTACGGGGCCCGCTACATGGGCGGCAAGCGGATCGAGGAGGATCTCGCCGCGCAGATCGTCGAGGCGGTCAGGGGCAAGCAGGGCACGATCACGAAGCTCGAGAAGAAGGAGGAGCGCGAGCGCTCGCAGCTCCTCTACGACCTCACGTCGCTCCAGCGCCACGCGAACACGCTCTACGGCTTCTCGGCGCGCCGAACGCTCGGCGCCGCCCAGAAGCTCTACGAGCAGCACAAGGCGATCACCTACCCGCGCACCAACTCGCGCTGGCTGTCAGGCGATCTCGTGGCCGACATCCGCCCGACCGCCGAGTTCGTGGGCAACCATCCGCAGTACAGGAAGGGCGCCGAATACGTGCTGTCGCTGGCCGAGCTGCCGCTCGGCCGGGTGGTGAACGACAAGAAGGTCACCG
>Ga0299907_10003223_pt1 | contig 10379 bp, 11 predicted proteins | sample RVTome_16_FD_198680 | JGI IMG/M metagenome (GOLD analysis project Ga0299907, IMG submission 198680) | Soil microbial communities from uranium-contaminated site in the Upper Colorado River Basin, Wyoming, United States - RVT152D67 (version 2) ... | reverse complement strand
CGAAGCGAAGCTCGCTGCGATGGAAGCGATGGCCGCCGAGGACGAGGCGATCGAGGATCAGGTCGACGCGGGGTCGATGGAAGCGATCGAAGAGGCCGAGACCGTTGCCGAGCTCGAGCCGGACGCCGACGGGGACAGTGCCCACGGCGAGTCGGAAGAGCCGGCCGCGGAAGCTGCCGGTGTCGAAGTGGCGGAGGAAGCCGGGCCGGACGCATCCGCCGACGAGGCGGAGGAGCGAGCCGAGGCCTGAGTGGCCGACACACCGGACCCGGCCGAGGCGGCCGGCCCGGCGCCGCCCCGCACGCATCTCTCTGACACCGACCCCGGTCCGCCTGAAGAGCGCCGGGCCGGCCGCCGCGCCGCGACCGGGGGCCGAGCACGACGAGTGCGGCCCGAGCCCGAGGGTCTCGGGGGCGCCCTCAGGGAGCTCGTGCCGCTCATCCTTTCCGCGCTCGTGCTGGCGATCCTCATCAAGAGCTTCTTGATCCAGGCCTTCTTCATCCCGTCCGTGTCGATGGAGCCGACCCTCGAGCCGGGCGATCGGATCCTCGTCTGCAGGATCTGCAAGGTCTTCTCCGACGTCACGTACGGGGACGTGATCGTGTTCTCGGATCCACATCCCGCGCCGCACGAGGACCGGGGGATCGCGGGGGGTTTCCTCCACTGGCTGGGCGAGGGGATCGGCGTGGCCCGTCCGGAGGATGACGACTTCATCAAGCGCGTGGTGGCGATGGAAGGGGACACGTGGGAGATGCGCCGAGGGGCGATGTTCGTGAACGGCACCCGGGTCCGCGAGCCGTATGTAGCTGCGGAACGAGATTCCCGGGACTTCGGGCCCGAGACGGTTCCAGATGGCATGCTCTTCGTGTTGGGCGATAACCGGCTGCACTCGGGAGACTCGAGGTTCCCGCCTCCTGGCGGGCTCGGCTACATCCCGGAGGACAAGGTGATCGGGGAGGCGTTCGTGATCGCGTGGCCCTTCGGGAGGATCGGAGGGATCGACTGACCGGCGACCTCGTCCGCTACGAGCGTGCCCTGCGCGAGCAAGGATTCACCCGGGTTGCCGGTGCCGACGAAGCCGGCCGAGGCGCACTGGCCGGACCGCTGGTGGCGGCGGCGGTAGTCCTTCCCGAGGGGTTCGATCCTGACGGGATCGATGACTCGAAGCTCTTGACGCGGAACCAGCGGGAGGCGGCGTACGCCCGGATCGTCACGGCGGCGTCGTTCGCCGTCGCGAAGGCCGAGCCGGCCTCCATCGACCATCGAGGCCTCCACCGCTCGAACCTCGCCTTGCTGCGGCGCTGCATCCGTGCGCTCGACCCGGCGCCCGAGTACGCCCTCACCGATGGCTTCCCGGTGCCGCGCATGCCGTGTCCGTCGCTCGCGATCAAGAAGGGCGACGCGGTGGCGATCTCGGTCGCGGCTGCGTCGATCATCGCGAAGGTCACGAGAGATCGGATCATGGTCCGGATGCATGGTCGCTACCCGGCGTTCGGCTTCAACCACAACATGGGGTACGGGACGCCCGAGCATCTGGAGGTGCTCGACCGTCTCGGACCGACCCCGATCCACCGGTTCTCCTTCGCCTGCGTCGGCCAGCCGTTGCTCCCCGGGATGAGTCGGTCGGTCGGCCTCCCGACGTGGGAAACGGGCTCGCATGAGAGCATGACGCGATGAACGAGGACGACATCGAGCGCTTCGAGGAAGAGCGGGAGCTCGAGCTCTACCGCGAGTATCGAGACGTGCTCCCGATGTTCGCCTACGTGATCGAGACCGAGCGGCGCTTCTACCTCGCGAACAAGGTGGAGCTCGAACATCTCGAGGGGGGCTGGGTGCGTGTCGAGCTCAGCGACGCCTGGGTCTGGGACATGTTCCGGCCCGCTCGATTCGTAACCACTGTCCGTGTGGTCACGAGGCACGACGTCAACGTGGAGGAGCTCCGTCAGGACGCCACGTCGATCCCCGACTCACCCGAGGTCTGATGCCTTCCCCAGAGGTCTTCGCGGCCTTCGCCGTGGCGTCGCTCGCCCTGCTCGTCGTCCCCGGGCCATCGGTCCTCTACATCGTCACGCGCTCGATGGACCAGGGGAGAGCTGCGGGTCTGGTGTCGGTCCTGGGGATCCACACGGGCTCGATCGTCCACGTCACCGCGGCGGCGCTCGGACTGTCGGCGATCCTCGCGTCCTCCGCGCTGACCTACGGGATCGTGAAGTACGTGGGCGCCGCGTATCTCATCTGGCTCGGGATCCGAGCGCTTCGCGGGCGCGATGAGGGGCGGCCCGATGTCGAGGGGAAGGGTCACTCGCTCCGGCGGATCTACGCGCAGGGCGTGGTGGTGAACGTCTTGAATCCGAAGACGGCCTTGTTCTTCCTCGCGTTCTTGCCCCAGTTCGTGGATGTGTCGAAGGGCTCGGTCCCGCTGCAGGTCGTCCTCCTAGGCCTCACGTTCATCCTCCTCGGGTTCATCTCGGACGGGAGCTACGCGCTCGTCTCGGCCCGGGTATCTCGGAGACTGGCGAGCCGCCGACGCTCGGGGATCGTGCGCCGGTGGCTGCCCGGGCTGACCCTGATCGGCCTGGGCGTGGTCTCGGCGTTCAGCGGTCGACGGCCCGCCCTGACCTGATCCTGTCGGTATCGCCGACTAGCGTCCTCGCGGTGACGGGGCGGATCGGCTCGCGGGGAGAGGATGCCGCTGCGGACGCCTACCGCCGACGCGGGTATCGGTTGATCGCCCGGAACTGGCGCTGCGGCCTCGGCGAGGTGGACCTGATCGTGGAACGTCGGGGTGTCCTCGTGTTCTGCGAGGTGAAGTCTCGGCGCGACAGCGTGTACGGAGGCGGGTACGAGGCCGTTACGTGGAAGAAGCGAGCGAAGCTCCGGGCCCTCGCGGAGGCGTACCTGCAGGCCTCGAGCGCACGACCTCAGGCGATCCGCTTCGACGTGGCGAGCGTCGCGGTGCGCGATCAGAGGTCAACGATCGAGGTCTTCGAGGATGCGTTCTGAGGCACCCACCAGCGTGTCGAGGAGCCGGTCGGCATCGGCCTCGGTCGAGAGGTAGTTGATCACGCCCGCCCGCAGCCAGGTTCGGCCGTGAAGCGCAGTGGTCGAGAGCCACCCCACGCCGGAGACCTCCAGGGCGCGCTGGAGTCGCCGCTGCAGCTCGTCGGTCTTCGCGGGATCGAGTCCGGGCGGTGCCCACCGCACGCAGACGACCGCGAGCTCCGGCGCGACCACCTCGAAGGCCAGTTCATCGGCGCGCGACGCGAGATGCCGGGCGAGATCGACATTGCGTTCGATCAGGCGTGCGAAGCCGTCGGACCCGAGATGCTTCCACGACAGCCAGAGCTTGAGAGCGCGGAACCGTCGCGTGCCTTCCAGCGAGTACTGGTACCAGTGGAGCGGCCGCTCCTCGGGGCCCCAGACGGCGTAGTACTCCGGCTCTCGGTGGAAGGTGCGCAGGAGGTCCTCGCGGCGCTTCACGAGCAACCCGCCGATGTCGTAGCTCTGGAAGAGCCACTTGTGCGGATCGACCGTGAGCGAATCGGCACGTTCGAGTGCCGGCAGCTTGTGAGCCTCGCGAGCCGACAATCGGGCGGCCGCGCCGTACGCGGCGTCGACATGGAACCACAACCCCTCGCGCTCGGCGAGGTCGGCGAGTGCGGGGACATCGTCGATCGATCCCGTGTTCGTCGAGCCGGCGACGGCGCTGATGGCGAACGGTGTGAGCCCCGCCGCGCGATCCTCGGCGATCGCCGCCGAGACGGGTCCCGCGTGCAGACGGTAGTCATCCTCGGAGGGAACGATCCGGAGGGTGCCGTCCGGGAAGCCGAGGAGGTCGACCGCCCGCTCGATCGAGAAGTGGGTCTGGTCGGAGGCGTAGACTCGTGTGCCTTCGAGCCGCGCTCCGCGCGGTGGCTCGTCGGTGCCGAGGACCTTCGCCAGGTGCACGTCCCGAGCGACGGTGAGGGCCATGATGTTCGCCATCACACCGCCGCTCGTGAGGACGCCCCACCCGTCGGCGCCGTAACCGCAGAGGTCGCAGAGCCAGCGGATCACCTCTTCCTCGACGAACGGTGCCGCCATCCCTGAGAGCCACACGTCGATGCCCTGGTTCAGCCATTGCGCGAGGGTCTCGCCGGCGATCGACATCGGAAGAGGCGGCGGCGTGAAGTAGCTGTACGAGCCGGGGTGTTGGGCCGCGTACGCGAACGGCGCGAGGCGCTCGCGGAACTCCGCCAGCACGTCGTCCGAGGTCCTGCCGCCGACGGGCGCTGGACCGGGAACGCCCGACTCCCCGAAGAAGGCCCGGCGCATCTGCGGGTAGAGGTCGGGCGCGGTGGGACGGTCCGCCGCCGGCCCGTAGAGCCAATCGAGGGATTCGCGCCATGTTCGCTCGCCCAGGCGCTCGAGAGCCGCGCGCGACCGTTCCCGATCGCGGACGTCGATCAGCTCGGGTTCGGGATGATCCAGGGGTTCGGGCACACGGCGGATGCTATCGCGGCGGCAGAACGAGCCCGTCGTGTCGGTGGTCGCGGGTATCGTCCGGCGCTCATGTACGGGCGGGTCCTGGGGGTGGCGGTGCTCGGCGTCGGCGGGCATCTCGTGACCGTGGAGGCACACGTGGGTCGCGGTCTCCCTGCCCTCATCGTCACCGGACTCCCCGGCGCGGGCGTACAAGACGCCCGGGAGCGCGTCCGCCCGGCCGTCGAGGGCGCCAAGCTCGAGTGGCCACTCCGGCGTGTCGTCGTGAACCTCGCGCCGGCCAACGTTCGGAAGGAGGGCCCCGGCCTCGATCTACCACTGGTGATGAGCGTCCTGGCAGCGACGCGGCAGATCCCGAGCGATCGACTGCGCGCGTTCGCGTTCGCCGGCGAGGTCTCGCTGAAAGGCGAGCTGCTCACGACGCCCGGCATCCTCACCGTGGCGATCGCGGCCGCGACGGCGGGCCTGAGCGGGGTCGTGGTGCCGGCCGCCAACGCGGTCGAGGCCGCGCAGGTCGAGGGGCTCCACGTGGTCGGCGCGGAGACACTTTCCGACGCGGTCGGCTTCCTCCGGGGGACGTGGTCGGCGCCCGACGTGGTGACACCGGCGGAGGATGCGCCGGCCGCCGCGACCGTGGACCTGGCCGAGGTGCGCGGACAGACGCAGGCGCGCCGTGCCCTCGAGGTCGCGGCGGCCGGCGGTCACAACATGCTGATGGTGGGTTCGCCCGGGGCGGGCAAGACGATGCTCGCCCGGCGACTGCCGACGATCCTGCCGGAGCTCTCGCGGGAGGAATCGCTGGAAGCGACGCAACTCCATTCGGTCGCCGGGTTGCTCGGCTCGTCGCGGGGTCTCCTCCGCGCCCGCCCATTCCGGGCACCGCACCATTCGGTCTCGACCGTGGGGTTGCTCGGCGGTGGCAGTGCCCACGTGCGGCCCGGAGAGGTCAGCCTCGCGCACCACGGTGTCCTGTTCCTCGACGAGCTCACCGAGTTCCGGCGCGACGCCGTCGAGGGACTACGCCAGCCGCTCGAGGACGGCCGCGTCGTCATCACGCGCGCCGTCGGTTCCGTGGAGTTCCCGGCCCGGTTCACGCTCGTTGCAGCGGCCAACCCGTGTCCATGCGGTTTCGACGGTGATGGGATCAGGCAGTGCGTCTGCAGGACCGACCGGGTCCAGGTCTACCGGAACAAGTTGTCGGGGCCGTTGCTCGACAGGATCGACATCCGGCTGCGGATCCCGCGCCTCACCAAAGAGGAGTTGCTGGGATCCTCGCCGGGAGAGGCGTCCACGCTGGCTAGGGCCAGGGTCGAGGAGGCGCGCGACAGGCAGCGCCGGAGATGGGGGACGGTGGGGGTGTCATGCAACGCCCACCTGCCGGGGCCGGTCGCGCGCCGGACGTGCTCGTTATCTCCCGACGCCGAGAGCCTGCTGACGAAGGCGGTGGAGACCCTGGCGCTCACCGGACGCGGCTTCGACCGTGCCATCAAGGTCGGCCGGACGGTCGCCGACCTCGCCGGGGCGGAGCGCATCGAGACAGACCACCTGGCGGAAGCGCTCTCGTACCGAACGGGATTCGGACCGGAGGTGCTTGCTGGTGCCGGATGAACCTGAGCCGCCACCACCGCGCGGGTGGCCTCCCGGATTCGGGCGGGGAGAAGACGAGCGCGCCGCCCTCCTCACGCTTTCGGAGCTGCGCGCGATGCCGCCGCTGAAGGTGCACGCCGAGGCCTGGGAGGTGGGCTCGGCCCGAGGATGCGTCGAGTCCGTCCGTCGCGGCCGGCTCGGGAGCGACGGCGACCGCGAGTGGCTCCCGCAGGTCGTGCCCGAGACGACCGCGGCTCGTGTCGAGGGGGCGGGGGCGAGGCTGGTCACGCCGGCGGATCCCGAGTACGAAGATCGGCTGAACGACCTCAGGGATCCACCGGCGTGTCTCTTCCTGCTCGGCAGGCCGCTTGAGGACTCGCCCGAGCGCGTGGCGATCGTCGGCTCGCGGAGATGCTCGAACGTGGGTCGGGACGTGGCACAGGACCTGGCGCGAGCGCTCGTCGCCTCCGGCCTCGCCGTCGTTTCAGGGGCGGCGCACGGGATCGACGCGGCCGCTCACCGCGGTGCGCTGCAGGCGGCGGGCCGGACGGTTGCGGTGCTCGGCTCCGGCATCGACGTCGCATACCCTGCCAGCAGCCGGGATCTTCTCGAACGGATCGCCGTGAGCGGCACGATCGTGAGCGAGTACCCGCCCGGCACGCCGGCGGGACCCCAGCACTTCCCGGCGCGGAACAGGATCGTGGTGGCGCTCGCGCGGGCGTTGGTGGTCGTGGAGGGCGCGGCGAAGAGTGGGTCGCGGATCTCGGTCGATCACGCGCTCGACCTGGGCCGCGAGATCTTCGCCGTCCCGGGGCCTGTGACGAGTCCGCTCGCAGAGACGCCGCTCGAGATGATCCGTGACGGGGCGACGCTCATCCGGGGGGCCGACGATCTCCTGGACGACCTCGGGATCGATCGCGCCGCGCCGCCTCCGGCACCTCCCGACCTCGACGACGACGAGCGAAGGGTCTGGGACGCGCTGTCGGGAGGGTCGCTGCCGGATGCCGTTGCGCGAGAGTCGGGGATGTCGATCCCCGACGCCGTGACAACCTTGATCCAGCTAGAAGTGCGTGGGTTGATCGAGAGCGTCGGCGGCCGGTACCAACGACGGCACCGCGCGTCCGCCCCGATCGCCCAATGAGCGAGGCACGCACCTACGCGGGTGGAGCCCGACCGCGACGCTCGCGGCCGCTCGCCGTCGGCTAGGTGGAGGGGTGCCCCACGCGGTCGGGGGATGCGGGGGCCCTCACTAGGGACCTTGCACAGCCCCCTTGCGGTTGATACACAGGGACGCCACCCACCGGGAGCGTGCATGCCCGAAGGACTTCCCCCAACCGAGATCGATCTTCTCCGCGCCTTCGAGGACCATCTGGCCCTCGAGCGCCGACTGTCCTCGAACACGGTTGCTGCCTATGGGGTCGACCTCCAGCAGCTGGCCACCTTCCTGGGGAGGAACCGCTCTTCACTCACGGAGGCCCCCTATCCGCTCCTTCGCCGGTTCCTCGCGCAGCAGCACACGCTCGGCTACGCGCGCGCGACCATCGCTCGGCGCGTGGGTGCGATCAGGACCTTCTACCGGTGGGCCGTCTCCGCAGGGCGTGTGGAGCGTGATCCCTCCCTGCTGCTCGGACGTCCCAAGGTGGTCAATCGCCTCCCCACCGTGCTCCGCCCGAAGGAGGCGGACGGCCTCGCGGAGGCGCCCGGGGGAACGGTCCCCGACGATCCGCTCGAGCGCGCGATCGCCCTGCGCGACCGCGCGGTCCTCGAGCTCCTGTACGGCTCCGGGCTCCGGGTAGGGGAGGTCGCAACCTTGCGGTTGGATTCGGTCGATGTGCGGCGGGGGCGGGTGCTCGTGCTCGGGAAGGGCTCGAAGGAACGCGAAGTACCTATTTCCGAGTATGCTGCGGACGCCCTGAGTGCCTACCTGCGTGAAGGTCGGTCAACGATGGCTCCGGAAGGATCTCGCACACTCTTCTTCAATCGGCGCCGCAATCACTTCAGTGAGCGCGATATCCGTTCGATGGTTGAGCGGTATGGCGCTACGCTGCTGCCGGGGAGGCGGGTGACTCCGCACACCCTGCGGCACTCGTTCGCCACGCACCTTCTGGAAGGAGGGGCCGACATCAGGGCTGTGCAGGAACTGCTCGGGCACGCGAGCGTCGCGACGACGCAGCGGTACACGCACGTCTCGCGCCGTCGGCTCTTCGAGGCGTACGAAGCCGCCCATCCGAGGGCCTGACGTGGCGACGGCGAAGAAGGTCGCGACCAAGACCGCGGTGCGCCCACGCAAGGCGCCGGCGAAGGCTCCGCTCTCCAAGACGGTCACGATCCCGCCCGCGGTCGACGACGAGCTCGCGATCAGGTGGGACGCGTACAAGAGCGGAGCCGATCTCGACGCGCGTGAGAAGCTGATCCTCCACTACGCACCGCTCGTGAAATACGTCGCGAGCCGCGTGGCGACGGGCTTGCCCTCCAGCGTGGATCAACACGATCTCGTGAGCTACGGCATGTTCGGGCTGATCGACGCCCTCGAGAAGTTCGAGCCGGGTCGTGGCAACAAGTTCGAGACCTATGCGGTCCCGAGGATCAAGGGTGCGATCATCGACGAGCTGCGGGCGATGGATTGGGTCCCTCGCTCCGTTCGCTTCAAGGCACGGGAGCTCGAGAAGGCACAGGCGGACCTCGAGGCGATGCTGAAGCGGCAGCCCTCGGAGGAGGAGCTCGCCGACAGGCTCGGTATGAGTCGGCCGGAGCTCCACGCGATGGTTTCCCAGATCTCGTTCGTCTCAGTGCTCGCCCTCGACGAGGTCGTGTCCTCCGGGAGCGATCGGGGCGATCAGGTGGCGTTGATCGACACGATCGCCGACAAGGGACTCGATCCCACCTGGGGCGTCGAGAGTCAGGAGACGCGCGGGCTGCTCGCCGCCGCGATCAACTCGCTCTCGGAGCGAGAGAAGATCGTCGTCACGCTCTACTACTTCGAAGGCCTCACGCTGGCCGAGATCGGCGAGATCCTCGGTGTCACCGAGTCACGCGTGTGTCAGATCCACACGAAGGCGGTCGGCGGCCTCCGGGGCCAGCTGTCGGAGTTCGACTGAGGACACGTTCCTCGTTGGGTGTGACGCTGGTCACGGACCGCGTCGCCCCGGCCAACTAGCGTCTCTCGCATGAGGAAGCTGTTTCTGTTCTGCTTGGTCTCCGCGTTCGTCCTGCCCGGACCCGCGCGCGCCGCCGGAGACTGGTCGTGGCCGGTCGTGGGGCCCGTGATCCAGGGATTCGACCCGCCGGATACGCCGTTCGGCTCGGGTCATCGGGGCATCGATATCGCGGTCGCTCTCGGATCGCCCGTGCACGCCCCCGCTGCGGGCAGGGTGACGTTCGCCGGTCCCGTGGGAGGCAGGCTCTTCCTCACGATCGACCACGGCGCCGGGCTCGAATCGACCTACTCGTGGCTCGACGCCGTCATCGCGAGGAGGGGCGACACGATCGCGCGCGGGCAGGTGATCGGCAGGTCGGGGACCGGGCACCCGGGCACCCTCGTGCCCCATCTCCACCTGGGTGTCCGGTTGCTCGACGCGTACGTGGATCCACTGGACTACCTGGGTCCGATCGAGGTCTGGAGATTCATCAGGCTGGCCCCGCTGAACCCGAGCTGAGGAGCTCAGCGGAAGCGAGCCGCTAGGATGTCGCGGCTTTGCGCCTCCTGCGTTCCTCCCGCGTCGCGCCCTGCTCGTTGGCGGTTGCCATCGTCACGGTCGCGTTCGTCGTGGGCGCTCCGATCGCGGCCCTCGCCGACTGGAGCCAATTCCAGGGCTCGAGTGTGCACAACGGCCTGTCGGACGGTCCCTCGGCACCTTTGACCCTCGCCTGGACCAACGAAGACGTGGAGCTCGAGGGAACGGACACCACAGGCGGTCTGTCCTCGCCGGTGATCGCGGAGGACGGCACGATCGTGATGGTCGCGCCGACCGAGGTGCTTGGCTTCGACGGCGAAGACGGATCCGAGGTGTTCCGTGTCGATCGCGACTTCGGACCGTCCTCGCAGCCGGCGATCGGCCAGGGCCCCGACGGTCCGGTCGTCGTGTTCACGGAGGGGTTCGGTGACGCCGTGCCGACGGGGTCGGCGACCGTGTCTCCGTCCCCGTCCGAGGCGGCCGGAGGCGGAGACGGGGAGTTCGACTCGCACGTGAACGCGGTCGACCTCGAGACCGGTGAGCTCGTGTGGAGGTCGGCGGTGCCGCTCGAAGACGTCGTGCAGACACCGGTCGCCGTTGATGGGCCCGTCGCATACATCGGAGATGTCGGAGGAC
>Ga0299907_10003222_pt1 | contig 10379 bp, 10 predicted proteins | sample RVTome_16_FD_198680 | JGI IMG/M metagenome (GOLD analysis project Ga0299907, IMG submission 198680) | Soil microbial communities from uranium-contaminated site in the Upper Colorado River Basin, Wyoming, United States - RVT152D67 (version 2) ... | reverse complement strand
GTCCGCACACCGGCCTCGATCAGCGCCGCGGCGAGCATCTGGGTCGTCGTCGTCTTTCCGTTGGTCCCGGTGATCCCGATGATCGGCGCCCGAGCGAGACGGAACGCGAGCTCGACCTCGCTCCACACGGGGACACCGGCCTCGCGGGCCGCCTGCAGGGCCGGCGCGTGCTCCGGCACGCCCGGGCTCGCGACGACGAGCTCGACGGTGGCCGCGAGCTCGGCGCCGGCGGAGGGGTTGCCGAGCACGGCGCGGGCGGCAGACAGACCCCCCGCTCGCTCGCGGATGATCGCGTCGTCCGCGCCGTCGACGACGCTCACCGTCGCGCCCATCCCGAGCAGGTGCCTCGCCGCCGCCTCCCCGGAGAGGCCGAGGCCGAGGACGAGCACGCTCGTCCCTCGCTCGGGCAACGTCATCGCGCCGGGCTCGGCGAACGCCGCGCGGCTCACGTGACGCCTCCGCGCGCGAGGAAGTCCGCGTAGAAGAGCCCAAGCCCGAGCGCCGCCGCGAGCCCCGCGATGATCCAGAAGCGCACGATCACCGTGAACTCAGGCCAGCCGCCGAGCTCGAAGTGATGATGCATCGGCGCCATCTTGAAGACGCGCCGTTTGAACAGATGGAAGGCTCCGACCTGGATCACGACCGACGTGGTCTCGATAACGAACAGCCCGCCCAGGATCACGAGGAGCAGCTGCGTGCTGGTCATCACGGCAAGCGCGGCGAGCGCGCCGCCGAGCGCGAGCGAGCCGGTGTCGCCCATGAATATCCGCGCCGGCGCGGCGTTCCACCAGAGGAACCCTGCGCAGGCGCCGAGCGCCGCCGAGGCGAGGATCGCGAGATCCAGTGGATCGGGCACGCCCGCGTAGCAGCCGGGACCGCCGCCCGGCGCGCACGGGTGACGGAACTGCCAGAACGCGATGACCGTGTACGCGGCGAACACGAGCGCGCTCGACCCCGCCGCGAGCCCATCGAGCCCGTCCGTGAGGTTCACGCCGTTCGAGGTTCCGGCCATGATCACGAACACCCAGATCAGGAACAGCGGCCCGAGGTTCAACGTGGTCTGGCGGACGAAGCTCAGGTCGGTCGAGGCGCCGGCGAGATGCTGGGCGCCGAGCGCGAACCCGATCGCGACCACGAACTGACCGATCGTCTTCGCGGTCTTGTTGAGCCCGAGACTGCGCTGATGCCGGATCTTGATGTAGTCGTCGGCGAACCCGACGAGGCCGAGTCCCATCGCGGCGGCGAGCACGAGCAGGCCGGCGGTGCCCGTGTCGCGGAACGGTGCGACGGCATGGGCGATCAGGTAGCCGGCGGTGATCCCCACGAGGATGAGCAGCCCGCCCATCGTCGGCGTGCCCCGCTTCTCGCCGTGGAAGTGACCGATGTCCTCACGGATCAGCTGCCCGAACCCGCGCGACCGGAAGAGCCGGATCGCGAAGGGCGTCCCGCCGAGGGTGATCATGAGCGCGACGAGCGCGGCAAGGAGGATCGGCCTCACGCGGCTCCCTCCCCTGCGATCGCGAGCGCGACCCGCTCGAGCCCGACGACCCGCGACGCCTTCACCAGCACCACGTCGCCCGGCTCGAGCGACGAACGGAGCACCGCGATCGCCGCGTCGGCATCCGCCACGAGTGTCGCCTCCTCCGGCGTCATGCCTTCCAGGCGGGCGGCTTCGAACAGCGGCCGCGCCTCCTCGCCGACGACGATCAACCGGCCGACGCCGAGCCGCACAGCCAGACGCCCGATCCGGTCGTGCTCCGTCGGCGCGGTCTCGCCGAGCTCGGCCATGTAGCCGAGGACGGCCCAGGTCCGGCGGCCCTTCCCGAGGATCACCAAGGTTTTGAGGGCGGCCGCCGTCGAAGCGGGGTTCGCGTTGTAGGCGTCGTTCACGACGCGCCAGCCCTCGGGCGCGTGGAGGACCTGCATACGCCAGGCTGGGCCCGAAGCTTCGGACAGCGCCTTCGCCGCCTCATCGGCGGGGATCCCGAGCACCGTGCCGACGGCCGCGGCAGCGAGCGCGTCCGGGAGCAGATGTTCGCCGGGGATCCGCAGAACGACGTCTCCGCGCCCGTCCCCCGCGACGAGCGTGAACGACGCGGAGCCTGTCTCAGAGAGTCGGATGTTCTCCGCCCGCACGTCTGCCATTGCGCCGGTCCCGAAGGTGATCGTGTTGGCCTGCGTGCGTGAAGCCATCGCGGCCACGGCGGGGTCGTCGGCGTTGAGGATCGCCGTCCCCGCCGCGGCGAGGCCTTCGATGATCTCGCCCTTCGCAACGGCGACGTTCTCGAGCGAGCCGAAGATGCCGATGTGCGCCGGCCCGACGTTCAGCACGACGCTCACGTCGGGACGCAGCACCGGCATCAAGGCCGCGATATGCCCGACGCCGCGACTGCCGACCTCGGAGACGACGACCTCGGTCTCGTCGCTCGCTTCGAGGATCGTGAGCGGCACGCCGATCTCGTTGTTGAACGACGCTGCGCTCGCGATCGTCTCGAAGCGCGCCCGGGCCACGGCAGCCGTGAGCTCCTTGGTTATGGTCTTGCCGGACGAGCCCGTGATCGCGACGAACCGGGCGTCGAGGCGTCCGCGGACGGCGGCCGCCAGGGACTGCAGACCTGCGACGGTCTCGTCGACGCGAACGACCGGCACGTTCGTCGGGACGTCGGCCCCGGCGCGCGCCATGACGGCGGCGGCCCCGTGGGAGATCGCATCCCTGACGAACGCGTGACCGTCGGAATGCTCTCCGGTGAGCGCGACGAAGAGATCGCCCGGCCCGGTCGCCCGTGAATCGATCGCGACACCGCCGAGCGTCACGTCGCCGTCACCCTCCAACCTTCCGGCTGCCATCTCCGCCGCCATCCGCGTCGTCAGTGGGATCACCTTCTCACCGTCGCCCCGGCAGCGCGGCGAGCTCCTCGCGCGCGACGACCCGATCGTCGAACGGTACGACGCGGTCGGCGAACTTCTGTCCGGACTCGTGACCCTTGCCGGCGATCACGACGAGGTCACCCGGCCGGGCCTCGCCGACCGCGGCGCGGATCGCCGCCCGGCGGTCCTGCTCGGTGCGGTACGCGCCGCCGCCCTCGATCGCGCCGGCCTCGATCTCCACGATGATCGCAGCCGGGTCCTCCGAGCGCGGGTTGTCCGACGTCACGAAGGTCAGGTCGGCGAGCGTGGTCGCGACCTTCCCCATCAGGGGACGCTTGCCGCGGTCGCGGTCGCCGCCGCAGCCGAACACGACGATCAGACGTCCTTCGCACACGTCGCGCGTCGCGTGGAGGACGTTCTCGAGCGAGTCGGGTGTGTGTGCGTAGTCGACGACAACCGTGAAGGGCTGTCCGACGTCGACCGCCTCGAGCCGGCCGGGCACACCGGCGAGCGCCGCGATGCCGTCCGCCGCCGCCTCGAGCGGGAGGCCGAGCGCGTGGAACGACGCGAGCGTCGCGAGTGCGTTGGACACGTTGTAGCGGCCGGTGATGGGGACGCGGACCGCGATGTGCTCGTCGCCCGCGATGCAGGTGAACCGCGACCCTTCGGCGCTCGTGACCACGTCGATCGCGCGCACGTCGGCGTCGGAGTCGATCGCGAACGTCACGACGGGAACGGCGGCGCCGGCGGCGATCCGGACCCCGGCGGGGTCGTCGACGTTGATCGCGCCCCGCAGGGCGAGCTCGCCGGCGAAGAGCTTCGCCTTCGCCGCCTCGTAGGCTTCGACCGAGCCGTGGAAGTCGAGGTGGTCGCGCGTGAGGTTCGTGAACACGCCGCAGGCGAAGCGGGTGCCGGAGACGCGATCCAGCGCGAGCCCGTGGCTCGAAACCTCCATGCCGACGGCGCCGACGCCCGCCTCGTGCATCCGGGCGAACAGCCGCTGGAGCTCGGGCGCTTCGGGGGTCGTGTGCACGACCGGCAGGACATCGTCCCCGATGTGCACCTCGACGGTCCCGATCAGGCCCGGGGTGGCGCCGGCTGCGGCGAACGCGCGCTCGAGCATGTACGTCGTGGTGGTCTTGCCGTTGGTGCCCGTCACGCCGACGACCGTCATCCGCTCCGACGGCCGGCCGAAGATCGCCGCAGCCGCGGGCCCGGCGGCGCTTCGCACGGACTCCACACGAAGCTGCGGGAGATCGACGTCCAGCCGGCGTTCCACCAGGAGCGCCGCGGCGCCGTTCGCGGCCGCATCCGTCGCGAACGCGTGACCGTCGGTCCGCTCGCCCACGACGCAGCAGAACAGCGAACCGGGCCCGGCCGCGCGCGAATCGACGGTCGCATCGACGACCGCGGTGGAAGGGTCGCCCCGGACGACGACGCCGGGAAGAACCTGCGCGAGCTCGGCGAGTTCCATAGGGATGGCAGGGGCCTTCTCTCCATCCCCCGCCCGAGGGAAAAGCCGGACCTCCGGTCCGGCGTCCTCGAAGTTTACCATGCGCCCCAGGTCTCCCCCCACGCCGATCACCGTCTCTTCGCGGTTAACGAAGCGAACGAAACGCGACCCGACGGCGGCAGCGTCGCGGGCGGAACCTTGAGCCGCGCGATGACGAAACGAGCGATCTCCGCGAACACGGGCGCGGCGGTCGCCGAGGACGTGTGCGTGTCCGGCGCGTCGAGCACGACCGCGACGACGAACCGCGGCGCGTCGGCGGGAACCATCCCGACGAACGTCGTGACGACATCCTTCGAGTAGCCGCGCCGATCGGGCAGCGGCTTGCGCGCGGTGCCGGTCTTGCCGCCGATGAGGTAGCCGGGGATGCGGGCGTTCCGACCGGTCCCGTCCTCGACGACGCCGACGAGCATCGCGCGGATCTGCGCGGCGGTGTACGGCGACACGACCCGGCGCGCGTCCCGGGCGGGCTTCTCGATCGCCTCGCCTTCTTTGTCGACCGTCGCCTTCACCAGCCGCGGGGGCACGAGCACGCCGTCGTTCGCGAGCGTGGCGTACACCTGCGCGACCTGCAGTGGCGTCACCGCGATCCCCTGTCCGATGGGGATCGTGCCGATGCTCGTCGAGTACCAGTCTTGGGCGTCCAGCAGGATGCCCGACGACTCGCCGGGGAACCCGATCCCGGTCTTCACGCCGAGCCCGAACCGGCGCAGCATCTCGTGCAGCCGGGGCTTCCCGACGCGCAATGCGACCTGGATCGTTCCCACGTTGGACGACCGCGCCAGGGCTTCGGCGTACGAGATCTTCCACACCTTGTGCGACTCGAAGTCGCGGAACGTCTTGTCCGCGATCCGGAACGAGTCGGGGACGCGCAGCATCTCCGACGGCTCGACCAGCTTCCCCTCGAGCGCCGCCGCCGCCGTGATGACCTTGTTCACCGAGCCCGGCTCGTACGCGTCCTGCACGGCCCGGTTGCGCATGACCTCGCCCGACGTGCGCGAGAACGCGTTGGGATCCAGCGGCGGCCAGTTCGCCATCGCGAGCACGTCGCCGGTGCGCGGCTCGAGCACGATCGCCATCCCGTTCTTGGCCCCTGTCTGAGCGAGCGCGCGCTCGAGCGCCTCCTCGGCGGCGAACTGGATGTCGCGGTCGATCGTGAGGACCAGATCCTGGCCACGCTCGGGCTGGCGCATCTTGCTCTCGCCGCCGGCGATCGGCCGGCCGCGCGGATCCTGCTCAAGGATCTCTTCCCCGGCGACTCCGGCGAGCAACTGCTCCCAGCCTGCCTCGAGGCCGCCGAGGCCGACGTTGTCGGTGCCGACGAACCCGACGACCTGCGCGGCGAGCGGCCCGGCGGGGTACACGCGCTTGATCTCGTCGAGCGCTCCGATCCCGGGAAGCTTGAGCGCGAGGATCCGCTCGGCAGCGACGAGCTCGACCTTACGGGCGAGGTACACGAACGGCTGCGCGCTCTGCAGGCGCCCCTGGATCAGCGCCGGCTCCAGACCGAGGATCGGCGCGATCGCGGCCGCCGTCGCGACGGCGTCGGCGACGAATCGCGGATTCGCGTAGATCGCCGCCGCGTCGATCGACATCGCGAGCGGGACCCCGTTGCGGTCCAGGATCGTTCCGCGTTTGGCCGGCAGCTCCACCCGACGGACGCGCTGGCGGGAGCCGAGATCCTCGAACGCTTCGGCCTTCACGACCTGGAGATGTACGAGCCGGCCGGCGACGGCCAGAAGCGACACCGACATCACCGCGAGGAGCGCGAAGAGACGGATCGCGGGCCGGGCGCCGCGACGCCTCACGACTTCCCGGCTACCGTCCCCCCGGCCCGTTGGGCGCGGTGGACGTTCCGGCGGCTGGGTTCTTCGGCGCCTTCGCTGCCGGCGCCGAAGGGGTCGGGCTCGGGGTGAGGAACAGGATCTGATCCGGTACGACGAGGCCGAGCCCGACGGCCAGGTCGTAGATCCTCTGCGGCGATCGGAGCTGCGCCACCTCCAGCTCCAGACGCTCGACGGTGCGTCGTGCTTCCGCGATGCGGTCCTCGATCCCCGACTCCGTGAAGCCCGCCTGCCCGATGAGCACGCGGGCGACGACGATCCCGAGGACGACGACGAGGACCACGCCGACGGCCGCAGCCGTCAGCGCACGTGGGGGGCGCCGGCCCGGCGCCGGGCGACCGCGCACCACTTCGAGGTGCCGCGGTCGGTCCGGCGCCGGAGCCGGTCGCCTGGGGCTTGCGATGCCTGCGCGGTGACCCGCGGCTGCGGCGATAGCCGTTCGCGGCGGCGTCACGCGGCGCTCCCTCCGGGTCGTGGCTTGAACCCGCCCGACGGATGCAGCCCCCAACGCTCGGCGGCACGGAGTTTGGCCGCCTTCGCGCGCGGGTTCGCCGCGATCTCATCGGCTTCGGGCTGCACCGGCCGCGAGGTGATGATGCGCAGGCGGGGCACCTCGCCGCGAGACTCGCCCACCATGAACCGCTTCACGATGCGGTCCTCCAGCGAGTGGTACGAGATCGCGACGAGGCGCCCGCCTTCTCTGAGCGTCGCCACCGCCTGCGGCAGGGAAGCATGGATCGCATCGAGCTCACCGTTGACCTCGATGCGTAACGCTTGAAAGGTGCGGCGCGCCGGGTGCGGCCCGCCCCGGCGCGCCGCGGAAGGCACAGCGTCGCGGATGAGTTCCACGAGCTCGAGGGTCGTGGAGAGGGGCCTCCGACGCCGCGCCTCGACGATGAACGTCGCGATGCGCGAAGCCCATCGTTCTTCGCCGTAAGTTCGGATGATGCGTGCAAGATCGGGATGCGGATACGTGTTGACGACGTCGGCCGCAGTGAGCTCCTGAAATTGATCCATGCGCATGTCGAGCGGAGCCTCTTCGCGATACGAGAAGCCGCGCCCCGCGGTGTCGAGGTGCATCGAGGAGACGCCGAAGTCGTAGAGGACTCCATCGACGGGCCCCCAGTCGGTCCCGCCGACGAGATCTTCGAGGTGATCGAAGTTGCCTCGGACGAGCCGGACGCGCTCCCCGAAGCGGGCGAGGCGTTCGCGGGCGAGGTCGAGGGCGGCGTCATCCCGGTCGAGGCCGATGAGCCTGCTCCGAGGGCCGCTCGCTTCGAGAAGTCGTTCTGCATGACCACCCGCTCCGACCGTCGCGTCTACGAGAACCTTGTCCTGTCGTTCGGTCCCCTCCGGAAGCAGGACCCGTACCGCCGTCTCCGCCAGGACGGGGACGTGCGGCGCACCCCCGTCCACGTCGTCACCGTGCGAACAAACGAACCGCCGCCATCGCCAGGCCCACCGGGGCCGCAAGCGTCGAAGCCGTCAGCGCGATCAAGATGACGCTCTGCCAGAGCTCACTCACCGGGCTGCTGCGGTGCGCTTCCTCGCGCTGCCGTTCGGTCACTGCTCCCCCCACCTTCCGTCCCTACAGCTGCAGATCCGCGATGCGATCCTCCAGCTGCTCCTCCACCACCGCCCGACGAGACTCCCAGCGCTCGGGGCTCCACACCTCGATGCGCCGGCCGGCCCCCAAGACGACGACGTCGCCTTCGAGTCCGGCGTGGCGGCGGAGCGGTTCCGGGACGGAGATCCGGCCCTGCCTATCCGGGCGATCCTCGCTCGCGCCTGAGAAGAAGAACCTTGCGGTGTCCCTCCCCCGAGGGTCTGCCAGAGAGAGCGTGTTCAGCCGTTCGCTGAAGCTCTCCCAGTCCTCGAGCGACATGACCCACAAGCAACCGTCCAGGCCTCGAGTGAGGACGAGTCCGGACTCCAGGCGCCCACGGAAGCGAACGGGGAGGATGACCCTCCCTTTCGCGTCCAGCGAGTGTTGGAACTCCCCCAGGAACACCTAGACCCTCTACCGTCCACCACTGCGCGCCACAATACCCCACTGTTTGAACAGACGTCAATGGTTCTTTCGGGTTAAGGGCTGTTAACTAAAGAAAAAACTTGAGGCGACACGCGTTACGAACGTTTGTTCGATTGCGGGCGCGGGAGTGAGGTGGGTTGCGGTTAGGCGTGCGCTTCGGCGGCGGTGCGGCGGGCACCGTTGGAGAGGTACGGCGCCCACTTCGGATCGACACGGCCGACGGCGACCACGATCCACACGGAATCGTGCGGCGTGCGCGGCGTGCTTCGCAGCGTGAGCCCGACCTCGTGCGGCAGGCGGTTCTCCTTGCGGGAGTTGCAACGCTTGCACGCGGCGACGACGTTGTCCCACGTGTGGGTGCCGCCGCGGCTGCGCGGCATCACGTGGTCGACGTTCTCGGCGGCGTTGCCGCAGTACTGGCAGAGGTGATGGTCGCGGATGAAGACCGCGCGCCGCGACAAAGACGCGCGAGCGCGCAACGGCACGCGAACGAAGTACTTCAGGCGGATCACCGAGGGGATCGCGACGGTCATGCGCTCGCTGTGGAGGGCGCCGCCGTCCTGGTGGAGGATCTCAGCCTTCTGCTTCAGGACCAGAACGACCGCGCGCCGGATCGGAACGACGCACAAGGGCTCGTACGTCGCGTTGAGGACGAGGGCTCTCCCCAACCGCGGAACCTCCTGCCGCAACCCGGGATGGGGCGGCCGTCGCGGAGTATAGCAAGAGGGTTCGGGGCCGATCGGGGCCCGAAACGGGCACGATCGAGGCGCTACGAGACGAGGTCGCCGGCTCCCGCGTCGGCCGGATCCACCGAACGGGGGCCGATCCGTCCGTCTCGGATCTCCTCGGCGTAGTGGCAGGCGACCGTGTGGCCCGGCTCGATGTCACGCAGCGCCGGAGACTCGTCGGCGCAGCGTTCGGGCTGGCGGAAGGGACAACGCGTGTGGAACCGGCACCCTGACGGCGGGTGCACCGGGCTCGGGATGTCCCCGGCAAGGAGGATCCTCTCCCGCCGCATCTCGACCTCCGGATCGGGGATCGGGATCGCGGACAACAGGGCGATCGTGTACGGGTGCAGCGGCGCGATGTAGAGCTCGTCGGAGGAGGCGACCTCGACGATCTTCCCCAGGTACATCACCGCGACGCGGTCCGCGATGTGCCTGACGACGGCGAGATCGTGCGCCACGAACAGATAGGTGAGGCCGAACTCGTCCTGGAGCTTCTCCATGAGGTTGATGATCTGCGCCTGGATCGAAACGTCGAGGGCCGAGACCGGCTCGTCGGCGACGATCAGCTCGGGTCGGACGGCGAGCGCGCGCGCGATCCCGATGCGCTGGCGCTGACCCCCCGAGAACTCGTGCGGGTACCGGCCGGCCGACGCCGGGGGCAGGCCGACGACCTCGAGGAGATCGCGCACGCGGTCGTCGACCTCCCGGCCTTTCGCCAGCCCGTGCACTTCGATCGGTTCGGCGAGCAACGATCCCACGCTCTGTCGTGGGTCGAGACTCGAGAACGGATCCTGGAAGATCATCTGCATCCGCCGGCGGGCGCGGCGCAACGCCTCGCCGGATAGACGGGTAATGTCCCGGCCGTCGAACGAGATCGTCCCGCTCGTGGGCTCGACCAGACGCAGGATCGTCTTCCCCACCGTGCTCTTGCCGCAGCCGCTCTCCCCCACCAGGCCCAAGGTTTCGCCGCGATCGATCCAGATATCGACGCCGTCGACGGCGTGCACGGCGCCGACCCGCCGCTCGATGACGATCCCTTGGGTGATCGGGAAGTGCACGGTGAGGTCCCGGACCTCCAGCAAGCTCATCGGTCGCTCTCTCCGAGCAACCGCGTCGCCGGCGTGGGTTCAGCCGGCAGCGGATTGAAGCATCGCAACAGGTGCCCCTCCGCCGTTCGTTCGTGCGAAGGAGTCTCTTCTGTGCATACGTCGATCCGGTTCACACACCGGGGCGCGAACGCGCATCCGGTGTCCCACGGGATCGTGTCGCGCGGAGATCCTTTGATCGGGCTGAGCGGACGTCCGCGCGGCAGGTCGAGACGAGGGATCGATCCCAGCAGTCCGCCCGTGTAGGGGTGCCGCGGGCGTGCGAAGAGCGAGCGGAGTTCGGCTTCCTCG
>Ga0299907_10003221_pt1 | contig 10382 bp, 6 predicted proteins | sample RVTome_16_FD_198680 | JGI IMG/M metagenome (GOLD analysis project Ga0299907, IMG submission 198680) | Soil microbial communities from uranium-contaminated site in the Upper Colorado River Basin, Wyoming, United States - RVT152D67 (version 2) ... | reverse complement strand
GAGCGGCTCCACGCCGACGGCGAGCGGATCCTGAAACCGCTGAACCTCGATCCGGGAGAAACCGACGACCTTGTTGCGTTTCTTCAATCGCTGTCGCAAAAAAAGCGCTCAAGGCTCGCGGTCGCGACCCGAGCGCCGCAGCAGCCAGTCGCGCAGCAGGAATAGCGCCAAGCCGGCGACGAGCGCGAGCCCGGCGTAAAGCAGCCAGGCGCCGCGCCAGCCGATCGCCTCGCTCAACAGGCCGCTGAAGAAAAGCGCGCTGCCCATGCTGAACGAGCTGACCAGCGTCCAGCCGCCCTGGTAGGCGCCGCGCCGGCCGGCCGGCGCGAGCCGCGCCACCGCAGCCGGCACGGCGGAGCTGAACACCAGCTCGCCGAAGCTGAAGATCACCGTGCCGGCGACGAGCGCGGCGCCGGCGTGCGGAATCCCCGCGTAGCAGGCGAAGCACGCGGCCACCAGCAGCGCCGCCCAGCCGAGCCAGCGGAACGGGCCGAAATGCTCGGTGCGGCTGGCGAGCGGCACGGCGAGCAGCGCGACGATGATGCTGTTGGCGCCGAGCACCAGGCCGATGAAGCCTTCTCCCAGACCGCGGTCCGCGGCGAACAGCGGCGAGGCGAACACGACCAGCCCCATGCCGAAGGGAAACACCAGCGCGATCGAGGCAAACGCCAGGAACACCGGGTCGCGCAGCACAGAAACCGCTTCGGTTGAAAAGTGCCCCGTGCTGCTGCGCTCCAGCGGCAGAGGCCCGCGCAAGCCGAAGGCGTAAAGCGACGCCACGACGAGATAGCCTGCCGCGCTCAGCGCTGCGAGCAGGCCGTAGCCCTGCTCGGCGACATAGCCCGCGGGCGAGACGGCGAGCGTGTAGGCGACGCTCACCACGGTGTAGTTCATCGCGAGCATCGACTGGCGGCGCTCGGGCGGCGCGAGGTCGAGCAGCAGCGCGCTGCCCACCGGCATCTTGACCGCCCCGGCAACGCCCATGGCGAAGCTCCAGGCGAACAGCGTGAGCGGCCCGCTCACCAGCAGGAACGACGGCAGCACCGCGGCGCTCGCGAGCGACGCGGCGAGCAGCAGCGCGCGCCGGCCGACGCGGTCGCTGAGCGCGCCGAACAACGGCGCGAGCAGCCCGCGCAGCAGGTTCTCGCACAGGAAGGCGAGCCCTACGGTGGCGAGCTCGATGCCGGCCTCGCGCACGAAATAGATGCCGAGGAAGGTGACCAGGCTCATCCGGGCGGCGACCGAGATGAAGTTCGCCGCCAGGACGACGCGGATTTTCTTGTTCAGAAGCCCCAGTAATCCAGGCCCTCGGGCAGCGGCTCGCCGAGGGTGAGCGAGGCGAGCTTGGCGTACTGGCCTTCGGAATAGAGCAGCGGCTTGCCCTTCTGGCCGAACAGCACCTGCTCCACCTGGCCGAGGAAGATGGTGTGCGTGCCGTGCGCGAGCTTCTTCACCACGCGGCAGTCGAAGCTCACCAGCGCGTCGATCAGCACCGGCGAGCCGGTGGCGAGGCGCGTCCAGTTGCCCGACTTGAAGCGCGCCTCGCCGCTTTGCGCACCGCTGAAGGTCGTGGAGAGCTCCCAGTCCTCGGAGCGCAGCACGTTGAGGCAGAACGAATGCGCCTTGGCGATCGCGTTGTGCGTGGTGGAAAGCTTGTTGATGCAGACCAGCACGGTGGGCGGCTCGGCGCTCGCCGAGCACACCGCGGTGGCCGTCATGCCGTAGCGATGCCCGGCGTGCGCGCTGGTGATGATGTTGACCGCGCCCGCGAGCGTGCGCATCCCGGCCTTGAACTGGCCGGCGTCGACGGGCTTGGCTTCCACCGCGCGATTCTAGAAGAAAAAGGGGTCAGAGCAATTTTCCGGGAACCCAGGGGGCATCGGCGCGGTAAAAGGAAAATTGCTCTGACCCCTTTTTGTTCGTTAGATTGCGCTCATGGCCATCGAGCATGCACTGGGCGGCGCGCGGGCCCACTTCACGCTGCTCGAGTACGGCAGCTACAACTGCCCGTTCTGCCAGTCGGCGCACGAGGTGGCCGCCACCCTGCGCGACCGCTTCGGCGAGCGCATGCGCTACGTGTTCCGGCACCGGCCGATCACCGGCGACGAGAAGGCGCTGCGCGCCGCCGAGCTTGCCGAGTACGCCCACGAATCGGCCGGCCGCTTCTGGGAAGCGCACGACGTGCTGATGAAGCGCGGTCCCGGGCTCGCCGAGGGCGAGCTCGACCGCATCGCGCTGCAGCTCGGGCTCGACCCCGGCGACGAGCGGGCCTGGCGGCGCGCGCGCGAAACGGTGCGCGCGGACATCGAGGACGCGCGCCGCGACGGCGCGGCCTACGCGCCGACTTTCCTGATCAACGGCCGGCGCTACGAAGGCCCCTGGGACGAGGAGGCGCTCGCCGAGGCCGCGCTCGGCTCGCTGGGGCACCGCGTGCAGGCCGCGGCGCTCGACTTCGCGCGCTGGGCGCCCTCCACCGGGCTGCTGCTGCTGATGATGACGCTGCTCGCGCTCGCCGCGGTCAACTCGCCCATCGGCCCGCAGTTCGCCGCGTTCTGGGAGCAGCGCGTGGGCCTCGCCGCGGGCGAGGCCGCCTTCAGCCTGCCGCTGCGCGAGTGGATCAACGACGGGCTGCTGACGATCTTTTTCGTCGTGGTGGGACTTGAAATCAAGCGCGAGTTCACCGTCGGCCGGCTCGCCTCGCCGCGCGCCGCGGCGCTGCCGGTCGCGGCCGCGCTGGGCGGCATGCTGCTGCCCGCCGCGATCTACCTTCTGATCGCGCCGCCCGCGCTTGCCGCCGGATGGGCCATCCCGACCACGACCGATACCGCCTTCGCGATCGCGCTGATCGCCTTGCTGGGCGGCCGCGTGCCGGTGGAGCTGCGCATCTTCCTCACGGCGGCGGTCATCGTCGATGACCTGGCGGCGATCGCCATCGTCGCGCTGTTCTATGCGCAGGATCTCAACCTCTCGTATGGCGTGGCCGCGGCTGCGGTGTGCGCGGCTCTCGCCGTGCTCAACCGCGGCGGCGTCTACCGTCCGCTGCCCTACGCGCTGCTCGGCGTGCTGCTATGGGCCTGCCTGCACGGCGCCGGCGTGCATGCCACGCTCGCCGGCGTGGTGCTCGCGATCGCCACCCCGACGCGGCCGCCGCCCAACCTGCGGGCGCTGATGGCGCAGGCGCAGACCATCTTCGATCACGAGCTGCAGCACGCCGGCGAGCGGGTCATGCGCCACGGCCCTGCGGAGCCGACCCTGCGCGCGCTCGACGCCATCCACGACCGCATAGAATCGCCCGCCGCCAAGCTGCTGCGCTCGCTCGAGCCGTGGTCGAGCTACCTGGTGCTGCCGCTGTTTGCGCTGGCGAACGCAGGCCTCCTCTTTTCCGCAAGCGTGTTCTTCGAGCACCAGCCGCTCGTTTTCGCCATCGTCCTGGGCCTGGTGATCGGCAAGCCCGCGGGTATGCTGCTGTTCGCGGCCGCCGCGGTGCGGCTGAAGCTCGCGGTGAAGCCGGCGGCGTATTCGTGGCGCCAGATGCTGGGGGCCGGCGCGCTCGCGGGCATCGGCTTCACCATGTCGCTTTACATCGCCTCGAAAGCGTTCGCCGACGAAGCGCATTTCGCGGCCGCCAAGCTCGCCGTGTTGCTGGCCTCCGTCGTGGCGGGCACGATCGGAACTGCGCTGCTCGCGCGCTCGAGATCTTGACTCATCGCATGGAATTTGGCGTAACATCGGCCGATGGCACGCAGAAAAAAATCCGCGGTATCGCGCGACGACGAGGCGCAAGGCCGCATCCTCGAGCGTCCCGACGGCTTCTACTGGGAGTCGAAGCAGACCAAGGAGCTGCGCGGTCCGTTCCTGACGCTGGCGGAGGCCGAGGCCGACCTGCTGGCGGGCGGCGCCGGCGGCGGCGAGTTCGAGGCAGGCGAGACGCTGCAGGAAGCCGAGTCCGAGATCGGCATGGCCGAATGGATCGATCCGGACACCGGCGGGCCGGCCGAGGACAACATCCCCCGCATCGAAGACCACTGACCTAAAAGGGTCCTGATCTTTTCGATCTCCACCGGCTTGACCATGTAATCGTCGAAGCCGGCTTCCTTCGCCTTCTGCCGGTCGCTCGGTTGCCCCCAGCCCGTCACCGCGACCAGGATGCTATCGGTAGTCGCCCCGAGCGCTCTAAGGCTGCGCGCGAGATCGAAGCCATTGAGCTTCGGCAGACCGATGTCGAGGAAGGCGATATCGGGCCGGAATTGCCCCGCGGCGGCGAGCGCCGCCGCGCCGTCGTGCTCGATTCGTACCTCGTTGCCCATGCCGCGCAGCAATAGCGCAAGGCTGACGGCGAAGTCCTCGTTGTCGTCGGCAAGCAGGATGCGGTGGCGGGCCTCGCCTGCGTTTTTCGAAACCTTCTCCCGCAACGGCGGCCGCGCCTCGCTTTGCTGCGCCGGGATGCGGACCACGAACTCCGCGCCGCGGCCGATGCCGTCGCTGCGCACCGCGATGCTGCCACCGTGCAGCTCGACCAGGCGGCGGCTGAGCGACAGCCCGACCCCCAGGCCCATGGTGCTGCGCTCCAGGGATCGGTCGGCCTGCGCGAACATGTCGAAGATCTCCTCGCGCATCTCGGGCGCGATGCCGATGCCGTTGTCCCGCACGCGGGCCACCAGCTCGCCGTGCTCGATGGCGGCCAGGAATTCGATGCGCCCGCCCGGATCGCTGAACTTGGCGGCATTGTTCAGCAGGTTGAGGAACACCTGCGCGAGGCGCGTCGGGTCCACGTTCAGATACACGCCGGCGGGCGGCAGCTCGACGCGCAGCGTATGCCCGCGCGCGCGGATCATCGACTCGACCGCCTCGATGGCGTTCTGCGCCACCGTGCGCAGCTCGACGCGCTCGCGGCGCAGCGCGAGCTTGCCGGTGGTGATGCGCGATACGTCCAGCAGGTCGTCGACCAGGCGCACCATCTGGTTCAGCTGTCGCTGGATCATCGCGCGCGCCTCGCCGGTTGCCTGTGGGTCGTTTTCCGCGGCCTGCATCAGGTAAAGCGCATTGCTGATCGGCGCCAGCGGGTTGCGCAGCTCGTGCGCGAGCGTGGCGAGAAACTCGTCCTTGCGCCGGTCGGCGAGGCGCAACGCGTCTTCGCGCGTTTGCACTTCCTTCAGCATGCTGTTGAACGCGTCGGCGAGCACGCCGATCTCGTCTTCGGTGCTTTTTCCCGCGCGGCCGGTGTAGTCGCGCCGCTCCACCACTGCCCGGGCCGCCTCCGTGACCTCGAGGATTGGCGCCGTCACGGCGCGCTGCAGCCACTCCGAGAGCAGCAGCGCCGCGGCGAGCGCCCCCATCATCACCAGCGCGGCGATGCCGAGATAGGCGAGCAGGCGCTCGCGCAGCCCGTAGCGCGCCTGCAAATAGACCGTGCCGACGGGGTCGCCCTTTTCCGCAATCGGCTGGAACAGGCTGACGCGATCGCCCGCGATGCTGTGGCCCGATGGCCCGGCGCGCGACGGCACGCCCGCTTCCGCAGCGCGCAGGTAAGAGGCGAACAGCGTGCCGTCCGGGCGGTACAGCGCGGCCGACTCGATGTCCGCGCGGGCCTGCAACGTCGACAGGTCGCGTTGCGCCTCCTCCCGATCGTTGAAGGCGAGCGCTGCGGCGCTCGCCCGCCCCAGGATTTCGGCCTGTGTGCGCACGTCGGCGAGCTGCGTCTCGCGATAGTCGCGCACGTTGTAGTAGACCAGAGCGACCGCGTTGACGAGCAGCGCGAGCAGCGTGGTGGCGAGCACCAGCGCGGTCAGCTTGGCGCGCACCGAGCGGCGCAGGAGCCGCGGCAGCCTCACAGCTTGCCTTGCACGTTCTGCGCCACGGCGAGCATGCGCGAGCTGATGCGCAGGCCCCTGCGCTCGGCGGCATCGAGCGCGACCTCGAAACGCACGCGACCTTCATCGCGCACGAAGTTCACCACCGCGCCGTTCTCCAGCGCGCCGTTCCATTCGCACACTATGAGCAGAGGCTGCCCGGGCGCCTGCCGTTCGACCTCGGCGAGCCGCGCGCTCTGGCTGCGGCCGAGAAACAGCATGTGCAGGCCGGCGACCGGCTCGCCTTCGCGCAGGCGGCGCACCTCGACCGGCCGGCCCTGCACCGTGCGTCCGGCGGCGATCTGCTGCAGTTGCGTCGCCACGTCCTCGGCGCCCGCCACCCCGATGACGATCGGGCCGGCGCGCAGCGCTGCCTGCGGCCACTCGACGAACGACGGAAACTTGAACAGAAAAGCCGCCTTCACCTCCTGCTCGCTCGGCTGCGCGAGCGCGACGCACGAGAAAGCGAGCAGGATGAAGGCGAATGCGGCTCTCATGGCGCTAGAGGCTCAGGCGCAGCTGCACAAGGAGCGCGCGGTCGATGTCCACACGCCCCGCCGCGGTCTGCCACTCGGCGTGCCGCCGGTCGAAGAGGTTCTGTGCCACGAGCGAAAGCTCGGTATCGCGCCGGATGCGCCAGCCCAGGCGCGCATCCACGGCGGTATAGGCTGGCACCGGCGGCGCGGGCAGGGAGCCGACCCGGCGCAGCATGATGTCGAGCTCGTGCGCCGGGCCGAGGTCGAAGCTGCCGCGCAGCTTGAGCCAGCCGCGCGGGTCGTTGCCGTTCGCCCCAGGCGAGAGAAGATCCACGGCGCCGGGCCGCAGGCCGAACGACTGGCGCTGGCGCATGAAGCCGGCGCTCAGCCGCCACCAGTCGGCCCCGCGCCAGGTGCCCCAGCCTTCGACGCCGGTGGTCTTGCCTTCGCCGTCGTTCGCCAGCACCGGCCCGGCCGGCGAAGGCGACAGCGTGCGCAGCGAATCGTAGCGATGGTGATACGCGGTCAGCGAGTACGACAGGCGCGCGCTCGGCTGCACGCGGTAGCCGATTTCCAGCACGCGCGCGACCTCGGAGCGGAAATCCGGCCCTCCGGCGAGCGCGGTAAAGGGCGGCGTGCTCGGCGAGAAGAACTCGCGGTCGATGCGGCTGGGCGCCCGCACCGCGCGCGAGACCGCGGCCCAGAGGAGCTGCGAATCGGACAGCCGCCAGGCAAGGCGCGCGTTCGGCAAGGACTCGGCCCCGGTATAGGGATTGCGGTCCAGCTTGAGGCCGAGGATCAGGTCGAGATCCGGACGCAGCGCGATCTCGTCCTGCACGAAAACATGGCTGCGGTTGAAGGTCGAGTTCGCCGGAAGGAAAGCGAGCAGCGGCGAGTTCTCGACGCGGTCGCGGTGGTGGCGCAGGCCGAAGCCCCACAGCAGGCGATGGGCGCCCGCCGGCGCGAGCGCGTGCTGCAGCTCGAAGTCGTAGGTGTCCAGATCCTCCTTGAACGTCCCCGGATAATTGCGATAGGTACGGTCGAAATAGCCCTGCAGCCGCAGGCTCGAGCCGCCCGCCAGGGCGCGCGTCCAGCGCCCGAGCAGGTTGTAGCCCGAGCGCTCGCGTCCCTGGTCGAGGTCGCCGCCGTAGGCGTCGCCTTGGAGCGTGAAGCCCTCCAGCGCGGTGCCCCAATCGGCGCGAAAGCCGGCCTGCGCGAGATCGTTCGCATCCTGCGCCGCCGCGCCGCCTTCGAAGCGGCTGCGATCGTGCTCGCGCGCCTTCGCGTACAGGCGATAGTGGCCGCCCGCGATAGCGCCGCCATGGCGCACGGCGCCGCCTCGCTCGAGGCTTCCGGCGCGCGCGATGCCGAGGGTGCCCTGCGTATCGCCCGCACGGCGGGTAATCACGTTGATGACGCCGTTCACCGCATTGGCGCCCCACAGCGTGCCGCCCGGGCCGCTGATCACCTCGATGCGCTCCACGTCCTCGAGCAGCACATCCTGCGCGTCCCAAAAAGTGCCGGAGAAAAGCGGCGTATAGACGGTGCGGCCGTCGATCAGCACCTGCAGCTTGTTGGCCGTGGTGCTGTTGAAGCCGCGCGCGCTGATGGCGTACTGGCTGGCATCGACCCGGGCGACGTGCAGGTTGGGCGCGAGCCGCAGCGCCTCGGGCAGCGTGGTCACGCCCGAGCGGCGGATATCCTCGCCGCTGATGACGTAAACCGATCCGGGCGCGCGCGAGAGCGGCTCGGCGCGCCCGGATACCGTCGACACCGTGATGTTGGACAGCTCCTCGAGCGACAGGTCGACCAGGTTGGCTGCGGTCTGCGTGAAGCTCGCCGCGTGGGCGCAGGCGCACGCCAGCAGGCTTGCCGCTGCTACTGCACTCTTCGACACCACGTCCCCCTATTTCGAGGCTGCTTCGGCGAGCAAATCGTTCAGCGCGCCCGGGTCCACCGGCTTGGTCAGATGGTAGTCGAAGCCCGCCTCGATCGCGCGCCTGCGGTCGCCCTCCTGGCCCCACCCCGTAAGCGCGATCAACGTTATTTCGCTGCCGTAGTGTAAGCGCAGGTCGCGCGCCACGTCGAAGCCGTTGGCGCCCGGCATGCCGAGGTCGAGCACCGCCGCTCTGGGACTGAACGTCTGCGCGAGCTTGATCGCCGCGCCGCCGTCATAGGCGACCTGCACTTCATAACCGTAGAGCGAGAGGAGGCGCTTCAGGGAATCGGCGGCGTCGCGGTTATCGTCCGCGACCAGCACGCGCAGGCCGGCAACGGGCTCGTGCCCAAGTTTGTTTTGCCCATTGTTTTCCTCTGTCTTCACATTTATGGAAGGCAGCGGAAGACGCACGATGAATTCGCTCCCCTTGCCGGGGCCGGCGCTGCGCGCTTCCACGCTGCCGCCGTGCAGCTCGACGATGCCCTGCACTAGGGATAACCCCAGGCCGAGGCCGCCGTGGGGGCGCTCGCGTGCGCTGGTGAGCTGCGAAAAGGGCTCGAACAGCTGCGTGGCGACTTCGGGCGGAAAGCCGATGCCGTCGTCTTCCACCGAAATGACGACCTGCCCGCTTTCCACCTCGGCCGCGAGCGAGATGGTGCCGCGGCCCTCGGTATAGCGCGCGGCGTTGTTCAGCAGGTTGGACAGGACCTGCGCCAGGCGCGTCGGATCGGCCTCGAGCGTGACGCGCTCGCTCGGCAGCAGGACCGACAGCCGGTGCCCGGCCGCATTGAGATGCGGACCGCTCGTTTCGATCGCCAGGTCCACGGCGCGCTCCAGGCCGATGAGCTCCTTGCGTATGCGCAGCTTGCCGCTGGCGATGCGTGCGATGTCGAGCAGATCGTCGATCAGGCGCGCCATATGCTCGACCTGGCGGTCTAGGACCGCGCGGCTCCAGGCGAGCTCCGGGTCGAGCGGCCCTTTCTTCGTGAGAATCGCCACCGCGTTGCGGATGGGCGCGAGCGGATTGCGCAGCTCGTGCGCCAGCGTGGCGAGGAACTCGTCCTTGCGCCGGTCGGCGTCGCGCAGCGCCTGTTCCATGAGCTTGCGGTCGTGGATGTCCGACACGACGCCCACCCACCCGTCGGGCCGGCCGGCCTCGTCGAAGGTCGGCTCGGCCACCGCGTGGATCCAGCGCTGGCGAAGCCGCGGAAACGAGGCGATGCGCTCGTATTCGACGCGCTCGCCCCGCAGCACGCGCTCGAAATGCGGCCGCATGTCCGCCAGCCCGTCGGCACCGATGACCTCTTCGATCGGCAGGCCGGCCATCTCCTCGGCTGTTCGTCCGGCCCAGCCGGCGAACACGCGGTTTGCCCAGACGTATCTCATGTCGCGCGAGCAGCGCACCACGCCGACCGACATGGTGTCGGTGATCAGGCGCAGCTCCTCGGCGCTGCGTGCCTGCTGCGTCACGTCCACCGTTACCGAGCCCACCAAGGCGCTGCCATCGGCGTCGCGCAGCGGGAACTTGGTGCTGTGGAGATGCCGCGGACCCGCGGCCGCCGGGTACGTAAGAGGGAACGTGACGGGCGCGTCGGCGGCGAGCACCCGCGCGTCGTTCTCGCGCACCTTGCGCGCCACCTCGGGAGGAATCAGCTCCTCGTCGGTCTTTCCGGCCCAGTCCTTGACCCCTACCAGCGTCTGCGCGGCGGCGTTCATGAACACATAACGCCCGGCCGCGTCCTTGATGAACACGCAGGCAGGCGAGTTCTCCATGAACTTGCGGAAGCGCTCGTCGCTCGCGGCGGCGCGTGCCGCGGCCCTTTGCACGGCTCCGCCGAGCACCGCGATCAGCACGCTCGACAGCGCATAGGCGGCGAGCTCGGCCGGCGCAAAGCGCTCGGCGCCGATGAACAACTGGTGCGCGGCCACGTACCCCGCGAGGGCAGCGAGCAGCCCCGGCCCCATGCCGCCGAACCACGCAGCGACGATCACCGCGCCGAAGACCGTGACGAACGGCACCCGGTCGCTCAGCCAGGGATCGAGCATTAGGCGCAAGCCTAGGGCGGCCGCGACAGCGGCAAGGGCAACGAGATACCGGATGGCTCCCCCTCCGAAAGG
>Ga0299907_10003220_pt1 | contig 10383 bp, 8 predicted proteins | sample RVTome_16_FD_198680 | JGI IMG/M metagenome (GOLD analysis project Ga0299907, IMG submission 198680) | Soil microbial communities from uranium-contaminated site in the Upper Colorado River Basin, Wyoming, United States - RVT152D67 (version 2) ... | reverse complement strand
CGGCATCCTGGAGTACAGCGGCGGCGACGGCCGGGTGTTCCTGGGGCGCCGGCTCTATTTTCTCGGCACCGCCTACGCCGAGCAGTTCGACCTCATGCGCGAGGGCGACGCCCTGCTGCTGCACCTGGCCGAGGAGACGCGCGAGACAGCGCAGCTCTGCATGCTGGAGGGCAACAAGTACACCGTCGCCCTGATGAAGGAAGGCATCCGCCCCTTCCGCATCTCCTCCAACGTCGGCGAGCCGGTGCCGCTGCCCTGGACAGCTTCGGGCCGGCTGCTGCTCTCGCACCTGATGGATGAGGAGATCCTCGGCTTCATTCCGGCGGAGGACTTCACGCTACCGGACGGCAAGAAGCTCGATCCCGCCCACTTCCTGGAGCAGGTGCACGAGGCAGCCGAGGCCGGCTACTTCACTTTCAACAGCACCGTCGACACCTTCACCCACTGCTTTGCCGTGCCGGTCTACCGCACCGGCAAGGAATGCGTGGCTACGCTCTGCCTGGTCACGCCCAAGGAAGATGGCCTGAAGAACCACGCCCACTACTTGACAAGTCTGCAGCGGGTCGCGCAGGACCTCTCCGCGCGGCTGGGCCACACAGCCGAGCACGATCCCGCCGACCTGCGCCGGCGCCGCGCCTAGAGCGGATCGTGATCAGGCGGAAACGCTGCGCGCATCCGCCTGATCACGTGAATCCGCTCTACATCAAAAGTTAGAGCAGATTGACAGGGTTGATGGATCGCCAAAGGCGATTCCATCCGACCCTGCTCTGCTGTAGGCGTCGGCGTCAGTCGTGCTTGGCGAGGAAGCGCTCCGAGCCCGATGAACCCGCCCTCCGGCTGCCGCTTCCATACGCGCTGCCCCGCCGCGACATCGACCTGCCGCACCGAGCGTCCACCGCTCATGAACGCGTCGGACGGCCGCATGGTGGCCTGCCACCATCCGCTTGCGGGCTAGCTTGCGGCGCCGCTCTCGGGCAGGCCGCTGTAGTCGAGGGCCTGCAGCAGGTGGCGCCGCATCAGGGCGGCGGCCCAGCTCCTGTCCTGCTGCTCGATCGCCTCAAGAACGTTCAGATGCTCCTGGCAGGACTGCTCGATGCGCGCCCGAGTGAGGTGGCTGAATTCGGCATGCTCGCGCAGCCGCCGCAGGTCGTTCTGGTAGCGCACTGCCTGCTGGAAGAAGCGGTTGCCGGAGAACTCGGCGATCATCTCGTGGAAGGCGGCGTTGGTTTCGAACCAGTCCCGTGGGCCAATGAGCTGCGGCGCGGCGAGAATCTCCTCGTGGCGTCGGCGCATCTCCGCCAGCCGACCGGGGTCCGGCCGGAAGCGCGGCGAGCTCAGCGCCGCGCACTCTATGGCCACGCGGAACTCGTAGCTCTCCTCATAGGCCTGCTCGCTTTCCAGTGCCTCGACGAAGCGCCAGCCGTGGCCACGCTGGCGGGCGATGAGGCCCTGGCTGGCGAGGCGCGCGAGCGCCCTGGAAAGCACCGAGCGGGAGACGCCGTAGCGGCCGGCGAGCTCCGTCTCCGTGACTTCAGCGTCGATACTGCCGGTGGCGCGGTCCCTTAGCAGGTCGTCGTAAAGGGTCACGATACGCGATTCGGGCAGCGCCTCGGCCGCCTCCGGCGCGCTGCCGGGCAGGCGCGATACGATGAAGCCGCGGCCCCGCTCGGAGGTGAAATAGCCCTGCTCTTCCAGGTAGCGCATGGCGTTGCGCACCGGTGTGCGCGAGACGCCGATCTGCCTGGCGAGGCGCTGCTCCGGCAGGCGCGTGCCGGGGGCAGGGCGCTCCACGCGCAGCAGGTCCAGGATCTGGCGGACGATCTCCGCCTGGAGGTCGCTGCGGGGTGCGGCGCTGCCGCGCTGCTTGGGAACTGATTCTGTCTTCATATCGTAGGTAGAACTATATCATTGCAGAAATATCTGGACAAAGTGCATTTTCACGACGGAAGATACACATTAAGTCAAGCGCGGAGCAGTGATGAACTATCAGCCGTTTCCCCTGGTGACAGTGTCGGGCAGCCCGCGTGAGCGGGGCAGGTCCTATGGCGAGCAGGCACGCGGGCGGATCATCGCCGGCGCCGCCCACTACGTCGAGCAGATTGCCCGCCTCGAGGTGACGGCGGAGGCGGTGGAGCGGCTGTCACAGGCCTTCCTGCCGACCATCAAGGCTTTCGAGCCGGCCTATGTCGAGGAGATGCGTGGCATCGCCGAGGGCGCCGACGTGCCGCTGTCCTCCATCCTGCTGTTGAACTGCCGCACGGAGATCCTGCAGCTCGCCCGCCGCCAGGCCGGCCTGGAGGACGAGCCGGATGGCTGTACCGGCGCGGTGGCGCTGCCCGAACTGACCCGCGACGGCGAGGTCATCCACGGCCAGAACTGGGACTGGAAGGCCGAGTGCGTCGAGACTTCCGTCGTCCTGAAGATCGCCCGCGACGACGGCCCTGACCTCATGACCTTCACCGAGGCCGGCGCCCTGGCGCGCGCCGGCTTCAATGCCGCTGGCGTCGCCATCACGGCGAACTACCTGGAGTCCGAGCGCGACTACCGGCAGCAGGGCATCCCGCTGCCGCTCATCCGGCGCAAGGCGCTGGAGGCGGCGCAGCTGGCCGACGCCATCCGCGCCGTCGCCTGCACGCCCAAGTCGGCTTCCAACAACATGATGCTGAGCGTGGCCGAGGGCTTCGCCATCGACTTCGAGTGCGCCCCGGACGAAAGCTTTCCGCTGATGCCGGAAGAGGGCCTCATCGTTCACGCCAACCACTGGCGCAGCCCGGTGGCGCTCTCGAAACTGAAGGATGCCGGCGTCCTCAGTACGCCCGAGAGCTTCTACCGGGACTGGCGGGTCGAGCGCCGCCTGCGCGCGAAAGCCGGCGACCTGACGCTCGATGACTTTCGCGCCGCCTTCTTTGACGACTTCCTTTCGCCTTACTCGGTGTGCCGACCGCCGCGCGAAACCCGCCGCGGCAGCATCAGCGCCACCGTCGCGATGATCTTGATGCGCCCGGGGGCCGGTGTCATGGAGGTCATCCCCATGCCGGCCGAGAACCGGCGATCGCAGAGCTACAGTCTGGGCGCGGCGCCAACCAAGGAAACAAAAGGCCGGCCAGCAGCGGAGTAGCCCTTCGCGGAAGAGACGCCGGCTTCCAGAGAACGAACAGGACAGAGGAGAACTGGGAGATGCGGAAAATCGGTTTGCTTGCTGTGTGCGCCAGTGCCGCCATCGGCGTCGCGCTAGCCGGAGAGGCCGTGCGGGCGGAGACGATCCGGGTTGCCGTGAACGCCGACATTCGCAGCACCTATCCGGGGGTAAACCGCGACTCCAACACCGACGCCGTGATGCACCACATCGTCGAGGGGCTGGTGGCCTTCACCAGTGACGGCAGCGTCGCCCCTTCGCTGGCAGAGAAGGTCGAAACGCCTGACGGCGGCAAGACCTGGGTATTCACCCTGCGCGACGGGGTCACTTTTCACAACGGCGAGCCGGTGACCGCCGAAGACGTTCTGTTCATCTGGGACAAGTATCTCGACGAGGCCACCAAGTGGCGCTGCTACAAGGACTTCGCTGAGGGCAACGCGGCCGTCGAGTCGATCGAGAAAGAGGACGACCGAACGGTCGTCTTCACGCTGAAGCAGCCGAGCGCCCTATTTCTCGGCCTCATGGCGCGCATCGACTGCGCGGCCGGCGCGATCGTCCATGAGGACTCCTTTGCGGCCGACGGCAGCTGGTCGGCCCCTATCGGCACCGGCCCTTACAAGATCGGCGAATGGCGCCAGGGCGAGTTCATCGAGCTCGAGAAGTTCGCCGGCTACAAACCGCGCCCGGAGCCGCGGGACGGCTACGCCGGCGCCCGCATCGCCGAGGCAGACAAAGTGCGCTTCGTGGTCATACCGGACGGCGCGGCGACCAAGGCGGCGCTGCTCAGCGGCTCCATCGACGTCTACCCGGACATCTCCGTCAACGACGTCGAGGAGTTCAAGGCGAGCCAGGGCGTCAAGGTCGGCATCGCCGACACCATGAACCTCTCCGGCATCCTGATGCAGACTACAGACCCGCTGCTCGGCAAGGTGAAGCTGCGCGAGGCCATCGCCCACGCCATCGATACGGCCGGACTGGTGCAGGTGCTGACGCTGGGCACGGCGAAGCCGAACAACTCGCCGATCCCGGTGGTCAGCGCCTACCACGGCAAGCTGCAGAGCGCGCTGTTCAGCTACGATCCCGAGCGCGCCCGCAAGCTCGCCGCGGAGGCCGGCTACAAGGGCGAGACCATCAAGATGCTGACCACCAAGCGCTATCAGACCGCCTTCGACGTAGCGGTCATCGCTCAGGCCATGGCCAAGCAAGCCGGCATCAACATCGAGCTGGAAGTGCTCGAGTGGGCGACCCTGCTCGACAAGTACCTCGCCGGCGACTACCAGATGATGTCGTTCCTCTATTCGGCACGCCTCGACCCTTCGCTCAGCTTCGACATGTTCTCCGGCCCCAAGGCGGAGCAGCCGCGCAAGGTGTGGGACAATCCAGAGGCGCAGGCGCTCATCGAGCAGTCGATGCGGATCGCCGACAAGGGTGAGCGCGAGACGATCTTCAATCGCCTGGAGGAGATGTTCCGGGCGGACGTGCCCATGCTGGTCCTCTACAATGGCCCCGACATCGCGGCCTATTCCGACAAGCTCGTCGGCTACGAGGCCTGGATGGCCGGCACGCCGCGGCTCTGGGGAGTCTCGACCGGCAAGTGATGCCGGCGCGGTACCAGCCGTGGGACGCATGATCCTGGCGGAGGGAGAGGAGCGATGCTGCGCTATCTGCTCGGCAGGCTGCTGACGGCGGTCCCGACGCTGCTGCTCGTCTCCTTCGGCGTCTTCGTCCTCATCCGGCTGGTGCCGGGCGATCCCATCGTCGTCATGCTCGGCGACACCGCCGACCCGGAGACCGTGCGCGCCCTGCGCGAAGCCTACGGCCTCGACCGGCCGCTGTTGGCCCAATACGGGCTCTGGCTGCTGCGCGCCGCCGGCGGCGACCTCGGCCAGTCGATCACCAATGGCGCGGAGGTGCTGCCCCTGATCCTCTCGCGCTTCGAGGTCAGCGCCATCATCGTCGTTATTGCCGTTGCGCTGGCGGCGCTGATCGCCGTGCCGCTCGGCATGATCGCCGCGTGGCGGCAGAACTCGGCGACCGACGTCGTGGTGATCGCGGTGGCGACGCTGCTGCTGTCGGTCCCCAGCTTCTGGCTCGGCCTCCTGCTACTGCTGGCGTTCGGCCTGAAGCTGGGCTGGGTGCCGGTCATCGGCTACGTTCCCTTCGCGGAGGACTGGGCCCTGGCGCTCGCCTACATCGCGCTGCCCGTCGCCACGCTGGTGCTGGTCGAGATCGGCGTGCTCACGCGCATGGCCCGCGCCTCCACGGTTGAGGTGCTGCGCCTCGAGTACATCGCCCACGCGCGCGCCAAGGGGGCCTCGGAGCTCTCCGTGCTGGCGCGCCATGCGCTGCCGAACGCCTTCGCGCCGACCTGGACGCTCATCGGCCTGGTGCTCGGCAACCTGCTGGGCGGCATCGCGGTGGTCGAGACCGTGTTCACGCTGCCGGGGCTCGGTCGCCTGCTGGTCGACGCAATCTTCGCCCGCGACTACCCGCTGATCCAGGGCTGCCTGCTGTTCACGGCGGTCGTCTATGTCCTGGTAAACTTGGTGGTCGACCTCTGCTATCCACTTTTTGATCCGCGGGTGGCGACGGAATGAGCACGCTGGCGCTGGCCCTACGCCAGGTGAACCTGCTGCTCGGCGGCCTCTTCTTCGGGGTGATCGCACTCGGCGCCGGCCTCGCCCTGCTGTGGACGCCCTATGACCCGCTGGCGATCGACATCCTGCACCGCTTCGCGGCGCCTGGGCCTGGGCATCCGCTTGGCACCGACGAGTTCGGCCGCGACGTGCTGAGCCGCGCCCTGGCGGGCGCTGCCACCAGCCTCTCCATTGCCGCCATGACCGTCATCTTCGCCATTGTTTTCGGCAGCCTCGTAGGCACCCTCTCCGGCTACCTGCGTGGCGCCGCGGATCGCGTCGTCATGACCTTCAACGATGCCCTGCTCGCCTTTCCCGGCATCCTGCTCGCCCTCGGCCTCATGGCGGTCATCGGGCCGAACCGCTACGGCATCGTGCTCGCCCTCGGCATTGCCTACACCCCATCGGTGGTCCGCGTGGTGCGCGGCACCGTGCTGTCGATCCGCGAGCGCGAGTACGTCGAGGCCTCGCGCGTGCTCGGCAACGGCGAGATCTATACGATGCTGCGCCACGTCCTGCCCAACGCCGTCGCGCCCATCGCGGTGCTGGCGACCAGCATGTTCGGCTGGGTCATCCTGTCGGAAAGCGCGCTCTCCTTCCTCGGGCTCGGCGTGCCGCCGCCGGCGCCGACCTGGGGCAACATGCTCGCGGGCGCGCGGCCCTTCCTGGAATCGGCACCTTGGCTCGCCATCGCGCCCGGGCTCTGCATCGCCGCCACCCTGCTGGGTGTGAACCTCTTGGGTGACGCCCTGCGCGACGGCCTCGATCCGCGGATGGCGGCATGACGACCGCCGAGAATCCTGTCTTGGCGATCGAAGGCCTGCGCATCGCCGCCGGTGCCGGCGAGGTGGTCAGCGGCGTCGGCTTCTCGATCGCCCGCGGCGAGATCTGCGCGGTCGTCGGCGAGTCGGGCAGCGGCAAGACAATGGTGGCGCGCTCGATTGTGAGCCTGCTGCCGCCGGGCGTCGCGATCACCGGAGGCAGCATCCGCTTGCTGGGCGAGCCGATCGAGAAGGCTGGCGCGGCACGATTGCGCCGTCTCCGGGGCGGCGAAATCGGCATGGTGTTTCAGGAGCCGATGGTTTCCCTCAATCCCGCACATCGCATCGGCAGCCAGATGGAAGAGGGTCTCCGAATCCACCGGCCGCGCATGACGCGCGTGGCCAGGCGCGCGCTGGTCGCCGAGATGCTGCGCCGCGTCGGAATTGCCGATGTCGACCGCTGCCTCGCCGCGCATCCGCATGAATTCTCCGGCGGCATGCGTCAACGCATGATGCTGGCTTCGGTCATGATGCTGCAGCCGAAGCTGCTGATCGCCGACGAGCCGACGACGGCGCTCGACAGCTTGACCCAGAAGGAGGTGCTCGACCTCCTGGTGGCGCTGACGCGGGAAAGTGGCACCGCAGTGCTTCTCATTACCCACGATCTTGGTGTCGTCTCGCGCTATGCCGAGAGCTGCGTGGTGCTGGAGCAGGGCCGCCTGGTCGAGGCCGGGCCGACAGCCGATACTATCGGCCGGCCGCGCGAGGCCTATACCCGCCGCCTCATCGACGCCATTCCGTCGCCGGCCCCGCGCCCGGCGCGGCCGGCGGCCGGACCCGACCTGCTGCAGCTGCGTGACCTGAAGGTGACTTTCCGCCAGCGGCGCGGGCTCTTCGCGCGGCCGGTGCCGGTGCAGGCCCTGGCCGGCGTCTCCCTCGACCTCGCAGCCGGCGAGACAGTCGCCGTGGTCGGGGCGAGCGGCTCTGGCAAGACCACGCTCGGCCGCACCGTGCTGCAGCTGGTGCGGGAGGCCGAGGGCGAAATCCGCTTCGACGGCCGCAACATCGTCAGGGCAGGCCGGCGCGAGATGCGAGATTTCCGGCTCGCCTGCCTGCTGGTCTCGCAGGATCCTTATTCCTCGCTCGACCCGCGCATGCGGGTGTCGGAGATCGTTGGCGAGGCGCTGCGCATCGTCCCCGGCCTCGACACGGCGGAACGACGCCGGCGGGTTGCCGCTGCACTCGACGAGGTCGGGCTTGCCACGCTGGCCGAGCGCTTGCCGCACCAGCTCTCCGGCGGCCAGCGCCAGCGTGTGGCGATCGCCCGTGCCCTGGTGCGCCGACCGCGCCTGATCATCGCCGACGAGCCGGTCTCGGCCCTCGACATGACCATCCAGAAGCAGATCCTCGATCTTTTCGCCGAACTGCAGCGCAGCTATGGCTTCTCCTGCCTCTTCATCTCGCACGACCTGGCGGCGGTGCGCCGGATCGCCGACCGAGTGGTCGTTATGAAGGATGGGCGCGTGGTCGAGGAAGGCGAGGTCGAGAGCGTCTATCAAACGCCACAGCATGCCTATACGCGTCTTCTGCTTGAGGCTTCGCCGGGATTGGCGATCAGCCGCGAACGACATTGCACCAGGCCCACAGCGATAGCAGCGGCAGCCGACATGGCGCGTTGATACCTCGGCATTGCTTTCACGCCCTAAGCGGCCACGCTCAAAAGCGCGACCAGACGGGGGGAAGCCGCACGGCTGGTTTCCACTCTGCCTGTTGAGGTAGCGGAATGGCGTCTCTGCAATGTTCGGTGATCTCGAACCGGACGGGCCGGCCAGTCTTCCTCTGCTGGACAGTAGCTCGCTGTACCGCATAGTCGTGAGGTGTCACGTCCTCAACGCGGAGGCGTTCCAGGTCGCAAGCGCGGAGCTTGCTGTCTACAGCCAGATTGAAATGAGCCAAGTCGCGGGACGGCCAACAGAAGATGCCGGGCGCCCCTCTCCATCACTATCTTGTGCGGGGACTACATCCCCGACGAGCCATCAGATATCCCGACCCAGGACGCGTGGCGCGTGCGGCTTGCCATGGCGCAGGAGTGGAGAGGCGCCGTCAACAGGCACGGTGGCGACGTGACCGTCGTGCACCTGCCAGAGATCGGCATCAGGGGCAATACCCATTTCCCGTGCTCCGACCTGAACAACGTCCAGATCGCGGACTAGGTGTCCAAGTTTCTGTCAGAAAAGGGGCTGGACTGATCCGTTGCCGGACCCGTCAGGGAGGAGGAGCCCATGACTGGACGGCTCGCCTGTCGTGACCCCGCCTGTAGCGAGCTTCGTTGAGCTCGTTAGCCCGCAGTGTCCGCTTGCGGAGAGGCGACGTGAACGTCCGCCCTTGGCACAACGCGGCAGTGGTCGGCTTATTGGCAAATGCCTGGAGGGAGGGCCTTAGCAAACGACCGGCGCTCCGGAGAGGTTGCAGGGCCGGCGTTTCGGGTACTTCTGGGAAGCGGACTAGGGTCCGTACTCAATTAGGGATTCCCCTGCGTCTTCAGGTGTGATTCCGTGATCCAAGTTTCCCAAGGCAGGGAGGATTGGATGGCACGGCTTTATTGGCTTTCGGACGAGGAGTGGTGCCGGATCGAAGGCTATCTTCCGCGAGGTCGTCGAGGTGCCCACCGCGTGGATGACCGACGCGTGATTTCGGGGATCATCCATATACTCAAGACAGGGGCGCGGTGGCGCGACTGCCCGCCGGAATACGGCCCCTACACGACGATCTACAACCGCTTCAATCGATGGAGCAAGCAGGGGGTCTGGGAGGACATTTTCTACGCCCTGACTGGTAAAAGCGTTGTCGTATCGACCACGGCGGTGGATTCCACCCACATCAAGGCGCACCGCTCGGCGGCGGGGGCAAAAGGGGGGACTTCGAACACGCAATCGGTCGATCGCGCGGCGGACGGACGACTAAAATTCATGCCATAACCGATGCGCTGGGCCGCCCCATCGCCCTGTCGGTCACGCCAGGACAGACGCATGATTTGGTCGGTGCGGCCATGCTTCTCGAGCGCATCCCAACCCCGAAACGGCTCCTGGCCGACCGGGCCTATGACGCCACAAAGCTCCGTGACTGGTTGACCGAACGGGGATGTGAGCCGGTCATCCCTCCAAACCCAACCCGCAAGCATCCTCACTCGTACGACAAAGTCGCCTACCGAGACCGCAACCTCGTGGAGCGGATGTTCTGTCGGCTCAAGGATTTCAGGAGGATAGCGACTCGCTATGACAAGCGGGCCGATATCTTCCTCGCCACCATCTTTCTGGCCGCATCTATCACTTGGTGGCTCAATTGAGTCCCGACCCTAGATCGCGAGAAGAGAGTACTCGGGCGAACCATTCCAGATGAAGTGCCAGCTGGCCCCGGGCCGGACGTTCTGAATGATGCCAGGATCAAACGCGACGAAGCACCGACCTCCCAGGTGGCGGGCCGAGGGGTAGAGCAGGCCCCGATGGCCCCCGCGGCGTAGCTCAAGCGCAAGAGCCTGGCCCCGCGGATAGCTTAGCTGACCGACTGGTGGCGGCCACGGGCGGCGCTCAGGTCATCATCGATGAGATCGATCTCACCGACGCAGCGAGGTCAGTACCGGCGCGGGTCGGTGCCGGGCCAGAAAGGCTGATATCTTTTCTGCCTCCCCAGCAGGAAAACGAGCCTCAGATACGTCCATAAGTTTATCGCGCGAGCAAGGTGCTGCGTAGGCCCGTTGGAGCCAGCGACGGCCGTGTCAGCCGCGGAGAGCCTCGCAACTTGTAATTAATCAACCAAGTCAGCTCCCAGCAAAGGCATGTATCATAGTATG
>Ga0299907_10003219_pt1 | contig 10386 bp, 10 predicted proteins | sample RVTome_16_FD_198680 | JGI IMG/M metagenome (GOLD analysis project Ga0299907, IMG submission 198680) | Soil microbial communities from uranium-contaminated site in the Upper Colorado River Basin, Wyoming, United States - RVT152D67 (version 2) ... | reverse complement strand
CGGCCGCCTCGTGAAGGTCCATGTGGGCGCTGACCAGCGCGCCGAGCTCGTAGAGGCGGAGCCCGAGGCGGTACCGCCCCGTTTCAGCGTTGTGGTCCAGGAGGCCGCCGGCCGCCAGCGTGGCGCAGAGGCGGTGGACGGTGCTCTTGCCCATTCCCAGGCGGCGGGCCAGCTCGGACACACCCAGCTCCCGCTCCGTGGCGCTGAAGCAGTCGAGCACCCGCAGGGCGTTCGTCACCGACGAGAGCAGCGGCCCGGTCGTCACGCCGGCGACGCTCCCGCTCCGGCCAGGGCCAGGCCCATGTGGCGGGCGTGATGAGCGCTCAGCCGGCCCGGCGACGCGACGAGGTGGTAGAGCCACGTGGCGATCCCGAATACCCGGCGGACCTCGGCGGCGGCGTCCGGGCCGAGCGCCACCCGCCCGAGATCGGGGACGATCGCCGCGTCGTAGAACCCAAGCCGCCAGCGCAGACCGTCCGCCTCCCCGTCGACCTCGGCCGCCGGAACGTCGAGGCTCGGCAGCGACTGGCGGGTGGCGATGAGGTGGAGGTCGCCGGCGGCCACGGCCAGGACCGAGAACGGATCACCGCTCAGCAGCTCCCCCGGCGGCGCGGCGGCCGCGGCGTAGGCGCGATGGGCGGAGGCGACGTAGTCGGCCACCGCCTGGCGCATCTGCTCGGATCGGGAGATCTCTTCCGGCATCGTTCCGCTATACGGTACATCGGTCTTGTATACGGGATGATCCTCGCGTAGCCTCCCCTGAGTCCGCAAGGAGGAACCTCATGGGAATCCTGCGCCTGGCCCATGTCGATCTCAGAGTCCCCGACCTCGACCTGGCCACCGCCTACTACACCGAGGTCGTCGGGATGAACCTGGTGGAGCGGGACGAGGACACGGTCTACCTGAAGTGCTGGGACGAGGCGGACCACCACTCCGTCCGCCTCCGCTACGCCAGCCGCAACGGACTGGACCAGATCTCGTTCAAGGTCGAGGAGGAGGACGACCTCGCCGTCCTCGAGCGCCGGGTGGAGGACTACGGCTTCCCCGTCAAGCGGGTGTCGAAAGGCGAGGAGGTCGGCCAGGGCGAGTCGATCCGCTTCGAGACGCCGTCGGGGCAGCTGATGGAACTGGTCCACGACGTCGAGAAGGTGGGGACGCTGCTCGGCAAGCTCAACCCCTCCCCCATGCCGGTCGGCCTCCCCGGCATCGCCCCACCCCGCCTGGACCACACGCTGGTGACCGCCGAGGAGGTCGGCGAGGCCTGCCGGTTCTACAGGGACGTCCTCGGCTTCCGCCTCACCGAGCAGCTGCTCGACGGCAACGGCCACCAGCTCGGCGTATGGCTGGAGCGCTCGGGAACACCCCACGACCTCGCCGTGGTGGTCGGGCCCAACGGCGGGTTCCACCACATGGCCTTCTGGCTCGACGACTGGGACCACATCCGCCGGGCGGCCGACATCCTGGCCTACAACGGCATCGAGCTCGACGCCGGCCCGACCCGGCACGGGATCACCCGGGGCAACACGATCTACTTCTTCGATCCGCTCGGGATCCGCAACGAGGTGTTCACCGGCGGGTACGCCGTCGATCCCGACTTCCCCACCATCACCTGGACCGAGGACCAGTTCGGCCGGGGCCTCTTCTACTGGGAGGGCGAGGTCAACACCCGCTTCCTCCGCATGCACACCTGATGGGCATTCTGCGGCTGTCCCATGTGGAGGTCAGGGTCCCCGACCTGGAGCTGGCCACCGCCTACTACACCGAGGTGCTGGGGCTCATCGAGACGGCCCGCGAGGCCGACCGGGTGTTCCTCAAGTGCTGGGACGAACACCAGCACCACTCGGTGATCCTCCGCTTCGCACCCACCTACGGGCTGGAGCACATGGGCTTCAAGGTGGAGCACGAGGACGACCTGGCGGTCGCCGAGAGCCTGGTGGAGTCGATGGGATCGACGGTGAAGCGGTTCTCCCCCGGAGAGCTGGCCCCCGGCCACGGCGCCGCCGTGCGCTTCGACACCCCCTCGGGCCACGTCATGGAGCTCGTCTTCGGGATGCAGCAGGTGGGCAACATGCTGCCCCGCATGAACCCCGCCCCCCGGCCCCAGTCCCTGGTGGGGATCGCCCCACCCCGGGTCGACCACATCTTCCTCACGTCCGAGAACGTCGACGAGTCCACCGAGTTCTTCCAGCGCTTCGGGTTTCGCCTCACCGAGCAGATCCTGGCCCGGGACGGCCACCAGCTGGCCACGTTCCTCGAGCGGTCCCACACGCCCCACGACATCGCCTTCGTCACCGGCCCCAACGGCGGCCTGCACCACTTCGCCTTCTGGCTCGACGACTGGAACGAGGTCCGCACGGCGGCCGACACGCTCGCCTATCACGGCGTGCCCATCGATGTCGGCCCCACCCGCCACGGCGTGACCCGGGGATACACCCTCTACTTCTTCGACCCGGTGGGGAACCGCAACGAGGTGTTTACCGGCGGCTACTGGGTCGATCCCGACTTCGAGACGATCACCTGGACCGAGGAGCAGATGGGCCGGGCGATCTTCTACTACGAGGGCCAGGTCAACGACCGCTTCTTCACGGTGCACTCTTGAGCGCCGACGACACGAACCTCCCCCGCACCGAGCGCTACGAGGCGCCGATGTACCTGGCCCGCTACCTGGAACGCCAGGCCCGCCGGAGCAACGGCGGCGAAAGCGCCGACGACGTCGGCACGCCCTTGTACCTGCGCCGCTTCCGGGAGCGCCGGGCGGCGCCCCCCACCCTCGAGTCGCTGCCGCCCGAGCCGCCCGGCTTCAACGCCAAGTACGCCGAGGTGGCACGGTCCAAAGAGATCGTGGCCCCGCCCGAAGCCCGCATCCCGTTGCGGGCCAGTGTGCGTCTCGTCCGTCACGGCGAGACGCAGGGGTACTCCACCGATTCCGGGCTCACCCCGTTGGGCGGGTGGCAGTCGCACCGGCGCGGCTTCGACATCTCCAAGGGCGTGCGCGACGGCGACGTCGTCCGCCTCGTGTGCGCCGACACCGCCCGGGCCCGCCAGACCGTCGAGCACATCCACCGCGGCCTCCTCGACGGCCTGGCGCAGTGGGGGCGCCAGGCCGAGATCATCGGGCCCGACCTGCTGGGTGAGCTGGCCAACTTCCAGGTCGCCACCCCTTCAGGGCTGCGCGACGTCACCGCCGCCTTCCGGGAGTACCAGTCGATGATGGAGGGCTACGAGCGGGTGGCGCTGGGCGACCGGCCGCTGTGGTTGGTGGAGATCGACCGCTTCTGGCGCACCCAGGTGGCGGGGGCCGACCCCATCCACCACTGGCTGACCATCCCCATGCTCCACTTCGAACCGCCGGTGTCGTGCGTGCGGCGCTTCTGGTCGGCCATCACCCACCTGGTGGAGGAGTCACCCAACAGCGTGATCGTGGCCGCCACCCACTCGGGTCCCATCCGGGCCTTCGCCACCTGGGCCCACGGCTACGACCCGGGCGAGCCCTACAACCTGGAAGAGGTGGTGGTGTCGGTCAAACAAGGCGCCAAGGAGGCTCTCGTCGCCTACCGCAACCGCGTCACCGAGGTCCACGTTCCACCGATGGACGAGCTGCCCAAATGGGGGGAGGCAGAAGTCGATGCCCTACGTGGTGCACTTCGATGAGTACACACCCGAGCTCCGACTGTCGCTGGGAGGGAAGAACGCCAGCCTCGGCGAGATGACCGGCGCCGGGCTGGCCGTGCCGCCCGGCTTCGCCGTCACCACCGACGCCTTCACCGCCCACCTGGCCGGAACCGCCCTGGCCCGGGAGGTGAAGGAGCTGCTTTCCGCGGTCGACCCCGGCGACCCCGGGGCGCTGGAGCCGATCTCCGTCGCCGTGCGGGCGCGGGTCGAAGCCTGGCCGCTGGCCGCCGAGGTGGCCGAGGAGGTGGCCGCCGCCTATGACGGCCTGTGCCGGCAATGCGGTACGGACGGCCTGCCCGTCGCCGTACGGTCCTCGGCCACCTGCGAGGATGCCCCCGACGCCAGCTTCGCCGGTGAGCACGACAGCTTCCTGTGGGTGCGCGGCGCGGGCGAGGTGGCCCGTCACGTGGTGCGGTGCTGGTCGAGCCTGTGGACGGCGCGGGCCATCTCCTACCGGGCCCAAAGCGGCTACGCCGACACGTTGGTGGCGATGAGCGTGGGCGTCCAGAAGATGGTGCGACCCATCGCGTCGGGGGTGGCCTTCACCCTCAATCCCATCAACGGGGACCGCTCCCAGGTGGCCATCGACGCCAACTGGGGCCTGGGCGAGCCGGTGGTCTCCGGCGAGGTGACGCCCGACAACTACCTGGTCGACAAGGTGCTGTGGGAGATCACCAGCCGGAAGGTCTCCAACAAGACCGTCGAGTTGCGGGTGGAGGGCGACACCGTGACCCGCGTCGAGCTCACCGGCGAGCGGGCCACCGGGCCCTGCCTCACCGACGCCGAGATCAAGGCCGTGGCCCGGCTCGCCCGCCAGGCGGAACGGCACTACGGCTGCCCCCAGGACATCGAGTGGGCCCTCGACAGCGAACTCCCGTCCCCCGACGACGTGGTGCTACTCCAGTCCCGGCCGGAGACGGTCTGGAGCCGTCAGCCCCGCCAGCCGGTGGCCACCTCGACCAACGTCATGGACAGCATCGTCTCCACCCTCTGCGCCCCCATCCACACCCGTCCCCAGTCGGCCGGCTGAGACAGGAGAGCAACGATGAGCGACCGGTTCCCGAGCCCGTTCGAGATCGAGACGCCCCCCGGTGCGGAGGGGTGGGAGGAGCTCTACCCCTACTACATGGTGTTCTCCGAGGATCGCCGGGCCTACGAGGACTCCATGTTCTGGTTCCAGGACGGCATCCACTGGCCTACGGTCATGACCCCCTGGGACGCCACGTTCTTCGAGTACGCCATCGCCGCCCTCTCCCAGTACAACACCCGCCACTACCTGATCCCACCGGCGCTGGGTGTGGACGCCCGCATCCTCAACGGCTACGGCTACCTCTCGCCCGTGGGGGTGGCCGACCCGGCCGAGATCGAGGCCCGGGTGCCCCACTTCCTGGAGCGGGCCGGCTTCTACTTCGGGAACTGGGACCGGCTGTACGGCCAGTGGATGGAGAAGATGAAGGTCCTCATCGACGAGATGGAGTCGGTGCGGTTCGAAGCCCTCCCCGAGAAGGAGGACATCGAGGTCGTCACCGAGGGGCACGGCACCGGCTCGGGGCTGACCCTCATCGTCTCCTACCACCGGCTGATCGATCTGGCCCTCAAGCTGTGGCAGTACCACTTCGAGTTCTTGAACCTGGGCTACGCCGCCTACCTCGACTACTTCGGGTTCTGCAAGCAGGCGTTCCCCGGTATCCCCGACCTGTCCATCGCCAAGATGGTGGCTGGCGTGGAGGTCGACCTGTTCCGGCCCGACGAGGAGCTCAAGGCCCTGTCCCGGGCGGCGGTGGAGCTCGGGCTGGAGAAGGCCTTCGCCATCACCGACGACGCCGAGGCGGTGATGACCGAGCTCAAGTCCACTCCGGCGGGAACGCAGTGGCTGGAACGGTTCGAGGCCGTGAAGCACCCCTGGTTCAACTTCTCCTCGGGGTCGGGCTTCTACCACACCGACCGGATCTGGATCGAGCACCTGTCGATCCCCTTCGGGTTCATCGGCAACTACGTGGCCAAGCTGGCTGCCGGAGAGGACATCGAGCGGCCCGTGGAGCAGGTGCGGGCCGAACGCGACCGCATCGCGGCCGAGTACACCGAGCTGCTCGCCACCGACGAGGACCGGGCCGCCTTCGAAGGCAAGCTGGGCTTGGCCCGGACCGTGTTCCCCTACGTGGAGAACCACAACTTCTACGTCGAGCACTGGAGCCACTCAGTGCTGTGGCGCAAGATGCGCGACCTGGGCCGAGTGCTCCATAAGGAGGGATTCCTGGCCGACGCCGACGACGTCTTCTACCTCAAGCGAAACGAGGTGCCCGACGCCCTTGTCGACTACTACGCCGCCTGGGCGGTGGGAGTGTCGCCCCGCGGTCCGCAGTACTGGCCTCGCGAGGTGGAACGCCGCAAGGGCATCCTGGAGGTGCTGAGCCAGTGGTCGGCCCCCAAGGCGCTGGGCAACCCGCCCGAGGTGGTGACCGAGCCCTTCACCATCATGCTGTGGGGGATCACCACGGATTCGGTCAAGGCCTGGCTGGGCGGCGGTACCGACCCCAGCGGCGGGCTCTCGGGCTTCGCCGCCTCGCCCGGCGTGGCCGAAGGACCGGCCCGCGTCATCTTCTCCGCCGACCAGATCAACGAGGTGGAGGACGGCGAGATCCTGGTGGCGCCCCTCACCGCCCCGTCGTGGGCGCCCATCTTCGGCAAGATCGGAGCCACCGTCACCGACATCGGCGGCATGATGAGCCATGCCGCCATCGTCTGTCGGGAGTACGGCCTGCCGGCCGTGACCGGCACCGCCTTCGGCACCAGTCAGATCAAGACCGGCCAGCGGATCAGGGTCGACGGCAGCAACGGCACCGTCACTCTGCTGGACGACTGAGGAGGCAAGAAGTCAATGCTGTCCGCCGAGCAGAACGAGGCCCTCACCCGGGTCGGCCCGGGCACGCCCATGGGCGACCTCCTGCGCCGCTACTGGTACCCGGTGGCGCTGACCTCGGACCTGGACGAGTTCCCGGTCCGCAAGGCCCGCCTCCTGGGTGAGGACTTCGCCGTGTTCAAGACGCCGTCGGGGCGCTACGGCATCCTGGAGGAGCACTGCCCCCACCGCCGGGCGTCCCTCGTCTACGGCATCGTGGAGGAGGACGGGCTGCGCTGCGGCTACCACGGCTGGCTGTTCGACTGCGACGGCGTCTGCGTGGACCAGCCGGCCGAGCCCGACAAGTCCGTGTTCAAGGACCGTGTCGTGGCCCAGGCCGGCCGGGCCGAGGAGCTGGGGGGTCTGGTCTGGGCCTACATCGGGCCCGACCCGGTCCCGCAACTCCCCCGCTACGACGTCTACGTGATGGACGGCTTGCGGGACATCGGTCAGGCCCAGCTGCCCTGCTCCTGGCTCCAGATCATGGAGAACGCCGTCGACCCCCACCACGTGGAATGGCTGCACGGTCGGTACTTCGCCTTCCTGGCCGAGCAGAAGGGTTTCGAAGCGCCGCCCAGCTTCCAGCGCAAGCATGTCAAGATCGCCTTCGACCCCTTCGAGCACGGGATCATCAAGCGCCGCTTGTACGAGGGCCAGAGCGAGGACGCCGACGACTGGAAGGTGGGCCACCCGCTGGTGTTCCCCTACAAGATGCGGGTGGGGGGCGCGTACATCGAGCAGATGCAGATCCGGGTGCCGGTGGACGACACCACCACCTGGTTCATCCTCTACACCGTCCACTGCCCGCCGGGGGTGGAGATTCCCGTCCAGGCGTCGATCCCCGCCTACGAGGTCCCTTTCCTGGACGAGAACGGCCGGCACATCACCGACTACGTCGAGGGCCAGGACATCATGGCCTGGGTGACCCAGGGTCCGATCACCGACCGAACGGTGGAGCACATCGGTAAGTCCGACATCGGCATCGTCACGATGCGCCGGATGTACCGGGAGCAGATGGCGGCGGTGGCCGAAGGGCGCGATCCGCTGGCCGTCATCCGGGAGCCCCACGACCGGATCGACCTGCCCTCGGAGAAGGACAAGTTCGGCGCCCGCTGGGAGGACTTCGCCGTGCAGTGGATCAGCCAGGGGTTCGCCCGCTACAGCCCGCAGAGGGACGTGCTCTTGAAATTGCACCTCGACGCCGCCGCGGCGCGGGACAGCCAGGGCGTTGGCTGAATCGCGCTGGTTCGCGCCCGACGCCTTGGCCCACGCGGTGGATTCGCCGTCGTTCTGTCCCCGGTGCGGGGCGGGGGTGACGGGCGACGGTGGCCTGGTGGTGGAGTACTGGACGGGCGACGAGCGGGTGTTCCACTGCTGGTGCCGGTCGTGCGGGTGGGCCGGGGATGTGACCTCTGTCGAGCGGATGATCGGCCACGAGGCCGAGTGAGGAGCCGAGAAATGAAGAGGCAGCCATGCCACTGATCAATGTGCACCTGGCCGCCGGCCGGACCGACGAGCAGAAGAAGGCGCTCATGGAGGCGCTGACCAAGGCGGCGCACGAATCCATCGGCGCACCGCTGCAGTCGATCCGGGTGTGGATCACCGAGATGCAGCCGACCGAGTTCATGGCCGGGGGCGTGCTGATGGCCGACCGTCAGGCCGAAGCAGCGCGTTCGTGATCACCCACGTCATCGACGGGGAGGCCCGCAAGGCGTCCGACGGCGGTACGTTCGAGACCGTCGATCCCTGGCGCCAGGCAGCCTGGGAGGAGGTGGCTCGGGGCACGCGGGACGACGTCGACGCCGCGGTGGCCGCTGCGCGACGCGCCTTCATCGACGGACCGTGGGCACGGATGGGTTACGCCGAACGCGGCAAAGTGCTGCACCGGTTGGCCGACCTCATCGAGGCCAACGCCGGCGCGCTGGCCGAGGCCGATACCTCGGACATGGGTAAGCCGCTTACCGACATGCTCGGCAAGGACGTGCCCCGGGCCGCGCAGAACTTCCGGTTCTTCGCCGATCACGCCCGCCTCTCGACGGCCGACGCCTACCCGATGGACACCCCGCATCACGCCTACACCCGCTACGAGCCTGTGGGGGTGGTGGCGGCCATCGCGCCGTGGAACTTCCCGCTCATGCTCGAGACGTGGAAGGTGGCGCCGCCGCTGGCCTGGGGCAACACGGTGGTGTTGAAGCCGGCGGAGGACACACCGGCCTCGGCCACCCTGCTGGCGCAGTTGGCCCTGGACGCCGGGATGCCGCCGGGCGTGCTCAATGTGGTGCACGGCAACGGGGCGGACGCGCCCGGCCAGTGGCTCACCGAGCATCCCGACGTCGACCGCATCACGTTCACCGGCGAGTCGGCTACGGGACGGGCCATCGCCCGGGCGGCGGCGGCCAACCTCACACCGGTCAGCTTCGAGCTGGGCGGCAAGGGCGCCAACGTGGTCTTCGCCGACGCCGATCTCGGGAAGGCGGTGGACTGGTCGTTGAAGGCGATCTTCACCAATGCCGGTCAGGTGTGCCTGGCGGGCAGCCGGCTCTACATCGAGCGGCCGGTGTTCGACGAGTTCGTGGCCCGGTTCGTGTCGGTGGCCGAGGGGATGCGGACGGGTGATCCCCGCGACCCGGCGACCCAGGTAGGGCCGCTGGCGTCGGCCACTCACTACGAGAAGGTGACGGGCTACCTCGACGGCCTAGCCGCCGATGGCGGCGGCGAGATGCTCTGCGGCGGCGCCGCGGGTGACGGGACGTGGATCGTCCGGCCCACGGTGATCGTCGACGCACCGGAGACCGCCCGGATCTGCCGCGAGGAGATATTCGGCCCGGTCGTGACCGTGGCGCCGTTCGACGGCGAGGACGACGCCGTCCGACTGGCCAACGACACGCCCTACGGGCTCAACGCCATGCTCTTCACGGAAAACGTCCGCCGGGCCCACCGGGTGGCCGGCCGCCTACGGGCCGGCACGGTGTGGGTCAACTGCTTCTTCGTGCGAGACCTGCGGGCGCCGTTCGGCGGGGTGGGCGACTCGGGCATCGGCCGGGAAGGCGGCGACTTCTCCCGGGAGTTCTGCACCGAACCCAAAGCCGTCGTCATGGAGCTGTAGCCGTGGCGGCGCTGTCCTTCGACGGGCTGCTGCTCGACGTCGGCGCCGTGGTGGTCTGCACGCCGTTCGAGCTGCACCGTGTGGCCGAGGCGCGCTACGGCCTTCCTCGCGGCTCGCTGGGCTGGATGGGTCCCTACGACCCCTCGTCCGACCCGTTGTGGCGGAGCATGCAGGCCGGCCACCTGAGCGAGCTCGACTACTGGCACCGCCGGGCTGAGGAAACGGAGCGGCGCGCCGGCCGCCAGGGCGGCCTCCAGGACTACATGGCCATGTGTTTCGGCGGCCCGCAATCGGAGTTCGTGCGGCCCGAAGCGGAAGCGCTGGTGGCCGACGCCCGGGCCGGGGGCATGCGGATCGGCATCCTCACCAACGAGACCGAGCTCATGCAGGGCCGGGCGTGGATCGAGCGCGTCGAAGTGTTCCGCTCGGTCGACGCCCTGGTCGACGCCAGCGTCACCGGGGTCATGAAACCCGATCCGGCAGCTTATGGCCTGGCCCTCGACGCCCTCGGTCTGCCCGCCGACCGAGTGCTGTTCGTCGACGATCAGGCGAAGAACGTCACCGGCGCCGAAGCAGTCGGCATCGCCGGCGTCCGCTTCGACCCCACCGACGTCCCCGGCAGCTTCTCCGCCGTTCGCCGTCGACTCGGCCTCGATCCCGCCGAGGTCGGCACCGCGCGGTGAAGACGCTGCTGCTCGACGTCGGCGGC
>Ga0299907_10003218_pt1 | contig 10386 bp, 9 predicted proteins | sample RVTome_16_FD_198680 | JGI IMG/M metagenome (GOLD analysis project Ga0299907, IMG submission 198680) | Soil microbial communities from uranium-contaminated site in the Upper Colorado River Basin, Wyoming, United States - RVT152D67 (version 2) ... | reverse complement strand
GCGAAGTGAGGGCGCTGGGCCTCGGGGTCTTCGGTGAGCGGGGGGATCGCCATCAACCCCCTGACCTCTAGCCCGATAGACAGGACCTGGCCCAGCGTGGATCGGGCGTCGCCGGGGTCCACTCCCGATTTCTGAAGTTCGTGCCCGGTGTTGATCTGCAACAGGACCGGTGGGGGCACGCCGCTTCCCTTCGCCCATGCCCCGGCGAGTGACGCCCTGTCCATGGAATGGAGCAGATGGGTGACGGGCCGTATCAGCCGGGCCTTGTTCGTCTGCAGACCGCCCACGAAGTGCCAGCGGATGTCGTCGGGCAGCCTCGCCGCCTTCGCCGCCATCTCCTGTGCCCGATTCTCGCCGAAGTCGCGATGGCCCGATTCGTAGACCGCCTCGATGTCGGACACCGTTTTCGCCTTCGACACCGCAACCAGGGTGATCGAGGACGCATCCCGGCCGACGCGCACCGCCGCCGCGGTCATCCGCGTGACGACGTCTTGGTAGCTCATGAAACCCAGGCGATGGTGGCGTTGCGGAGGGCGGTACGACTCCGTCGATGGCTGTAAAAGCTGATCTCATGCATGGTGCAGGCCCCTGAGACCCAGACAGCCAGCCCGTCGAGTTGTCTCCTCAATGCGGACGCCAGGTCCACCGAGGTGGCCCCCCACTGGGTCTCGGTCTCGTCCTGTGGGAACCGTCCTGCGACTTCTGGCCCAACCTCGAAGCAACAGGGGCCGATCCCGGGACCGATGGCGGCGGCCCGGGGCTCGTGGCCCTCGCGGGTCATCTCCTCGCGGAGCGCCACAACGACACCGCGAGCCGCTCCTCGCCATCCGGCGTGAGCGACTCCCACAGCAGACTCGGATCTGAGCACGACCCCGAAGCAGTCGGCGGTGAACACTGCGATGGGGAGGCCGGGTACGTCGCTCCACATGGCATCGGCGTCGTCGAGCTCCCCTGGTGCTTCCGCCCGGATCAGGGAGGCCCCGTGGACTTGCCTGAGGGTGGCCCAATCACGTGAGATCCCCAACCAGGACGACACCGCCGATCGCGCGGTCAGGTCGTTGCGCTGGTCTCCGTCGGTTGCATCGGTGAAGGCCGCCCCGTCGACACCGGGGGGCCGGTTCATCCCTGCACGAAGGTAGGGATGTCGAGGACGTCGTCCCCCTCATCGAAACCGGAGTAGGAGCGGGTCGATGGCCGCGATGTGGCCGGCCTGCCCTGGCGTCTCCGTTCGAATCCGGCGGCGATCACGGTCACCTTCATCTCCTCACCGAGATCGTCGTCGACGATCGCCCCGAAGATGATGTCGGCCTCGGAGTCCGCATGATCGGCAACGACCCGGGCCGCTTCGGTGGCCTCGTGCAGAGTCATCGAGGACGGGCCCGACACGGAGAGGAGGACACCTTTCGCCCCTTCCATCGACGTCTCCAACATCGGGCTCGAGATGGCGCGCTCGGCGGCCTGCTTGGCGCGGTTCTCACCGGTTGCCCGGCCGATGCCCATCACCGCCGAACCGGCGTCCGACATGATCGTCCGCACGTCGGCAAAGTCGACATTGATCAGCCCGGGAGTCGTGATCAGGTCGGTGATGCCGGCGACACCGCTCATGAGCACTTCGTCGGCAAGCCGGAAGGTCTCGGCGATGGGGGCTTCGGGGTCTCCGACCTCGAGCAGCCTGTCATTGGGGATCACGATCAGGGTGTCGACCGCATCTTTGAGATCGTCGATGCCCTGCTCGGCATGGACTGCCCGACGTCTTCCCTCGAAACCGAAAGGCCTGGTGACCACACCCACGGTGAGCGCGCCCACGGAGCGGGCGACCTCGGCCACGACCGGAGCGCCACCGGTACCGGTGCCGCCACCCTCGCCCGCTGTGATGAAGATCATGTCGGAGCCCTTGAGGACATCCTCCAGCTCCGCCTTGTGCTCTTCGGCGGCGGCACGGCCGATCTCGGGGTTGGCGCCGGCCCCCAGACCTCTGGTCACCTCGCGACCGATGTCGAGCTTGACATCGGCATCGCTCATGAGCAGTGCCTGGGCATCGGTGTTCAACGCGATGAACTCGACACCGCGTATGCCCGCGTCGACCATGCGATTGACGGCGTTGACGCCGCCACCGCCGATCCCTACGACTTTGATGACGGCCAGATAGCCGCCGCTCGACGAGTTCACGACAATTCCTCCAGTGGATATCGGAAGCTGAAGTAGAGGTTTACCGTTCACGAGCGGGTTAGTAAAGACACAATCCCTAACCTTCAACTAGACGTCTATGCCTGAGCTCTTCTCGGCTCACGGTGGTGAGATGGCGGGATGGGTGGGGGCGATGAGGGTCAAAATCGAGCCCGCAGCGGGCTGCTCACGGAGCAGCGCGGCCAGACTCAGCGCCTTGGCAGACATCTCGACCGCCCGCCCCAGCCTCACCTGGAACCCGGCCACCTCGGCCCAGATCTCTCCCCCGGGCTCGGTGCGCACCCGAGCAGTGGCCTTCAGCTCCTCGGGCAACGTGGCGACGAACTCGAGGGAGCCGAGGACGTCCGAGGAGGAGGTAGTCTCGTCGGCGGCGATGCCCCCCAGTTGGACCCACGGCACCGCCGGGTCGGGATCGGGTGCGGTGCCGAGTTGGACGCCGTCGACAGCGAACAGCCCCCATCCCTCGGTGGTCTGCAGCCAGGCAACAGGGACCCTCTCCTGGACTCGTACGACGACACTGGTGGGCCAGTCGAGCTCGACCACCGACTCGCGGACCCATGGGTCGGTCTCGAGCGCCCTCTCCACGTTCCCGGTGCGGATCAAGATGAGCGGAGTGCCCGCAACCACACCCTGCTCGACGATCACTTTGTGAGCCGAGCTGGCGGCTATACCCGACGTGGTCACAGTGGCGACGCTGAGCAGCGGGGAGAGGAAGAGCCAGACGATTGCCCCGGCCAGCCCGAGGGCCACGAGGAACTTGACGAGGCGGCTGACCTTGCGCCGCGCTCGGTCCTCGGCGACTTCCCGCCTTCGCTCGGCTAGTCGTGGGTCAATTCTCATCATCGAATCCGACGAACTGGATCTCCGACTCCAGCATGGTGCCGGTCTCCTCGAAAACACGGTCTTTGACCGCGGCCACCAACCTCCGGATGTCCTCGGATGTTGCGGATGACCCGGCCACGAAGAAATTGGCGTGCTTGTCCGACACCGCGACATCCCCGGCCCTCATCCCCTTGAGCCCGAGCGAGTCGATGATCTCCCCGGCTGTGGCGCCGGCCGGGTTCTTGAAGACACTGCCGGCGTTGAATGTCCCTCCCGGCTGGTTGTCGCGACGCCATCGTGTGATCCGGCGCAATTCGGCACGGCCGGTGTCGGTGTCACCGGGCGACCCCTGAAAGGTTGCGCTCACCACCACCCGTCTCGACGTGACATTCGAGTGCCGGTAGGACAGGTCCAAGTCGTCCGGGCCGAAGGTGCCTCTCTTCCCGTCGCTCAGATCGACTATCTCGGCAACGATGAGACGGTCGCGGGTCTCGGTGCCGAAGCATCCTGCGTTCTGCCGGACCGCTCCCCCGACCGATCCGGGGACACCGATGAAGAATTCGAGCCCGGTCAGGGCAGCTTCGACACTGGTGCGCGCTACCTGCGCCAGTGGCGCGGCGCCGCCGGCGCGCACCTCGGTCCCGTCGACCTCGACCCCTCCAAAGGATGGTCCGAGACGGATGACCAGGCCGTCGAATCCGGAATCGGCGACCACCAGATTGGAGCCGCGACCCAGCACGAGGACCGACATGTCGGCGATCACCTCCGAAGCGACCAGATCGTCGAGGCCTTCGGTGTCGGCCACCTCGGCCAGGTAACGGGCGGGTCCGCCCGACTTGTAGGTCGTGTAGGGCCCGAGAGGCACTCCTTCGCGGATCATCCCGGAGACGATGAGTGAATCGAGCGAGGTCATCATCGCTCCGCCAGGCGGATGGCGAGCTCTGTAGGGACGAGGGTGATGTCTCCGGCCCCCATGGTCAGGACCAGATCGCCTTCCGCGACACGCTCCGCCAGGAAGTCGGCCAGATCGCTCCGGTGGGGAACGTATCGGGCGCTGGCGCCGTGGCGACGTGCCGCCTCGACGACCAAGGCTCCGGTGACACCGGGGACCGGCTCCTCCCGCGACCCATACACATCAGTGATGACGACCTCGTCCGCCCCGCTGAGCGCGGCGCCGAACTCCTCGTGAAATCGCTCCGTTCTGCTGTAGAGATGGGGCTGGAAGACGGCCCAGAGCCGTCCCCTCGCCAGCTCTCTACCCACGTCGACCGTGGCCAACACCTCCGTGGGATGATGGGCGTAGTCATCGACCAGGGTGACACCTGCGATCGTGCCCCTGTGCTCCCATCGGCGGCCGACGCCACGGAACGAGGCCAGACCGAGAGCGGCGGCGGTGATATCGCGTCCCATCGACCCGAGCAAGGCGAGGGCACCCGCCGCATCGAGTGCCACGTGGGCACCCGGCCGCCCGAGACTGACATGGGCCCGTGCCGAGGGCCCGACCAGCTCGAACCGGGTCCCTCCGTCGTGTCTGGTCAGGTCGATGATCCGCCAGTCCGATGCCGGGTCCAGGCCGTAGGTGATGGCCCCGGTGCGACGTCCCACCTCGCGCGAACCGGGATCGTCGGCGCAGACGACCACAGGCCCGTCAACGCTCTCTGCCACGGTGACGAACGCTTCCTCCAGATCCGATTCGGTCCCGAAATGCTCCATATGCTCCGACTCGACGTTGGTCACGATCAGGCCGGCGAGTCGCAGCCTCTCGAACGTGCGGAAGGCCTCATCGGCTTCGACCACCAGCAGGGGTGTCTCGCCGAAATGGCCATTGGTGTTCCAATCGGCGAGATCTCCGCCGACGATGAAGCTCGGATCCTCACCCAGGGCCTTCAGCGCGGAAACCAGTAGGGCAGTCGTCGTCGTCTTCCCGTGTGTGCCGGTGGCCCCGATCGTGGTGATCCCCTCGGTGAGAGCGGCGAGGAGATCGGGACGACGCCAGACCGGCACCCCCGCCCCCGCCGCGGCAATGAGCTCGGGGTCCTGATCGGGCACAGCCGACGAGGCGACCACCAGGTCGGCAGTGCGAGCCACCTCCGGGTGATGACCCGTGTGGGTGGCAATGCCGAAGTCCTCCAACCTGTCGAGGGTCGACCCTCCTCTCTGGTCCGACCCCGAAACGACGTGCCCCATACCGGCCAGCACCTTGGCGATCGCGCTCATCCCGGCGCCGCCTGCTCCGACCAGGTGGATGCGCCGATAGTCCAATCTCATCGCACCAGCTCCTGCATCGCTTCGGCGATTTTCATCGCCGCGTCCGGCTTGGCGATGGTCCTGGCGCCAATCCTCATCGCTTCGAGCCTCTCCGGCGACAGCAGGATCTCCGAGACGAGGCCTGGAAGCCTGTCGAGACGCTCTTGGGCGAGGACCTCCGCCGCCCCGGCTCCCTTGAGGAAAGCGGCGTTGGCGGCCTGATGACCCGACGAGCCGAACTCGCCCGGGATGAGGATCGATGGGGTCGACGTCACGGTCAGCTCGGCCACCCCGCCTCCCGCCCGAGCCACGACCAGGTCACAGGCGGAATAGAACAACTCCATCCTGTCTTCGAACGCCCGCTGCACCCAATGGACGGCGTGGGAGGGGCTCTCATCGGTGCCGACATTGCCCTCACCCGTGAGATGCAAGACCTGGATCCGGCTCCACTCCCACCTCGTGACCAGATCTTCCACCGCGGCATTGATCACACCTGCGCCCAGTGAGCCGCCGACCGCACCGAGGACGGGGTATCCCGGATCGAGGCCGTAGTGGGCCATGGCCCTCGGCCGGGCCTCAGCTCGGTTCAGGCTCGACAGTGCCCGGCGGACCGGGTTGCCGACCCACTCCCCCCTCTCCAGGCCTTCCGTGTGGGGGAAGGAGGTGAATGTGCGCGTTGCCCAGCGCGAGGCGACCCGGTTGGCCAGACCCCCGCCGGCGTTCTGCTCGGCGACGAGCAAGCCGGACCCGGAGCTCCTGGCGGCCAGAGCGGCGGGGATGGTGACATAGCCCCCCATCCCGAGCACCACTTTCACCTCCCTCTCGTGGATGGCGGCTTTGATGGCGTCACGGGCCCGCCACACCACACGCGGCAGGCTCAGGTTCCGCCTGGTCATCGACCGTTGCAGCCCTCTCACCTCCACCTCGAGGAAGGCGAACCCCGAATCGGGGTACACAGACTTCTCCAGGCGGTCGCCGCCGACATAGAGGATCGACTCCTGGGGAGTCCCAAGTGCCAGCAGAGCCTCGCCGACGGCCAGCCCAGGGAACACGTGGCCACCGGTGCCGGCTGCGGCGATGAGAAAGGTCATGTCTTGGGCTGCACCCCTGCCTGGGCGATGTTGACCAGGATGCCGAGGGACGCCATACAAACGATCAGGGACGTGCTCCCGAATGAGACGAACGGGAGCGAGATGCCGGTGATCGGCATGACACCGAGGACGCCCCCGATATTCACGATGGCCTGAAATGTCAGCCAGGCGGTGAGACCTGCCGCCACCATCCTGCCGAACCGATCCGGGGCCCTGACTGCGACAAGCCAGCCAGCCAGCGCGAGCACGATGTAGAGACCGATGACCGTCAGGCCCCCGATGAGACCCGTCTCCTCCCCGATGATGGCGAAGATGAAGTCGGTGTGGGCATTGGGCAGATAGAACCAGCGGGCCCGGCTGGCGCCCAGTCCGACCCCGAAGAGGCCGCCGTTGGAAAGGGCGTAATAGCCCTGGATCAGCTGATAGCCCTCTCCGCTGGCGTTCCCCCAGGGGTCGAGGAACCCGACGATGCGGTCCACCCGGTACTCGTCGCCGAAGGCAAGGACCCAGGCGGCGAGGACGACCAGGACGGTGAGGACGAGCACATACCGAAGTGGCGTGTCGCTCGCCATGATCACCGCCATCGCCGCGGCGCCGATGATGATGGTGGTGCCCAGGTCGGGCTGGAGGATCACGAGGCCGCCGAGCACGCCCACTGTGAACACCACCGGGACCAGGAAATGGCCGAATCGGGTCAGGAGCCGGTGTTTCTTCTCGAAGAGATGGGCCAGGACCAGGACAATCGCGACCTTGGCCACCTCGGAGGGCTGAAAGCTGAAACCTGCGATCGGCAGCCAACGCTGCGAGCCGCCGATGACCGGTCCCACCGCCAGCACTGCGATGAGCAATCCCACCGTGACGAAGAAGCCGGGCAGGGCGAGCCTGCGGTAGACGCGGTACGGGATCCGGCTCGTGACGAGGAGCGCCACGGTCCCGATCCCGACTCCGACCAGCTGTCTCTTGAAGAAATAGAACCGGTCCTCGGATTGGTCGATGGCCACCGCGGACGATGCCGACTGGGTGGCGCCCAGTCCGATCACAATCAGGACCACGGCCATCACGAGCAGCGCGGTCGCGGTGCGGTTGTTCATCTTGAGCCGCTCCGCCCGACTTCGTGCGGCGGCCCGGACCTTGGCAATAGACGTCACGTTCGCCGTCATCCGGACCTTGCCTCCGCTGTGATCGATCGGACCAGGACGGCGAATCTGTCTCCACGTTCGGCGTAGGAGGAGAACTGGTCGAAGCTCGCACAGCCGGGGGCGAGGAGCACCGTGTCCCCGGGCTGGGCCAGCTCTGCCGCCACCTCGACGGCACGCTCCAGAGTCCCTGCCTCGCGACCCCGCTTCCCTGCCGCCAACACCAGGTCGGGCCCGGCCTCGCCGATGCCGAGAAGAAAGCGAACGTTGGGCTCGCGTGCGATTGGTGCCACATCCGAGCCCTTGGCCAGCCCTCCGGCGATCAGAACGACCGAGTCGTTGGCCCGGATCGAGCTGATGGCGGCGTGGGCGTTGGTCGCCTTCGAGTCGTCGATCCAGGTGACGCCGGCGCTTCTGGCCACCAAGGTTCTTCGATGGGGGCCCGGCGCGAACGATCTGGCCGCCTTGGTCACACCGTCGGCAGTGGCCCCCATGCGCAAGGCGAGGGCGGAGGCGGAGGCGATATTGACCAGGTGGGTCGGGTCGTTGGAAACCAGGTCGCCGATAGAGATGGACAGTTCGCCGATGACGAGACGGTCGTCGTCCACCCCACCGCCGCCGGGAGGCAGATGCCTCCCGGAGACGGGGAACAGCTCGCTCCGCGCCTCGCTGACCAGCGATGAGGCGCCTGCGTCGTCGGCATCGAACACAAGGAGGTCCCCGTCGGTCTGGTTCATGAAGATCCTCGCCTTGGCCGCCCGGTATGAGTGCTCCGAGCCGTGCCAGTCGAGATGGTCGACAGCCACATTGGTGATGGCAGCCGCCGCCGGGTGGAACTCCTCGCAGAAGCGGAGCTGAAAGCTGGAAACCTCGACCACCACCGCCTCGTGACCGCGGTCGACATGCTCGGAGAGGGCGGAGCCGATGTTGCCGGCCGCAGGGGCGTCGATCCCTGATGCCTCGAGCATGGCGGAGGCGGCCTCCGTGACCGTGGTCTTCCCGTTGGTGCCGGTGACCGCCGCCACCGGGACATCCAGATGCCTCCAGGCGAATTCGATCTCGCTCCACACCGGGATGCCCCATTCCAGGGCCTCGACAATGGGCAGGGCCCGCTCGGGGAATCCCGGGCTCGCAACGACGAGGTCGATCCCGGTGAGCAGGACCGGGTCCCATCCACCGCTGGCCACGGGGAATCCCTTCTCCAGGGCCGGCTCGGGTTGGTCCCGGGTGTAGATCGTCACTGTCATGTCGCGATCCCGGGCCAAGGCTGCCGCGGCAAGACCGGAGACGCCGGCACCGAGGACGAGCACCCGGGTCACAACAAGTCCTCGAGTCGCAGGAAGTCGCCGTAGAAGAACCCCAGCCCGAGGGCGACACCGAAACCGGTCAGGATCCAGAACCTGATGACGACCGTCGTCTCCGGCCATCCACCGAGGTCGAAGTGGTAGTGGATCGGCGACATGCGGAAGATTCGTTTCCCGAAGATCTTGAAGCTGGCCACCTGGAGGATCACCGAGGCGGTCTCTGCCACGAAGATCGCTCCCAGCACGACCAGGAGGAGACTGGTGTTGGTGAGGAGGGCCAAGGCGGCGAGGAGCCCTCCGATGCCCTGCGAGCCGACATCGCCCATGATGATCTTGGCCGGTGGCGCGTTCCACCAGAGGAAACCCAGGATGGCCCCGAACATCGCCGCCGAGATGATGGCCAGCTCGAGAGGGTCGACCGCTTGATAGACCCCGGGGTCGCGGAAGGGCGGCTGATTCCTGAACTGCCAGAAGGCGATGACGGTGTAGGAGGCAACGACCAGCGCGGAAGACCCACCGGCGAGGCCATCCATCCCATCGGCCAGATTCACCCCGTTGGCCCACCCGGTGAGCATCAGCAGCACCCAGATCACGAAGAAAGCACCGAGATCGATGCCCAAAGGCCTGACGAACGAGATCTCGGTGACGACCCCTGCCTCGGTTGCACCCCAGGCGAATAGGGCGGCGATGGCCAACTGACCCCCGAACTTGGCCGACTTTGAGAGCCCGAGGCTCCGCTTGTTGGAGTACTTGATCCAGTCGTCGAGGAACCCGACCACGGCCATTCCAGCCAGGGCGAACACCGTGAGCAACCCGCCGTCGCTCAAGGGCGTGAACTCGACCCCGATGTTGCCGGCCGGGGCCACGAGGCGCACGTGTGAGACGAGGTACCCGATGATTGCGGCGAGCACGAAGACGACGCCGCCCATGGTTGGAGTCCCCTGTTTGTGACCGTGCATCCCGACGATCTCCTCCTGGATGAACTGCCCTATCTCGCGCCGTCTGAAGAAGCGAATGGCAAAGGGAGTGCCGAAGATCGACACCAGGAGCCCGACAGCGGCGGCAGTCAGCAGCGGTATCACGTCGTCATGCTCCCTGACTCAGCGTCCAAATCGGCGGACCCGAACCGTGCCGCGAGGATCTCCCTGGCCACCTTGCGGTCGTCGAAGGGAAAAACCTGGCCCCGGATCTCCTGGCCGGTCTCGTGCCCCTTCCCCAGGATGAGCACCACATCTCCCTCCTCGGCAGCAGCGATGGCCGACTCGATGGCCTGGCGTCGCTCCACCTCGAGGATGACCCAGGGCCCCGAGGCGCCCTCGGCCACTTCCTCCAGGATTTGATCAGGGTCCTCGGAACGCGGGTTGTCGCTGGTCAGGATGGCGAGGTCGGCCCCCGTCGCAGCGCGGCCCATCAACGGCCGCTTCTCCCGGTCCCGGTCGCCGCCGGCGCCGACCACGGCGATCACCCGCCCCTCCGCAATCGATCTGGCCACGGATATGGCCTCCTCGACGCCGTCGGGGGTGTGGGCGTAGTCGACGATGACGTGGATCGGCCCACTGGCGGAGACCTGTTCGAATCGACCGGGCACACCTCCAAGAT
>Ga0299907_10003217_pt1 | contig 10393 bp, 6 predicted proteins | sample RVTome_16_FD_198680 | JGI IMG/M metagenome (GOLD analysis project Ga0299907, IMG submission 198680) | Soil microbial communities from uranium-contaminated site in the Upper Colorado River Basin, Wyoming, United States - RVT152D67 (version 2) ... | reverse complement strand
TCAGGGCCAGGAGGCCCAGAGCGCCGAAGCCGCCCAGGAACGCCTCCCACTCGCGGTTGCGCGCGTACCGGCTCCAACGGAAGCGCGACCGGGCGCCGGGATCGGACGCACGATACGGCGAGAGCCGGGGCAGCCAGGCAGACACCTCGGCCGCGTAGGAACGGTACCCCTCGCCGAAAAGCCCGCCCAGCCGCTCGGCTTCGTCACCCACCGTCGGCGCGTAGGCGGTCAGGAAGAACGCGACGAACAGTGCCGGCCACATCCAGTGGCCGCCCCCCATAGCAAGCCCCACGCCCACGAGCAGGCTGCCGAGGTACAGCGGATTCCTGACGAACGCGAACGGGCCGCCGGTCGCGAGCGCCTCCTCCTTGCGGATGTGGCCCGCCGCCCAGCCGCGGAGCAGCAGGCCGCCGAGCACGAGCGGCGTGGCCACAGCCAGGGAGGTCCAGGTCGGTCGCGCGAGCCAGAAGAACGGCAGCACGAGGAGCCAGATCCCCTTGAGTCGGACGCGGCGCAGGTTCACGGTGGTACGGTGACATGCCCGTCACCGGGGCGCCAGCCACGCCCCGACCCGGGACCGCGACTCCGGCCCCCACGCGCGGTCTCGACCCGGACCCCGAGCGCCGACACCACGGGCGAGCGTCCGGACGCGGGCCTACGCGCTTCCGGCGAGGTACTCCTCGATGGCCCAGGCGAGCATGGCTCCCTTCGGGGGTGCGCGGCCGACGTCCGCTTCCTTCGGAGGTGTGCGGCCGGCGCCCGCGGCGCTCACCCGCCCCCGGCGGCGCCCGGCTCCCGCTGCTTACGAGCCTTCATGACCTTCTTGCGCGAATCCGGATTCACGGGGAAGCCCTCCTGGATGGACTTCAGGTGCAGCGTGAGGGACCCGGGGAAGTTCGGGATGTCCGACTTCATGTAGACGAGCAGGCGCCGCTCGTCGTCCGTGAAGTGGAGCTCCGCCTGCCCGCCCTCGCCGAAGAGGCCGTCGGTCTTGATGATGGGCTTCACCACGATGGTGTTGAAGGTGCCCGCCTCGGTCTCCCTGACGTCGCGCCGGTCAACTCGCACCACGACCGGATTGCCTTCCTCCTTGAAGTACCGGCTCAGCGTGTAGGACTTGCCGACCTCCAGGGGCAGGGTGCGCACGAAGTACAGGAAGGCGATGTCGTCGAGCGGTATCGACGAGCCGAGCGGGCCGAACTCGTCGTTGTCCTCCCGCTCCCACGTGCGGCGCTCGGGATAGAACTCGTAGTGGCGATAGCTCTTGTAGCTGACCTCGTGGATGTCCCGGATGAAGCGCCAGCTCTGAAGCGTGCCCACGTCGAACCAGGTGGTGTACTCGTCGTCCACGGACAGGCCCATGAGCGAGCCGTCGATGCCCATGACCGCACGGTAGGTCTTGTGGCCGCGGACCGAATCCAGCGCTTCCACCGTGAGGTGTCCCTCGCCGACGTTGAAGATCCCGACCTTCACTTTGTAGACGAGGTGCTCCCCGGGCCCGAAGGGGGTCGGAGCCGCCCAGGGGTCGACCGGGACGAGGTCGGGCGTCCACTCGGTCGAGCCGTTCGTGGCGTCCTGGGCGCCGAGAGGGAGCGCACATACGGACAGGACCATGGCGAGGGGCAGCGCGGTCCGGAGCGTCATGCGGCCTCCGTGGCGGAAGCCGTCCAGACCGACCCGGGTATCCTGGCCAGGGACATCAGGGTCTTCATCGGCCGGAAGCGGGAAGGGCGCACCTGCAGGTCGTAGCGCAGCGCTAGCGCGGTCTCCTCGATCCTGCGGGCGTGCGGTGCGAGCATACCGAGCAGTTCCACGTTGGCGGCCCAGCCGTCCTGTCGAATCAGGGGCTCGTCGGCCGGCCTGTCGCGGAACGCCTTCCTGAGCACGATTACGCGGTACGCGCGCATGCCGCTCAGCGGATCGGACACGGGGGCGCGCCGGACCACGCTGCGGAGCAGATTGCCGGCCACCCAGCGTGCCACCTTCACGCCCCTCGGGTGCGGGCTGCCATTGATCGCGACACAGCCCGCCACGATGTCCGCGCCGCCCTCGAGCACCTTCACCAGCGTGACGACGTCCTGAGGGTTCTCCGTGAAATCGCCCTGGAGCACCACCGCACAATCCCGCTTGGGATACGCGGATTCGTCGAGCACGTGTCGGAGTAAGGTCTCCACCGAGCGACCGTACCCCATCCGGGACTCGGTCCGGAGCACGGTCAACGGCAGCGCGCGCCGGTAGCGCTCCAAAACGTCCAGCGTACCGTCGGTCGACGCGTCGTCGTGAACCACGACGCGGTAGTCGCGCTTGAACTCGCCCAGGACCTTCCGCGTCTTCCAGAGAAGGACGCCGAGGGTCGTTGCCTCGTCGTGGGCGGGAATGCAGACGTAGATCACGGCTGGTCCGGGAGATCACAGGGAGGATCGGCCTACCTTGGCCGACCGCGGCGTAATAACCTATCCGGGCAGTCCCGGTTCCTCGCGCGGGCGGTTCTTCCACCGCCTGTGCTGCCAGAAATACTGGTCCGGAGCCGCTCGGACGGCACTTTCGAGTGCGGCCGAATAGGCGGCGGCGAGCGCGCGCACGTCGGCCTCCACGTCGTCGGACGGGTGGAACGGCAGGAGCTCGAACGTGATCGTGTACCTCGGCTCCGCGTCCGGCTCGCGCAGCGCCACGGCGAAGTAGACCGGCGCGGTGGTCCGCAACGCGAAGAGCGCCGGACCACGCGCCGTGGACGCGAGCCGTCCGAAAAACGGCACGAAGATGCCGTTCCGGTGCGCGTTCTGGTCCCACAAGAGAGCCGTGACGCCACCGCGGCCGAGCGTGCGGAGCACCTCCCTGGGAGCGTTCGCCATCTCGATGACCCGCATGCCGAGCTCGGAGCGCGCGGCGAAGAGTCCCTCCTGGAACAGCGGGTTGGACGCACCCTTGCCGACGACGTCCAGCGGCAGGCCATGCGCGGCGATCGCCGCTCCGCCGATCTCCCAGTTTCCCAGGTGCGCCGTCAGGAGCACGACGCCGCCGGGGTGGGCCGCCGCCGCCCGGAACTCCTCGAATCCCACCATGCTCGTTCGCGCCCTGAGAACCTCGGGCGACCAGGCGCCGCGCCCGAACGTCGTCGCCGCCTCGCGCCCGAAGTGCCGGTAGCTCGCGCGAGCCACCCGGCTCCGCCATCCATCGGGGCGGTCGGGGAACGCCTGGCGGAGGTGTCGGTCGACATCCCGTCGACGGATGCGCAGCACGCCGCCGACGAACGCGCCCAGGAAGGCGCCGCACCGCCCGGCCGCGCGCTCGGGCAGGAGCCGCATGAGAGAGGCGACTCCGCGTAGGACCAAGCGCTCGAGCCGGTGTCGGCGCGTGGGCGTTCGCACGGGGTCTCACACCGCCGTCAGGGGCGCGTCCGCGAGCTGCAGCTCGTAGAGCCGCCTGTAGACGCCGCTGCCGGCCATGAGCGCCTCGTGACTGCCCTGCTCGACGATCCGGCCTCGCTCGAGCACGAGAATGCGATCGGCGCGCTGGACCGTGGACAGCCTATGCGCGATCACGAAGACCGTGCGCCCCTCCAGCAGCCGCTCGATGGCGTCCTGAATGAGGCGCTCCGACCTAGTGTCGAGCGCGCTCATGGCTTCGTCGAAGATCAGGATCGGCGGGTCTCGCAGCAGCGCGCGCGCGAGGGCGATGCGCTGCCGCTGGCCTCCGGAAAGCTCCACACCGCGCTCTCCGACGATGGCGTCGTATCGCTCCGGCAAGCGGGACACGAACTCGTCGGCGTGGGCGGCGCGCGCCGCGGCTCGGATCTGGTCGTCCGTCGCCTCGGGGCGCCCATAGGCGATGTTCGCGCGCACCGTGTCGTGGAAGAGCACCGTCTCCTGGGAGACGACGCCCAGCAACGCCCGCAGGTCCGCGATGCGCACGTCGCGGACGTCCGTCCCGTCGATGGTGATTCGCCCGGACGTGACATCGAAGAAGCGGCCCAGCAGGTCGACGACGGTGCTCTTGCCCGCGCCGCTGTGCCCGACCAGGGCCAGCACGGTTCCCTTGGGCACCGAGAACGAGATGTCGTGCAGCACCGGGTCCCGCTCCCTGTACGCGAACGAGACGCCCTCGAACGCGATCTCACGCTCGAAGCTCCGGAGGGAGCGCGCATCCGGAGCGTCGCGGATCTCCACGGGGGCGTCCAGAAACTCGAAGATCCTGTCGGCGGCGACGAGGCCCGGCTGAGCGATGGCCGGGAACTTGGCGAGGTTCTTCACCGGGGCATACAGCTTGAGCGAAAGCCCGAGGAAGCCGACGAACTGCGGCCCGGTCAGCGAGCCTCCGGCTACGAGCCGCGCACCGTACCACAGGAGCACGGCCGTTCCGGCCGCGGCGAGCATCTCGGTCAGAGGCGCCGCCGCCGCCCGCGCCCGCTCGGCGCGCAGGAACTGGCGGAAGTAGTCCGCCGTCAGGCGGCGGAAGCGCGTCCGCTCGCGATTCTCCGCGGATGACGACTTCACGAGCCGAATGCCCGCCAAAGTCTCCTGGACGTGCGCGTTGACCTCGCCGCCGAGGTGGAGCACCCGGCGGTCGCGCCTGCGCAGCACGGACACCAATGGACCCCAGATCGCCATGGCCGCCGGAATGACGACGAACGCGGCCGCGGTGAGCCTCCAGGAGATGAGGAGCATCGCGATCAGGGCGAAGCCGAACTCGAAGAAGGCCGACAGCAGCTTGGACAGCTCGGCCGTGACGAGCATGCGCAGCTGCTCGACCTCGGTGGTGAGGCGGCTCACGATCTGCCCCGCGCGTACCCGGCCGAAGAACGCGAGATCGAGCCCGACCAGGTGGTCGTACAGCGCGTTGCGCAGGTCCCGGTTCACTCCCTGCTCGGCCCTGGCCAGCAGGTAGACCCGCGCGAAGTGGAACAGGTTCTTCAGCGCGAAGACGACCAGGATCAGGATGATGATGCGCCCCGTCGCCGTCACGGGATCACCTGCCACGTCCGCCCAGCGGTAGACGGTGGCGTCCAGGAGGCGCTCCATGGCGCTGTCGCTGCCCCGACGGTCGGCGCCACCGCTGACGAACAGCGCCTCCACGAACGGGATGAGCAGCACGTAGACCGTCGCGTCCAGCACGGCGAACAGCGCCGTCGCCACCACCGCCGCGAGGAGCACGAGCGTGTGCGGCCTCAGGAACGATACGATTCGCAACGACCCGGGACGCGGGCTATGCGGCACGCGGCTACCGCCTCGGCGTCAGGCTCGCGACTGGAACGATCATCTCCTCCGGGCTGATGCCGCCGTGGAGGAACGAGTTCTTGTAGCGCGTCTGGTACTCCCGCAGCTTCGTGGGATACACGAAGAAGTAGTCCTCGAGCGCGAGCAGATACGACATACCGAGCCGTCCGGAGGGCAGCCGCAGGTCCGCCTCGTCCTTGGTCAGCATGGCCGTCGAGGCGACCTCGGCCCTCAGGTCCTGGCCGAACTTGTAACGCAGGTTGCTCGTGGCGTCACGCCGGGCGTACACGGTCGACGGGTGCTGACAGAGAATCGATCCGTGGTCGGTGGTCAGGATGACCTTGTGACCCTGGCGCGCGGCTTCCTGCAGCACGACGAACGCCGTCGACCGCTCGAACCACGACCTCGTGAGGTCCCGCAGGGCCGCTTCGTCACGGGCCACCTCCATGAGGATCGGCGACTCGGAGCGGCCGTGGGTCATGAGGTCCACGAAGCTGAAGACGAGCGCGATCACCGAGCCCGGCGTGGTGAGCGCGGAGTTCACGCGCGCCCGCACCTGCTCGCCCTGCCGGTCGGAGAAGATCTTCTCATAGTGGACGGGGACGTCTCGTCCCGTGAGCCGTCGCAGCTGCTCGACGAGGAGCTCGTCCTCGAACGCGTTGAGGCTACCCTCATCGTCCGACGCGTCCCACCACTCGGGGCGACGCTCGGCGATCTGATCCGGATACTGTCCGCTGAAGATGGCGTTGCGCGCGTAAGGTGTGGCGGTGGGCAGGATCGAGTAATGGTAGGTCTCCTCGATCTCGAAATACGGTGCCAGGAGCGGGGTCATGGCGCGCCACTGGTCGAGGCGCATGCAATCCAGCACGACGAAGTAGACGGGATCGGCGCCCAGACGTGGAACGAGGAACTCCCGCACCAGGTCGACCGACAGTCTGGGCCGGTCGGAGGAGTCCTTCATCCAGCGCGGGTACTGGCGGACCACCCAGGCGCCGAAGTCGCGGCGCAGATCCACCATGAGCGAGCGGACCGAATCGAGCAGCCCCGCCTCACCCGCGTGACCCAGCCGGATGTGCCAGTCGACCAGCTCGGTGAACACACGCGCGTATTCCTCGGGCGTGCTCGCGTCCTGGCAGCGCCACGACAGCTCGCCGAAGCGCGCGGCGAAGTCCTGGGCGACGCGCTGTTGGCGAATGGACGAGCCTTCCAGGATCCGGGTGACCACCGACAGGACCTGGCGCGGGCTGGTCGGCTTCACGAGGTAGTCGTCCACGCGGCGGCCGATGGCCTCGGTCATGGTGTGATCCTCCTCGGACTTCGTCACCATCACCACCCTCGCATGCGGGTCCTGCCGCCTGAGGATCTCGAGAACCTCCAGGCCCCGGCGACCAGGCATCTGCTCGTCGAGCAGGACGAGGTCGTAAGGGTACTCGCGCACGAGCTCGATGGCGTCGTCGCCATTCGAGATCGCGTCCACGTGGTAGCCCCTCGCCTGGAGGAAGAGGAGGTGCGGCCTCAGCAGGTCCACCTCGTCGTCGACCCAGAGGATGCGCTTGGCTGCGCGCGCGCTCTTCATGTGCATGCCGGAAGCTATACGACAACGTGCCTGAACCCCAGCCGCGCGGAGCGCGCGCGGCGGCGCCTCCGGCGGGTGAGCCCCGTCGGGCGCTATGCCGTCAGATGCCCGCCAGCCTGTGGTTGGTCCGGCTCGGACGGCTCGCGCAGGTCCGGGATGCGCACCGTGAACGTGCTGCCGGCGCCCGGCTCGCTGTGCAGCAGGACGTCGCCACCCAGAAGCCGTGCGAGCGAGCGCGCCAGGGTGAGGCCGAGGCCCGTGCCGGTGCGTTCCACCGACCCCGGGACACGCCAGAACGGCTCGAAGATGCGGTCCTGGTCCGAGCGCGCGATGCCAGGCCCGGTGTCGGTGACCGCCGCGGCGACGGAGCCGTCGGGCTCTTGCTCCACGACGAGCTCGATCCTTCCCGCATCCGTGTACTTCTGCGCGTTGGCGAGCAGGTTCATGAGGATCTGACGAAGCTTCACCGCGTCTGTACGGATGGGGCGAAGGTCCTCGGGAAGCCGGACGTCGAGCTGGAGGCCGCGCTCCCGGATGAGCGGGTCGAGGAGGTCGGCGAGCTCGTTGGCCAGCAGCCCCACGTTCGTCTCCCCGAGATGCAGGTCCTCGGCGCCGACCTCGAACCGCGAGAACGCGAGGATCTCCTCGATGAGCCCCTTCAGGTGCACCGCCGCGGCCCGGACGCGGTCCACGTGCTGAAGCTGGCGCCCGCTGAGCCGCCCCGTGATGCCCTCGCGCAGCAGGTCGACGTGCCCCACGATCGCGTTGAGCGGCGTGCGGAGCTCGTGCGCTACGCCGGCCATGAAGCGGGACCGCGCCTCGACCGCATGGGCGAGAGCTTCGGTTCGGCGCCGGGCGTCCTCGTGCCGTCGGGCGGCCGCAACCGAGGCGCCGATGACCTCGGTGACCTTGCCGAGGAACGCCCGGTAGCCGTCATCGACGCGGCAGCTGGGACTGACGCCGGCGATCAGCGCGCCGATCGGTCGCTCCTGCGACGGCGTGGCGATCGGGAGGACGAGCGCCTCCCGGTGCGACAGCTTCCAGGGTGCGGCGGGCAGCTCGTCGGTGGCGCCCGGCAGCTCGTCCACCCGGATCAGGTGGCCGCCGCGCCCGAGGGCGGTCAGGCCCCAGGGGTCCTCGACGTCGTCCGCACCGGAAGGGCTCGGGAACGGGACGAGCTCGGGGGACAGACGTCCCCCCGGCTTCACTCCGGCGCATCCGGCGAGCCGCGCGCCGCTCGCCACACCGTCGATCAGGTAGAACATCGCGTACGGCACGTCCTCGGCGCTTCGGCACAGGGCCCGTGCGGCTGTCGCGCAAGCGTCACGGTCCGTGGGCGCGCCGATGACGCTCGAGGCCAAGTCGGCGGCAAGCCGAAGACGGCGTGCCTCGAGGATCGCTCGGGTGGTCTCTTCGTGGATGACCACCACGCCGGCCACGGCGCCGGCCGGGTCCCATACCGCGCTCATGGAGAGCGTGAAGTACGACTCCTCCATGAACCCGTGTCGATCCGAGAGCAGCAGTAGATCATCATCGAAGGTGGGCTCGCCACCGCTCATCACCCGCTCGAAGCGCGGACCCAGAACGCCCCAGACGTCGGACCAACAGTCACGAGCATGTTGGCCCATCGCCGTCGGATGTCCCTTGCCGAGCAGCTGCCCACAGCTGTCGTTGTAGACCTGGACGAGGTCCGGCCCCCAGCAAGTCATCATGGGGAAGCCCGAGGAAAGACAGAGCTCGACGGCCAAGCGGACATGCTCGGGCCAGGTGTCCACGGGGCCCATGGACGTGGCGGCCCAGTCGACGGACCGAGCCAGGGCGCGCGCCTCACCCCCACCGGCCAGCACATGCCGCTTCGAGACCGACATCGAATACCGCCACTCGTCAATCGGGGGGGCTGACTAGATTAGCGATCCTCGCGTCGCCTCGCCAGGACATGGCGCGGATGGGCGCGGGTTGGGCGCGGGTTGGCCGCGGTTACGCTCAGCGCGTCGCCACGCGCTCGGAAGCGCTCATGATCGGGAGCCGCACCCGGAAGGTGGAGCCCTCACCCAGCTTGCTCTCGATTTCGACGGATCCCCCCATGAGCGTGAGCAGCTTCCTGCTGATGGCGAGTCCGAGCCCGGTGCCTCCGAAGGAGCGCGTTACCGACTGGTCGGCCTGCCGGAATTCCTCGAAGATGGCCTCGATGTCGTCCTCGCCGATGCCGATGCCCGTGTCCTCGACCTCGATCACGACGTGGTCGTCCCCGTCCGCGAGCGCCCTGAGCGAAACACGACCCTCCTCGGTGAACTTGACGGCGTTGCCGAGCAGGTTGAGCAGGACCTGTCTCAGACGCGTGGCGTCGGTATGCAGATGCGGAACGCCGTCGGCGATCTCGACCTCGAAGCCCAGCGCCTTGCGGGCCACGATCGAATGGGCGGTCTCCGAGACCTCGCGGATGAAGGTGTTCAGGTCGATCCGCTCCACGGACAGGCGCAGCTTGCCCGCTTCGACCATCGACAGATCCAGGATGTCGTTGATCAGCTTCAGCAGGTGCTCGGCCGAGGCGCGCATCCTGTCCAGCGCGGAGGACTGCCCGTCCGAGATCTCCCCGAAGATGCCCTCCTGCAGCAGCGAGCTGTAGCCGAGCAGCGCGTTGATGGGCGTGCGCAGCTCGTGGCTGATGGTGGTGACGAACTCGCTCTTCATGCGCGACGCCCGCTCGAGCTCCGCCCGCTGCGCCTCCAGGAGCTTGTTGCGCGTGGCCAACTCCCCGGTGGCCTTCTCGATGCGTTCCTCCAGCTCCGCGTTGAGGATCGCGAGCTCCTTGGCCAGACGCTCGTTCTCGACCTGGTCCGTCAGGTCGTGGAGCACGCACACCACCGCGGTCGCCTCGCCCTGCCGATTGAGGATCTTGGTGGTCACGGCCTCGACCGGAAACTCCTCGCTCGTCTCCGGATCGACGAGGAGGACCTGCTCCTCGCGACGCATGCGCTCCTGGAGTATGAAGTCGTTGATGAGACCGGTGATCTTCGTGCTGTTGGCGCGCACGTCCGATGCCTTGGCCGGAGTGGGCCAGGAGCCGGCCAGCGGCCCGAACACCAGCTCCGCCTCGCGGTTCATGAGGATGATGCGCGCGTCGGGATCCGTGACGAGGATGGGTGCACCCGCGTTCTCGATGATCACGTTCAGACGCTCGGATTCGCGCCGCGCCTGATGCTCCATGCTGAGCGAGCGGCTGTACTGCGTCTCCAGCTCGAGGGATACGCGCTTCAGCTCGGTGATGTCCCGCAATACGTACACCTCGCCCTGGTCGCCGCCCGGCTTGCCCAGGAGCGGGAAGAGCAGCACCTCCAGCAGCACGTCCGAACCGTCCACCGGGTCGACCATGACCAGCTCGCTCTGCTCGCCCCGATGGGCCCCGAGCACCGCCTTGGTCCTGAATGCGCTGAAGAACAGGTTGTTCGTCTCCACCGCGTGGCGGCGACCGGGCTGATCGCTCTCGGAAGCGCTGAGCAGCTGGTCCGCCCGGTGGTTGGCCAGCAGGATGCGGCTCTGCTCGTCCATGACCACCACCGGGTCGGGGAGGGAGTCGAGCACCAGGGTCGCGCGCCGAAGCCGC
>Ga0299907_10003216_pt1 | contig 10394 bp, 8 predicted proteins | sample RVTome_16_FD_198680 | JGI IMG/M metagenome (GOLD analysis project Ga0299907, IMG submission 198680) | Soil microbial communities from uranium-contaminated site in the Upper Colorado River Basin, Wyoming, United States - RVT152D67 (version 2) ... | reverse complement strand
GGGCACCCGGAAGCGGACCAGACCGGCCTCCCTCAGGGGGTTGACCACCACCACCTTCCCGCCTCCCCGTTTCAATCTGGACAGGGTGGTCATGAGGCGGGGGTGGTTGGACGCGGGGTTGGCGCCGATGAGGAAGAACACGTCCCCCTTGCCGAGGTCCTCCAGATCCTCGAGGACGACGGTGGCGGTTCCCAAGCCTGTCACCGTGGTCAGTCCCACTCCGGAGGCTTGATGGCAGTAGTAGGAGCAGTTGTTCACGTTGTTGGTGCCATGGATGCGGGAGAGGAGTTGGATCAGAAACCCCGCTTCGTTCGAGGAGCGGCCGCTCACATAGAAGAAAGACTCGTCAGGGTGATGTTCCGCCAACTTGTCCACGATCCTGCCGATCGCCTCCCGCCACTCAATGGGCCGATAGCCGGTGTCGAGAGGCCCCGCGTAGAGGGGAGTGGTGAGCCGTCCTGCCGCCTCCAGCTCCCGGGGCGAGAGGGAGGACAGCCGGGTGAAGTCGAGGGCCTCGAAGAAGGTGGCGGGGATCGCTCCCTGCATGTCCGCGGCCATGGCCTGCACCGACTTCTTGCAGACCTCGGGGAAGTGACCGGTCTCGTTGACCATCCCGCCGAGCTGCCCGCCCATGCCCAGTGCGCAGGTCTTGCAGGCGTTGCGGCTTCGCAGCGCCCGATACATGGCAACCAGGCCGCCGGGCCCACCCGTCTCCCACGCCTTCCGCACGATGTACCAGATGGCGGGAAAGCCACCACCGGCCCTGACGGCTCTCATCCGCCCGAACATACCGCTTCCTAATGCTGGAGGGGCCATATTTGGCCCGCCCAGCGCACAGAATGATGCTCAGCGACGGAACCGGGCGGGATCGGTGACCGCGGGGTCCACTCTCGCCTCCACCAGGTCGGGCGTCAGGTCCTCACCGGTGACCAACGAGGCGAGCAGTGCGCCATACCCTGGTGAGGTCTGGATGCCGACTCCTCCCTGACCCACCAACCAGAAGAACCCGGGGGCGGTGGGGTCCTCGCCGATCACCAGTTCCCGATCGGGGGAGAAAGTGCGCAACCCGGTCCACTCCGAGTTGACGACGGTGATGTCGAGGGTGGTGGCCTCGTTGATTCGCTCGATCGCCATGGCCACGTCCTCCATCCGGGGTCGGGCGTCGGTGGGCTCGGATGGGACCTCCTCTGCCAGGGAACAGAGCAGCTGGACGCCGTCGGGCTTGAAGTAGAAGCGCTGGTCGGCGTCGGCCACCATCGGCCAGGCCGCGAATTCCTCGCTCCCGGGGACCATGAAGGCGGTGCGCCGCATGGGCTGGAGGCCGATCGGCTCCACCCGGGCCATCACTGCCACCACGTCACCCCATGCCCCGGCGGCGTCGACCACTGCCTGAGCTCGGATCTCGTCATCTCCGGCTCGTACGATCCAGCTCGATCCGGCGCGCTCGATGGCACTGACCGCGGCGTCGGTCTTGATCTCGGCCCCGTGGCGGCGGGCGATGCGGACGAAGGCCTGGTGGAGCGCAGCTACGTCGATATCGCTTGCCCCGGGCTCATAGAACCCGACGGCGATCCGCTCCCGTCGAAGGGCCGGCACCAATCCCGACATCTCCTCGGAGTCCACGTTGCGGGTGTCCTCCCCACTCCCGATCGATCCGGCGGCGATCTGCTCGATCTGGTCGATCTGGCCTTCCTCCCCGATCCAGAGCAGGCCGCGCCGTGTCAGGAGGGGAGCCTCGGTGGAACCCTCGGGCGGGTTCTCCAGGAAGCGACGGCTCGCCCGTGCCAGAGGTCTCACCCCATGGGCGCCATAGTTCACCACGAAGAGCGCCGCTGAGCGCCCGGTGGTGTGATAGGCCAGGGTCCTCTCCATCTCGAGGAGAGTCACCGACCCGAATGGGGCGAGATGGGCGGCCGCGGAGACGCCGGCCATACCCCCGCCGATCACGACGAACTCGGTCACGGGATAACGACGACCTTGCCCGATGCCCGCCGACTCGCCACCCAGGCCAGGGCCTCGTCGGCCCGCTCCAGCGGGAAGGTGCGATCGATCACCGGCAGGAGCCGTCCCTCCTGCACCATCCTGATCAGAAGGCGGGTGTTCTCCTCGCTCCGCTCCGGCTCCTCTTCGGTGAACCTTCCCCAGAACACTCCGATCAAGGCGTTGCCCTTGAGCAAGGGGATATTCATCGAGATCTCGGGAATATCCCCGGCGGCGAAACCGACCACCAGGACCCGGCCCCGCCATCGGGAGGAGCGGAGAGCGAGTTCGGTCATCTCCCCTCCGACCGGGTCGTAGACGACATCGACACCGGCGCCGTCGGTGGCCCGTTCGATGCCCTCCCGGAGCGGGGTCTGGTCGTAACGGATCACGTCGTCCGCCCCGCACTCGGTCACCAGCTGCGCCTTCTCGTCGGACGACACCGCTCCGATCACGGTTGCCCCCAGCGCCTTCCCGATCTGGACTGCGGCCAGCCCTACGCCACCTGCAGCTCCCAGGACGAGGAGGGTCTCCCCCTCGGCCAGGCCGGCCCGGTCGACCAGGGCGTGATAGGAGGTGCCGTAGGTGGCGGGAATCACTGCCCCGACCTCGAAGCTCACCTCCTCGGGGAGCTTGGCCGTGTTGGAGGCTTTCAGCACCGCCTTCTCGGCGAGGCCCCCGTGGAGGAGGAACCCGCAGACTCGATCGCCGGGGAAGAGCCCCCCTGCTTCGTTGGCCACGGTGACGGTGCCCGCGACCTCGTAACCCGGGGCGAACGGGGGCTCGGGCCTGAATTGGTAGAGACCGGACACCATCAGGCTGTCGGCGAAGCTCACCGCGGCCGCTTCCACCTCGATCAGGACGCAGCCCGGGGCCGGGTGCGGGTCGGGCAGGTCGCCGATCCTCAGGGCATCGATCCCTTTGAACTCGTCGGAGATGAGTGCACGCATCGGCCCAGCCTACGGTGGGCCAGAGTCGTCCAGGTCTGACACAATCGGACCGTGCCCGTCGAACCACTCCCTTCCCGTTTCGAGCTTCCCGACCCGGCCACCGCCGACGGGGATGTCGTCGTGGTGGGCGGCGATCTCGCCCCGGGCACGATCCTTCAGGCCTATCGGAAGGGGATGTTCCCGATGCATCTGGAGGACGGTCACCTGGGGTGGTGGTGCCCTATCGACCGCGCCGTGGTCCCCTTGCATGGATTGCGGGTCACCAGGTCGCTTCGTCAGTCGACCCGCCGATATCAGGTGTCGGTCGACCAAGACTTCGCCGGGGTCATCGCCGGATGCGCCGACCCTTCGCGACCGGAGGGATGGATCACTCCCGAGATCATCGCCGCGTACACCGAGCTGCACGAGCTGGGCTGGGTCCACTCGGTGGAGGTGTGGGACCGGGATGGGTCCCTGGTCGGTGGTCTCTACGGCGTGGCTCTCGGGGGGCTGTTCGCCGGCGAATCGATGTTCCATGTCACCAGGGATGCATCCAAGGTGGCCCTGGTCCATCTCGTGGTCTTGATGAGCAAGGCGGGCGGCGGGCTCATCGACGTGCAATGGAAGACGCCCCATCTCGAGTCACTGGGGGCGGCGGTCATCGGGAAGGAGGCATACCTGGAGCGTCTCCCTCGCCTGCTCGAGATGCCCTTCGCCTTCACCGACTCGGTCGACGAGGGCAGTGGTTAGAGTCGCAACGGTGCTGCCAGGAGGGCAATGCCGGGCGTTGTAGCGGGTGTGGACCTTACGGCGATGGGTCGACGTGTGACCGAGCGAGCCCGAATCGTGGCAGAGCGCTCCCGGGTCCCCCTGGTCCTGGTGCACGTCATGGAGCTCGTGGGTGAGGCCTTCATCGAGCCCGGGCTCGCCAAGTTGATGCGCGACTATCAGGTGGCCCAGGCCGAGAAGCTGGCCGCCTGGTGCCGGGAGCGGTCCGGCGTCGATGTCGAGCTCGAGGTGGTCAAGGGCTCCCCCTCGTGGGAGCTGGTGGCCAGGGGCAAGAACGCCGAGCTGGTCGTAGTGGGATCGTCTGCGGTGGATGCCTTCAACATCGGGCCGGTGGCGAGGAGGGTGGCCGAGATGGCCACTTGCGACGTGCTGGTGGTTCGTCGGCAGCCCCGGGTTCCCTACCGTCGGATAGTGGCGGCCGTCGACTTCTCCGAGGCCTCCCGGGTGGCCGTCGAGAGGTCCCTGGGTCTGTTCCCCGAGGCGGACGTGACGGTCCTCTACTCGTTGCCCTCCCGGTTCGACCCGATCCTCGCCGAAGCCGGGCTCTTCGTCGAGGAGCTGGAGGCCTCGCGAGACTTCAGGATCGCCAAGGCCGAGAAGAAGATGGCCGAGTTCTCGTCGGACTGGGACGGCAGGCTATCGACTCTCGTGGTCGACGGCCCGCCCGCGGAGACCATCGACGAGGTGGTGCGGCTGAACAACGCCGACCTGGTGGTGGTGGCCAACCGCGGTGCCACCGCCACCCGGATGGTCCTCCTGGGGACGGTGGCCGAGGGTCTCATCTCCCACGCCCCCTGCGACGTGATGGTGGCGAGGAGCCGCGCCAAGTTCCGGCGTCCCTGAGCACGGAAGGATGGGTCAGACCTCTGCGAGTGCCTTCTTGACCGCCCGCTTCACGAAGACCTTGGCCAGGTGGGTCTTGTAGTCCTCGGAGCCGTAGAGATCCTCGATGACCGTCACCTCGTCGACTGCCTTCTCCGCAGCCTCGGCGATCGCCTGATCGGACCCGTCGGTGCCGATGAGGGCTTGCGCCGCCGCTTGCGCGAGGGTGGGCTTGGTGCCCACGCCGGTCACCGCGATCCGGGCGTCCTCGATGGTGTCCTCGGGTTTGTGGACCCAGGCCGCCGCTGCAGCCACCGCATAGTCGGAGAGCCCACCTCTGCGCCCCAGCTTCTCGTAGGCGGAGGCCTCGCCGGGCCCCGACTTGGGGAGACGGATCGAGGTGAGGATCTCGTCGGGCTCCAGCGCAGAGGTGAGAGAGTCGACGAAGAACCCCGACGCCGGGATCTCTCTCGTGCCCGATGCCGATTGGGCGACCATCACCGCCCCGCAGGCCAGGGCACCTGCCGGCTGGTCGGCGGCGACATCGGCGTGGGCCAAGGCCCCGCAGGTGGTTCCCCGGTTCCGCACCTGGACGTCGCCGGTGAGTGAAGCCGCCGTGGCCAGGGCACGGGCATGCACCCCAACGAGCTTGGACACCGCGGTCTCGGCATGGCGGACGAGGGCACCGATCTCGATCTCCCCGTTGGATTCCTCGATCGAGTCCAGGCCGGGGATGCGGCCGATGTCGACCACCACGGCGGGGGAGAAGAGCCTCAGCTTCATCAGTGGTATCAGGCTCATCCCCCCGGCCAGCACCTTGGCGTCGTCGCCCAGGGCGTCGAAGGCGTCCTCCAGTGAGGAGGGGGCTACGTAGTCGAACTGTCTCGGGTACATGTCATCCCCTCGCTTCCTGCATCGCCGCCCAAACCCGTTTCGGTCTCACCGGCATGTCGACATGTTTCACGCCGAGAGGATCGAGGGCGTCTACCACCGCATTGACGATGGTCTGTGCCGAGCCGATCGTCCCCGCCTCACCGATCCCCTTGACGCCCATCGGGTTGACATCGGTCGGGGTGACCGTGTGATGGAGCTCGAAGAAGGGGAGGTCATCGGCTGTGGGCAGGGGATAGTCGAGCAACGACCCGGTGAGGCAGTTCCCGTTTTCGTCGTATATGGACTCCTCGAACATGGCCTGGCCTATTCCCTGGGCCACGCCACCGTGGACCTGGCCGGCGACGATCATCGGGTTGATCACGTTGCCGCAGTCGTCGACCGTGACGTAGCGCAGCAACTTCACGTCGCCCGTGTCGGCGTCGACCTCGACCATGGCCAAATGCGCCCCGAACGGCCAGGTGGCATTGGAAGGGTCGAAGACGACCCTCGACTCCAGGCCCCCCTCCATGTCCTCGGGGAGCTTGTAGGGCATGTAGGCGGCGGTGGCGATGTCGCCCCAGGCGACCTTGCTGTCGGGCGACCCGGCGACGTGGCCACCTTCACCGTCGAACTCGATGTCGTCGGGGGACGCCTCTAGGAGATGGGCCGCGATTGCCGCGGCCTTCTCTCTCACCCGATCGGCGGCGAGATAGGTGGCTGTCCCGTCCACGGCTGCCGACCGGCTGCCGAAGGTCCCGATACCCGTGGGCGACTCCGCGGTGTCGCCATGGATCACCCGGATCCGGTCCATGGGGATGCCGAGCCGGTCAGACACGATCTGGGCCCAGGTCGTCTGATGCCCCTGACCGCTGGGACCGGTCCCGATGATCACCGTCACGCTGGCGTCCGGGTTCACCCGGACCAGGCCACTGCCGTGGAACCCGGCGGGCACCCCGTACTCCGACCAGGAGAAGCCCAACTCGGAGAGACCGGAAGGGCCGAACCCGCACACCTCGACATAAGTGGCCAGCCCGATGCCGAGAAGTCGGCCTTCGGCGCGGGCATTTTCCCGCTCAGTCTTGAGCGCTTCGTAGTCGGCCAGCTCGAGCAGCTTGTCCAATGCCATGGCGTAGTCGCCGCTGTCCAAGGCGAATCCGATGGGGGAGGTCATGGCGGTGTCGAACTTCTCGATGTAGTTCTTCCTCCGCACCTCGGCGGGATCCATGCCGATCTCCCGGGCAAAGGCATCGACGGCTCTCTCCAGGTAATAGGCGGCCTCGGGTCGACCCGCCCCGCGGTAGGCATCGGTGGTCATGGTGTGGGTGTGGACGCAATCCACCTTCCAATGGGTGGGGAATTTGTATTGGCCCGACCCGACGAAGAGGCCAAGGAAGGGGATGGCGATGGTGAAGTTCTGGGTATAGGCGCCCATGTCGGCGATGGCATGGAGCTCGTAGCCCAAGATCTCGCCGTCCTCGGTCCCGATGATGGTGGCGGTGCCCTCCCAGCCCCTGCCCTGGATGGTGGAGCCGGGCGCCTCCCGCCGGGACTCGGTCCACTTCACCGGTTGGCCCAGCTGCTGCGCGGCGAAGGCGACCAGGACCTCGTCGTTGTAGATGTTGAGCTTGCAACCGAAGCCACCCCCCACCTCGGGAGCGGTCACATGCACCTGATTGGAGGGAAGCCCGAACGTGCGGGCAATCGCCCCGGCCAGGGCATGGGGGATCTGGGTGGACGAGTGGATGTCGAACCGCTGATACCCGTGGTTCCACTCGGCGAGCACCGATCGGGGCTCGATCGGGACCGGGATCAGCTTCTGGTTGCGGGCTTCCACGGTCACGGTGACCGTGTCGTCCCGAGATTTGGCCTCCTCGATCGTCGCCTTGGTCTTGGCGATGCCCTCCTCGTCACCCCATGGTCCGGCTTCCCAGCTGATGACGATGTTGGAGTCCAGGTCGTCGTGGACCTTCACCTCGTCCGAATGGGACTTCTTCAGGTCCACGACCACAGGAAGCGGCTCATAGTCGACCTCGACGAGATCGGCGGCGTCCCGGGCCAGATAGGCGTTCTCGGCGACCACCATTGCCACCGCCTCGCCGAAATGCTTCACCACACCGTCGGCCAGCAACGGTCTGAGTTTGCCCACCGGTGCCTGTGCGAGGAGCAGACCCAGATGCTTGACGTCCCGGTGGGTGTAAACGGCCTCGACGCCGTCGGCCTTCTCGGCGGCGCTGGTGTCGAGCGAAGTGATCTTGGCGTGGGCGTACGGGCTGCGGGCGAATGCGACGTGAAGCGTCCCCGCGGGGGATACGTCGTCGACAAACTTGCCCTTTCCCTGGATGAGAGCAGGGTCCTCCCGCCGCTTGACGACTCCGCCCAATGCGCTGGTGGTCACAGTCATGACTCAGCCTCCCAATCGGGCGGGGGCGGCTCCTCCCCGCGGATCCTCGCCCCGGCGTACTCGACGGCTCGGACGATGTTGTGATACCCGGTGCAGCGACACAGGTTCCCCTCTATGCCGTGGCGGATCTCCTGCTCCGACGGGTGGTCGTTCTGCTCGAGCAAGGCGGCAGCCGCCATGATCATGCCCGGGGTGCAGAAGCCGCACTGGAGACCGTGCCGCTCCCAGAAGCCCTCCTGCACGGGATGGAGCTGCCCGTTGGAGGCGAGCCCCTCGATGGTTGTGATGGTGGCTCCGTCGGCCTGTACGGCGAACATGGTGCATGACTTGATGGGCTTGCCGTCGAAGTGGATGGTGCATGCCCCGCAGTAGCCGGTCTCACATCCGACATGGGTCCCGGTAAGGCGGAGGTGCTCCCGGATGAAGTGGACCAGAAGCGTCCGGGGCTCCACATCGGCCGTGACTTGCCTGCCGTTGACCGTCATCGACACTTGCATGAGAACCCCTTCACGTTCTTGGGCCGGCCGTGCACCAAACCTATCAAACGGGACCCCGGCGATGCCGGGAGCAATCTCCAGTGGCCCGTCGCTACCCGCGCGACTGGAGGGGCAGTGTCACCACGAAACGGGTCTCTTCGTCGGTGCTCTCCACCGCGATCCCACCCCCGACTCGGTTGACGATCGTGTGCACTGTGTGCAGCCCGAGACCTGTTCCCTTGCCGGGCTCCTTGGTGGTGAAGAAGGGGTCGAAGATCCGGGGGAGGACGTCGGGTGGAATCTCCGGGCCAGTGTTGGCCACGGCGACTTCGACGCCACCGTCCACTGGTCGCGCTGTGATTTGCAGCTCCCCGTGACCGTCCATGGCGTCGGCAGCGTTGTCGATGAGGTTGGTCCATACTTGGTTGAGGTCCCGACCCGGGGCGTCGATCCGCGGCAAGTCATCCGCGTAGTGGGTCACCACCGAGACGCCGTCGAGCTTGTGTCGCAGCAGAACCAGGGTGTCGTCGATCCCCGAGCGGATGTCGATTTCTTGGACCGGGGCCTGGTCGAGATAGGAATAGCCCTTGACCACCCGCACCAGCTCGGAGATCCGGGAGGCGCCCAAACGGATCTCATTGATGAGCTGGCCGGCGAGGCAGCGGAGACCGATCCACTCGGCGAGTTCCGCGACCGAATCGCCGTCCTGATCGGAGGACAGCGCGTCGAGGTCGGAGATTCCCCAGCCGTCCTCGACCAAGGCCGTTGCCAGCCTCCACGCCTCGAGGACGGAGTGGGCTTCCAACCATGCGCCGACTTCCTCCTCCCGGTTCGCCCTCTCCACCGCCGACCCAGGGGGCCCGGTTCGAGGCTTGGGGATCCGGTCCGCGTTCGAGCCGACCAAGCCGACGGCCAACGATCCCAGCTTCTCGTACACCTCACCTAATGCGGTGACACTGCGCCCCAGCGCCGCTGCCGGGTTGTTCAGCTCATGCATGAGCTGGGCCGCCATCATCCCCAACGCCGCCATCCGCTCGCTGTGACGCAATGCGGCCTCCGTGGTGCGGAGACGCTGGATGACGGTCTTGAGAATGGAGCGGACGAAGGTGGGGTCGTCGAGCAGGCTCCGAAAGGCGGTAGCCGGGATCTCGAGGAGCCGGGCATGGGTGACAGCGGTCACCGTGGCGCTGCGGTGCGCCTCCTCGAGCAGTGCCATCTCCCCCTGCACCTCGCCCGGGCCCACCCGGGTGAGCACCACCTGACGGCCCTCGCTGAGCTTGGTGACCTCGAGCTCACCCTCGATGACCACATATGCGGTATGCGCTTCCTCCCCCTCACGGATCAACGCCTCCCCCTCGGACACCTCGATCTCGGTCGAGCCCCGGGACACCTCCTCGAGAAGCTCATCGGGTAGATCTGTGAAGTAGGGGACCGCACGAAGCAGATCACCCGTGTCGGTCACAGATCCGCCAGATGCTCGTGGATGAAGCGGACTGCGGTGGCCCCCTCACCGGTGGAGGTTGCTACTCGCTTGGTGGAACCGTGCCTCACGTCGCCGGCGGCGAAGATCCCGGGCACGCTGGTCTCCATTGGGAAGGGGTCGCGGTCCGCCGTCCAGCCCTGCAGCGAGTCGATGTCGGAGCCGGTGAGGATGAACCCGCGCTCATCGGTCTCCACCAAGTCGGCGATCCACTCTGTGCGTGGCGCCTGCCCGATGAAGATGAACACCGCGCCCGCCTCGACCTCCTCTTCGTTGCCGTCGGCCGCCAGGAGCAGCGACTCGAGCCGATTATCACCACGCGCCTCCATCAGCTGGGTGCGGGGACGGACAGTGATCCGGTCGTCGGCATCGATGAGCTCGATCAGATATTGGGACATCGAGGCAGTGAGATCGTCGCCGCGGATGAGGATGGTCACCGAGTCGGTGAACCCTGCCACGAACAGGGCCCCCTGACCCGCCGAGTTGCCGGCTCCCACTATGTACACCGGCTCGTCGCCGTGCAGGTTGGCCTCGAACCGGGAGGTGCCGTAGTAGACGCCGACGCCGCTCAGCTCCTCGATACCGGGCCGATCCAGCTTGCGGTAGGAGACGCCGCTGGAGATGAGCACCGCCTTGGTCGTCAC
>Ga0299907_10003215_pt1 | contig 10397 bp, 8 predicted proteins | sample RVTome_16_FD_198680 | JGI IMG/M metagenome (GOLD analysis project Ga0299907, IMG submission 198680) | Soil microbial communities from uranium-contaminated site in the Upper Colorado River Basin, Wyoming, United States - RVT152D67 (version 2) ... | reverse complement strand
TTCCAGCGGGAGACGGGCGAGCTCGTGCGGGCCGTGATGGGCACGCAGCGGGTCGTGGGCATGGCGGGCGACCGGATCGCCGCGATCAAGCAGGCGCTCGCGCGCTGGCCGGCCGCGCCGGAGGCGCTCCGCGAGCGGGCCCGGGCGCTCGAGCTCCGCCTCATGGACGTCCAGGCGGCCCTCAACGGGGACCGTACGCGCAGCTCGCGCTCCGAGCCCGACCTGCCGGGCATCGTGAGCCGCGTGAACCAGGTGGTCGGTGGACACTGGCGCGGGTTCTACGGGCCGACCGGGACGCACCGCGAGCAGTACCGGATCGCGCGCGAGCAGTTCACGGAGGTCTATCCGGACATCCGGCAGCTCATCGAGACCGACCTTCCGGCGCTCGAGACCGAGCTCGAGGCGGTGGGAGCCCCGTGGACGACCGGGCGCGCGCTGCCGGACTGGCCACCGCAGGAGTAGGCGAGGCGGTTCTGATGGCTCCGCCACTCCTGAGCCTCGGTCCCCGGACCCGGGCGCGTTCCGTTGCGAGCACGCGCCGACCGGCCGGCGAGCGCCGAATCGGGCGGCGGGACGAACCGGACGGAACCGGCGCCTTGCTCCCTGCCGTGTCCCCGCCTACGGTGCGGCGTGCGGAACTTCCTCGAGGAGCTCGGGCGCCGCCGCGTCTTCCGAACGGCCGCCGTGTATCTCGTCGTCGCCTGGGGCGCGGTCGAGGTGGGCGCCACGGTCCTCCCCCTGGCGGGGGCGCCGGAGTGGGCCCCCCGTCTCGTGCTCGCGGTGGTCGCGGCCGGGTTCCCCGTCGCCCTGGTCCTCGCGTGGCTGTACGACCTCCGTCCCTCGGCCGGGGGCCCCGCGGAGCGCGGGGACCCGCGCGTCGGTCTGGGACAGGCGCTCATGATCGCCACCGCGACCGTCGCCGGGCTGGCGATCCCCGTGTTCATCTTCCTCGATCGCGATCCCGCCTCTTCCGGGGCCGTCGAGGCGGCGACCCCGCGTCGACCCGCCCCGGAGCGGACCGTCGCCGTGCTCCCGTTCCGCGGCGCGGGGCCGGACGCCGAAGATGCCTATTTCGCAGCCGGCATCACGGATGAGCTCGTCGGCGCGCTCGCGAGCTTCGAGGACCTGCGCGTCCTCAATCGCGAGGCCGCGGGCCGCCTGCTAGCGGAGGGCGCGCTTCCACAGGAGGTCGGCCGGCGCCTCGGAGCCGGGTTCCTGCTCGAGGGGAGCGTACGGCGCGCCGGGACGACGGTCCGCGTCTCCGCCTCGCTGACGCGCACGGAGACGGGGGAGGTCGCGTGGTCGGAGGAGTACGACCGCGACCTCACGGTGGCGAACCTGTTCGAGGTCCAGGAGCAGGTCGCCCGGGCGGTGGCAGCGGAGCTCGACGCGCGGCTCGCCCCCGCACGCTCCGGCCGCCTGGGACGGCCCCCGACGGGAGACCTCGTCGCGTTCGATCACTACCTCAAGGGAGATTACGAGCTCTTCCGGCGCACGCCCGCCTCCGTGCTGCGCGCGATCGCGGAGTTCCGGACCGCCGCCGACCTCGACCCCGGGTTCACGGCCGCACGGGCCCGCGAATCGTACGCCTACGGCATCTTCCTCGACTGGGACTGGACGTACCCGGGAGCCGACGCGCCCGAGCTGCTGACGCGCGCCACCGGTCTCGCCGCCGAGGCCCTGGCGCAGGACTCCGCGTCCGCCGAGGCGTGGCTGGCGCTCGGCTACGCCACGCTGCTCCAGGATCGGACCGATCCGGCGCGGGCGCTGCCCGCGTTCGAGCGTGCGCTGGCGCTCGATCCCGCCGATGCGGAGACGTTCCACCAGTACGGCCAGACGCTCATGAGCCTCGGGCGCTACAGCGAGGCCGCCGTCGCCTACCACGGAGCGCTGGCACTCGACCCCACGCGGGCCATGACGCTCGTCCCGCTCGCGGCGATGAGCCACCGGAGCCGGAACCCGGCCGAGGCGCGACGCTGGATCGACAGCGCGGTCGCCGTCGGACCGGGCGTGCCGTATGCCTGGTCGTACCGCGCGAACCTCAGGAACGGCGCGGGAGACCATGCCGGGGCCATCGACGATGCGTCGCGCGCCCTGCGCGTCGATCCGAGCTACGCCATTCCGGCGCGCTCGGCCCTCGCGGTCGCGCACCACCATCTCGGACACGACGAGGAGGCCGCCGCCGAGCTCGAGCGCGCGTTCGCCGCCCTGCCCGATCCGTCGCGTCCCGGGCTCACGGACGCCCTCTATCTGGGCGGCGCGTTCGCGTCGGTGGGACGTGAGCGGGAGGCGCTCGATCTCCTGGAGCGCGTCCGGCCGGCGGCGTGGCTGTGGTTCTATCTTCAGCACCCGGACTTCGACCACGTGCGCGACCATCCGCGCTTCGTGTCGATCGAGCGCGCCTCGGACCCCCGCCCGGCGAGGCCGTGAGGAGCGTAAGGACGGCCGTCGTCGCGCTGCTCGCCGTCTACGTCTGCTGGCTCGTCGTCGCGTACCGGTACCACTTCCTCGATGGCGTGAACCTCCTGGTGCACGAGGCGGGACACCTCGTGCTCGCCCCGTTCGGTCAGACCCTCTCGATGCTGGGCGGCACCCTCCTCCAGCTCGCGTTCCCCCTCGCGTTCGTCGTCTACTTCGCGCGCCGCGCGCAACGGTTCGAGGCGGCCGTGTGCGGCGTCTGGGCCGCCGAGAGCGGCATGTACACGGCCACGTACATGGCGGACGCGAACGCGCTCGCGCTGCCGCTGGTCGGCGGCCACCTGCACGACTGGCGCTGGCTGTTCCAGCGCGCCGGGATCCTCGACGCGGCCGAGGAGATCGGCATCGGCGTGCACGCCCTCGCCAGCCTGGGCGCGATCGTGGCGGTGTGGGCGGCCGCGCGCGCCGTGGACCGGCCGCCGGGCTCGCCCGCGGTGCCGGAGGGGGAGCTCCAGAGGGGCTGAGTCACCGCCGGGCCGCCGTCGGCCGCGCCGGTCCGTACCCCCACCTCTTGTTTTTCGAGAGAAGTCGTGTTCGATTGGGCGAGTACTCTCGATAGCCGAGAGGAAGCGGCTCCGCCCCGCCGGAGCCTCCCCCGAGGGGACGGACGCGTGATGCCCATCGGCAAGCCCGACATGATCCGCGGCACCCTCGACATGCTCATCCTCAAGATCCTGTCGCTCGAGCCGATGCACGGCTGGGGGATCTCGGAGCGCATCGAGGGGATCTCGAAGGACGAGCTCAAGGTGAACCAGGGCTCGCTGTACGCGTCGCTCCACAAGCTCACGCGCGAAGGGTGGATCCGCTCGTACTGGCGGCGGACCGAGAACAACCGGCGCGCGCGCTACTACGAGCTCACGCGCGCCGGCGAGAAGCAGCTGGGTCTCGAGGCGGAGCGCTGGGGCCGCCTGTCGACCGCCGTGCACGACATCCTCGCCACGACCTGACCGGAGATTCCGATGCGCCGGATCCGAGACCTCGCGTTTCGTCTTCGCGCCCTCTTCACCCGCGGCCGCATGCGGCGGGACCTGGACGAGGAGCTCCGCTTCCATCTCGACATGGAGACCGAGAAGCTCGTGCGTCAGGGGCGCACGCCCGAGGACGCCGCGCGGGAGGCGCGCCGGAAGTTCGGCTCGCCCGGCCGGCAGCGGGACCGAGCCCGCTGGGCCTGGGGCCTCTCGACACTCGAGGACGCGGGCGCGGATCTCCGGTTCGTCGGGCGCCAGCTTCGCCGTGACCCCGGCTTCGCGCTCGGGGCGGTCCTCACGCTCGGTCTGGGGATCGGGGCGAACACGGCGATCTTCAGCGTGGCGGATCACGCGCTCCTCCGGCGGCCCCCGGTCGAGGCGCCGGAGCGACTCGTCGCGGTCTATACCACGGCCCGCCGCGGATTCCCGAAAGCCGCCTCCTCCTACCCCGACTTCGTGGACTACCGGGACATGTCGCGCACGTTCGCCGCCATGGCGGCGTACAGCTCGGTGCCGCTCAACGTGGGGGAGATCGACACGCCGCGGCTCGCGGTGGGCATACTCGTGACAGGGAACTACTTCGAGCTCCTGGGCGTGCGGCCGCAACTGGGTCGGCCGCTCGATCCCGGCGACGATCGCCAGGGCGCGGCGGAGCGCGTCGTCGTCCTGAGCCACGCGTTCTGGCGGGAGGCGTTCGGCGCCGACCCGGCGATCGTGGGGCGCACGATCCGGCTCAACGACTCGCCGTTCGTCGTGGTCGGCGTGGGGCCCCCCGGGTTCGACGGGCTCGACCTGTCCACGGCGGCCGACGTGTGGATCCCGATGTTCGCGGGGCCCACCCTCGGCCCCGGCGCCGGCGCCGCCTCGGACGCCGACGTGGCGACGAACCGCGGGGCGCGCTGGATCGGGACATTGATCGGGCGGCTGGCCCCGGGCGCGTCGCTCGCGGGGGCCCGCGCCGACATGGACGCCGTCTCGAGGCGCCTGGCCGAGCGCTATCCGGACGAGCGCGCCGCGGTGGACGGACCGCGCGGCATCACGCTCGATCCGATCGACGGCTATCTGCTCCCCGTCGGAAGCGAGGACGTCCTGCGCCGCTTCGTGTTCCTGCTCCTCGCGGTCGTCGGTATCACGCTCCTTCTCGGTTCGGCGAACCTCGCCAACCTCCTCCTCGCGCGCGCGACCGCCCGCCGCGGCGAGATCGGCGTCCGCATGGCGCTCGGCGCGGGGAGCGGTCGCGTGGCGCGCCAGCTCCTCACCGAGAGCCTCGTGCTCGCCCTCCTCGGCTGCGGGGTGGCCCTGGCCGTGGCGTGGCTCATGCTGGGGGGCCTCGCGGCGTTCGAGCTCCCGGGCGGCGTGTCGATCGGGGATCTCGGCGTCAGGCTCGACGGGGGCGTGCTCGGGTTCGCGCTCGGGCTCTCGGTGCTCACGGCCCTCCTGTTCGGTCTCGTTCCCGCGCTCCAGACGTCGCGGCTCGACGTGGTCCGCGCGGTGAAGGGCGAGTCCGCGCGGCGCGCGGGCGCCGTCCCGCTCCGGAAGCTCCTGGTGGCCGTCCAGGTCGGTCTGTGTCTCGTGCTGCTGGCGGGGTCCGGTCTGTTCATCCGGACGATGCGGAACAGCCTCGCCGCGGATCTCGGCTTCGAGCCGGCGGGCGCGGTGGCGGCGCGCTTCAACCTCTCGCTCCTCGGGTACACCGAGGAGGGCGGCCAGGCGTTCCTCGACGGCCTCCTCGCCGGAGTGCGCGGGATCCCGGGTGTCGAGGCGGCCGGCGTCGGCACGCTCGTGCCCTTCCAGGACGGGGGCTTCCGCGGGGCGTTCGTGGAGGTGGACGGCTACGAGAGACGGCCCGACGAAGAGATCCGGGTCGACTACGTCGCCGTCGAGCCCGGGTATTTCGAAGCGCTGGGCATCCCGATCCTCGAGGGCCGGGGCATCACCGGGGGCGACGCGAGCGGCCAGGCGCCCGTGGCGGTGATCACCCGCTTCATGGCCGAGCGCTACTGGGAGGGGCGGAGCGCGGTGGGGGGGCGGATGTCGTTCTTCGAGATCCCGGTCGAGGTCGTCGGGGTGGTGGACACGCCGGTCTGGCAGGCGGTCGGGGAGGAGGCGACGGCGTTCGCCTTCCTCTCGCAGCGCCAGCTGCAGTCGACCTCCTCGTTCCTCACGCTGGTGGCACGGACCTCGGGTGACGAGGCGGCGCTCCTCCCCGTGATCCGGGACCGTTTCCGCGAGCTCGATCGCGGGCTGTCGCTGACGTACCTCTCCACGATGGACGATCTCGTGGCCGAAGCGCTCATGCCGCAGCGCATGGGCATGACGCTCCTCACGATGTTCGCGGCCCTCGCCATCGTCCTGGCCGCCGTGGGGGTCTACGGGGTGGTGAGCTACACCGTCCGGCGCCGCGCGCGCGACATCGGGATCCGCATCGCGATCGGCGCCCCGCGTGCCCGGATCCTGGGCTCGGTGCTCTGGGAGATGGCGGTGCCCGTGGTGGCGGGGCTCCTCGTGGGCGGGATCGCGGCCGCGGCGCTGGCGCGCACGGTGGCGACGTTCATGTACGGCGTGAGCCCGGGCGACCCGTGGACCTTCTTCGTGATCTCCGCGCTTCTCCTCGTCGTGTCGTTCGGCGCGATGCTGCTGCCCGCCCGCGCCGCCGCGCGCACGGACCCCGTGCGGGTCCTGCGGGCGGAGTGAGCCGCCGCCTCGGCGAACTACGGCGAGTCCCGCCCTGGCAGGACGTCGCGCGGCTCGGGCTCGCGAGCCGCGTCCTCGTTGACGAACGCCCTCGACATCCGATCCCCCCGGCTCCCGACCGACGCCCCCAGGGGCGTCAGGTCCAGGCGACTTCCCCGGTCGCGACCGATACGGGCCCCACCGTCGCCTGGTGCTCCTTTAGATAGGCGTGCGGATCGTGCTCCAGCGCCCCCTCCGGGAGGAACTCCCACAGCGGGCCCAGATCGGCGCGCACGCGGTCCCGATAGAACTGCGGGAGCTCCGTCGTCTCCCCCTCGAAGTAGTCCCGGAAGCGGCTGTCCGAGTCGAGCCGCGCGCGGACCTCGCTGTAGTACCGGATGCGTCCGTTCCCCTCCGATGAGACGGCCCTCACGACGTTCATCATGCGGGGGAGCACGCCGTCGTTGGCCTTCAGACGGCGCCAGATCGCGCGCCGCGAGAAGCTGTGCTTCGTGAGGTCGATCACCCGGTCGTAGAACTCCGGCCACGCGTAGTTCTTGGGGCGGACGTTCATCGCGTGGTGGTTGTTGAGGAAGTGGAACGGGAAGCCGAGCACGCGGTCGTCCTTCTGGTACTCGAGATTGAGCGGCGCCGCCTGTCCGAACGCCGTGAGCAGCGAGTACCCCGGAAACGCGGCCGGCGAACGGTCGATGAACCGCTTCGTCAGCTCGAAGGGCTCGGACCCCTCGTCGCAGTCCAGACCGAGCACGAAGTTCGTCTGGAGATAGGGCAGATAGTGCGTGATGAGGTTGGCGTGTTCGGACACCTTGTCGAGCTTCGCCTGCCCGTGCTGGCTTCGAGTCCTCGACTTGTTGCCGAGCATGTACCACGACTCGATGCCGGGGAGGATCGCCTTGAACCCCGCGCGCTTGAGGCGCTGGAGCCGGTCTTCCGCGAGCAGCGAGAGGCTGCTCTCGGCGATGAAATCGATGCTCCCCGAGGGAACGGCCTGCTCGATGGCGCTCAGGTAGTCGTCGAAGCGCACGCCGAAGTTGGGGTCGTGCCAGCCCACGCAGGGCCGCTTCAGCTTCCCGACCAGGAACCGGAGGTCCTCGCGCATCTCGTCGAAGTCCAGGGGCTGGTAGGGCACTTCGGAGTCGATGCAGAACGAGCACGTATAGGGACAGCCCAGGCTGCCCAGCATGGGCACGATCTTGAGCGTCGGGGCTTTCGCGAGCGTCGGCTCGATGAACTTCCAGCGGGCGCGGACGCCCGGGAGGGCGAGCGGCTGTCGGGCCGCCGTGCGGTGCTCGCCCAGCGGTCGATGCGGGCGGCAGTCGTCGAGGACGGCGTTCAGGACCTCCCGGTCCGTGAAGCCGAGCACGTAGTCGAAGTACTTCCGCGCATCCTGCGGATAGCAGCGCGCGTGCGGCCCTCCGATGCACGTCACCGCGCCCCGCCGCCGGAACAGCTCGCTGATCGAGTACGCGAGCTGGGCGCCCTGCGAGAACGCCCCCACGAACAGGAGGTCGATGTCGTCCGGCAGCTCGTCGACGAGGTTCTCGAGACCGGTGTAGCACACGAGCCGGACATCGTGTCCCGCTTCCTCGCACCACACGCCCAGGACCTGAGGCATGATGCTCGCCAGGTTCGCGTGCATCAGCCGGGCGTACAACGAACGCGTCGGTCCTTTGGCGACGAGGTCGACGATCCCCACGCGGAGCTTTCGCACGACGGTCCTTTCGTCTGGGAATACGGCTCCGCCGACGATCACCAGACGCACGCAAACGCCTCGCACGCCGGACGATGTCGAACGCGGCAGTGTGGTGGAGCGGCCGAAACGTAGCGGCGGGGCGTAGCGGCTGGCAAAGCCCCCCGTGGGCTCGGGTCAGCCCGCGTCGCGCCGGACCTCTTCCTCGAGCTCGCCGAGGAAGCGGAGCGCGCCGGCGGCCAGGTCTTCCTCCGACAGCCGGGCGACCTGCTCCGGGTCCGCGGGCTCGCCCGGGAGCCCTTCCGGGCGTCCCAGCACCGCGACCGTCAGGTCGCAAGGCGCACCTTCGGAGAGCCGCGTCTCCTGACCCACGTGGAGCAGGACCCAGCCGTGCGCCAGATAGTGGTTCACGTGATCCTGGAGGTCGTTGTCGAATCGCTGCCGCGTGGGCAACGGATTCCCACACTCCATGCACCGCGTGCTGGACACGGCGCTCGACAGCGTGACGATGCGGGTCGTCTTTCGATCGTGGAGATCCATGACACCACGGGGGTTACGGAAACCGGGTCCTGGGCGGCCACGCGTACCCGGGCCGCCACGACCCGTTCCGGGGCGCAAGTCGCGGACCGCGGCGCCCGGGCGGCGCGCACGCACGCGTCGCGCGCGCCGCATCCTCACGCGGCACCCGGCCGGAGCGCCACGAGGTAGCGGGTGGCCGCGAGCGAGCGGACCGCCATCACGTGGACGCCGGTCCCGTCCGGCCCGGCCGCGCGGGCGACCGCGTCCGCGAGCGCTTCGTCGGTCGAGCTCACCAGGCCGAGCTGTCGGAGCTCCGCCAGGGCGCGCTCGACCTCCAGCCGTCGGAGCCGCGTGGGCGCATCGATCTCGATCGGTGTCGGGGCGCTTCGTTCGAGCGTGAACATGGGTCTTTCCGATCATGGGCGTTCCCGGGCCCGACGGCCGCGCCGTCCGACCCGCCGTCCCGTAATGCGCGACCCCATTCCGTCCGCCGCCACGCCCCCGGGGCGTGGTTGACGCTTGCCGGCGAGGCCGCCAAGCTGCGGCGCTCGACCGCCCGCCGACCCCGCCCCAGGAGCCCCGACCGTCGTGCCCGCCCCCACGGCCCGCGTCCCCGCGGAGTTGACGAACCGGACGATCTTCCTCTTCTGGGTCCCGCTCGCCGCGACGTGGGCGATGATGGCGTTCGAGGGGCCCTTCCTCGCCGCGGTCGTGGCGCGGCTCGCGGATCCGAAGATCGGCCTCGCGGCGTACGGCGTGGCGATCGCCTTCGCCGTGCTGGTGGAGTCGCCGGTCATCATGCTCATGAGCGCCGTGACGGCCCTCCTCTCCGACGCGACCAGCTACCGGCGTCTGCGGGCGTTCGCGATGGGGCTGAACGCCTTCGCCACCGCGCTCCTCGGGGTCGTCCTCGTCCCGGCCGTGCATCGCTGGCTGTTCGACGGCGTGCTGGGCCTTCCGCCGGAGGTCGCGCGTCAGACGCACGGAGCGTTGTGGTGCTTCCTCCCGTGGCCGGCGGCGATCGGGTACCGGCGGTTCCTCCAGGGCGTGATGATTCGGGCCGGGCGCACGCGTCTCGTCGCCTACGGCACCGTGATCCGCCTGCTCGCCATGTCAACCGCGGCCATCGTCCTCGCCCGCGGATTCGAGCTCCCCGGCGCGTGGGTCGGCGCCTCGGCGCTCTCGACGGGCGTGGTGGTCGAGGCCCTGACCGCCCGCTGGATGGCGCGCCGGAGCATCCGCGAGGTGCTCGAGGGCGGCGCGCCCGCCCCGCGCGCCGCGCCGTCGGAGGGCGGAACGACCGGCCCCGAGGACGTCGCGATGGCCGGAGCCGAGCATTCGGCAGCGGCGCCCGCGAGCCGGGGCGGAGGGGACGGGACGCTCGAGCTGCGTGACATCGCGGGGTTCTACTATCCGCTGGCGCTCACGTCGATCCTCGGTCTGTCCGTCCAGCCCATGCTCACGTTCTTCATGGGCCGGTCTGTGTCCCCGGTCGAGTCCCTCGCGGTGTTCCCGGTCGTCCAATCGCTCCTGTTCGTGTTCCGGGCGCTGGGACTCAGCTACCAGGACGCCGTGATCGCGCTCCTCGGGCCGGGGAATCGCGGGTTCCCCGAGCTGCGCCGCTTCGGTGTGTGGCTCGGTCTCGGGGTCTCCGGCGTGTTCGCGGCCATCGTGTTCACGCCGCTCGCCGACGTCTGGTTCCGGACGATCTCGGGGCTCAGCGTCGAGCTCACCCGCTTCGCGCTGCCGGCGGCCCGCATCGTGGCGCCCCTCCCGTTCCTGGGCGTGTGGCTCTCCTTCGAGCGGGCCCTCCTGATGAAGAACCGGGTCACGCGCCCGATCACGTTCGCGACCGCGAGCGAGGTCGCCGCCATCGCGCTCTGCTTCACCGGCTTCGCGTGGGGGCTCGATCTCGTCGGGGTGACCGCCGCGTTCGGCGCCTTCCTCATCGGGAAGACCGTCTCGACCCTCTACCTCGTCCCGCCCAGCGGGTTGGCTCTCGGAAGACCCCTGTGGCGCTAGGAGGCTGGGGAGAAACCACGGGGGGG
>Ga0299907_10003214_pt1 | contig 10397 bp, 10 predicted proteins | sample RVTome_16_FD_198680 | JGI IMG/M metagenome (GOLD analysis project Ga0299907, IMG submission 198680) | Soil microbial communities from uranium-contaminated site in the Upper Colorado River Basin, Wyoming, United States - RVT152D67 (version 2) ... | reverse complement strand
GAGGGCCAGCGTGTTCGCCGAGTAGGTGTACCGGCTGCCGGCGCTGTCGAGGATCTCCTCCTTGCTGGCGGCGACCCCGGGCCGGGCCTTCCACTCGTGGCCGTCGCCCTCGAGGTAGGACACGAGGGCGGCGTCGATGTAGTCGTTCTCGAGCGACCAGATGAGCAGCGCCGACACGAGGCCGCCGTCCTGGCCCATGCGGTGCACCATCTCGTCCGATGCCCGCGTCAGCAGGATGTCCTGGTAGACGCCGGACAGCTCGTCGGGCCGACGGACCCGCGCGAACAGGTGCTCGTCCGCCTGTGGCTCCCAGGCCCGGAAGCGGGGGCAGGCGCGGGTGCACGACGTGCAGCCCTTCTCCCCGTGGATGCAGTTGTCGAGGCCCAGCTCCTCCTCGAGATGGAAGGGCTTGTAGGCACCGGGCTCGTGGTCGTAGCCGATGACGTCGTGTGGGCACGAGATGACACAGCCGGCGCACCCGGTGCACAGGCCGGACTGGATGACCTCGGCGTACAGCTCCTTCCACTGCGCCGTCCAGCGCTCGCGGGGGCCGGCGGGCGCCGCTGCGTCGCTCACGAACCGCAAGCTAGCGGTGCGCCCTCGGCGCGGCCCCATTCCGTGGATCGTCCGGTCGGTGGTGTGACGGCTCCCGGGACCGCCGGGCGGGTAGCCTCGTCCGGTCATGTCCCGCGACCCCCGGCACTTGCGCGCCTCCGGTCCGCCGCCGGGCCAGCGCCCTCCTCCAGCGGCGTGGGACAGTGCCCGCCAGCGCCCGGGTACCCCTGGTGAGCGGGCGCGCGGACCGGGTGATCGGGGCCGCGATCCCCACGGGGCACGCGCGGACGGGCAGCGGGATACCCCCGCCGGCGTCCGGGGGCGGCGCTCGTGGCGCCAGCGGGTCATCCTCGCCGCGCTCGTCTCGATCGTGGTGATGTGCCTGGCGGGCGCGTCGGTGGGCGGCTACGTGCTCGTCAAGTACAACAGCATCAACCGGGTCGACAACCTGAGTCTCGACCAGCAGCCCTCGGGCGATCCCGAGAACTACCTGATCGTCGCCGTGGACACCCGCGAGGGCCAGGCCAGCCGGAACACCGACACGATCATGGTGGCGCGCGTCGACCCCAAGTCGGATCGGCTGGCGCTGACGTCGTTCCCGCGCGACCTGATGGTGACGATCGCGGACACCGGCGAGATCGGGATGATCAACTCGGCGTACAGCCGGCCCAACGAGGGGGTGGGCGAGCAGAACCTGATCAACACGCTGCGCCAGAACTTCGGCGTGCCGATCCACCACTTCGTCGAGGTCAACTTCGAGAGCTTCAAACGCGTCGTGGACGAGGTCGGTGGCGTGTCGATCTGGTTCCCGATGGCGGTGCGCGACCGGTCGGCGGGCCTCTACGTCGACCAGCCCGGTTGCCTTCAGCTCGACGGCCCGACGGCACTGGCCTTCGCCCGTTCCCGCAAGCTCCAGATCATGACGCCGGCTGGCTGGGAGGGGGATCCGCGCTCCGACCTGAGTCGCGTCCAGCGCCAGCAGATCTTCATCCACCGAGCGCTGGCCAAGGCCCTTTCGCAGGTCCGGTCCAACCCGATCCGGGTCACCGACCTCGTGAACATCGCCGTGGACACCGTGCGCTTCGACAAGGAGCTCGGGGTCCGGGACATGATCGACCTGGGCAACCACTTCAGCGATTTCGACTCCGACGAGCTCGAGACCTACAACCTGCCGACCGTGCCGTATCCGCCGGACGAGGACCGTGTGCTCCTGGACGAGAGGAATGCGCAGCGGTCGCTCAACGTGTTCCGGGGGCTACCACCCGGCCAGCTCAGCCCGGTGCAGGCGACGGTCACGGTGCTCAACGCCACCACCAAGGAGGGCTTCGCCCGGGACATCTCGGGGGCCCTGCAGCGCGTCGGGTTCGAGATGACCGAGCCCGACACCACCGAGCCGGCCGCCACCACGACCGTCCAGTACGCCCCCGGCCAGGCCGACCATGGGCGGCTCGTGGCCAGCTACCTCACGACCCCGGCCACGCTCGTCGAGAACCCCGACCTCGGCGCCGGCGAGGTGGTGGTCGTGGCGGGCGCCGACTTCACCACCGTGCACGACCAGCCGGCGCCGACCGAAGAGGCGACGACCACCAAACAAGCGGCACAGCCCGCGGCCACCAGCGCCACGACGGACGGGGACAGCACCACCACGACCGCGGGCCGCTCATCGCCGACCACGGGAACGACCGAAGCCAATCCGTTCATCATGGGCGAACCGCCGCCAGGCGAGACGTGCGAGTGATCGCTGTCGATTGCCCGTGTCCGGGCTGCGACGCCCCCGAGATAGCCTCGCCGGCATGGACGACGCCGAGGTGATCAGCCGCATCGGCGCGCTGGTCGACGAGGAGCACGCACTCGAGCGGCAGGTCGGCCAGCACGGGCCCGAATCCGACGCCGCCGGCCGCCTCCGCGAGGTGGAAGTGGCGCTCGATCAATGCTGGGACCTGCTCCGCCAACGCCGTGCCCGACGGGAGATGGGGCAGGATCCCGACGACGCCCGCGTGCGACCGCCCGAGGTCGTCGAGCGCTACCAGCAGTAGCGCGGTCTCCCTCTGCGGTCGCGGCGTGTAAAACGCCGCGATTGGCCGCCAAAGCGTTGAGCGGCGGGGCGCGAATAGTTAGCTTTGCGGCGCTTCTATCCGCCGATGGTCAGGGGGACCGGTGGAGCTGTTCAATCGTTTCTTTGATCCCGCGGGCGCCTGGGAGATGCTGTCCCGCTATGCCCACGTCCTGTCGGGCATCACGTGGATCGGGCTCCTGTACTTCTTCAACTTCGTGCAGACGCCGGCTTTTGCCGAGATGTCCGCCGAGGGTCGAACGGAGGCGCAACGCAAGATCACTTGGCGGGCGTTGTGGTGGTTCCGCTGGGCGGCTCTGGTGACGTTCCTGTTCGGCCTGTCGATCATCGCCGTGCAGGACGACATGGACAACTACTTCTCGGGTCAGCGCGGCACGGCCATCCTCACCGGCATGCTGCTCGGCGTCACCATGTTCCTCAACGTGTGGGGCGTGATCTGGCGGGCGCAGAAGGTGATCATCGGCTCCGCCGAACGAGTGGCCCAGGGCGGCGAGGCCGATCCCCGGGCTGCGTCGCTGGCCAAGCCGGCCGCCCGCGCCTCGCGTGCCAACACCCTCTTCAGCATCCCGATGCTGTTCTTCATGGTCTTTGCGGCCCACGGCCTCGGCTTCTGGGAGGAGACGATCAACAGCACCATCATCTACTGGATCGTCGTGCTCCTGATCTGGGCATTCATCGAGGCGTCGGCGCTCGGCTACATCGGCGGATACGACAGCGCCTTCAACAAGCTGGCGTTCGACGACCACCGCAACACGATCATCGGCGGCTTCGTGTTGCTGGCAGTCCTCTACCTGATCGGCTGGGAGATCATCCTCCAGGCCGCGTAGCCGCCGTCGCGCCGCGCGGCCCGCAGCGTTGCTCGGTGGTGGCGGCGCGTTCGGTCACTCGACCGTGAGCGTCGCCTCCATGATCTCGTGGCCGGGTATGTCGCAGAAGATGCGGTAGTCGCCGGGCTCGAGCTCTGCGGTCCCCTCGTCGATGTCGCCGTTCGCCGACACCGACAGCTTGAAGTCGTCGACCCCGTCGATCAGCAGGGTGTGGGTGAGGTTCCCACCGTTCTCGTAGTCGATCGTCACCTCGCCCGCACTCGCCGTGTAGTCGTAGCGGTCGAAGCTGAGCGAGTCCTTGGCGACGACGGTCACCGGGCCGCCGCCGTCCCCCGATCCCGTGGACAGGCCGTCGCCACCGCCACTGCCAGCCTCGTCGCCCCCGCATGCGACCAGCACGGCGGCTGTGATCACCAGCGCGCCGATCACCGTCTGTCGCTTGTTGGTCACGGGCGGACGATACACACGCGCTTGGATGGTGCCCGTCATCCGACCCAGGCTGTGACCAGGCCGGCGATGTCGCTGCAGCTGGACGCGTCGTCGCCGCTCTCCCATACGGGGTTGACCGAGATGGGCAGCAGCGGCACCCGCCACGCGGCCGCGCCGGCCCGGATCACTGTGTCCGTGGCCTCCCACCAACCGTCGTCGGGCGACACGCCGCCCTGGAGCACCGCGCCGATCGTGCGTTGCACGGCGGGATTGTCCACCAGCCCACCATGGAACGCGGGCACGACCGCGCTGGGGACGCCGTCCAGGTGGGGCTCTGCACCCGCGACCGCGTCCGCCAGCGGGAAGACGGCCAGCTGATCCACGCCGTCGACGGGGCAGGCCAGCATCTCCCGAAACGCGGGGGCGTCGTCGGCGAGCGACCGGAACAGGCCGTCGTCCGTGGTCACGTCCAGGGGCGACAGCGAGCGGACGGCGGCCGTGATCCACCGGAGCCCCAGGCCCCCGGCCACCCCCCACCCGTCGTCGCCCGCCGGCGGGTAGTAGGCGCCACCGGGCTCCACGAGCGGGCTCAGCAGCACCAGCGCGTCGACGGGGGCTTCCGGGTGCGACATCAGGTAGGCCTTGGCGATCAGCGCACCCTCGCTCTCGGCGACGATGGTGACCGGCTGCTCGACGTCGGCCCGGAACGCCTCGACCTGCCGGGCCATCAGCGCCACGGAGCGGGAGACGTCCTGGTAGGTATCGGCGTCCTGGTACGGCAGCGGCCGCCCCTCTCCGTCCACGCCCCGGTACGAGAAGCGCCGTTCGTCGGCCCAGGCGCCGATCCCGTCGTCCTGCCCGCTGTAGCGGCTCCCGAATCCCGACACGAGCAGCACCGGCCGGCCGGCGGTCGCGTTGACCGCGCTGCCGGTCCCCGCCCCGGCGCCGGCGGCGCTGGTCACGTGCGCCGCCTGCGCCTGCTGGGTGCCCCGTGAGGACGCGGAGAACCCGACGCTCACGCCCAGGACGATGACCCCGACCAGGGCGGCCACCCCGAGCGGTGCCACGGGCATGAACCGCCGGACCGGGCGGCCGCAGCTGAGCGAGTGGACGATGCTGTGCCACGCCCAGGCGTTGAACAGTCCGGCGGCGCCCACCGCCGGCAGGCGCAGGGTCGCCGGCGTCAGCACGACCACGGCGCTCGCCATCGTGAGCACGAGGAACGACAGCAGGACCCACGCGACCGTGCGGCCCGGCGGGCGCTCCCGCCACCACGTGGGCACCACGGCACCGTGGTGGAGGAGCGCCGCCACGCCGAGCACCGACGGCACGGCGATGAAGAACAACCACGACAGCGACACGATGGCCATGCCGAGGAGCAGGGCTGCGAACGGCAGGAGCACCAGGGCGGAGACCATGGTGAACACCACGGAGCCGGTAGCCAGCCGCAACGGACCGGGCGCGTCCTTCCCGATGGGCCACGCGGCCCGGAGGAGGAGCGCGGTGATCGTGGACCGGACCGCGATCAGGGCGGCCAGCTCGAGTGCGAAGGCGTGCCACGAGGGGTGGAAGACCAGGAGCCAGCGCAGGTCGTGGAAGACGCCGAACGGCGCCGGCGCCGACGCCTGCGGCGCCAGGGCCTGGGCGCCGGAGGCACCGATCACCCCCAGGATGAGCGCCTCGAGCACGGGCAACGCCACGGCCAGGGCGATCAGTCCGGGGTGGGCGCCGAGCGACGGGCAGCCGCAGCCCATGGCGCGTCCTCGCCGGGCGGCGACACCGATGATCGACCGGGGGCCTCGGAGCGCGACGTGCCGCTCGTTCGTTCCCGGCGGCGCGTCTGCGGTTAGGTCGGGCGACTCGACCCCGCTGGGGGGAGTGAGCATCGAGAAGCCTTCCGTCCGATAGCGCGAACAGTCTCGCGCCCTCGATCGGCCGCTACCCGGAATTGCACGCGGGCAGACATGGCCTGACCACCCTCCGTCGAACCATCGGCAGACGGTGGGTGGCGACAACGAACCCGTTGGCCGGCGCCGGGTGCCGGTACCGTCGACGCGTGGCGAAGTCTCCGGCGACCGAGGTCCAGGTGGGGGAGCGGACTGTCCGGGTCTCGAACCCCGACCGGGTGTACTTCCCGGAGACCGGGGCCACCAAGCTCGACCTCGTCCAGTACTACATGGCGGTCGGCCCCGGGATCGTCAACGCCCTGCGGGAGCGCCCGTGCATGATGCACCGCTTCCCGACCGGGGTGAGCGGAGAGAAGGTCCACCAGAAGCGCGTGCCGGGTGGCGCACCACCGTGGCTGCGGACCGTGCGGGTTCACTTCCCCCGCTACGGGCTGCATGCAGACGAGCTGTGCGTGACCGAGCTAGCCCACGTGATCTGGGCGGTGCAGATGTCGACGGTCGAGTTCCACCCGTGGAACTCCCGGCGGGCGGACGTCGAGAAGCCGGACGAGTGGCGGATCGACCTCGATCCCATGCCCGAGTGCCTGTTCGCCACCGTGCGGCGCGTGGCCGGCATCGTGCGCGAGGTGCTCGACGAGCTCGGCGCCGTCGGCTGGCCGAAGACGTCGGGCGGCCGAGGGTTGCACGTCTACGTGCGCATCGAGCCGTCGTTCGGGTTCACCGACGTGCGGCGCGCCGCCCTGGCATTCGCCCGGGAGATCGAGCGCCGGGCACCGCACGACGTGACGACGACGTGGTGGCGCAAGGATCGTGATCCCGCGGCGCTGTTCGTCGACTACAACCAGAACGCCCGGGACCACACGATGGCGGCGGCGTACTCGGTACGTGGCTTTGCGGATGCCGCCGTGTCGACGCCGATCACCTGGGACGAGGTCGACGACATCGAGCCGAAGGACTTCACGATGGCGACCGTTCCTCAACGCTTCGCCAAGCTCGGCGACCTCCACGCGGGCATCGACCAGGCGGTCTTCGCGATCGACGAGCTGCTCGAGTGGGCGGCCCGCGACGAGAGCGCCGGCGCCGTCGATGCCGGTATCCCCGACGACCAGGACTGACGCGCGGGCGGTATCGCCGGGTTGGCCCGAGGCGTCCCGCTATGACCCGGCGGTCTGGCGGCGCAGTGAGTTCCGTGCGTGTGTCCGCCACGCGTCGGGGACGAGCGGGTGGTCGGCGAGCCGGCGCAGCAGGCCGACGTCTGCGTCCTCGTTCGCGGCGATGAACTCCGCGATCGTCAGCACCTCGTCCGGACGCACCATGCGCCGGGCGGCGTCTCCGGCGCCGATGGTGCCCGATTCCTCGATCGTGAAGTAGGCGCCGAACCGGCGGGCAGCGCCGAACCGCTCGACGAAGCCGGCATCGCCCATCCGGATGCCGAGCTTGAAGCACGGGAAGCGCGGCTGGGTGACGCGTAGGCGCGTGGTACCGACCGCCCAGGCCTCGCCCACCGCGCACGCCTGGAGGTCGACGCCCTCGAGCGTCAGGTTCTCGCCGAACGTTCCGGGCGCCAGCGCCACGCCCAGCTTCTCGGACCACCAGGCGTAGTCCTCGATCGCGTACGCGTACACGGCCATCGCCGGACCCCCGTGCACCCGGCGGTCGGCCTGGCCATCGCCCTCGACGTTGACGCCGGCGACCGGCACCCGGCCGGCCACGGGCTCCTTCCAGATCGCCGTCGTGACGCGGCGTCCGAACCAGTCGACCACGCGCGGGGTGCCGACGTTCACGGAGACGACCCGCCCGGGAACCCCGCCACTCGTGTCCGACACTCCGACTTCGGGTGCGGTCATCGCCACGCTCTCCTCGATCGCTAACCGCTGATCGTATTCGAGCAGGTTAGTCGTCGCCGCGGGTCCGGTGCAACCGGTATTCCCCGGTTGTACGGTTAGGTGCGTGCCGAACTCGCCGCCGTTCCTGTGGACCGGGAACCATCCGGCGACGGATCTGTGCAACACCGAGCCCGTGATCGACGGCGAGCGCGTCGAGCTTCTGCCGGACTACGACAGCGTCGTGTCGTGGGCCCTCTCCGCGGGCGTCGCGAGCTCGGCCGATTCGTTCGACCCCACCGATCGTGAGGCGGCGCGGACGTTGCGGTTCGTGCGTCGCCTCCGGGCGGGCCTGCGCGCTGCGCTGGACCCGACCACCGCCGGGCCGGCTGCGATCCACGCGCTGGACGCGGTCCTACGCGACGCGCCCGGCGTCCTGCACGCCGAACCGTCGTCCGGGCGTGTCGTCGTGTCGCTGGCGGCGACCACGCCCGGCGCCCAGCTCCGACTCGACATCGCGGCGGCGACGATGGACGTCTTCCGCCACGATCCCGGTCGGATACGGCGGTGCGCCGGTGCCACGTGCGTCCTCCTGTTCCTCGACGTCAGCAAGAGCGGGCGCCGTCGTTGGTGCGACATGGCGGTCTGCGGCAACCGGGCCAAGGTCGCCGCGCACCACGCGCGCGCCCGGCGGCCCTGACCCGATCCCCCCGACCCTCGGCGTGTCGCGCTGAGGCGTCGCACAGCGCTGGCGCAGGCGGAGTCGACAGCGCAGGATCGGGCGATGGACACCGCATCTCCAGCAAGCTCTGCCGTCGGCGTCGATGCCGACGTGTTGCGGGCGGCCGCGGGAGCAGCCATCGAGTACGCGACCTCCGTCGACGACCGGCGGGTCGCTCCCGGCCCCGAGGCGCTGGCGGCACTGGCGACGTTCGACGAGGCGCTCCCGGAGGCCGGCGCCGACCCGTTGTCCACCCTGCGACTCCTCCACGACGTCGGGAGCCCGGCGACCGTGGCCACGACGGGCGGGCGCTACTTCGGCTTCGTCATCGGCGCCGCCTACCCGGTGGCCCTGGGGACCTCCTGGCTGTCGAGTGCGTGGGACCAGAACGGTGCGCTGCCCGTGATGTCGCCGGTGGCGGCGAAGCTGCACGACGTGACGCGGGCGTGGCTCGTCGACCTCCTCCGTCTGCCGGCGGGCACGTCCGTTGCGTTCGTCACCGGCGCGACGGTGGCGAACGCCTCGTGCCTCGCAGCGGGCCGGGATGCCCTGCTTGCCCGGCTCGGCTGGGATGCGCAGGCGGAGGGCCTCTTCGGCGCCCCCGCGCTCGAGGTCGTGATCGGTGAGCGTGCCCATTCGACCGTGTCCAAATCGCTCGGCCTCGTGGGACTCGGGCGTCAACGGGTCACGGTCGTGCCCGCCGACGACCAGGGCCGGATGCGGGCCGACCTGTTGCCCCACCTCGAGGGGCCGGTCCTGGTGTGTGCGCAGGCCGGCGACGTGAACACCGGTGCGTTCGACCCCTTCGACCAGATCGCCGATTGGCTGTCGGAGCGCTCGGGCTGGTTGCACGTCGACGGCGCGTTCGGCCTGTGGGCGCTCGCCGACCCCACCCGGGCCGGCCTGGTCGCCGGGCTCGACCGGGCCGATTCATGGGCGACCGACGCGCACAAGTGGTTGAACGTCACCTACGACAGTGGCATCGCCTTCGTCCGCCAGCCCGCGGACCTCCGCCGCACGTTCGCCAGCGTGGCCGGCTACCTGCCGCTCGACGCCGGCTTCGAAGCCATGCACAACACGCCCCAATCCTCGCAGCGTGCCCGCCAGATCGAGGTCTGGTCCGTGCTGCGCACGCTGGGGCGACGGGGCGTCGCAGACCTGGTCACCGGCGCTTGCGACGCGGCGACGACGATCGCGGCGCGGCTGCGGCGCGGGGGCCTGACGATCCTGAACGACGTCGTCCTCAACCAGGTGCTCGCCCGGCTGGTGGACGGGCCGACGACCGAGGCCCTCATCGCCGAGATCCAATCCGACGGCCGCATCTGGTGCGGCCCGACCCAATGGGACGGAGCTACGGCGATGCGGATCAGCGTGTCGTCCTGGAAGACCGGCAGGGCCGACGCCACGTTCGCCGCCGGCGTGATCCTCGACTGCGCCGCCCGCATCCACGCCGATTAGCGGCGTTGGTCCAGGTAGCGCTGGACCTGGCGGCGCTCCCAGTCGGCGCCGAGGAGCCCACCGATGCCGAACATGGCGACGGCCGCGACCGCGACCGCGGCACCGGTACCGAGCATTGGCCAGTAGAACCAGAGGCTCTCGGTGCCGTCGGCCATGTCGATCAGGAACCACATCAGGCTGAGGACGGCGTAGATGCCGAGGATCGTGTAGAGAATCCGCTTCCTGCGCACCCAACGGAGCGCCTCCCGCTGCGCCTCCGGATCGGGGGGCACGCTTGCTGTGGGCGTGTCGCCTGCCATGATCGACTCCTTGTCCCCTGGCTTGCCACGCTCCGGTCGCAAGCCCGTTTCGGTCATGGATCGACCGTAAGGCTGGGGTTGCGGTTGCCGCATCGGCCCCGGGTACCAACGCGGGCCGTCCCGCGGTACGAACCAGCACCGTCCCCTGGTCCCTGGGAGCCGTCCGGTTGGTTCGAAGGCGATCCAGTCGGGAACTGGTATCCAGCCGATTCTAGACTGACCCCACCATCGCGTTAGGCTGCACGCATGTCCCGGGAGACGTCGGTGGGCAACGAGACGCTGCTCCGCCGGCACGGTCTACAGG
>Ga0299907_10003213_pt1 | contig 10397 bp, 9 predicted proteins | sample RVTome_16_FD_198680 | JGI IMG/M metagenome (GOLD analysis project Ga0299907, IMG submission 198680) | Soil microbial communities from uranium-contaminated site in the Upper Colorado River Basin, Wyoming, United States - RVT152D67 (version 2) ... | reverse complement strand
GACGCGGCCGTGGCCCGCGGGGCCGACCACCCCGACGCCGAAGGCCCAGATGATCGGCGACACCGAATTCTGCCTGGCAGTGTGGCCGGATGCGAGGCCAGACGAGCTCTTCGACGCTTGGGAGCGTTTCGCGATCCGCGGATCACCGGGCTGACTACGGCGGCGTGTGCTGGTCCGGCGTGGTCAGTCGGAACCAGCGGAAGCCGTAGCCGTCCATCTTGAGCTCGAGCGACCCGTCCTGGATCTCGCGCAGGGCGCCTCGTTCGTCGAGGAGATCGTCCAGCGTGGCGCCCTCGGGGACGTCGCCGAGCTTCACGCGGACGCCGCATGGCTGGTCGCCGAGGTTATGGACGGCGACCACGGCGCGACCCTCCCAGTCGCACCGGTGGGCCAGGACGCTCGACACGTTCGTCCGCAGCCCCTTCCACGATCCCCAGCCGAGCTCGGGCGTCTCACGGCGCCGCCTGATCAGCCGCTCCATCCAGCTGAGCAGCGATTCGGGGTCCCGGCGTTGCTGCGCGACGTTCACAGCGAGCGGTCCGAACCGCCCGTCGACCACCGGGCGGCGCAGCCGTGAGGGACGGGCCTTGGAGAAGCCCCCGTTCTGCTCGTCGGTCCATTGCATCGGCGTGCGCACGCTCAGACGCCCGTCGATCGCGAGGTTCTCGCCCATGCCGATCTCCTCGCCGTAGAAGAGCACCGGCGTTCCCGGCAGCGAGAAGAGCAGGCTGTACGCCAGGCGGATCCGCTGCGGATCGCCGTCGAGCATGGAGGGGAGCCGTCGTCGAAGGCCGCGGCCGAACAGCTGCATGTCCTCATCGGGCCCGAACGCGTCGAAGACTTCCTGGCGCTCCTTGTCCGTGAGCTTGTCGAGCGTCAGCTCGTCGTGATTGCGCAGGAAGTTCGCGTACTGGCAATCCTCGGAGACGGCGATGGTCTTCTCGAGCGCCTCCGCGATCGGCGCTGCGTCCTGCCGCGCGAGCGAGAGCCAGATCGCCTGCATCAGGTTGAAGTTGAAGAGCAGGTTCACTTCATCCGCCTCTGTGCCCCCGAAGAAGTCGATCAGCTGCTCCGGCGGCAGGTTGACCTCGCCCAGCAGCACCCCGTCCCCCTGCCGTCGGGAGATGAACGACCGGAGCTGCCGCAGGATCTCGTGGGGATCCAGATCGACGTCCCCGATCTGGCTGGTGTCGATCAGGAACGGGACCGCGTCCACCCGGAAGCCGTCGACCCCGAGCGCGAGCCAGTAGCCCGCGATCTTGGCGATCTCGTCGCGCACCCTCTGGTTGCCGATGTTCAGGTCCGGCTGGTGCGAATAGAAGGCGTGGAGGAAGTACTGCTCCGCCTTGTCGTCCCAGGCCCAGATGCTGTCCTCGGCGTCGGGGAAGACGATCGAGGCCTTCTTGGTGCGCGTCGGACGATCGCGCCACACGTAGAAGTCGCGGAAGCGGTTGTCCGGTGAGGATCGCGCTTCGCGGAACCAAGGATGCTGGTCCGACGTGTGGTTGACGACCAGATCGATGATCACGCGCATCCCCCGGTCCTTCGCCGTTCGGATGAGGGACACGAAGTCCCCCGGCGAACCGAGTCGCGGGTCCACGCCGTAGAAGTCGGTGATGTCGTAGCCGTCGTCGCGATTGGGGGATGGCTGGAACGGCATCAGCCAGAGGCAGCTGACCCCGATGCCGGCCAGGTAGTCCACACGTTCGGTCAGGCCGCGGAGGTCGCCGATCCCGTCGCCGTCCCAGTCCAGGAACGTCTCGACGTCCAGGCAGTAGATCACCGCGTTCTTCCACCAGAGGTCGCTCGTTCTCGCGGTCGTCATGTCGTCACCTTCGGAAGCACGCGGTCCCCGAACGCGTCGATGAACGGCTGCTGGTCCTGACCGACGTGGTGGAGCGAGAGCTCGTCGACGCCCAGCTCCGCGATCTCGGTGAGCCACGCGACGTGTTGTTCGGGATCGGCCGAGACCAGGACAGCGTCCCGGAGCTCCTCTGGGCGGACACGCTTCGCCGCTTCGTCGAACTGGCCGGGGAGCTCCAGGTTCCAGGCGAGCTCCGAGCCGAACACGTTGGTTCGCCACTGATCGTGCGCGATCGCGAGCGCCTGGTCATCGGTCGCGGCCCACGAGACGTGCACCTGGACGCACACGCGCTTCGACTCCCCGCCGCCGTCGCGGAAGGCATCGAGCACCCCGCGGAGTCGGTCGATCGGCTGGTTGATCGTCATCAGGCCGTCAGCCCAGCCGCCGACGGTGCGCGCCGTCTCGTCGCTCACCGCCGCGCCGAAGATCTGCGGCGGCGAGGCGGGCAGGCTCCAGATCCGGGCACGATCGACGTGGATCAGCCCTCGGTGCGTGACCTCCTCGCCGCGGAGAAGAGCCCGGATCACGTCCACGCATTCCAGCAGTCGCCGGTCGCGGTCGTCCTTCGTGGGCCATCGGTCGCCGGTCACGTGCTCGTTGAGCGCCTCGCCGGAGCCGAGCACGGGCCAGAATCGACCGGGGAAGAGGTCCCCGAGCGTCGCGATCGCCTGCGCGATCACCGCCGGGTGGTAGCGCTGGCCGGGCGCGGTGACCACGCCGAACGGGACCGTGGTGGCCTGCATCGCGGCTCCCAGCCACGACCAAGCATGCCCCGAGTGCCCCTGCCGCTCGCTCCAGGGCGCCAGGTGGTCCGACGAGGTCACGCCCTGGAAGCCGGCGGCCTCCGCTGCGACGGCGGCCTGCAGCAGCCCCGAGGGTGACAGCTGCTCGTGAGACGCATGGAACGCGACGGTCGGCATGCACCTGTCGGTACCCGACGGCGCGGCCCGCCAATCGACCGCGTTCTATCTCTTGCGGGCGATGTAGTAGTTGTTGAACAGGTCTCCTTCAACCGCCTCCACGTCGACCTGGGTGAAGCCGGTCGTGGTCGATCACTCGCCCGGTCACCATCGCGCCGAGCCACTCGCGAACGTAGCGTTCGTCGAGCCCCGCCGCGGCCGCGATCTTCTCGCTCGTCGCCGGCGCCCCGCCCGCCATCGCGTCGAACAAGCCGGCCTGGTGGCCGATGCTCGTCATGAGCACGACGACCGAGGTGTTGAGCGCGTCGAGGAACCGTTCCGCGAACGCCTCCGACTTCGCTTCGTCCATGGTCTGCCTCCTCGCGATCGTCCTCGCCGGGCCGGACCCCGACTGCACGGCCAATCTTGCGACACGCGTCAAGGCGTCACCGAGGGCTCTCGATGGCGCTCTGTGCCCCCGTCGTCCTACGATGCGCTCGATGGCCTGCGTGCGCTGCGGCTCGGAACTCCCCGGCGGGGCACGGTTTTGCCCCACCTGCGGGGCCGACCAGGCGTCCGCAGCCATTGAGGAGCGCAAGCTTGTCTCGATACTGTTCGTCGACATCGTCGGGTCGACCGCTCGGGCCGACGGTGCGGACCCGGAGGACGTCCGCGACCGGAACCAGCTCTACTTCAACGATGCCCGCGCGCGGATCGAGCGGTTCGGAGGGACCGTCGAGAAGTACATCGGAGACGCGGTCATGGCCGTGTTCGGTGCCCCGCTCGCGCGGGCCGACGACGCCGAGCGGGCGGTCCGGGCGGCGCTCTCGATCGTCGAGGGCACCCGCGAGCTGAACGCGACCAACCCAGGCCTCGAACTGCAGGTGCGCGGAGCCGTCTGCACCGGCGAGGCCGTCGTGGCGATCGACGCGCACCCCGGCCAGCCGCTGGCGACCGGCGACGTCGCGAACACCGCCTCACGCCTCCAGAACGCTGCTCCGCCCGGAGGTGTCCTCATCGGCCCCCAGACGTACGAGCTGACGCGACACGCGTTCAAGCTGAAGGAGCTCCCCGCGGTCGATGCGAAGGGCAAGCGCGAGCCGGTCCCCGCGTGGCTTGTCATCGAGCCGCTGGAGGCGCCCGGATCCCGGCCGGTATCCGGCACCCCTCTCACGGGGCGCGACCGCGAGCTGGAGCTCCTCCGGAGCGTCTGGGACCGCGCCGTCGAGACCGCTCGCCCCCACCTGGTGACCGTCCTCGGCCCGGCCGGCATCGGCAAGACGAGGCTCGCGAGAGAGCTCTCGGACCACGTCGAGAGCCGGGGTGCGCGCGCGCTCTGGGGACGGAGCCTCCCGTACGAGGAGCAGTCGCCCTACCGAGGCGCCGGCCAGATCGTCCGCGGCGTGGCGGGCATCTTCGAGAACGACGGGGTCGAGGCGGCCCGCCAGAAGCTCGCCGCGACCGTCGCGTCACTCTTCCCCGAGCGGGAGGCCGCCGACGCGACGCGGTACCTCAGCGTCGTCCTCGGCCTCGGGCTCGACGACCCCCCGGACGAGGTCATTCACCTGCAGTTCGCGGCGCGGATGTTCGTGGAGCATCTCGCGTCGCGCGACCCGCTGCTCCTGGTCTTCGAGGACGTGCACTGGGCCGACGAGCCGCTGCTCGACCTGATCGACTACTTGGTCTCGCACGTGCGCGACGCGCGTGTTGTGTTCCTGGCGCTCGCGCGGCCCGAGTTCCTGGAGGCGCGGCGAACATGGGGCGGCGGGATGATCGGGCAGACCACGCTGCCGCTCGAGCCGCTCAGCCGTGAGGAGGCCATGTCGGTCGCGTCGGCGCTGCTGGCAGAGGCTTCGTCTGCGGCGGTTGCACACGTCGTATCGGTCGCCGAGGGCAATCCGCTGTTCCTGGAGGAGCTCGCCGCCTCGGTCACGGACGAGATGTCGTCCGAGGAGCTTCCGACGACCGTCCTGGCAGCGATCGCCGCGCGTATCGACGCCCTTCCGGCGGCCGCGCGCACGGTGTTGCTCCATGCGTCCGTGATCGGTCAGACGTTCTGGCACGACGTCCTGAACGGGATCGCTCGGCTGGACGACGTGGACGGCGCCCTCGACGCGCTCGATGCCCGCGGCCTCGTCGTCCGGCGCCCCAGCAGTCAGGTCGGTGGCGACGTCGAGTTCGCGTTCAAGCACGTCCTGATCCGAGACGTCGCGTACGGGACGATCCCCAGGAACACGCGGCGCGACTTGCACGGAGCCATCGCCCGGTACCTGGAGGACGTCCTCGCGGAGCGCCCCGACGTCGGATGGCTCCTGGCGCACCACTGGCGCGAGGCCGGCGAGCCGGCGCGCGCAGTCACCTACCTGCTGGCCGCGGCGGAGCGTGCCCGCGACGCGCTCGCGGTCGACGAGGCCCACGACCTGCTGACGCGGGCACTCGACCTGACGGACGATGCGGACGAACGCCGGCGGATCCGACTCCGGCGGGGCATCATGCTCGCGGAGCTCGGCGCGTTCGCCCGGGCCGACAAGGAGCTGACCGATCTCCTGCCCGAGCTCGAAGGGAGAGAGGAGGTCGAGGCGTTGCTCGCGCTGGCGAAGGCCGTGCACTGGACCGAGCAGACCGACCGAACCCGGGAGGTCTCGGACCTGGCCGCGACGCTCGCCAGCGAGCGGGGTCTGAACGACCTGGAGCCGATCGGGCTCGGGTTGCTGGGGGCGTCGTACTCCATGCGGGGCGGACCCGGCGACCTCGAGCGGGCGCTCGCGCTGGGGGAGCGGGCGCTGGAGCTCTGGCCCGAGGGCGAGCACCTGCCCGAGCTCGCGCACCAGTATCACATCCACGCGAACCCAAACTATTGGCGGGGTCAGTACCAGCGCGCGTACGAGTTCTCGATGGCAATCAAGACGGTCGGGGGCCTGCCGGCGAACAGCGCCGAGGTCGTCCTGCGAGGCGCCGGCATGACGGGCTTGGCGCTGGCCGGGTTGGGGCGATACCAGGAGGCGCTGAAGCATGCCGAGGATGCGATCGCGACGGCCCGGCTGCTGGGCCGGCCCGACAGCGTTGTCATGAACTACTCGACATTGATCCTCCGCGAGATATTCGCGCTGGAGGAGGCGCGGGAGCGGAGCCAGACGGTGGCTGAGCGCCTGGGGCCATCGGACTTCAACATGCCGTGGATGAACGCCCGGGCGGATCTCATCGGGTCGGAGTTGCTGCTCGGTGAGCTGGGCGCCGTCGAGCGAACGTGGCAGAAGACGTGGGACGACGCTCAGGACACCGTCGCATGGGAGCACTGGCTGGTGTCGGGCAGGCTGGCAGCAGCGCGGGCACAGCTCGAGTTGGAGACTGGCCGCCTGGACGAGGCGATATCGTGGTCGCGCCGCGCGCTCGAGCTGGCGCGGGCGTCGGACCGCCCCAAGTACGAAGCGATCGCCCTGACGACGCTGGGGCGAGCGCTCACCGCGCAGCGGCTTGCGAAGGACGCACTCGGTGAACTGGACCACGCCGTGAAGATCGCCGACGGCTTGGGGTCACCGCTCCTGCGGTGGCAGGCGCGGGCGGCGCTGGCCGCCGCCGAGCGCGAGGCGGGCCGAGATCCCGACACGCATCAGGCCGAGGCAGTGAAGATCATCGGCGAGGTTACGGCGTCGCTCACGCCGGCTCGCGCCGAGAAGTACCGGTCGGCGCCGCAGGTCGTCGAGGTACTCGAAGTCGCCTAGAACACCGGTTGCCAGTCGGGGAAGAAGTCGAACCGCCCGAACGTGAGTTGCCGGAGGTTCGACCCGTCGGCCCGCATGGCCCAGACACCGAACCGTTCGTTCCTGTCTTCCTTGTTGAACGTGATCCGCATCCCGTTCGGGGAGAACATGGGGTTGAACTTCGACAGCCGGTTGCTCGTCAACCTCGTCTGATTTCCCCCGTCGGCATCCATCACCCAGATGTTGGTCCCGTTCCTGGAGAACGTGATCATCAACCCGTCGGGCGACCAGTCGGGACGCTCGTCGACACCGTGCTGTGCTTCATGGATTGGACCTCCGTTTAGGGTGCGGCGTTATTCAGTTGACTCGTCCGTGTAGAGGCAGAACGGGTGTCCGGCTGGGTCGAGCATCACGCGAACGTCTTCCTGAGGCTGATGCTCCGCTTCTTCCGCTCCGAGCTCGAGCGCATGTGCGACGGCTGCGTCCATGTCGTCCACTTGGAAGTCGAGGTGCATCATCATCTGTTGTTGTTGGTCCACATTGGGCCACGTCGGGCGAACGTAGCCTTCAGAGGTTTGGATCGCGAGATATGCGACTCCGCTGGTTGGACTCAGAGCGGCATCCTCCGGCGACTCGCCCGAGATCTCCCAGCCGAGCAGGTCCGAGTAGAAGTGAGCGAGCGCGGGGGCATCTGGTGCATCGAGGACGACACCCCACCAGTCTTGTCTCGACCAGCGGTCGACCGAGTCATCCGATTCAGCACGTCCACGCACAGCCTTCATGCTTACTACAACTGATTCAGTGCGACATCGACTCGGTCAGGCAACCACCGACGGCTCGCGCTCTCCGTTCTCCTCGATCGCCGGCTTACCCTCGGGCGCCGAGCCCACGCCTCGCAGCAGCGTTGCAACGAAGATGGCGAGGCCGATCGCGCCGATGACGGCGATCGCTGCTGCAAGATGCGTTCCCTGGATGAAGGCGTCGCGGGCCGCGTCGATCAGCGGGCCGGCCAGCCGATCGGGAAGCTGCCCGGCGATCTCGACGGCGCCGCCGAGCGTGTCTCGCGCGACCGCGGCAGCTTCGGGCGGGAGCCCGGCGGGGATCCCGTCGGCGATCCCATCCCGGTAGATCGCGATCCCGATGCTGCCGAACACGGCGATGCCGAGCGCCCCACCGAACTCTGCCGCGGTCTCAGCGATCCCCGACGCAGCCCCGGCCCGCTCGGGTGGGGCGACCCCGACGATCAGGTCGATCGCCAGCGTGAACACCGGGGCGAGTCCCAGCGAGAAGAGGACAGACCCGACAAGGAAGGTCAGGAAGCCCGAGCCCTCGTCGATCTGGGTGAACATCGCGAAGCCGGCGGCCGCGAGCAGCATCCCGCCAGCCATCAGGTTCACCGGCGGGATCCGGCGAGAGAGCGGCGGAGTGAGCTGTGAACCCACGACGAATGCCACGGCCCAGGGCAGCGTCCACAGCCCCGCCTCGAGCGGCGAGAGCCCGAGGACGAGCTGCAAGAACTGTGGGATGAACAGGAACCCGCCGAACACGATGATCACGCCGAGCCCGTAGGTCGCCAGCGCGGCGCTGAACGAGGGGGCGTGGAACAGGCGGAGGTCGATCAGCGGGTCGGCGAGCAGCCGCTGGCGCCGCACGAACGCAACGCCGATCGCGAGGCCCGCGAGGATCGACAGGGTAGGCACCCACCCCGGGCCGTTCTGGGCGATCTGCTTGAGGCCGAAGATCACGGCGAGGACGGCGGCAAGCGACATCGCCGCGCTGCGCAGGTCGAGGCGACCGGCCTGCGGATCCCTGTACTCGGGGAGCAACCTCGGCCCGAGGATCAGTATGAGCACCATCACCGGCACGGCCAGCAGGAACGCCGCGCCCCACCAGAAGAACTCGAGCACCAGTCCGCCGAGCAGCGGCCCGATCGCTGCGCCGACCGAGAAGCTGGTGATCCACACCGCGATCGCGGTCTGGCGCTGCTTCGGGTCGAGGAACATGTTGCGGATCAGGGACAGGGTCGACGGCGCCAGCGTCGCCCCGGCCAGCCCGAGCAGCGCGCGGGTCGCGATCAGCATCTCCGCGCTCGTCGAGAACGCGGCCACCACGGAGGCGACCCCGAAGGCCGCGGCACCGATCATCAGCAGGCGGCGGCGACCGATCCGGTCACCAAGCGTGCCCATCGTGATCAGCGATCCGGCGACCATGAAGCCGTATATGTCGATGATCCAGAGCAGCTGGGCACTGGATGGCTTGAGGTCCTCACTGATCTGCGGAACGGCCAGGTGCAGCACGGTCAGGTCCATCACGTAGAGCACGCAGGCGAGCGCGATCACGCCGAGCCCGATCCACTCGCGGCGGGTCGCTTTCGGCGAATCGATCGATGTGTCCATCTCGTTTCGAACCGGATCCGACGTCATCGTCTTCCCCTTTTCTTTTCTTCTTCTCCTGGCCTTCTTCTCTTATGGCCTTCGATCCGTCGTGTTTCGTCGATAGAGACCGCCCGCCGGCACCGAACTCATCGCTCGCCCGTCGATGAGATCGGCCAGCCAGCCGGGTCTTCCTCTTGAGGAGACGGACGAGCAGGAGATCAGCCGTTGTGGCCACTCTCGATGAGGCTTCGCACGTCGACTGCGATGTGCGTGCGCTGGTTGACCCCGATGCCACGACGGTCGATGCCTTGGCCCGCCTCCAGCTCACCGCTCGGCGGCTCGGGAAACGGATCCGCTTCCGTCACGCCTGCGCCGAGGTGCAGGAGCTGGTCGCCCTCATGGGGCTGTGTGACGTTCTGCCAGGCGCGGGGTCACGGATCGAGCCGTGGCGGGAGGCCGAAGAGGGGGAACAGGCTGGGCGTGTCGAGGAAGAAGCTGATCCCTGAGATCCGACCGGCCGACATCTCGAGGACCTGGAGCGACCACGCCTCGTGACCGTCACCCGTCGCGCTCGGTTTGTACTGACCGAACGCAGGTGATCCGTTCGCCTCGATCGGAACCAGGCGCGAGCCGCGACAGCCGATGCCCGGCCCCAGGCACCAGCGGCGGATGTCGTCGTGGGTTCGCAGCCACAGCTCGTAGGGCGGCATCGACCACGTGGCGTCCTCGTGCAGCAACGAGGTGAGCGACTCCAGGTCGTATCGCTCGAAGGCGTCGACGTAGCGGGCCAGGAGCGCGCGCTTCGCGTCGTCCATCCGGAGCGGATCGGTGTCGTCGACGTCGGCGGTTGCGAGTGTCGCGCGTGCCCGTTGGAGCGCGCTGTTGACTGACGCGACGGTGGTGTCGAGCAGCTCCGCGACCTCGGCTGCCTTCCATCGCAGAACCTCCCGAAGTATCAGCACCGCTCGCTGCCGTGGCGGGAGGTGCTGCAGCGCGGCGACGAACGCGAGGCGGATAGTCTCGCGCGACTCGGCCACATCGGCGGGGTCGCCGCCAGAGGGCAGGACACGGCCGTCCGGGACCGGCAGGATCCATGTGGCCTCGGGCAGCGCGTCGCCCAGGGGGACGTCGGCCGTCCTCGCGGGCGCGAGATCCATCGGACGTGCTCGGCGCTCCCTGCCGGAGAGCATGTCGAGGCACACGTTGGTTGCGATGCGATAGAGCCACGAGCGAAAGGCCGATCGGCCCTCGAACCGATCGAAGCTCCGCCATGCTCGCAGCAGGGTTTCTTGGACCGCATCCTCCGCCTCGAAGGCCGATCCCAGCATCCGATAGGCGTAGCCAGTCAGCTCGACGCGATGTTGCTCCAACCGGAGCTCCACATCATCCGTGACGCTCACTGCCGTGCTCTGGGCTGTGTCGTTCTTCATCCTGTTCCCAACGGCCTTCCCCGGGATCCTCTTCCCGTGTTTCCCTTTCGGCGTTCGATGATGGTTTCGAGGCGATCGAGCCGGCGCTCCCACTCGTGTCGGTAGGTCTCGATCCACTGCGTCACGTC
>Ga0299907_10003212_pt1 | contig 10403 bp, 14 predicted proteins | sample RVTome_16_FD_198680 | JGI IMG/M metagenome (GOLD analysis project Ga0299907, IMG submission 198680) | Soil microbial communities from uranium-contaminated site in the Upper Colorado River Basin, Wyoming, United States - RVT152D67 (version 2) ... | reverse complement strand
CATGAGCGTCGCCGAGTCGACCGTGATCTTCGGGCCCATGCTCCACGTCGGATGGGCGAGCGCCTCGGAGGACGTCACGTCCTCGAGCTCGCCGCGGCCCCGGCCGCGGAACGGGCCGCCCGAGGCGGTGAGGACGAGCGAGTCGATCGTCTCGGGCCCTGCGCCCTCGATGAGCTGAAAGGCGGCGGAGTGCTCCGAGTCGACCGGGAGCAGGCGCCCTCCTCCCCGCTTCCACGCGGCCACCGCAAGGTCACCGCCGGAGACGAGGCTCTCCTTGTTGGCCAGCGCGAGGTCGACGCCCCGCTCGAGCGCCCACAGGGTCGCCGGGAGGCCCGCGAAGCCGACGACCGCGTTGAGCACGACGTCGGGCTCGGCGCGGTCGAGCAGGTCGGTGAGGTCGCCGCCAACCTGGGTCAGCGGCGCGAGGCCGTCGATCTCCTGGGTGCCCGACGCCGCGGCGACGAGCTCGAGGCCGGGATGTTCCTCGATGATCTCGAGCGCCTGGCGTCCGATGGAGCCCGTGGCGCCGAGCAGGGCGATGCGCTTCATCGAGCTCAGTGTAGAAGCGTCACGTCAGGGCGAGGACGGCGTAGTAGGCGGCGGGCCCGGCGAAGACGAGCGAGTCCACCCTGTCGAGCACGCCGCCGTGGCCGAGGAGAAAGCGGCCCGAGTCCTTCACGCCCAGGTCGCGCTTCACCATCGACTCGAAGAGGTCGCCCGCCACCGCGGCGAGCACGATGACGCCGCCGAAGGCGAACGCCTCCCAGCCGTCGATGGTGATCGGCTCCTGGTTGAACGCGATCCAGGGCGTCAGCACGCCGCCGACGAGCCCGGCGACGAAGCCCTCCCACGTCTTGCCGGGCGAGATCGCAGGCGCCATCTTGTGGCGGCCCGCCAGCCTGCCGCCGACGTAGGCGAACGTGTCCGCGACGAAGACGGTGATGAGCACGGTGATGAGGATCTCGCGGCCGTCGGGATCGAGGTCCCGCAGAAGCACGAGGTGGCCGAGCCCGAGGCCGATCCAGGCAGCGCCGAGCACCGTGGTCGCCACCGCCACGGTTGTGGACTGGCGGGTCTCCGAGACGGCGGCGAAGACGAAGGCCAGCAGGATCGTGACCATGAAGCCGCCGAGCATCCACTCGGGCCCTCCAAGCGATGCGCCGAGCACGGCCGCGAGCGCTCCGCCGTAGCCGGCCAGCACGAGCGGGCGCAGCGAGCGCGCCATCTGGTAGAGCTCGTGAAGCGCGAGCAGCGCGGCGAGAGCGGCGAGCGCAAAGAGCGCCCAGCGACCGTAGTAGGCCGCAAAGAGGACAAGGGGCAGCCCCGCCGCTGCGACGGCGATCCGGCTTAACAACGGGCTCATCGACCGCCGAAGCGCCGGCGGCGGCTCGCGTACTCGGCGAGCGCCTCCCGGAGCTGGCGCTCTCCGAAGTCGGGCCAGAGGGTGTCGACGAAGACCAGCTCGGTGTAGGCAAGCTGCCAGAGGAGGAAGTTCGAGATGCGCAGCTCGCCCGAGGTGCGGATGAGGAGGTCGGGCTCGGGCATCTCGGGCGCATAGAGACGGGCGGCGATCGCGTTCTCGTCGATGTCGCGCGGGTCGACGCCCTCCTCGACGAGGCGCCGGGTGGCCTGGACGAGCTCGGCCCGGCCGCCGTAGTCGAACGCGATCCAGAGCTGGAGCCGCTCGTTGGCTGCGGTCTCGTCCTCGAGGTGCTGGATCTTCGCCCGCAGCTCAGGCGTGGCGCGGTCGCGCCTCCCGATGAACCGCGTGCGGACGCCCTCGCGCGCCAGCTCGGGCAGCTCCCGCTCGATCGTCTCGATGAAGATCTCCATCAGGGCGTCCACCTCGTCGGCCGAGCGCGACCAGTTCTCGGTCGAGAAGGCGTAGACGCACAGCGACTCGACGCCGAGGTCGATGGCGGCTTCCACGGTGCGGTGCAGCGCGCGCGTTCCCGCGCGATGGCCGGAGGCGACGGGGCGACGGCGCCGCCTGGCCCAGCGGCCGTTCCCGTCCATGATGATGGCGACCGAACGCGCAACGTCGGGGAGCTCGCGCTCCCCCGCGGGCTTGAGGCCCCGGAGCGTCCGCAGTCTGGTGAGCAGGTTCACGCCCTTAGAGTCTGACGCCGGGCGGCCTCAGACCTCCATGATCTCCTCTTCCTTGCGCTTGAGGAGCTCGTCGATCTTGGCCACGTGCTCGTCGGTGAGCTTCTGCGCGCGGTCCTCGGCGCGCCGCTCCTCGTCGTCGCCGACGTCTCCGTCGCGCACGAGCTCCTTGAGGTGGTGCATGCAGTCGCGCCGCACGTTGCGGACGGCGACGCGGCCCTCCTCGGCGAGGTGGCGGACGACCTTGACGAGCTCCTTGCGCCGCTCCTCGGTCAGCTGCGGGATCGGCAGCCGGATGATCTTGCCGTCGTTGGACGGCGTCAGCCCGAGCTCGGACTCCTGGATCGCGCGCTCGATCGACTTGATCGAGCCCGGGTCGTACGGCTGGATCGTCAGCATCCGCGGCTCGGGAACGTTGATCGTGGAGAGCTGGTTGAGCGGGGTCTCCGTCCCGTAGTAGTCGACCTTCACGCGGTCGAGCAGCGCGGCCGCGGCGCGGCCCGTGCGGACGGTCGTGAACTCGTGCGCGGTCGCCTCGACCGACTTGTCCATGCGACGCTTGGCGTCGTCCAGCAGGTCTTCGATCATGCGTCCCTCCGGGGCGTCGAGATGATCGTGCCGATTCGCTCCCCCGCGACCACCCGCTCGATCGTGCCGGGTTCGTCGAGGCCGAAGACGTAGATCGGCAGCCCGTTGTCCATGCACAGCGTGAGCGCGGTCGTGTCCATCACCTTGAGGCCGCGCTCGATCGCCTCGAGGTGCGTCAGCTCGGGAAGGAATCGGGCGCTCGGGTCGACGTGCGGATCGCCGTCGTAGACGCCGTCGACGCCGTTCTTGCCCATGAGAATCGCGTCCGCGCCGACTTCGAGAGCCCGCAGCGCGGCCGCCGTGTCCGTCGTGAAGAACGGGTTCCCCGTTCCCGCGGCGAAGATGATGATCCGGCCTTTCTCCAGGTGGCGGATCGCCCGACGGCGGATGTACGGCTCGGCCACCTCGCTGACGGTGATGGCGGAGAGCACCCGCGTGTGCGCGCCGAGGCGCTCGAGCGCGTCCTGCATGGTCAGCGAGTTGAGCACCGTGGCGAGCATCCCCGCGTAGTCCGCCGTGGCGCGGTCCATGCCCTCCGCGGCGCCCTGCATGCCGCGATAGATGTTGCCGGCGCCGATCACGAGCGCGGTCTCGACGCCGAGGTCGTGCACGCGCTTGACCTCGGCGGCGAGCAGCTCGACCCGCTCGGGGCTCATCCCGTAGGGCTGGTCGCCCATCAGGGCCTCGCCGGAGAGCTTCAGGAGGACGCGCCGGAAGGCAGCGCCCTCGGACGCGTGGGGGCCGACCTCGCTCTCGGGCTGTGCGCTCACTCGCTGCCGACGTTGTAGCGGACGAACGCTCGCACCTCGGCGTCGCGCTCGGCCAGCGCCCGTGCGACCGTCAGGTTCGGGTCGTGGACCCACGCCTGGTCGAGGAGGACCGTGGCGGCGAAGAACCGCTTCGCCAGCATGCCCTCGACGATCTTCGGCCGGACGTCCTCCGGCTTGGACTCGACCTCCGGCAGCTTCTCATAGACGGCCCGCTCGTCGGCGATCTCCCGCTCGGGGATCTCGCCGCGCGCCAGGTACTGCGGCCGCGCCGCTGCGATGTGCATCGCGAGCATGCGGGCGAGCTCGGGCGTGGCCTTCGCGCGGACGAGCACGCCGATCTTGCGCGCCGGCGGGTGGATGTAGTCGGCCACGAGCTCGTCCTCGGCGGCCTCGTAGCGCTCCGCGCCCACGACGACGATGTTCTCGCCAAGCTTGGCGACGAGCTCGACGCGCTCCTGCTCGAGCGCGTCGGCCGCCCCGTGCCCCTCGGCCCACACGACGTCCAGCAGGTGCTGCGCGAAGCCCAGGAACTCCTCGTTCCCGGACACCGGCTCGGTCTCGCAGCCGACCGCGACCAGCGCGCCCTTCGAGCCTTCGACGCGGGAGACGACGACGCCCTCGGTGGTCTCGCGCCCTGCGCGCTTGCCCGCGGACGCCAGTCCCTGCTCGCGCAGCAGCTGGCGCGCAGCGTCGAGGTCGCCGTTCGTCTCGACCAGCGCGCGCTTGGCGTCCATCATCCCCGCGCCCGTGAGGTCGCGGAGCTCCTTCACCTGTGTGGCGGGAATCTGCGTCTGCTCGGTCACCGGGCTTCCTCCCCGCCCTCGGGCGCGGGCTCGGGCGCGGCCTCCCGCGTCTCGGACACCGCCACCGCCGCCGGCTCGGGCTCGCCCTCGGCGGGCTTCTCCTCAGCTTCCGGGGCAGGGGGTGCTTCGGCCTGGGGCGCCGGTGCCGGCGTGGCCATCTCCTCCGCGGTCACCTTCGTCTTGCCGGCCTCGATCGCGCTGGCGATCGTGCGGACGACGAGGCTGCAGGAGCGGATGGCGTCGTCGTTGCCGGGGATGATGAAGTCCGCGTCGTCCGGATCGCAGTTCGTGTCCACGAGCGCGATGATCGGCAAGCCCAACCTGCGTGCCTCGCGCACGGCGAGCTGCTCCTTGCGCAAGTCGACGACGAAGACGGCGTCGGGCAGCGACTTCATGTCGGCGACGCCGCCGAGGTTGATCTCGAGCTTCTCGAGCTCGCTGATCATGGACATGCGCTCCTTGGGCGGCAGGAGCTCGAGCTGGCCCTCGTCGCGCAGGCGCCGCAGCTCGTGCAGGCGTGAGATGCGCTCGGAGATCGTGCGCCAGTTGGTGAGCAGCCCGCCGAGCCAGCGATGGTTCACGTAGGGCATCCCGACGCGAGCCGCCTCCTCGGCGACCGAGTCCTGGGACTGCTTCTTCGTCCCGACGAACAGGACCGACCCGCCCCGCTCGGCGATGTTGCGCGCGAACGCGTGGGCCTCCTCGATCAGGGCCAGCGTCTGCTGCAGGTCGATGATGTAGATGCCGCCCCGCTCCGTGAAGATGAAGCGGCGCATCTTGGGATTCCAGCGGCGCGTCTGGTGGCCGAAGTGAACCCCGGCCTCCAGGAGCTCTCGCATGGAGACGACGGTCACGTGAATTCCTCCTCGGTTCTCTTGGTCTGAAGCCGGCGGGAGCTGATGGAACCGGGCATCAAGCCCGGCACCGCCACCCGCGTGTTCCGCCGGGTCGGGTGCAGAAACTCGAGCCATTCTAGCCGACGCTTTCCGTACGCTGGAGCGCGTGCAGGGGGTCGTGAGGCTGTCGGCGTGGGATCTCGCCGTCGAGTGCGTCGACGAGGCGCTCGCTGCCGGCCTGGTGCCGTCTCTCGAGCGGCTCGGGCGGCTCGGGCAGCTCGGCTCCCTCCCGTCGTTCATCGCCGCGCTGGACGAGGGCGACGCGGGCGAGCTGGCGGCCGACTTCGCGCGCGAGCGCGAGAGCCTCGGGCTGGCGCCGACCGAGGTGACCGCCGAGCTGCTCACGGTCGCGCGGGTGCTCGACCGCCACGGGGAGGCCGAGGCGCGGGCCGTCGTCGACCGCTGCATCCTCGCCTACGTCGACCGCGTGACGGCCGAGCTCGCCGACACGGCCCGGCGCGACCCGCTCACCGGGCTGCTCAACCACCGCGCCTTCCACGCGCGGCTCGCCACCGAGGCAGCCCGGGCCCGCCGCTACCGCGGCCGGCTCGTGCTCGTGCTCTTCGACCTCGACCACTTCAAGGAGACGAACGACCGCCTGGGCCACCAGGAGGGCGACCGGCTGCTGCGCGCCTTCGCCTCCGCCCTGGCCGGCGCGGTGCGGGAAACGGACGTCGCGGGGCGGGTCGGCGGCGACGAGTTCGCGGCGCTCCTGCTCGAGGCGAGGCCGGGCGACGTGGACGCCGTCGTCGAGCGGCTCCGCGCCCGCCTGCCCGGCGGGCTGACGGTGAGCGTCGGCTCCGCGCAGCTCCCCGACGAGGCGACGGCGCCCGAGCAGCTCGTCGCCGCCGCCGATCGGCGGTTGTACTCCAACAAGGTCGCCCGAGCCGCCTAGTCGTTTCCAGGAGAGGCTGACCGGGCACGACCCGGGCATGGCCAACTACACGCTCAAGAACCTGAAGGACGACGTGGAGGACGCGGCGCCTTCCGGCGGCCTCGCCCCCGGCCTGGAGGCCCATTTCGCGGGCAAGGCGCTCGAGCTGGAGGAGTCGGGCGTGAGCTACTTCCGCCTCGCTCCGGGCTTCCGCATCCCGTTCGGCCACACCCACGGCAGCCAGGAGGAGGTCTATGTCCTCTTGAGCGGCAGTGCGCGCCTCAAGCTCGACGACGAGGTGCACGAGCTGCGCCCGCTCGACGCCGTGCGCATGGCGGCCGAGGTGACGCGGAACCTCGAAGCCGGCCCGGACGGCGCCGAGGTCCTCGCCTACGGCGCGCCGAACGTCGGGCTCGGCGACGCCGAGATGCAGCCCGGCTGGTGGACGGACTAGCCTCGCGCCAGGTCAAGCGCGCGCGCCAGGTCCGCCGGTAGCGGCGACTCGACGTCGACGTCCTCGCCCCCGAACGGATGCGGGAACGCGAGCCTCGCCGCGTGCAGGAACTGACGGCCGAGCCCGAGGTCGCCCGCGACGCCGTAGACCGGGTCGCCGGCCACGGGCAGGTCGATCGCCGACAGGTGGACGCGGATCTGGTGCGTCCTCCCCGTCTGCAGCCTGACGCGCAGGAGCGTGTGCTCCGGCAGGAGCTCGGCGAGCTCGAACTCGGTCACGGCCTCCCTGGGCGTGTTCGTGTCCAGTGAGACGCGCGTCGCGTCGCGACGGTCGCGCCCGATCGGCGCCTCGATCCGCCCGGCGCGCGAGCGAGGACGCCCCCTGACCAGGGCGAGGTACTCGCGGACGAGCTTCCGCCGGCGCAGGAGACCCTGGAGCCGCCGGTGCGCCTCGTCCGAGCGTGCCACGACGAGCAGCCCTGACGTGTCGCGGTCGAGCCGGTGGACGATGCCCGGGCGCTCGGGCTCCTCCCCGCCCTCGATCGCCTGCGCAAGGAGCCCGTGGACGAGCGTGCCGCTCGCGTGGCCCGCCGACGGATGGACGACCACGCCGGCCGGCTTGTCGACCACGAGCAGGTGCTCGTCCTCGTAGGCGACGCGCAGCCCTGCGACCGGCTCCGGCTCGAGCGTCGTCTCGCGCCGCTCCGGCAGCTCGAGCTCGAGCTCCTCCCCGCCCTCGAGCCTGTGGCTCTTCGCGCGCCGGCGCCCGTCCAGGGAAACGGCGCCCTGCTCCACCAGCCGCTCCGCGGCCGCGCGGGATCCCACGCCCTCGCACGTCGCCAGGAAGCGGTCGAGCCGCTCGCCCGCCGCCTCCGGCGGCACGACGAGCTTCATCCGCTGGTCTTGGGGGCGGTGCGGCGGAGTCGGGGCTCGCGCTCGGCGGCCACGAGGGCCGCCAGCAGGATGGTCACGCCGACGACGATGAAGGTGTCGGCGAGGTTGAAAGCCGGCCAGAAGCGCAGGTCGAGGAAGTCCGTCACGTGCCCGAGGCGCAGGCGGTCGATGAGGTTGGCGATGCTGCCGCCGATCAGGAGCCCGAGCGCGACCGGCAGCACCGGGTGACGTGCGCCGGCGCGCGCGAAGTAGAAGAGCATCCACCCGACCGCAACGGCCGTGAGGATCGTGACCGCCGTCGCCCAGCTCGAGAAGAGCCCGAACGCGATGCCCGGGTTGGTCACGTGGCGGATCTCGAGCGGCCCCGCCACGTGGACGGAGTCACCGAGGTCGAGCGTGCCGACGACGATCTGCTTCGTCACCTGGTCGGCGACGACGGCCGAGAACGCGATCGCGAGCAGCCCGAGCCAGTGGAACGGCGTCGCCGAGAGCGAGCGCTCGACCATCGAGATCGGCACGCGGCCGTCCGTAGCTGACCCGACGCGAACGTCGATCAGCCTCGCGGACGGGTTGACTAGCCCCTCTCGGCGAGACGCTGGCAGTCGATGCACCTTGTCGCGTGCGGGATTGCTTCGAGTCGCTCTTCGGCAATCTGCTGCCCGCAGCGCTCGCACTTCCCGTAGGTCCCGTTGTCGATTCGCTCGAGCGCCTGGTCGATCGCCCGGAGGAGGTTGTCGGCGTTCTCCTCGAGCGTGTAGTCGATCTCCCGGTCGAGCGTCGCGGTGGCCGAGTCGGCGAGGTGATTGTCGAACGTTTCCTCCTCCGTCTCGTCCTCGAGCGAGCTCGAATTCGCCTCGTGCAGGTGCTCGATCGTCGAGCTCAGGCGCTCGCGCTCTTCGAGCAGGGTCTTCCGGAAGCGCTCGGTGTCCACGCTTCGAGTATATCCCGGGCCTCGAGGCCCCCCGGGGGTGTCAGGCGGCCTGGTGGCGGTCGCGTCCGGCCTCGCCGCGGGCGGCGGCGGGCTCGCCCTCCAGCCGGTCGAGCGCGGAGGCGAGGAAGGCGCGGAACTCGGCCCTGACGTCGGTCTCGAGCGCCCGCAGGCGCCGAATCTCCTCCCGCGTCCGCTGCTGCTCGCCCTCCGCGGTGGAGGCGATCTCGCGGGCCTTCGCGCGCGCTTCCTCGACGATCAGGTCGGCCTCGCGGTGGGCCCGGGCGCGCAGCTCGTCGGCCATCCGCTCGGCCGAGAGCAGCGTGTTGCGGAGGGCCTCCTCGATCTCGCGCTGGCGATGGAGCTCGCTCTCGAGGCGCTCGATCTCGTCGCGCAGGTCGGCGCGGTCGCGCCACACGTCCTCGAAGCTCGTGGCGATGTCCGACAGAAGCCGGTCCACGCCCGAGCGCTCGTAGCCCAGGAGACGCCGAGGGAGCGTCACGTGCCGAATTTCGACAGGGGTCAGCGACATGGCCCAAGACTTCGCCGCGCCGGCGCGAACCCCTCCCCGGCGTTAGAGCCGGGCGAGGCCGGAGTCGATCAGCCGGTAGACGATCGTGAGGGTGATGATGGCGACGATCGGCGAGAGGTCGAGGCCCAGGCCGCCCAGGTTCAGCTGCGGGATGAAGCGGCGGAACAGGCGCAGGTACGGGTCGACGACGTCGTAGAGGAAGCGCTGGATCCGGTTCAGGGTCGTGTTGTACGGCAGCGGGATCCAGGACGCGATGATGTACGCGATGATGCAGATGAGGTAGACGAGGTACAGGGCCTCGACGAAGCCCCGGGCAGTCGAGATCGCATCCGCGAAGACCATCCGCGGGAAACCTACTGGCCGATCCGGCCGGAAGTCGTGAGGAGAAGGGCTCGGCCACAGAATGACTGTGCCGAGCGATCTTCCGCCAAGCTCTCCTACGACTGGTTGTAGAAGCCGCGGTCGATCAGGCGGGCGCGCTCCTCCGCCGAGACCTCGACGTTGCGCGGCGTCAGGAGAAAGACCTTGTCTGCGACCCGCTGCATGCTCCCGCTCAACGCGTAGGTGAGCCCGCTCGAGAAGTCGATCAGCCGCTTCGAGAGCTCGGCGTCGGCGCTCTGCAGGTTGACGATCACGGGCACCGAGTCCTTGAACTTGTCCGCGATCGACTGTGCGTCGTTGAAGCTCCGCGGCACCACGAGGTGGACCTTCACGGAGGCTGCGGCCACCGCCTCCAGGGGACGCCGTCCGCCGCTCGACGGCCGCATGACCGCGGTCTGCGCGCCGGGCTGTGCGTCGGGCTCGGACCAGTCCTCGAACTCCTCGCGCTGGCGGGCGCGCGGGTTGAGCCGGCGCACGTTCTGGCGGTCGCGGTCGTACGTCCGCTCGAGCTCCTCCTCGGCGGCGTAGGCCTCCTCGTCCCAGTACTCGTCCTCCTCGACGATGCCGAAGTAGACGAGCGCGCGGCTCCAGACGTCTCCGACTCCCATAGACGCCGACTGAGTCTAGCGCCCGTACAGAACGGATCCCACCCGGACCAGGGTCGCGCCTTCCTCTGCGGCGACGCGGTAGTCCTGGGACGTCCCCATCGAAAGCTCCTGGAGACCGTGCTCCTCGGCGAGCTCCCGCAGCCGGCGGAAATACGGCCGCGAGGATTCCGGGTCGTCCGCCAGCGGGGGCATGGTCATCAGCCCGCGCACGTCGACGCCGAGCTCGCGCACGCCGGCGAGAAACGCGGGCAGGGACTCCGGCGGGACGCCCGACTTCGACGCCTCGCCGGAGAGGTTCACCTCGACGAGCGCGGGAACCGTGAGGCGCTTCGCCGCCGACTCGCTCGCGAGGGAGTGGCAGAGCTCGCAGAGCTCGGAGACGTCGCGCGCCTTGCGCGACTGGAGGTGGCCGATGAAGTGCCAGCGGAACGTCTCGCCGTAGCGCTCGTGCTTGGCCGCGAGGTCCTGAAGGCGGTTCTCGCCCACGACCTCGACCCCGGCCTCGGCGAGCAGCGCCATCTCGTCGGGCGAGACGTACTTCGTCGCGGCGACCACGGTCACGTGCGGCCC
>Ga0299907_10003211_pt1 | contig 10403 bp, 10 predicted proteins | sample RVTome_16_FD_198680 | JGI IMG/M metagenome (GOLD analysis project Ga0299907, IMG submission 198680) | Soil microbial communities from uranium-contaminated site in the Upper Colorado River Basin, Wyoming, United States - RVT152D67 (version 2) ... | reverse complement strand
CTCGACGATCACCTCGGCGAGGCTCGGGATCCAGCCCCCCGGGAAGATGTACTTGCGGATGAAGAAATCGGTGTCCAGGCGCCCGATGTGGCCAATGAAATGCAGCACCCCCAGGCCGCCGTCCTTGAGGTAGCGGGCGTGCGCGTGGATCACCTCGGCGAGCTGGTCGCGCCCGGCGTGCTCCAGGCAGCCGATGGAGGCCACCTTGTCGAACTCGCGGCCGGCATCGCGGAAGTCGGCGTGCATCTGCAGCGAGGTGCCCAGGCGGCGGCGCTCGATCTCCTTGCGCGCGTGCTCGGCCTGCGAGCCGGTGGTGTTGATCGCGGTAACCCTCACGCCGTAGTGCTCGTGCGCATAGAACATGAAGCCGCCGAAGCCGCTGCCGACGTCGACCACCTCCTCGCCCGGCTTGAGCAGCAGCTTCCTCGCCACGTGCTCGGCCTTGTTGCGCTGCGCCTCCTCCAGCGTGCGCGTGCCTTCCTTCCAGTAGGCGCAGGTGTAGAACATCAGCGGGTCGTCCAGCCACAGCTGGTAGAACTCCGGGCCGAGGGCGTAGTGGAACTCGGCGTTCTTCTTCGCCTGCTGGCGGCTGGCGTTGTTGTGCAGGAACTCGTGCCAGCGGTTGCGCAGCCGCACCACCAGGTTCGGCTGGTTGACGCCGCCTTCCATGCCCGCGGCGAGCGCCTTCTGCAGGCTGCCGTCGATGTCGATGTCGCCGTCGAAATAGGACTCGAGCAGCCCGATATGCCCGTACAGCGCCGCGCGCCGCTCGGCGCGCACGGTGTTGAAGATCAGGGTGAAAGCCGGCGGCTCGTCGGAATTGCGGTACTCGCGGCCGCTGGCCAGGCGGGCGCGGAAAGGCGTGTCGGTGGCCTGCCCGATCCGGTCCAGCAGGGCTTCAAGAGCGCCTGGCATCGGAAGATTTTACCGTTTCGATCGCCTCGAGGATCTTCTGTTCCGATTTCGCCCCGAACCCGCCCAGGGCGCGCAGGCGCCCCGACCGCACCGCGGCCTCCAGCTCGGCCAGCGACCCCACCCCCAGCCGGTCGTGGAACAGGCGTACCCGCTTGGGGCCTATGCCCGGCAGCCGCAGGAGATCCGTGATGCCCGGGGGATAGGCCTGGCGCAGCTTCTGCAGCATGGCCGCGGTGCCGGTGGCGAAAATCTCGTGCAGCTTGGCTTGCAGGTCGGCCCCGATTCCCGGCATCTTGGGCAGCGCCTCGCCCGCGGCCAGCAGCCCCGGGACGTCGTGGCCGGTGCCGCGCAGCTCGCGCGCGGCGTTGCGATAGGCGAGCACGCGAAACGCGTTGTCCTCGCGCAGCTCCAGCAAATCCGCGATCTGCTCGAACACGCGCGCAAAGTCCTCGTTCTTCAACGACGTTCCGAAAGGAGCAGCCGCGCCCGGTTCGGCCATCACGCGAGAAGTGGTCGAATAGCCTACATGAAGAAACCGGTCAATTTTGCCAGCATTCTGTTCATTGCAGCCGCCCTCGGCCTGTGGACCTGGCAGCAAGCCCCCGCGGCGGACAGGCTCGCAAGCCTGTTTCCCCCCGCCGCCGCGGGAACCCCGGTCCGCTGACGGATCCCCCGATCGGCTCATGACGCCCGGCGAGCTACTTGCATGCATCCCGGCAGGAAAGGACTGCGTCATGAAGATCTGCGTGTACGGTTGTCCCGGCCGGGGCGGCGAAAGCGAGCCCCATGTGTTCTATCTCGGCGCGCGCCGGCTGCCGGTGATCGCCATCCTGGACCGCTGGCAGGACACCGGCCACCGCTATTTCGAGGTCAAGGCCGACGACGGCCGCTGTTTCCTGCTGCGCCACTCGCCCAGCTCCGATCACTGGGAGCTCGCCGGCGTGTCCCGCACCCGCAGCCCGCGCCGCCGGGTGGCGGTGGGAGTGGTGCAGAGGTAGGTCGTAAGATCGGGCTCTGACCCCGATCCCCGCGCACGCGCTTAGTGCTTGTGGCCGGTGTGGTCGTGCTGGTGCCGGCGGGCGTTTTGCGCCGCCACGGCCGCGCTCGTCTTCTCGATGTAGGTGAGCACGTCGGCCACGTCGTCGGGGGCGAGGTGCAGGTTGGGCATGCGCACGGCGTTGTATTTCTTGAAGAGAGCGGTGGCGATCGGATCGCCCTCGGCGAGCACCTGGTCCGGAACGCGGATGTAGCGCGTGAGCCAGCTGCGCTCGCGCCGCGCCGTGATGCCGGCGAGGTCCGGACCCACCTTGTCGCCCTGCCCGATGGTGTGACAGGCGCTGCAGCGGCCCTGGTAGACGTACTGCCCGGTCTCGAAGTCGAGCGGCCGCGCCTCGGTGTAGCTCTGCGCAGGCAGCACGTCGCGCCAGCCGAGCAGGCTCGCGATCCGCGAGGCGAGAAAGCGCGGCTCGTCCAGCGCCGAGTTGCGGTTCCACTGCCCGGTGGGCTCGTGTCCGACCATCAGGATGGCGGTATGGCCGTCGCGCCTCGCCTTGTCCGTGGCGCGCACCAGGCCGAGCTTCTTGGTGGCGAGCTTGATGTCTTCGAGCTTGCCGGTGAGGAACAGCCACCCGGGAAGATCCGCGCCGAACTTCTCCGCGTAGGCCTTCAGCACCTCGGGGGTATCGCGCTCCGGGTCGATGCTGATCGAGTAGAAGTGGATGTTTCTTCCGACCCGGTCGCCGAGCAGCCGGTAGAGCTGCACCAGCATCGCCGTCTCGAGCGGGCAGACGTCTATGCAGTCGGTGAAGATGATGTTGACCGCGACCGTCTTGCCCTTCAGCAGGTCGTCGTACAGGCGCACGGTCTTGCCATGGTGGGTCTTCAGCTCGACGTTGGGAAAGTAGTTCGCGCCCCAGCGGTTGCGGAACACTTCGGGCGGGGCGGGCGCCGCGGCGCCCTTGGCAGGCCGCGCCGCCGGTGCGTGCGCATGGCCGTCATGGGCAAGCACCGGCCCCGCGGCGAGCGGCGCGAGCGCAAGAATGCAGGCGAGCAATGTTTTCAACTTGGTATCCTCCGAGTGAAGCTCCGGACCGGCGGGCCGCTCTTGCGGCGGCCGCGCCGGTCCGGCTTTCTTACGGGCTACCGAGGCCGGCCGTCGCCGCCGTGACTGCTCCCGTATTGGTATCGAAGCTCAGCGCAAAGGAGGCGAGCCCCGGGCGCGCATCCTCGGTGCCCGTCGTCCCTTCCGGCGCGAACGGAAACGTGATGTTGACCAGGTCCGTGGCCCCCAAGCGCCGGTGCATGATGTCCGGCCCCGAGATCACGTACTTCGTCAACGTCGTTGCGCCGACGCCGCTCACGTTCCTCAGGTCGACGATCAGCACCACCTTGTGCTTGCCGAAGTCCGGGTCGGGCGCGAGGCGGCTGTTGATCGAAGCCGTCCCGGAGAAGACGACGCTCTCCGGGACCCCGCTCACCGTGCCGTTGATGTCCACCAGGGTGGTGATTCCTTCGTCGGCCGCGCGGGCAGGGGGTGCGCTTCCCCACCAGGTGAGCCCTCCCGCCACCAGCACCGGCAATGCGACCCGCGCCAGGAATGTTCTACGCGTATTCATATAGGTCTCCTTAGGCGCCGTTGAGGACGATAGGATTCTGGAACGTCACGCCCTGCGGGCGCGGGATCGGCGTGGGCAGCGGCCGCAGGAACGGCGCGCCCCCGTCGTTGATCTCCCAGCGCATCAGCATGGCATGGTCCTCGTGGGTGGTGTTGTGGCAGTGCTCCATGAACATCCCGCCCCAGTCGCGGAACTGCATGGTGATGGTCACCTCGCCCCCCGGGCGCAGGCGATAGACGTCCTTGCGGCCCTTCTCCCACGCCGGCACCTTGGAGCTGCTGCCGTCGCGCTTGAGGATCTGCCCTTCCTCGAAATGGATGTGGATCGGGTGGTCCCAGCCGCCGCCGCCGTTCTCGAGGTGCCAGATCTCGCGCGTGCCGAAGGCCGGCATGGCGTCGATGCGGCCGAAGTTGGCCGCCAACATGGAGCCGCCGTTCGTCTTGATGCCCCATTCGCCCTCGCTCGCGGTGATCGGGTCGTTGCTCGGCTGGTCGGCGCCGCGCCCGAACTCGAAGGTGCGCTCGCGCGCCACCGGGATCCCCGAGAGATCCGGGTTGGGGATCAGCACGTCGGGTACCTGGCTCAGATCGGGCTGCGACGGGTTGCGCACGATGTGGAACCGCAGGAAGCGGCCCACGCCCGGATCGTCCTGACTGCCCGAGAGCGCCTCGGAGAGCGACAGGTCCTCCTTCACCTCCCTGCCGTTGTCGTGCTCGGCGAGGTTCACGAGGTCCACTGTGTCGTTGACGTTCCACTGCGTGAAGTCGATGACGATGTCCAGGCGCTCGGCGATGCCGATATGGTCGGTCCGCGTGACGATCACCGGCTTGGGCAGCAGGTTGCCGTCGTTGGCGATGATGGTCATCGGCTTGCCGTCGGAGAGCGACAGCTTGTAGAAGCGCGCCACCGAGCCGTTGAGTATGCGGAAGCGGTACTTGCGCCGCTCGACCTGGAAGAACGGCTTGTACACCAGGTTCACGGTGACGATGTCGCCGAGGAAGCCGTCGCGGTCGAAGATGTCGAACTGCATCTGGCCGTCGCCGTCCCAGGCCTTGTCGGCGAGCATGAGGTTGACGTCGTACTCGAGGTTGCCGAAGTCCTTGGCCGTGCCGCTGGGCAGCCGCAGGTTGACGCCGTCGTTGATCGCCTCGTTGCCCCGGTCGAGCGAGCTGTAGAGGTTGAACATCGCGGCGTTGCCCTTGTACACGTTCTCCGCGGTGTGCTCGAACATGTGGTCGTGGAACCAGTGCGTGCTCATGGTCTCGCGCCAGTCGCCGGGCACCTTGATGATGCCGCCGCTGCCGTCGGGCGCGCCGGCCCTCGGGTCGGTGGCGTCGGTGTTGACGCTGAAATGCCCCGCCAGCACGATCGGCCAGTGGTAGTCGTAGAACTGGTTGGGGAAGAAGTACGCCCCGGTGAAGCCGTCGTTCTCGGCGCCGTGGTGACCGTTATGCTCGTGGGTGCTGATGGTATGGCGCCCGAACCCGTTGTTGTGGGCGATGTTCGCCGGCAGCCGGTTGTGGTGGCGGAAGAGAACCGGCTCGCCGTAGCGCGCTATGGCAAGCTTCGGCGGCAGCGTGCCGTTGAAGGTCCACAGCGTGTTGAGCGCCTGGTCGGGCAGGTTCGGGTGGAAGCGCGGCGGGAACGGATTGCCTGCGACGATGCCCGAATTGTGGTCCGACGTCACCTGGGGGTTGTAGGCGTTGTTGACCCTCGCCCCTTCCTGCGTCGCCTCGATGCCGATGCGCGGCAGGAACTCGTCCCAGCGCTGGTGCGCCCAGATCGGGCCCGGCGGCCGGCCCTCGATCGGCCCGGTCTCGCCGGCGACTACGCCGGGCAGCGCGGGATCGAGCGGCTGCTGCGTGGTATTGGCCTCCTTCTGCGGCGCCGGGGTGTTGAACATCCACTGGCGCGTGAGCGGGTCCTGAAACCGCGGCAGCACGTCGTGGCGCGGCATCGGCTGGGTGAACGCCTGCACGCCGAACAGCGGGCTGCGCGCAAACCCGGTGGGGATGTCGTCCGCGTACGCGCTGCGCACGAACGGGTTGAGGCCCTGCTTCCACGCGAGCGCGCCGCCCGCGGTGAACAGGCCCCACTTCAGCAGGTCACGCCTGCTGATTTGCCCTATGGAACGCGCCTTGATGATCTCCTGGCGGTTCCTGCGGGCGTTCTCCGCTTCCTTTATCCGGCGCTTCGATGCATCTTTCGGCAGCCACATGGATTGCAATCTCCTCTAATTGCGGGAAGGTGCTGCGTTGCGGGACGGTGTTGCTGACAAACGGCGGAAAGCGGGGAATGGGGAGGCGGGTGCAGCGAGCGCGCGCTCGACAGGCATGCAGGAACATCCATGCGCGGCGCGCATTTCTTGTACAGCATTCGCTCGCTCCTCCTCAGGACTGCGTGCGATTCTTGGAGCGGCACTAGTAGCATGCGGCATATCGCCGCACTTATCCGTCTTTCCGCTCGTTTCGTTATGTCTCTGGCGACAGGATATTCCTTACGCCGTCGTTGCCGACGCGCTACGCGCGCGTTAAGGAAGCGTCATCATCGCGCCGCGCGGTAGACGCCGCGACAAAGCCCGGTCTAATTAATTGCGCGACAAAAAGACAAAAACAAAGACGCCTACGGCATGATGGCCGTGCGGTACGCGCTGCCCTGAAGGACGATCGACGAGAGCTTCAGCTCCGCCGCGATCGCGGGACGGATGGGCTTGAAGGTGAACACCACCAGCTCGGCGTCCGAGGCGACGCGGCCCGGCCCGGAGGCCCCGACGGAGACACGGCCCTCGGGGCTCACGCGGTAGCTGAACTTGCCTTCGGCGCCGAAGAAGCCGCCGGATCGCACCGCGACCAGCTCGAGCAGCTTGGCGTCGAAAGCGAGCTGCAGCGGCAAGGCGTCGAGCGACTGCGCCGAGGTGACCTTCAGCGCGACCTCGAACGTGTCGCCTTTGCGCACGCGCTCGGGTCCTTCCCAGCGCACCTGCGCCGGGCGGCTCTCGGCATCGACGCTGAGGGCGGAGGCGACCGGCAGGTTCTCGCGTACGCCGAGCGGCAGATAAAGCAGCGTCACGCGGTCGGGGCCGATGGATTCCACGCGGTAGCCGCCCTCGAGCGACTCGCCTTCCCGCACCATGAGCACGGCATCGCCTTTGGCCAGCACCACGTGCGCGCCGTCGCCGTGCACCACCTGACCGGCGACGCGGTAAGGCATGGGCGGCGGCGCAGGAGGCGCATGAGGCGCGCTCGACACGGGCGCCGGGGCAGGAGCCCGCGGCGCAGGCGCCCATGAACGCGTGGCGAACATATCGCCGCGCCCCTTGCCGAGGGCCTCGCGCGCGGGCAGCGCGGCAAGGCGGCCGCCGGGCGCGGGCTCCTCGCGCACCCGCGACGTGATCGGCGCAGGTCCCTCGGGCGCCGGCGAAGGCTCGGGCGGTGCGAAGCTCGCCGCGGCAGCCGCAGCGCCCCCGATGACCAGCCAGCCGAGCAGTCTTTTCTTGCGCACCGGGCAACCCTACTACAGTATGGATGAAGGCAGTTACCCGGCCCGCGCGTCCCATGCGGCACGGACATGCGCCCGATCGAGTCACATAATTGAGCGGATTGCGAATTTCGATTTGATCTGCGGCGCGCGCCGCCTTAGCCTGCCCTACAAGATGAGAGAAGGCTCCCTCGAAGCTCCGACCCGCCATCCGCTCGACTGGACCAGCGCGGCGTTCTGGGACCAGGCGAAGGCCGAGAAGGAGCTCGGGCGCATCTTCGACATCTGCCACGGCTGCCGGCGGTGCGTGAGCCTGTGCACCGCCTTCCCGACGCTGTTCGACCTCGTGGACGCGTCCCCCACCCTGGAAGTCGACGGCGTCCGCAAGCAGGACTACTGGAAGGTCGTGGACCAGTGCTACCTGTGCGACCTGTGCTACATGACGAAGTGCCCGTACGTCCCGCCGCATCCGTGGAACGTCGACTTCCCGCACGTCATGCTGCGTGCCAAGGCGATCAAGTTCGACAAGGGAATCAAGTTCCGCGACCGCCTGCTGTCCTCCACGGATGCGATGGGCAAGCTCGCCGCGATTCCCGTGGTGGCGCAGACCGTCAACGCGCTTAACAGCAATTCTCTGGCGCGAGGCATGATGCAGTCCGTCCTCGGGGTGCACAAAGATCGCGAGCTGCCGCCTTACGCGCCAAGGAAATTCCGAAGCAGCCGCGCAAAATCCGGCTCCTTCCCGGTCAAGGACGGCGACAGCACGCCGGGCAAGGTGGCGGTCTTTTCCACCTGCTACGTGAACTACAACGAGCCCGGCATGGGCCACGACCTGCTCGCCGTGCTCGCGCACAACGAAATCCCGTACGTCATCGTCGAGAAGGAGGCCTGCTGCGGCATGCCGAAGTTCGAGCTCGGCGACCTTAAAGGCGTGGATTCCTTGAAAAATCTCAATATCCCGGTGCTGGCGCGATACGCGCGCGAGGGCTACGCCCTGCTCGCGCCGGTGCCTTCGTGCGCCCTCATGTTCAAGCAGGAGCTGCCGCTCATGTACCCGGACGACCCGGACACCCTCGCGGTGCGCGACGCGATGTTCGATCCGTTCGAATATTTCGTCTCCCGCAGGAAGGATGGGCTGCTCAAGACCGACTTCAAGCAGCCCCTGGGCAAGGTCTCCTACCACATCCCCTGCCATTCGCGCGTGCAGAACATGGGGCAGAAGACGCGCGAGCTGCTCGAGTCGGTGCCCGGGACCGAGGTGAAAACCGTCGAGCGCTGCTCGGGCCACGACGGCACCTGGGGCGTGAAGCAGGAGTACTTCGACAACTCGATGAAGATCGGCCGCCCGGTGTTCCGGCAGATGGCCGAGCCCGCGCCCGATTACGTCAGCTCCGACTGCCCGATCGCCGCGCGCCACATCATGCAGGGCATGGGCGAGGACGCCGGCAAGGCCCGGAAGGCCCATCCCTTGACGCTCATCCGCAAAGCGTACGGGGTCTAAAAATAGGGACGTACCCCATTTTGGGATTCATAAAATGGGGTACGTCCCTATTTTTTTTGCTGGCGGGCTGCGCGCCGCTCGCGCCGGCACTTGAAGGCGCGCTGGTTTTCGGCGTGCTCGGCGACGCGCCCTATTCCGCAAGCGAAGTGGAACGGCTCGACACGGTGATCGAGGAGATGAACGCCGAGAAGCTCGCCTTCGTGGTCCACGTCGGCGACATCGGCACGGGCAGCCCCGAGCAGGGCTGCAGCGACGCCTGGCTGGTCGAGAGAAAAATCCAGTTCGGCAAGATCCGCCATCCCTTCGTCCTGCTGCCCGGCGACAACGAGTGGAGCAACTGCCGCGACCCCCTCGGCCGGCTCGCGCAATGGCGCGCACACTTCTGCTACGGCGAGACGATCTTCAAGCTGGTGCGCCAGCCCGGCGAGTACTGCGAGCACCTGCGCTGGGAAGCCGGTGGCTGGGTGTTCGTGGCGCTCAACGTGCCGGGGCCGGACAACAATGTGCGCCATCCCGAGCACGCGGCGCGCATGCAAGCAGTGCTCGCGTGGCTGGACGAAGCCGCCCTCCTCGCGCAAAGCCGCAACGGCCTTGTCGTGCTGATCCAAGCGAACCCTTTCTTCGTCGTTCCGAGAAAGGGGTTCGACGCCCTGACCGGGCGCCTGGGGCGGCTTGCCAAGGCGAGGCCTGGAGAAGTCCTCCTCATTCACGGCGACACCCACCTGGCACGCGACGACGCGCCGCTGCCGGGATTGCGGCGCGTCGAGGTATGGGGCTCGCCTTTCGTCGCCTGGACGCGCCTCGCGCTCTAAGGCGCCGGCCTGGGAATCCGCGCGCGCAGCCGGGAGATCGTGTGCCTGGTTACCTGCGCGGTCCACTGGCTGTCCACCGCCTGCTGCCCGGTAATCGGACGCAGATCGAGCGACAGGTTGGTGACGTAGATCCAGCCGCCGTGGCGCGCAAGGCTCGCCGGGAACAGCAGCCCGACCGGGGAGCCGTTGCGCACGCCGTTGAAGTCGCCGAGCTTGGCGATCGCCTTGCCGGTCTTGTCGACCACCACGATCTCGTCGGCCTGATTGGCGCATACCCACAGGTTGTCGTCGCCGTCCACGAACAGGCCGTCCGCACCGTTGATGGAGTGCGTAAACACCTCCGGGGCGCCGGCAACGCCGGCGAGCACCGGGACGCGCACGATGGTGTCGTTTCCGGTGTTGGCGACGAAGAGCGCGCTCTCGTCCTGGTTGAAGTCCAGCCCGTTCGCGCCGAACGGCGGGAACCCGGCCGTTTGCAGCAGCGGGTTCGCCGGTACCCAGTCCACGGGCGCGCCGCCCGCCGGCCCGGTGCGCCAGATGATCCCCTGGAAGGAGTCGGAGATGTAGACGTTGCCTGCGCGGTCGAACGCCAAGGCGTTCAGCCCCGATCCGGCCGGCGCCTGGCTGAAAACGCTCGCTTGGCCCGTGAACGGGTTCACCCGATGCACGCGGGCCTGCCCGATATCGAGCACCAGAAGCTCGTCGGTGAGCGGATGGAAAGCGATGCCGAGCAGCGCCGAGCTCGCGCCGCCGACCTCGAGCACGCGCTTCAGGTGCCCGTTGTGGCCGAACACGAACACCTTGCCGATGCCCGCCCCGGTCGGGTTGAAGCCGGTCACATAGACGTCGCCGTGCCGGTCCACGGTAATGCCCTCCGGATTGGCCGCTCCCTCCGGCAGCGTCGCGAAGCGCTCGACATGGCCGCGCTCCCAGGCGCCGGACGGCAGCGGCAGCAACAACAGGCAGACGAGCAACGACGTGCTGCGCAGGACATTCGGCATACCTTCCTCCCCTGGAAGACTTGCGTTGGTGCGCCGAGTCTGTTCCTGCGGCCCGTTTCCTGTCAACGCCACACCCCCAAAA
>Ga0299907_10003210_pt1 | contig 10404 bp, 10 predicted proteins | sample RVTome_16_FD_198680 | JGI IMG/M metagenome (GOLD analysis project Ga0299907, IMG submission 198680) | Soil microbial communities from uranium-contaminated site in the Upper Colorado River Basin, Wyoming, United States - RVT152D67 (version 2) ... | reverse complement strand
GGTTGTGCCAAAAGGACTTATAAATCCGACTTTTGGCGCAACTGTTGCGTCAATCATCATTATTTTCTGATTTGCACGCAGGGCAAATCATAGGGTCTAGGTGCCCACCAGAAGGGACTTCTGGGACGAAAGTAGGCCTATCAGTTGCATGAACCAACAGAGGCATCATTTCCTGAGTAAGAAGAGCAGCATGACGGCTATACGCTGTGCAGTCTCTTGGTCAAGTACCCCCACCTGCGGGGGACGGTGCTGGAACTCCCCAGCGTGCTCGAAAATACAGCACTGTTGTGGGCGGACAAGTTGGGCGTGGGTGATCGGTGCACCTACGTGCCCGGGGACATGTTCCAAGCGGTGCCTCCGGCAGACGCCTATATGGTGAAGCGCGTTATTCACGACTGGAACGACGCCGAGTGTCTCCAGATTCTCTCCACCATGCATCGGGCAGCGCCCCAGCATGGCCGAGTACTGATCATGGAGCAAGTGGTCCCTGGCCCGGAGACACCCCACTTTTCCAAGCTGTTCGATATTCACATGTTAGTCTGGGGCACCGGGGTGGAAAGAACCCTGGAGGAATACGCCGCACTGCTGGCAAGGGCCGGGTGGACGTACCGCCAGACGTGGTATCCTGCGTCCAAGATGCTCGGGATTGTGGAGGGTGTGAAAGCATAGCCATCGAGTCGACGGCGCTAGAGGCGGTGGGAGGAGGCTCGGCGTTGCTATCACCCCCGCACCGAACAAATGAAGAAGTGTGTGGCGCGGAGCCGCCACACACTTCTAGGTTGAACGAGGCCATGGTGGGTGGGAGCGTGCTGTGGATTTGCAATGCGTGGGAGGGGGTGGAGAGGAGTCGCGGAGCGTCCTCGATGCAGGGCGCATGGGGGCAGAGAGCCCCCTCATCGGAGCCACACGGATGGGTTTCAGAGGGGGATGGAGCGTTGGAGGCCCGGCTCGTGCGCCTCCCAGCGACGGCCTGATGAGGCGCAGGCACCCGTATGCCTGGAGGGCGGTGCCGCGAGAGTTCAGCACGCCTGGGTGAGACGGCTGTGCCCCAGGGATGGTGAGGGTGCCTAGGCGCATGGTGGCCCTCTGGTGGGACGTGAGCGATGTCGGAGGAAGACGCGCGGCCCGCGACAGGTGGGGCACTGGCGTGCCGGGGGCGTTGGGGGAGAGGGCTGCTGAGGGTGGCGGATCGGGCTGGCGTGCGGTGCGGGCAGGCAGCAGGAGGAGGGGGTTGCCAGGAGGGGCCGGAGGGGAACCAGGGATGGGCGCCCGGCGGGACTCAGGACGCCATAGGAGCGGACCGTGAGGCCCCCCCGGGGCCGCCCATGCGGGAGGAAGCGACGGATGAACGCGTGAGCGGGCCGTGTCCGGCGTTGCCAGGTGGTGCTTGGGCTCTCCTGGAAGCGGAAGGTGAGGTAGCCGTCTGCACGCTGTTCAATACGGTGGGTGGTGAGGGCCAGGCGTCGGCGGGAGGGGGCGAAGGAGGTGAGGACCGCTTTCCCGGTACCGGCTGGTTGGCAGTGGGTCACCCAGGGCTGGTGCCAGAGGTGGGATGGCACGTCACCCCGTAGCCCCTCCCTGGTGAACGCGTCCTTGCACGTGCCCCGGAAGAGTGGAGAGCGCGCGCGCCCCGGAACCAGCCCGTCATCAGAGCGGGGGGAGAGCCCAGTGGAGCCGTCGGGGGCCAGGGCTCCCCCAGGGACAAGGGAATGGACAGGGGGATGAGAGGCCAACTCACGGCTCCAGGGGTGGAGCCCACCCAGCCTCCCGCTCTGTCCGCCACCGGGGTTGGGGGGCGAGGGCGCGAGCTTGCAAAGCGGCAGCAGAGGCGTGGAAGAGCAGGGTGTCGAGGCATGTGGGGGGGGAGCGGGCGACCGGCCGCAGGTCCTCGGGCCGGGGAAAGGTGACGAGACAAGAGGGCACGGGGAGAAGCCGCTCATGTGGCTTCTGCAGCCCCCTGGTGGCTGCCTGGTTGTGGCCCTTGGGGCCATGCCGATGCTTGCAGGCATGCTACCTGTCCGCCAACTCCCCGCAATCTGCGCATTGGGAGCCAGGACCGCCAAGCGCTTCGGTGCGGCACGGTGCGCTAGCTCGCCTGGCTGCCAGGTGGCTGGGGGGCATGCGGTGGCCGAAGCGGGCGCGAGAGGCGGGTCCATGGCGTCGCAAGATCTCAGCCAACTCGACCACGCGAGCCCGCCTGAGACGCGCAGAGGTCGGCCAGGAGCGTGGGGAGGGCATCGCGTGCCATGGCGTCGGCTTTGCCTGTGAGAGGCGTGTAGAGGGCGGTCGTGGGGGGCGTGTGGTGTCCCAAAGAATCCTGGAGGAGGCGGAGATTGACCCCCGCTTCGAGCAGAGGGGTGGCATAGCTGTGGCGCAGGGTGTAGACCGAGGCACGGTTGGTGATCCCACGCTGCTTGAGCGCGGCTCTGCAGGCATCCTACACCCTGTTGCGAGGCCTAGGCACGGAGGCGGTAGCCATCCCCATGCCGCCACGGCCTGGAGCGGGCAAGAGCCAGGGGGGATGGCGGGGGGTGCTCCAGGACTGGCGGAGCCAGGGCAAGGGGCGCGGTGGCAGCGGCACAGAGCGGTCCTTGGCGCCTTTGCCGTGCCGCACGTGCACGAGCATGCGGGCCCTGGCGATAGCAGGCACCTGGAGATGGGGGCCCTCTTGGAGCCTGAGGCCCCACGAGTAGAGGGTGGTCAAGCAGGCCCGAGAGCGCAGGAGGGTGAGGTGCTCCAAACTAGTCCGCCCTTCTTCGACACGGAGGAGAACCGGGAGCGTCTTTTCCCGGGGCGCGCGGACAAAGGTCAGGGGGGACCACTCGCGCCTGAGGGGATGCTCGTAGACGCACTGAATGCCGCAGAGGGCCATGGGGCGGGCGCGGCGCGAGTCGTGGGTGACATTGTTGAGAGAGAGGAAGGAGGCGCGGAGTTCTTCCTCCGTGATGCGGGCGGGGGACGTGGGGTCATGTGCAGCGCGTTGACGGACGGCCCTGACCTACGCCTCCGGAGTCCGTTCGGACAGGCCGCGGAGCGGGATATCCGCGATCATCCGTTGTTGGAGCGGGGGCATGGCTCGACCTCCGGTACTGAAGGGTGAAGGGGGTGATACGTACAGGAGGTAGAGTCGCTCTCACGATGCTGTAGGGCAAATCGTTCAGGACTGCCTGGGACTCAGGGAGGATCACTGCGCGAAGCGCTTCGTTCAACCATCGCGTGCAGGCGACGGCGTACAGCGTCGGCTCCGCTCCCGCTGCCCACCGCGCCTGACGCGGAGCGTTAGGCGCCCGCCCATCACTTGTCAAGAAAAGGCGTCCTGCCATATTGTGGGCTCTGGCGGCCTGTGGGAGCCGCAAAGCCGGGACATGGTGTGGGGACCACCAGCTTGATGCGGAACAACCCCTGTGAAGCGGTGGCATATTGACTTTTAAGAAAGGCAAAGGAGGGACACATGTACAATGTCATCGTCGTGGGGGCGCGGGTCGCGGGTGCGCCCACCGCCATGTTACTTGCACGCAAAGGATACAAGGTCCTGCTGGTCGATAAAAGCACCTTCCCGAGCGACATTCTGAGTTCCACCTTGCTGATCTGGCCTCCGGGGATAGCGCTCCTACAGCACTGGGGCGTCCTGGAGCAGCTCCAGGCCCCGCAGTATCCGCCTATCACACGATATCGCGCGTACCTCGGGGCACCATTCGACAACGTCCCTGCCCTTATCATTGATGGCGCCCCCACGCCCACGCCACTGGAAGGAATTAGCACGTCGTATGCCCCACGGCGCACGGTCCTGGATAAGCTCCTGGTTGATGCTGCCATTGCGGCTGGGGCGACGCTGTACGAAGGCTTCACAGTCGACCAAGTGCTCCTGGAAGAAGGGAGGGTTGTGGGTATTCGCGGGCAGACCCAGACGGGCGCGCCGGTCATGGAGCAGGCGACCCTGGTCGTCGGCGCCGATGGAGCAAACTCCATCGTGGCGAGGACGGTGGCTGCTGCCGAGTACAAGACGCACGATCCCATCGTCCTGACCTACTATGCATACTGGCGGGATGTCGCCCTGGCAGACGGCGTGCAACTGGAGTTCTGTCCGCAGGATTGGTGCGCTGCCTATGCCTGGCCCACGCATGATGGCCACCTGCTGATCGGCACGAATTGGGCGCGGGCGCTCACGGAGGTTCCGCCCCAAGGCGCGGGGTTCACCCCGCGGAGCACGGATTGGCACACGGTGTTTGCTGAAGTTGCGCAGAACATCGACGCCAGCTATATGCGCATCCTGGCGCAATGTGCGCCCTGGCTCGCCGACCAGTGTCGCTCCGGTGGCACACGCGAGTCGGCGTTGGCTGGGGGCTGGGTGCGGAGTTTCTACCGGAAACCCTTTGGCCCAGGCTGGGCGCTGGTCGGGGATGCCGGAAGTAGTTATGAGTTTACGACAGCGCATGGCATCATGAACGCCTTCCGCGAGGCCCAATTCCTGGCAGAGGCGATCGACGACGGCCTCTCCGGCCGGCGCACTCTCCCAGAGACCTTGGTGGACTACGAACAACGCCGGAATGCAGCCGGATTTCCCTATTCGGAGTTCACCATCGCTGCAACGACCTATCAACCGGCCCCCGACCCAGAGGCGGCGGGGGCCTTATACGCGGCCATCGCCCAGAACTCCGATGCCACCGCTGGCTTTTGGGGCCTCTTTGCCCAGACCATGCTCCCAGGCGAGTTCTTCTCTGAGCAGCATGTCCGCACACTGCTCCAAAGCAATGCGGGAGGCTAGAGCAAGGGAGGTCAGTGGGACGGGAGGTGTTCCCGGCGTCAATGCCAGCTTGCGCGCCTAACCACAGCGTGCAAGCGACGGCTGCCAGCGTCCGCTCGTGCCTCGCTCCCGCTGCCCGTCGCTCCTGACGCCCGGCGTTGATATGACTTCCGATGTCAAGAGCTGTCAGCCGATTTTTTAGGTCTTCATGCTTTTTTACCTCGGTGCATCGGAAGAGTCGGAGCCAGCCCTATGCGACGGTTGATCCTGCTGCTCTCCGTGGGTTGGCTACCACCTTCCTTGCTTCCGTCGGGTGCCTGCCTCACTCTCGGCTCGAGTCTCCTGTACCAGCCTCCTCACGCCGCCGAGGGTTCCACCAAACCGGGGCTGCGTCTCTTCCGATGCACGTTGGAGAACCTTGCCGAGTTGAACAGTTCTCAGTGATGCGTGCCCTCAAGAGTCGTCTTGGTCTGACACGGCAATGGGCACCTCCTTGGCCATGGCCCACATGAAGCCGGTCAGTTCGCGGGCAATGGCCACGGTCACCACATTGGCGTGTTTGCCTCGTGAAACGAGTCGGCGGTACCGTTTACACAGTCGGACCTGGGCTTTCCACCTGATGTCTTGGATCACTTTGGGCTGTTTTTCCAGTCGCAGTTGCAGATGTCGGCTGACCTTGGCGGGAGAACGATAGGCCCAGGCCCCTTCGACCAAGACGCGTCGGGCATGGGTGTTGCCTGCTTTGGTCATCGACCCCTGGCGGCGTTGTTCGCCAGACGAGTATGCCGAGGGAATCAGGCCCATACATTTCATCAGTGCGCGTGGACTCTCAAAACGCGTCAGGTCTCCCATGTCGGCCACTAGGGTGACAGCCACGGTGAATTGCACCCCACGCAGAGCCTGGAGGGCCTCGACCACCGGATACAAACGCCAGGCTTTGACGTGCTCATGGAGTTCGTGCTCCAACCGCTGAAGGCGTTCGTGGTGTTCGCTGACGGCGCGGACGTATTCTGGAAAGACGATGTGTTGCGCCGGGGTGGGACAGACCACCTCAGAGAGCCATCGCAGGTGGGCCGGGCCCCAATGTGCCCGGCCCACGTAGCGGCTATCGTGTCGGAGCAAGAAGGCTTGGAGACGGAGCTTGGCGTCTTTCAGATCGCTGAGGGCATCTTCACGCGCCCGCGTCAGGTCGCGAATGGCTTCATCTTCTCCTTTGGGGACATAGACCGCGGTGAGATCGCCCGAGCGGGCCAGCCTGGCGAGTTACACTGCATCTCTGCGGTCAGTCTTGACCCGATCACCGGGTTTTTTGGGGATCAGTGAGGGTGCTACCACCCAGCAGTCGTAGCCTTTTTTCGTCAGATAGCGGTAAAGCCAGGAGCCACAGGGACCGGCTTCATAGACAAAGATCAGATGTGTGGCTTTCGCTTGCATCTTACGGATGAGGTGATCGATGTCACACTGGCGGGTGCCAATGGCTCCCAGGTACATAACCTCGGCGCCGTGATCTTGAGCCACATAGGCAACAGCGATCGTGTCTTTGTGGACATCCATGCCGATGAAGAGTGTGCGAGACTGAGACAGAGTTGACCTCCGAACGTTGAGGTTGATGGGTTACCATCAGATACCTCTGATTTGACGTAAGCTAACCCGCCTGGAACTGGGGGGCAACTTACCGCCATCGGAAGTCATTATGTCTAGGCCACAACAAAAGGAACCCTACAATGAGCCCAAACCCAAGTAGCACGCAGAAAGCCCTCAGCGGCCAAGTGGCCATCGTCACTGGCGGTGGGCGAGGCATCGGGCGTGTGATTGCGCAGGCCCTCGCGGGGATGGGGATGGCCGAGACCGAACACCAACTCGGGCCCGTGGTCCTCTTGGTGAACAATGCGGGCGTCGCTGGCCCCCTTGGGCCCCTGTGGGAAGTGGCTCCTGAGGCATGGTGGCGCAGCGTGGAAATCCACCTGTATGGGACGGTCCTCTATACTCGGACGGTCTTACGCGGGATGGTACAACGGCAGCGTGGGCGGATCATTAATGTGGCTAGTGTCGGTGCCAGGCCTCTCCCCTACGGGTTAAGCTACGGCTGTGCCAAGACCGCCCAAGTGTATCTGACCGAAACCCTGGCGGCGGAGACGCAGGCGCATAACATTCGCGTCTTCGCGATCCATCCTGGCTTGGTCCGCAGTGACATGACCGAGGTACCGTATGTCCGAACACCTGTCACTACCGCCTGGTGAGGTCCTCACCACGACCCGGGCTGTGCGGAAGCGGTTGGACTTCACACGCCCGGTGGAGCGCGCCGTCCTAGAGGAATGCCTCACGATTGCCCAACAGGCGCCGACCGGGTCAAATCTCCAGAATTGGCACTTTGTGGTGGGGACCGACCCCGCCAAACGGCAGGCACTCGCCGACGTGTACCGCAAAGGGCTGGCCATCTATGAGACGCTCCCCATTGCCGCCGCCAATCTCACCTTTGACGATCCCCAACGCAACGCGCAGCAGGAGCGGGTGATGACGTCGATCCAGTACCTTGGGGCGCACATGCACGAAGCGCCCGTCCTGGTGGTGGCCTGTATACTCCCGCCTGGTGGGCGCTTGGAGAGCCAACCGGCGGTCTTGCAGAGTTCCTGGTGGAGTTCGATTGCCCAAGCCGGGTGGAGCTTCATGCTCGCCGCCCGCACTCGAGGGCTGGGCACTACGTGGACGACGCTGCATCTGTTGTTTGAGGAAGAGGCGGCGCAGATCCTGGGCATCCCATACGCAGAGGTCAATCAGGCAGGCATGATCCCGGTGGCCTATACCCACGGGACCCGTTTTCAGCCCGCGCAGCGTGCTCCGCTCAATACGATGGTCCACTGGGAGACATGGTAGCGGGGGTGTGCCCCGTGCTGGCAGGTCCAGCACGGCAAGGCAAGACGTCCATGCGCCTGGGTCTGTGGGGCTTTCTGGCCTAACCAAGCACTGCAGCGGACGCCCTACAGCGTCCGCTGCGCTCCCGCTTCCGGCAGCAACTGACGCTCCGCGTTCGGCAACAGCACCCCAAATTCTCACTCTGAGACCGGACATGGGAACCCACGTTGATGATCCTGCAAAAGAGAGGCTCGTTGCTGCTCTCTGTGTTGTCGTGTTGTCGGTTTTTGTTGCGCAAGGCGCTGTTGCTATGGCAGGCACGCTCACCTGTGAAGATGTCCAGATCCTTGCGGACGAGTTGACGCGCCCTGAAGCGGAAGCGTACTGTCGCTATGGGGTGCGGGAAATGGACACCCTGCCACCTCCCTATTCTGCGCTATGGGAGGTCACCGAATTGCGCAGGAGCCAGGCGCAGACGCGAGAGCGCACCAGCGTCGGTTTGACCGGAGTCAGACAGTCCGTGACGCCAGCCGCAAACGCTTTGCGCAGTTCCCTCTCGGTGTACTTTCGGCCCATCAGCAGCACAATCGGGACGTCGCGCAGCGCTGGCTCGGTCTCCTCACGTAGCGTCCGACAGATGACGAGCCCACCGCGTTTGGGAAGTGCCAGATCCAGGAGAATGAGAGCAGGCTCTGCCTGGCGTGCCAGTTGCAACGCCGCTTCAGCATCGCTGGCCGTGAGGATGTGCAGGCCTTCGGCGTGCAACGCCGGCTCCAGCAGACGCACCATAGTAGGAGCACCGGCCAGGAGGACGGTGCTGGCGCGCAGAGACGGATGGCGTCTCAGGGCAGAGACCTCAGGGCTCCTGGCCAGAGGCGAGCGGCTCGGGCTATGAGACAACTCGATGACTTGCCCTTCAGCGGCTGCATCGACTTGCAAACCTGTGCCGCCAGCCTCCGCACGAGCCTGGGCGCGCTCATGGAGCTGCTCTACCGCCGCGTCATGGCGCAGCGGATCATGGTGAAAGAGGACCAGACGACGGGCTTGCGCAAGCAGGGCACAGTCCACGGCCCGCTCCATCGGCATGTGGCCCCAGCCGGTTTTGGTGGGAAAATCGTCCAGTGTGTATTGGGCATCATGGATGACCAGATCGGCACCAGCGAGGAATTGGATATGCCGCTGGTCTTCGGGGTGCAGCGGCATGGTACCCGCTGGCGCTTTGAGCGGATACAGCGAAAACGGCTCAAAATCGGTGGCGTAGACGAGCGTCACCCCATCGCCTTCCAGTCGATAGCCAAGGGTAAAGACGGGATGGTTGAGATACTGCGTGGTGACCCGGATGCTCCCCACCTCGAAGCTTCCCTCTGTCAGATGCTGGATACGCACCTGGGCGAGTAGATCTTGCAGCGAGACCGGAAAATGCTCGTAGACCATCTGGCCCGTCAGACCCCGTTCGAGCTGGCGGCCAAAGCCTCCCGGGCCATAGACCTCCCAGTGATGCCCGGGAACGAACAGGGGGGCAAAAAATGGAAAGCCCTGAATATGATCCCAATGCGTGTGACCAATGAGCAGGGTACCCCGGATGGGACCCGTATTCTCCGTGAGCAGGGCACGTCCGAGCGCAATGGCACCGGTACCACAATCGAGAACCACCAGGGTGCCATCGGCAGCGCGGACCTCAACGCATGAGGTGTTGCCACCGTAACGCACCGTTGTGGCTCCAGGTGTCGGCACAGAGCCGCGAGTACCCCAGAAGCGCACGCGCATAGTGCCTCACTCCGTGTTAAAAGGCCTCGTCTCCGAAGGGACAACCGTCGCTGGCAGCCGGATGACAAAAGTCGAACCGATTTCCGGCTCACTTTCGACGGTGATGTCGCCTCCCATGATCTGACAAAAACGTTGACTAATCGCCAACCCCAGTCCTGTGCCGCCATACTTACGCGTCGTTGAGGCGTCGGCTTGCGAGAACGGCTGAAACAGCCTGGCAAGCTGCGCAGGCGTCATGCCGACACCGGTGTCCGTGAGACGAAAGGTGATCCACGTCGTTGTCTGCACCGTCTCACGTCTTGCCTCCAGCGTGATTGTACCGTACTCGGTAAACTTACAGGCATTGCTCAAAATATTGAAGAGCACCTGTCGGACTTTGGTCAAGTCGGCCAGCATCGTCCCGAGGTCCGGTTTGGTCTGCAACGTTAAGGTATTGGCATTTTGCTCGACGAGTGGCCGCACGGTGGTCACCACGTCATGGATCATGGCAGCAATGTCAAAGGGCTCAAGATGGAGGTCCGTCTTGCCCGCCTCAATCTTCGACAGGTCGAGGATATCGTTGATGAGCGCCAGCAGGTGTCTGCCGGCCTGATGAATCTTCAGCAGATCAGGGACAAAGCCCTCCTGTCCCATCTCTTCAGCCTCTTCACACAGCATCTCGCTGTAGCCGATAATGGCATTGAGCGGGGTGCGCAGCTCATGGCTCATGTTGGCCAGAAACTGACTTTTGGCTCGGCTAGCGGCTTCCGCCTCTTCTTTCGCCTGCCGCAGGGCAACCTCTGCCTGTTTGCGTGCCCTGATGTCGCGGTAGGTTCCCTCAAAACCAATGGGGGTGCCTTCGCTGTTACGAATAAAGCCAGTTCGTGCCTCGATCAGAACCACACTGCCGTCACGACGCTGAATCTCGGTCTCAAAAATCCTGGGCAGTTTCTCACCCACCAGGCTACGGCGCGTCCGTTCGTCCCACTGGGCAAGGGCTGCCGGAGTCGCGACAATGCTGTAATGACGCCCGATCACCTCGTCTCGGGAGCGACCCATCA
>Ga0299907_10003209_pt1 | contig 10406 bp, 11 predicted proteins | sample RVTome_16_FD_198680 | JGI IMG/M metagenome (GOLD analysis project Ga0299907, IMG submission 198680) | Soil microbial communities from uranium-contaminated site in the Upper Colorado River Basin, Wyoming, United States - RVT152D67 (version 2) ... | reverse complement strand
GCAGTTGAATCGCTTCGACGTCGTGGTGGCCGGGCCGGGCATGGGAGATGACGACGCAGTCGCAGTCCGACCGCTCCTGGCTCGCGCCGGGAACATCGTGCTCGACGCAGGTGGGCTCACCCCGGGCACTCTGCAAGCGGCCAAGGAAGGAGGAGCCCGCGTCGTGGCCACTCCCCATGACGCCGAGTTCGTGCGCATGGCAGGGGTCGAAGCAGGTGCCTTCTCGGCTCGGTCGTTCGCGGCGCGGGAGGGAGTCGTGGTCCTCAGGAAGGGCAACCCGACGATGATCAGCGACGGCGGGCCTCCGGTGCTGGTGACCACAGGCGGGCCGGAGCTCGCCTCCATCGGCACGGGTGACGTGCTGGCGGGCATGATCGGCGCCCTCTGGGCGCGCGGCCTGGGCCCGTCAGATGCGGCGATCTCGGCGGCCTATTGGCACGGGGTGGCCGGCCACGAGCTCTCCCTGGACCAGACGGTCACGGCCCGGTTGCTCGTCGACTACATATCCGTGTACGCATGGTGAGGCCGTCCTATGCCGAGATCGATCTGGACGCGATCGGTCACAACGTTGCCGCGTTCAAGAGACTCATCGCCCCGTCGAGTGTCTGCACGGTGGTCAAGGCAGACGCCTACGGCCACGGCGACGTGCCTGTCGCCAACGCAGCCCTGGACGCAGGAGCCGACCTGCTCGCGGTGGCCCTCGTGGAGGAGGGTGCCAGACTCCGTGAGGCAGGGATCGACGCCCCCGTGCTGCTGCTCAGCGAGCCCGAGCCCGCCGCGGTGGTCGAAGTGGCGCAGTGGGACCTGACTCCCACGGCGTACACGCTGCCGTTCGTCGAGGCCCTCGGCGACACGGGGAAGGAGCACCAGGTCCACCTGAAGGTCGACACCGGGATGCACCGCGTCGGCGCGTCGCCGGATGCGGTCGACGACCTGGTCACTGCGATCCGGGACTCACCGAATCTGAGCTTGGCGGCGATGTGGACCCACTTCTCTGTGGCGGACGAAGACCCGGAGTACACCCGTAGCCAGATCCGGCTCTTCGACGAGGTCGTCTCGCCCCAGGATCCTCCCGCCACCCATCTGGCGAACACCGCAGGTGCGGTCCTCTTCCCTGAGGCGCGTCGGAGCCTCTGCCGGGTAGGGCTCGGAACATACGGCCTCCATCCCTGTCCCGAGACCGCGGCACACATCGACCTGAGACCTGCCATGCGCCTGGTGACCCATGTGTCGTACGTGCAGAGACTGGGGGCAGGCGAGCGTCCCAGCTACGGCCGTGTCAAGGCCATCGACGTCGACTCCAACCTGATCACGGTCCCGGTGGGCTATGCAGACGGGTTTCCCAGGGCACTGACTCGGAACGGATCCGCCCTCGTCGGTGGGAAGCGGTACAGCCTGGCGGGCACGGTGACCATGGATCAGATCGTGATCGATGTCGGAGACGATGATTACGACGTCGGTGACGAGGTCGTCTTGCTCGGCGCTCAGGGTGAGGAGGAGATCACTGCTGACGAATGGGCCGGAGAGCTGGGGACCATCTCATACGAGGTGGTCTGCTCCATCGGGCCCCGTATCCCGAGGAGGTACCTGTGAGCGGCGACAACGACTCGATCACCGCGATTCCGGGAGTGCTTGTCGGGCACTGGGGAGACGACAACTCCATGACCGGGTGCACCGTCGTCGTTCTCCCCGAGCCCAACGTCGTCGCCGGCGAGGCCCGAGGGGCCGCCCCCGGTACCCGCGAGTTCGCCCTGTTGCAACCCGGGATGAGGGTCGAACAGGCCCAGGCCATCCTCCTGACCGGAGGCTCCGCATTCGGGCTCTCCGCCGCCGATGGTGTTGTTCGCGGTTTGGAGGCGGACGGGCGAGGTCACGAGACCCCGGTCGGTCGAGTGCCGATCGTGCCCGCAGCAGTCATCTTCGACCTGTTCCCCGATTTCGGTGCTCGGCCCGGCCCTGATCAGGGAGAAGCCGCATACCGGGCGGCGTCATCGAGTCCAGTCGCATCAGGGCTGGTGGGGGCGGGGACCGGCGCCACGGTGGCCAAGTGGCGGGGATTGGAGTATCGCCGACCCGGCGGGCTGGGGTCGGCCATGAAGACCATCGGGGAGGCGTCGGTGGGCGTCCTCGCGGTGGTCAACGCGGTTGGTGATGTGTTCACGCTGGAGGGAGAATCGCTCACCGGCGGCGAGCCGGAGCCGGGACCACCCCATCTCACCCCCGAGGCCTTCACCAACACCACTCTGGTGGTCATCGCCACCGACGCCCTCCTAAACCGTCTCCAGCTCTTCCGTCTCGTGGTTCGCGCTCATGACGCCTTGGCGGTATGTCTGCGCCCCGTCCACACCGACTTCGACGGAGACGTCGTGTTCGCGGCGTCGGTTGGAACTGCCCCGGGCGAGGTCCACTCCCTGGCGGAGGCTGCCTTCGGTGCCACGGCTCGGGCGATAGAGAAAGCTATTCGAGCCTCCGGCGACAACGTCTGAGCTTTGCCACAATGGGAGACCGTTGACCTCGCCTACGCCTGCCTTCCTCGAACTTCGTGACATGGCCATGTCGTGCACCGCGTGCCGTCTATCGGAGACCCGCACCAACGTCGTGTTCGGGGTCGGCGACCCGGGAGCGAGCCTGATGCTCGTCGGAGAGGCTCCTGGCAAGAACGAGGACCTCGAGGGTGAGCCCTTCGTAGGGGCCGCAGGCCAACTACTCGACGAGCTCCTGTCCGGCATCGGGGTGGCCCGCCAGGACGTCTACATCGCCAATGTCCTCAAGTGCCGGCCTCCGGGGAACCGCGATCCCAAGGACGACGAGATCGACTCGTGCAAGGGATACCTGAGAGAGCAGATAAGGATGATCCGCCCCGACGTGGTAGTCACTCTGGGGAACTTCGCCACCAAGCTGCTGCTGCCCACGGAGATGGGGATAACACGCATGAGGGGTCGGCGGTTCGACTGGTGGCTCGGGGCGACCTTGATCCCTACGTTCCATCCAGCTGCGGCTCTGCGCGGGAGACCACAAGTGCGAGAGCAGATGGCGGAGGACTTCGCCCTCGTGGCGAACGTCCTGGAGGGGATGGCGACAGCCCCCGAGTCGAGTGATCCGGTCCAGACCGAGTTGGGTCTGACATGATCCAAGTCCGCTGTGCCAGGGCCGAGGACACCGAGGCCCTCGGAAGCCGCGTGGCCTCCAGTCTCCGGCCCGGGGACATAGTCCTCCTCGCCGGTGGGCTCGGCGCCGGCAAGACCTTGTTCACAAGGGGCCTGGCCACCGGTCTGGGAGTAGACGAGCCGGTGGTGAGCCCTTCGTTCGTCCTCGTTCGGCAGTATCGAAGCGGCTTCATGCCGCTCGTCCATGCGGACGTCTACCGTCTCGGGTCGATCAGCGAATTCGACGACCTCGATGTCCTGGAGATGTCCAAGGACGGCGTGCTGGTGATCGAATGGGGCTCTGCAGTCGAGTCAGCCCTCCCGACGGATCACCTCAGGATCGAGTTTCGGGTCGGCGAGGACGAGTCCCGGACCCTGCAGTTCATCGGAGAGGGCGCCTGGGCGCGCCGCGACCTGGGAGGGCTCAGGTGAAGCTCTTGGCGATCGAGACCGCAACTCCAGGCTCATCAGTCGCCGTCGTCGAGGATCGACGCACCCTGGCCGCCGCCTCTCGCATCGATCGGGTGGGCCATGCCGGGTTCCTGGTCCCTGCCGTCGACTTCTGTTTCGATCAGGTCGGGTGGTCTCCTGAGGATCTCGACGCAGTGGTGGTCGACATCGGCCCTGGTCTCTACACCGGTATCCGGGTCGGTGTGGCGACCGCTCAGGGCCTGGCGGCGGCGTTTGGCATCCCGATCATCCCGGCGGTGTCGGTCGATACCCTCGCCCTGGAGGCGAGGACCGGGCATCGCACCATCTGGGCGATGACAGACGCTCGACGCGGTGAGTTCGCGGTGGCCCGCTACCGACCGGTCCCTGGCGGGGTGGTGCGCGAGTCGGCGACCGAGCTGATGAATCCGGAGGTGCTGAAGGCGACGCTGCTGTCAACCGCCGACGACAGCCTGGTGGTGGGCGATGCGGCAGAGCTCCCCGAAGGCTTCTTCCGGGGCATGCACCACGTGAAGACGGGGCGACCCCGCTATCCATATGCGGTCGCCCTCGCTGAGATCGGCGCGGGGAAGTACGAGCGTGACGACTACCCGTCGCCCGATGACATCAGGCCCCTCTACATGCGTGAGCCCGACGTGACCATCAACTGGGAGAAGCTGCGCGAGGAGGGGCCATGGGGACGACGGTGAGCACGATCAGACCCATGCTGACGGAGGATGTCGGCGACGTGGCGACCCTCGAGCAGAGCCATCAGGCGAGACCGTGGTCCGAGCAGGTCTTTCGCGACGAGCTGGCTGCCGAGAACCGGGTCTATGTCGTCGCCGAGGAATCAGGAGCCGTGATCGGCTTCGGTGGGGTCATGGTTATCGGTGACGAGGCGCACGTTACCAATCTCCTGGTGGCCGCGGACAGGAGGGAGAGAGGAACCGGTCGAGCTCTCATGGTCGAGCTGATCGAAGCTGCGATCGCCCGTGGCGCCCGGCATCTCACTCTCGAGGTACGCAAGGAGAACGAAGCTGCCCGGTCTCTGTACTCTCGAATGGGGATGGCGCCCGTGGGCATCCGGCCCCGTTATTACGGAGACGAAGACGCTCTCATCCTTTGGGCCCACGACATCGACACACCCGGATACCGGGAGAGCTTGAGATGAACCCGACCATCCTCGCCTTCGAAACGAGCTGCGACGAGACGGCCGTGGCGGTGGTGCGTGGCAAAGAGGCGCTCTCGAACGTGCTGTCATCCCAGGTCGACCTGCATTCCCGATTCGGTGGTGTGGTTCCCGAGGTGGCCGCTCGTGCCCACGTGGAAGCCATTCGCTCCCTCACCCACAAGGCGCTGACCGACGCCGGGGTGCATCCCTCCGATCTCGACGGCGTAGCCGCCACCGCCGGTCCCGGTCTCGTCGGCGCCCTGCTCGTCGGGCACTCCTTCGCCAAGGCGACGGCCTGGGCCCGCCAACTGCCTTTCGTCGGCATCGACCACATGGAGGGCCATCTCATGGCCCCTCGCATCCAGTTCGAGGCATTCAACCCGCCGGCGGTGGTCCTGTTGGCCTCCGGGGGGCACTCTCAGATCGTCCACGTCTCGGACTGGGGCGACTACGAGACGCTGGGCCACACCATCGACGACGCTGCGGGAGAGGCATTCGACAAGCTTGCTCGGGTGATGGGGCTCGGCTTTCCCGGTGGGCCGGCCATCGATGTCGCCTCCGATGATGGTGACCCCGCGGCTGTCGAATTCCCGAGGGCGTTGCCCGATCGCCCATACCATTTCTCGTTCTCCGGGCTGAAGACCTCGGTCGTCACCTTCATCGAGAGAGCCGTTCGGGAAGACGAGCTACCGCCCCTGGCGGATGTCGCGGCCTCGGTCCAGGAGGCCATCGTGGATGTGCTGGTGGACAAGACCTTCGCTGCAGTCGACGCCAGCGAGGCACGGGTCGTTGCTGGGGGTGGAGGGGTTCTGGCCAATCGCCGTCTGCGTCATCGGTTTGCAGAGGAGGCCGACAAGCGAGGTGTCACCCTGGCTCTGCCCGATCCCATCTTCTGCACGGACAACGCCGCGATGATCGGCGTCGCCGGCGCCCACTGGCTGTCCCGCGGCCGACTCACCGACTGGGCCGAGAATGTCGACCCCTCCCTGGTGCTGTGACGGCCGGGCCGGCCGCCGTCCAGAATCACTGGCCGACCTCGAGGAGATAGAGATTGCTCTGTAACGACAGCCCGGTTACGCCAACGTAGAGCAGGCCCTCTCCGCTGGCCTCGACGATCGTGAAATAGCCCTGCCGGTCGAAGACGACTTCGAGTCCCTGAATGTCGAAATCGGTCCCCGCGTAGAGCCCGCTGTCGTCCTCGGAGTACGGGAGATAGGTCAACGACCGGGCCCCGATGAGAATGCCGGTTCCCAGGTCGAGCTTCTCGGACAGCTCGATGCCGGCGGTGCCTTCGACGTCCGGGCCGGTATGTGCCCAAACCGGCCCGTCAGTCCGCACCCGATATGGGGCGTAGGTTCCCTCGTGCGGATAGCCGTAGTTCTGGCCTTCCTTTATCTGCAAGACCTCCTCGGCGCGGTAGCCACGGAAGGTGGGGCCGTCATTGTCGACTCCCCAGAGTCTCCCGCTTTCGTCCCATTCCAGGTCGTAGACGTTTCGCAACCCGTCGGCATAGACCTCGATGTCGTTTCCGTCGACATCGAACCGGAGGATCGTGCCCAGCCAACCGAAGTTGGGTGGTTCCGGCACGAGCTCACGCATCGCGCCGCCGATCGCAAGGTAGATGAGGCCGTCCGGGCCGGCGGCGAGCCCGTTGATGCCATGGAGCACACTCACCGCGGGCACCTCTTCGATGATGACGGTGCGATCGCTGAGCGAGCCATCCTCGGCGATGGCGAAGCGAATCACCTCGCCCCGTGTCGAGTACATGCCCTCGGGTGCGTCGTCCTGAGCCTGGCCCTGTTGGGACACGAAGAGGTAGCCGTTGCTCGCCTCGAGACCTCTCGGGTTGTCGATTCCGGCGCCGTCGACCACTTCGGTGAGCTCGAGGGACCGTTCCGCTCCCGAACCGACGACCTCGAAGAAGGCAATGGAGTCGGGAAAGCTGATGTATCCCGCAGTCGGGCCGGTGAAGACGAGGTCATGGGGCTCGTCCGGGAGCTCGAACTCGGCAACGAGCTCGACGCCGAGGTTGCCCGAGTCCCCGACGACGGTCCCGACGGTGGGGTCGATGACCCGGGCAGCCACCCAGGCCGAACCTGTCAGGGCCAGCCCCGCGATGATGATCAGCGCCGACCTGAGTACCTTCCTCCGGGCCTCCATCGAGGTCGAGAGTCGGGCCAAGCCGGGGATGACTCTGCCGAGGAGATAATCGGCGATCGCCACGCCGAGGATCAGGGAGCCGAATATGACCGCGATCGAGAAGACGCCTTCCATGCCCTCGACCTGACCGGTGAGCGCATCGAGGAGCACCTTCGGCTGGATCGACAGGACGACCACAGTCACCAACAAGCCGGCGATCAATGAAGCGATGCGTTCGCTTTGCCCCGTATCCCGCCTCGGCCATGCCGACCGCGCCACGAGATACAGCCCCGCACCGATGAAGATCAAGACGACGACGCCGAGCGCCGTGTTCCTAGTAAATCCCATCCGCGCCTATATCGAGGTCGGCACAGATTACAACCCCCTGTCAATCGCTGCTCGATCTTGAGCGCGAGCGGAGGGTGCAAACTTGAGTGCCAGCCGCTCAGATCCGGGTTAGCACTCCCGGATGATGACTGCTACATTGACTTAGCACTCACAACGAGAGAGTGCTAACGACAGGGTGACTCGGTGAGCCGGCGGCTCTGCTCCGGCGCCAGAGTACCCGAGAAGGCACACGTAGATGCTCAAGGAGGAGCTACGTATGAAGCTTCAACCGCTCGGCGATCGGGTGGTGGTGACACCGACAGAGGATGCGGAATCCCGCACCCCCTCCGGTTTGGTCATCCCCGACACCGCCAAGGAGAAGCCACAAGTAGGAGAAGTCATCGCCGTCGGACCCGGTGCTCGGGACGACGACGGTGAACGCATCGCAATGGACGTGTCGGTGGGGGACAAGGTCCTCTACTCGAAGTTCGCCGGGACCGAGGTCAAGCTCGACTCGGGCGAATACCTCGTCCTCAGCGAACGCGACATTCTGGCAATCGTCAACTGAGGAGCTGAGACACGATGACAGCGAAGAATCTTCGCTTTAGCGAGGAGGCCCGCAAGGGTCTTCAGGCGGGCGTCGACAAGCTCGCCGACGTTGTAAAGGTGACCCTCGGCCCGAAAGGCCGCAACGTCGTCCTGGAGAAGAAGTGGGGCGCACCCACCATCACCAACGACGGTGTCACCATCGCCAAGGAGATCGAGCTCGAGGACGCCTGGGAGAACATGGGCGCCAAGCTCGCCTACGAGGTGGCCAACAAGACGGACAACGTGGCCGGTGACGGGACCACGACGGCAACCGTGCTTGCCCAGGCAATGGTCCGCGAGGGTCTCCGTCAGGTCGCCGCAGGCGCCAACCCCATGGAGCTCAAGCGCGGCATCGAAGTTGCCGTCGAAGCGGCGGTCAAGGCGATCGGCGACATGGCTCGAGACATCGAGACCACCGAGGAGATCGCTCACGTCGCATCGATCTCCGCCAACAACGACTCCTCGATCGGCGAGGTCATCGCCGACGCCATGGACCGCGTTGGCAAGGACGGCGTGATCACGGTGGAGGAGGGTCAGACCTTCGGGCTCGAGCTGGAGTTCACCGAGGGAATGCAATTCGACAAGGGCTACATCTCGCCTTACTTCATCACCGACGCGGATCGTCAGGAAGCAATTCTCGACGACCCGTTCATCCTGATCGCGAACCAGAAGATCAGCTCGGTCAACGACCTGGTCCCGGTGCTCGAGAAGGTGATGCAGACCGGCAAGGGCGTGCTCGTGATCGCCGAAGACGTCGAGGGCGAGGCTCTCGCCACTCTCGTCGTCAACAAGATCCGCGGCACATTCCAGTCGATCGCCGTCAAGGCCCCGGGCTTCGGCGAGCGCCGCAAGGCCATGCTCCAGGACATCGCCACACTCACCGGTGGCACCGTGATCTCCGAAGAGGTCGGGTTGAAGCTGGAGAACGTCAGCACCGAGTTGCTGGGGCGAGCTCGCAAGGTCGTCATCTCCAAGGACAACACCACGATCATCGACGGTGACGGGTCCGAGTCAGACGTCAAGGCTCGCATCTCACAGATCGAGCGCGAGATCGAGAACACCGACTCGGACTGGGACCGTGAGAAACTCCAGGAGCGTCTCGCCAAGCTGTCCGGCGGTGTCGTGGTGATCAAGGCGGGCGCTGCGACCGAGGTCGAGCTCAAGGAGAAGAAGCACCGCATCGAGGATGCGGTCCAGGCTGCCCGCGCAGCCGTCGAAGAAGGCGTCGTCCCCGGTGGTGGCGTCGCACTTCTCCGGGCGCAGGCCGCGGTCGAGAAGATCCGCGGTGGGACCGACGACGAGAAGACAGGCCGCACCATCGTCCGTAAGGCGATGGAGGAGCCCCTTCGTCAGATCGCGTTCAACGCCGGCTTCGAGGGCGGAGTCGTCGTCGAGCAGGTGCGTGCCGCCGAGGGCAGTAGCGGTTTCAATGCCGCCACCGGCGTATACGAGGATCTCCTCACCGCCGGTGTCATCGATCCGGCCAAGGTGACCCGATCCACCCTCCAGAACGCAGCGTCGATCGCTGCCCTGCTGCTCACGACCGAGGCCCTCGTCGTCGAGCAGCCCGAGGACACCCCGGCCATGCCGGGTGGTCACGACCACGGTGGAGGCATGGACTTCTAGCCCGGTCGGACTTCAGTCGCAAAGAGGGGTGCCCCATCAGTGGGCACCCTTCTTTCGCTTCCGGATTTCACTCTCGGGGGATCCTGTGCGATTCTCGATTCGACCGAAGACCACGGATGACGACTCGGTCACAGTTAGCTAGGCTGTGTCACTCAGAGTGGCGAAGGGGGCACCGATGAAAGTGGCGATTCTCGCCGGGGGACATGGAACGCGTTTGGGTGAGGAGACCGAAATCCGGCCGAAACCCATGGTGGAGATCGGCGGGCGACCGATCCTCTGGCACATCATGACCCACTATGCGCACTATGGGTTCAACGAGTTCGTGATCGCGCTCGGGTACAAGGGCGATTACATCAAGCGTTACTTCGCCGAATACCACGGAGCGTCGCGCAGCATGCGGGTCCGTCTCAAGACCGGTGATGTCGAGGTCCATGACGACGGCTTCAGCGAAGACTGGACAGTCGACCTCATCGAGACCGGACATTCGACCAACACCGGGGGCAGGATCAAGCGCCTCGGAGAGCACATCGACGACACCTTTTTCCTGACATGGGGTGACGGCGTCTCAGACGTCGACCTACGTGACCTAGTCGACTTCCATAGATCTCACGGCAAGGCCATCACCGTGACCGCGGTCCACCCACCGGCCCGATTCGGGCAGTTGGTGATCCAGGACGACAAGGTCGTGGAGTTCAGCGAGAAGCCGCTCACCAAGGAATGGATCAACGGTGCCTTCTTCGTCTGCGAGCCCGAGGTCATCGACTACATCGATGGCGACGACACCCTCTTCGAGAAGGAGCCCCTGGAAAAGCTCTCCGCCAACGGGGAGCTGATGGCATATCGCCATGAGGGCTTCTGGCAGCCGATGGACACTCTCAGGGACAAAGTACTGCTGGAACGTCTCTGGGACGGCGGCAATCCACCGTGGCGGGTATGGGAATGAGTCGGGTCCTCGTCACCGGTCACAACGGGTACATCGG
>Ga0299907_10003208_pt1 | contig 10408 bp, 8 predicted proteins | sample RVTome_16_FD_198680 | JGI IMG/M metagenome (GOLD analysis project Ga0299907, IMG submission 198680) | Soil microbial communities from uranium-contaminated site in the Upper Colorado River Basin, Wyoming, United States - RVT152D67 (version 2) ... | reverse complement strand
CGGGTCCGGGTCGGGATCTGGGTCAGGGTCGGGACCCGGGTCGGGGGGTCCACCATCGCACGTGCTGCCGTTGAGTGTGAACGACGATGGCGTCCCGTTGGAGTTGTTGTCCCAGCTGCCGTTGAACCCGAAGTTGACGCTGCCGCCGTTCGGGATGTTGGCGTTCCACGAGGCGTTGCTGACGCTTGCCGACGGCCCGCTGTTGTCGACGTCGGCGTTCCACGCCTGCTGGATCTGCTGGCCGTTGGGGAACTGCCAGTCGAGGGTCCACCCGTTGATGGATGGCCCGCTGTTGCTGACCGTCACGCTGGCGGTGAACCCGCCAGGCCATTGGTGCTGCACGTTGAAGTCAACCGTGCAACCTGCCGACTGCCCCGCTGCGGGGTTCGCCATCAGCGTCGCCATCAACAGCGTCAGCAGTGCGACGCAGGTGGCGAGCAGTCGCCGGCACGGTAATGATCGAACTGGCATGTCCTTCCCCCTCGGCTCGATGACAACGTCCGGCCGGCCTGGGCGGCACCCACCCCCCGCCTGGGAGTATGAGAGCGCTCCCACATCGTGTCAAGCTCGCGGAGCCGGACGGAAATGTCAGCACTCCGAACTAATGGTGCGGGGGACGCACGGCAGCGGCCGCCGCGGAGGTCCGCGGTAGGCGTGCTCGGACTGCAATGGGAAGTGAGAGTGATTACACGCGACGTCATGCCGGTTCGACCGGCGATCCGACAAGCTATTGACGGTGTCGTGGCAGGCTGCTACGAGCTTCGGCGGCCAGCATCGACGTCGATGCTCAGGGGTGAGGTGTGCGGAGGCCGCGATCTCAGGCCACGGGCGGTCGCGCGAGGGGACCGCTGCATACAATCGCGACGCCCAAGATCCGCGCCGAAGGGTTGTTGACATGTCCGCCATCATCGTCGTCGGCACCCAATGGGGTGACGAGGGCAAAGGCAAAGCGACCGATCTGCTCGCGGATCAGGTCGATTACGTTGTGCGCTACCAGGGAGGCAACAACGCGGGGCACACCGTCATCGTGGGTGACGTGACGCTCAAGCTCCATCTCGTGCCCTCCGGCATCATGTATGAGCACGTGACGCCGGTGATCGCCGACGGCGTGGTGATCGATCCAGGGGTGCTCTTGGACGAGCTCGACACGCTGGTCGATCAGGGCCGGGACACGTCGCGGCTGAAGATCAGCGGCAACGCGCACCTGATCATGCCCTACCACCTCGAGCTCGACCGGATGACCGAGCGCCACCTCGGTCGCCAGCGGCTTGGGACCACCAAGCGAGGGATCGGGCCCGCCTACGCCGACAAGGCGTCGCGCGTCGGGCTGCGCGTGCAGGACCTGTACGACATGAAGATCTTCCGCCAGAAGCTCGACATCGTGCTCAAGGAGAAGAACGCCGTCCTCTCGCGCGTCTACAACCGGCTGCCCATGAAGGCCGCGGACATCGAGACGCAGTACGCCGTGTACGCGGAGCGGCTTCAGCCCTACATCGCGGACACCGGGACGCTGCTGCACGACGCCATGGACGCGGGTGAGAACGTGCTGCTGGAAGGCGCGCAGGGCACGTTGCTCGACCTGGATCACGGCACCTATCCATTCGTGACCTCGTCCAACCCGGTGGCGGGTGGTGCGCTGACCGGGGCGGGCCTGGGGGCCGACCGGATAAGCCAGGTGATCGGGATCACCAAGGCCTACGTCACACGGGTCGGCTCAGGACCGTTCCCCACAGAGCTCGGCATCAGTGGCTCGTCGCCGGCCGACCGGCGGGTCGCCGAGCAGATGACCGAGGGTGGCGGCGAATACGGCACCACAACCGGCCGCCGCCGCCGCGTCGGCTGGTTCGATGCGGTGCTCGCGCGCTACGCGCGACGTGTGAACGGTCTGACGACCCAGTTCCTGACGAAGTTGGATGTGCTCAGCCAGTTCGACGTGCTGAAGGTGTGCCGCGCCTACCGCTACCAGGACGACGAGTACGAGCACTTCCCACCGCACCAGTCGATCATCCACCGCGCGACGCCGGTGTACGAGGAACTGCCTGGCTGGGGCGTCGACATCACCAGGACGCAGCGGTACGCCGACCTGCCCAAGGAGGCGCAGGCGTACGTGGACCGCCTGGAGGAGCTGACGCAGGTGCCGATCAGGTGGGTGTCGGTCGGTCCGGCACGCAAGCAGACGCTTGATCGGGGCTGACTGATGAAGGTGCTTGTGCTCGGTGGTGGGGGACGGGAGCACGCGCTGTGCTCGTCGTTGGACCGTGCTCCGTCGGTCGAGGCCGTCCACTGCGCACCGGGCAACGCCGGCATCGCCGGTGTCGCCACGTGTCATCCCGATGTCGATGCGGCGGACCGCGCCGCGGTCGTCGCCCTCGCGCGCGCGACCGACGCCGATCTGGTGGTCGTCGGTCCCGAAGCGCCGCTGGTGGCCGGTGTCACCGACGCGCTGCGGAACGAGGGCTTGTCCGTGTTCGGTCCATCGGCGGCGGCCGCGCGCATCGAGGGCTCCAAGCAGTTCGCCAAGCAGGTCATGGCGGCCGCCGGGGTGCCGACCGCGCGCTACTGGAGCGGTGACGATCCCGGACAGGCCGTCGCCGCTCTAGATGCGTTCGCTCCGCCCTACGTGGTCAAGGCCGACGGCCTCGCGGCTGGCAAGGGGGTGCGCATCTGCGCCGATCGTTCCGCAGCCGTGGCCGCGATCGAGGAGACCATGATCGCGGGCCTGTTCGGCGACGCGGGCAACGTGGTGGTCATCGAGGAGTTCCTCGACGGGCCGGAGGTATCGGTGTTCGCCCTGTGTGATGGCGCGACCTGCCGGCTGCTCGCGCCCGCCCAGGACTTCAAGCGGGCGCTTGACGGCGATGAGGGCTTAAACACCGGTGGCATGGGAGCGTGGTGCCCCTACCCGCTCGACGAGGGCCTGCTCGACACGTTGCGCGCCCAAGCGTTCCAGCCTGTGCTCGACGAGCTCGCGCGGCGCGCCATGCCGTACATCGGAGTGCTCTACGGCGGTTTCGTGCTGACCATGTCCGGGCCGCAGGTGCTGGAGTTCAACGCAAGGTTCGGTGATCCCGAGACCCAGGTCGTGCTGCCGCGACTGCGCACCGACCTGGGTGAGCTGCTGGCCGCGTGTGCCCATGGTGGCCTCGCGGGCATCGGCGAGCTGTCGTGGGATCCACGCGCGTGCGTCACGGTGGTGCTCGCTTCGGGGGGCTACCCCGGCACCTACACGACCGGCGAGGTCATCCACGGACTCGACCGTGTCGGCGATGGCGATGACGCGATCGTGTTCCACGCCGGCACGACTCGCAACGGCGACCAGGTGGTGACCGCCGGCGGGCGGGTCATGGCGGTGACGGGACTCGGAGCAGACGTTGCCAGCGCCCGCGCGGCGGCCTACAGAGCCGCCGACCGGATCACCTTTGAACGACTGCACCGCCGCGGTGACATCGCTGCGGCGGTGCCCCCGACGCGGTAGGCGGTCAAGTCGCGGCGGGCGCCTTGGGGGCGCTCGACTGCTGTGGCCTGCCTCTCTGCCCGGCCTTCGGGCCAGCGTGCCTGAGGGCCCAAGAACTTGAGAAAAGGGGCTAGGCAGCGCCGTGCGGGATCCCTAGCATGGCCACGGTCTGCACGAGGAGAGATCACGTGCGAACCGGGGGCCTGAGAAGGTTTGCGGGACTGGTACTGACACTGGTCCTGGCAAGCAGCATAGCGATGCCACTGTCGGCCTTCGCGCTGCCGATGCTCGCACCTTCGTACATGTCCGCGGCCGACGGCGCGGGGGCGGCCGGCGACACCGTCGCGGTTTCGACCACGACGACGTCATCGACCAGGGCGCTCGGTCCGCCGAGCAGCGCGGGCGCGCCGGGTGACATGAACCGTCACGCACCGCTGGGGCCACCGTCGAACCTGAACGGCCCGACAGCCGGAACCGCCAGCCAGTTGGGCATCCCGGACGTCGTGCTCGCCGCCTACCGCAACGCGGCGCGGATGGCTTCGTCGATCGCACCTGGTTGCCGCATGGACTGGGCGGTCCTCGCCGGCATCGGCCGGGTCGAGTCGCGGCATGGCATGCACTTCGGTGTAGACAGCGTGATCGACACGCAGGGCACGGTCCGCAAGCCGATCATCGGCCCGGCGCTCAACGGCGTCGGCGCCGTGTCGAGCATCCCCGACACCGACAACGGGCAGTGGGACGGTGACCGGACGTGGGACCGCGCGGTGGGGCCGATGCAGTTCATCCCATCAAGCTGGCGGCGCTTCGGAAAGGACGGCAACGGCGACGGCGTACGTGATCCCCACAACGCGTTCGATGCAGCGTTGAGCGCTGCCGCCCACCTGTGCGGCACGGCCGCCGTCGATCTCACCGACGACGAGCACCTCGACCGGTCCCTCTACGGTTACAACCGCTCCAACGACTACGTCGAGACGGTTCGCCGCTGGATCGGCATCTACCGCTCGACCGATCCGTCCGACGTTCCGCGTATGGCCGTTCGCAACACCCCGGCGGTCGGTGGGCCGGTCTCGCCCTTCCCCGCCCCGGATGAACGGATCGCGGGCGCGTTCGAGGCGGCGACACCGCTGTCGAGCTCGAAGCTGGCGACCGCGTCGGCGTCGTCGGCTTCGAAGAAGGCCGGGACGTCGGTCGGGAGTGGTGGCACCAAGGTCGCCGACAGCACCAACACCAAGTCCTCCAGCACATCGCAGAACAAGAGCACGGCATCGGACAAGAAGGCCACGTCCGCTGCGAAGGGCGCCAAGAAGAAGTCGCAGGCCAAGACGAAGCCGAAGGCGACCGAGAAGCCGTCGGAATCGAGCTCCGCAAAGCCGAAGACGCCCAAGGCGTCGCCCGAACCTGAGCCGTCGCCGTCCTCACCAGCGCCGTCACCTTCAGCGCCCGCGTCGCCCGAGCCGGCATCCGCGCCCGAACCGGAGCCGGCGCCCGAGCCTGAGCCCGAAGCGGCGCCGGCACCTGAGCCCGCGCCGGCGCCCGAACCGGCACCCGCGCCCGAGCCAGAACCAGAACCCGAACCGGCATCCGAGCCGGAGCCCGAGCCGGAGCCCTCCGGTGGCGGTGGTGCCAGCGACGCGCCGACCGCGGATCCGGCGGACTACACCGGCAAGCGTCCGGACATGACCTACAAGCGGGGCGCGGCCGCGGACTGGCCCAAGGCATGCCGGCCGGCGGCGCTGTGGGCGGACGTCGCCGCCGCGGCTGCCGCGGACCACGTGACCATCGCGACGGGCGTCGCGGCACCGGACAAGGACGCCGACGACCGACTGACCGTCACGTGGCGCACCAAGCGGGAGACCGTGTGGCGGGTCACGACGCACGACTGCGAGACGGGCGAGCTGATCGCCAGGGCCACGTCGGTCTGACGCCGCGCGCTCAGCGTCCGCGGGTGGTGCGCGCGCGGGGACTGCGGTCGCGTGCCTCGTATCCCTGTTCGGCGAGCTGATCGCGCGCGGACTCGATGCGATGGGCGGGTGCGGGCTCGGCCCAGTGGTCGGGGCGCTGCGGTGCCGTGCGGATGGTCGCGTTGGCCGGGTCGAAGCCCTGCTCGACCTCCTCCCAGGTCAGCGGGACCGAGACCGTCGCATCAGGCGTAACACGGGGACTCCAGGCCGCGACCGCGTGCTGGGCCGCGCCGTGACGTGACCAGTCGACCAGCAGGCGCCCCCCGCGGTCGTCCTTGCGCATCTCGACCGTCAAGTCGTCGGGATGCCGGTCCGCGAGGTAGCGCGCCGCCGCCAGGGCGAAGCCTCGGACCTCGTTGAATCCGTAGCGCCGCTCGATGCGGACGACCACGTGCAGGCCGCGCTTGCCACTGGTCTTGACCCGCGCCTGCAGCCCGAGCTCGTCGAGCACCTCGCGTGTCCACAACGCCGCCTGCGTCACCGACTGCGTGTCGCTGGCCGGGTCCAGATCGAACAGCAGCGTGTCAGGCTGCTCGGGCCGGTCGATGCGCGCCAGCCAGGTGTGGAGCTCCACGACGCCCATCTGTGCGGCCCACCGCAGCTCGCGGGTGCCCGCGACCACCAGGTAGTCGACCTCGCGCTTGGACGAGTCGGACCAGGCCGTGAACCGCTCGAGGTCGTCCGGCGCATCACGGCCCAGGTTCTTCTGGAAGAAGCCGGGCTGCTCGATGCCGTTGGGATGTCGCTTGAGCGTGACCGGGCGGTCGGCCAGCGCAGCCAGCAGCCGGTCCGACATCGCCAGGTAGTAGTCCCACAGATCCGCCTTGGTGATGCCGGCCTGCGGCCACAGCAGTTTGTCGGGGCTGCTCAATCCCGAGCGCTCGTCAGTGGGCAAGGTCGAAGCTCCGTTCGTCCGGGACGACGCTGATGTCCTCGACGTCCACCTCGTCGACCTGTGCCGCCGGTGGGCCCGACCGGCACTCGTCGATCAACTGCGCGACGTCCTCCGGCGCGCCCTGCACCTCGGCCTCGACCCGTCCGTCGGGCGCGTTGCGGACCCATCCGGTCAACCCGCGCGATCTCGCCTCGTCGCGGGTGGTCGCGCGGAAGAAGACCCCCTGCACGCGTCCCGAAACCCAAAGGTGCACTCGTCGCAGATCGTCGGTGTCTCCCACAGTCCCGGTCCAGTGTGTCAGTGGTCATGGGTGCGCGGTGAGCGGCACGTACGCCAGTGTTACCGAAACCGGCGTCACCTGATGCGTACCCCTTCGGCCCTGCTGCGGATGCGAGGGCCTGATCCACCGCGATCGGTCGTTGACGGGTCTGGATTCCGGGGCGCCATCGCCGTGGGCGACAGCTAGCGTGGCCCCAAGGTCAGGCGGGCGAGGGTGCAGTGATGAGAGCAGTGGAGACGACCCATGTCTGACAACCTGGCGGTCCGTGTCGAAGGCCTCGAGAAGTCCTTCGGTGAGACCCGAGCGCTGGCAGGCGTCGACCTGCAGATCCCCGAGGGCACGGTCCTGGGCCTGCTCGGCCCCAACGGCGCGGGCAAGACGACCGCGGTCCGCGTCCTGTCGACGTTGCTCGCGCCCGACGCCGGGCGGGCCGAGGTGTTCGGCCGCGATGTCGTCACGCAGCCTGCTGACGTGCGGACGCTGATCGGCCTGGCCGGGCAGTACGCCGCGGTCGACGAACTGCTCAGCGGTCGCCAGAACCTGCGCATGGTCGGGCGCCTGTACCACCTGCCCGACAGGGAGATGCGGGCCCGCGCCGAGCAGTTGCTCGAGCGCTTTGATCTCGTCGCCGCCGCGGACCGGTCGGTCAAGACCTATTCGGGCGGCATGCGCCGCCGCCTCGACCTGGCGGCGAGCCTGCTCAACCGCCCGCGCCTGTTGTACCTCGACGAGCCGACGACCGGTCTCGATCCGCGCAGCCGGGTCGATCTGTGGCAGATGATCAACGCGCTGGTCGAAGACGGCACCACCCTGCTGCTCACGACGCAGTACCTCGAGGAGGCCGACCGCCTGGCCGACCAGATCGCCGTCATCGACCAAGGCAAGGTGATCGCGCGGGGCACCGCTGACGAGCTCAAGTCGTCGATCGGCGGACAGGTCGTCGAGGTGCGCGTCGCTGAGACCGAAGACGTCGACCGCGCGGTCAAGGCGCTGTCGAGCATCGGCCAGGCCGACGCCGTCCGTACCGACGACCACACGGCGACCGTCGCAGCCGACCGTGGCGTGGCCGCCGTCGCGGACGCGGCCGATGTGTTGCGCCGCGACCAGATCGAGGTGACCGACCTCGCGTTGCGCCGCCCGACGCTCGACGACGTCTTCCTCGACATCACCGGCCGCATGGCCGAAGAGGAACCGCCAACCAACGGTGCCCGACCGCGCGGCCGTCGCCGCGGCCGCCGTCGCGGTTGAGAGGAACGCATCATGACCACGATCACCGCCGAACCGGCCCAGGACACCGCCACGGCACCACCTCTGACGCTGGGCGTGGCGTTGTCAGACGCCGCGACGATCACCCGTCGCTACCTGACCCACATCGTCCGCCAGCCGCAGTTGCTGGTGTTCTCGACGATCCAGCCAGTCATGTTCGTGCTGCTGTTCCGGTACGTGTTCGGCGGGGCGCTGCAGCTGCCCCCGGAGTTCGGCGACAACTACTCCAACTTCCTGCTGCCCGGCATCTTCGTGCAGACGGTGGCCTTCGGCTCGACGCAGACCGCCATCGCGCTGGCCGAGGACCTCTCCAAGGGTGTGATCGACCGCTTCCGGTCGCTGCCGATGGCGCGGTCGGCCGTGCTGGTCGGCCGCACGACGGCGGACCTGGTCCGCGGGACCATCGTGGTCCTGATCATGACGGTCGTCGGCCTGATCATCGGGTTCCGGCCGCAGGTGCTGGGGCTGCTCGGCGCGATCGCCGTCGTCGTCGCGCTGGGCTTCGCCATGAGCTGGATCTACGCCATGGTCGGCATGTCGGTGCCCAACACCGAGACGGCACAGGCGGCCAGCTTCGTGGTCACGTTCCCGCTCGTGTTCGCCAGCGCGGTCTTCGTGCCCACGCAATCCATGCCGGACTGGTTGCAGGTGTTCGCCAACAACAACCCCATCACCCATGTCGCGGAGACGTCACGATGGCTGGCCACCGGCATCGGTGACGCCTCGGACCACCTGGTCTGGAGCATCGTGTGGATCGTCGGGTTGCTGGCGGTGTTCGTGCCGCTCGCTGTCAACCGCTACCGTCGCATGAGCTGACGATCGGCTCTACGCTGTCGATGTGACGTCGCCAGCGGACCTGCGCGCACCGCAGCCGGGGAGCCGGTCCGCGGCCGGCGCCCGCACAGTGGGCGATGCGCTCGACCATCCGATGATCGCCAGGCTCGTGGACAGGGTGGTCGCCGGTGCGGGGGCGGAGCGGGTCACCACCTCTGCGCCGTTCACCGGTACGCCCGTCGCTGAGCTTCCGCTGACGTCGCCCGAGCAACTCGAGCGCGCGGTCGCCCGGGGGCGGCAGGTTCAGCAGGCGTGGGCCGCCCGCCCTCCCCGTGTACGCGCTGCCGTCCTGAGGCGCCTCTACGACCTCGTGTTGGCTCGCCAGCGCCAAGCGCTCGATCTGCTGCAGATCGAAGCGGGCAAGGCGCGGGTGCACGCCTTCGAGGAGGTCGTCGACATCGCGCTCACGGCCGGCTGGCACGCGCGGCGCGGGCCTCGGCTGCTGGCCGACCAGCGCCGCAGCGGGATGGTCCCGGGCGTGACGGTCGCGACCGAGGTGCGACACCCGGTTGGCGTCGTCGGTGTGATCGCGCCGTGGAACTTCCCACTGTCCCTCGCGCTGGCGGAGGCGCTGCCCGCCCTGCTCGCCGGCAACGCCGTGGTCCTCAAGCCCGACACGCAGGCGACGCTGACGGCACTGTGGGCAGCAGAGCAACTGGCCGAGGCTGAGCTGCCGGACGGCCTGCTGCAGATCGTCGTCGGCGACGGTCCGGTGATCGGCCCGGCGCTGATCGCCGAGGTCGACTACGTGTGCTTCACGGGGTCGACCCCGGTCGGGCGCACGGTCGCGCAGCAGGCGGCGTCGCGCCTCGTGGGCGCGTCGCTCGAACTGGGCGGCAAGAACGGGCTGTATGTCGCCGCCGATGCCGACCTTGGCCGTGCGGTGCCGGCGGCGGTGCGTGACTGCTTCTCGAGCGCCGGCCAGGTGTGCATCTCTATGGAACGCGTGGTGCTGCACCGTGACATCGCGGACGCCTTCCTGGATCGCTTCGTCGCGCTGACCGAGCGGTTGCGAATGGGACCGGCCCTGGACTGGTCGACCGATCTGGGCTGCCTGGTCTCGCCCGCGCTCCTGGAACGCGTGCGCGCGCACGTTGACGACGCGGTCGCACGCGGCGCCCGGGTGCTGACCGGTGGCGTCGCCCGGAACGACCTGGGGCCGCTGTTCTACGCGCCAACGGCGCTCGATGGCGTGCCCCGCGATGCCGCCTGTCACGCGCAGGAGACGTTCGGGCCGGTCGTCGCCATCAGCCGGGTCGCCTCGGACGTGGAGGCCGTCGGCCTGATCAACGACACAGACTACGGGCTCAACGCATCGGTGTGGTCGCGCGATCCGGCGCGGGCACGCCGGATCGCACGGCAGATCAACACCGGTACGGTGACGATCAACGAGGCACACACCACGTCGTGGGGCACGATGTCCTCACCGATGGGAGGTCGCGGCCAGTCCGGCCTCGGTCGCCGTCACGGGAGCGAGGGACTCCTGCGCTTCACCGAGTCGCAGACCATCACGCAGTCGCGTTTCGGTTCCGAGCCGCTCTACGCCCTCGGTGGGCGCCGGCTGGCCGCCGCCGTCACACAGGCACTGCGGGCCGCACGTCGCGCGCGCCTGCCCTGGCCGTGAGGGCGTAGGCGGCATCGGCCGCCACTCCCCGCAACCGGTGCGACGTCCTCGACGGCCTGGCGTGGTTGTACGCCGACATGGGCCGGGAGCCGAC
>Ga0299907_10003207_pt1 | contig 10408 bp, 10 predicted proteins | sample RVTome_16_FD_198680 | JGI IMG/M metagenome (GOLD analysis project Ga0299907, IMG submission 198680) | Soil microbial communities from uranium-contaminated site in the Upper Colorado River Basin, Wyoming, United States - RVT152D67 (version 2) ... | reverse complement strand
GCCGCACGGTGACCTGCTTGCCGCCCTTGCTGCGGAACGACAGGCGCAGGCTCTCGCTGCCGATCTCGGCATGGCGGTCGCGCAGCGTGGTCAGCCCGTACGACCGGTTCTGGCGGGCGTATTCCTCGTTGCCCACGCGCAGCAGGGTGAACTCGAGCAGCTGCACCACCGCCGCCACGACCTTCTCGCGCGGCAGCCCGCGGCGGGCGAGGTCGGCGGCGACGCGCTCGCGCAGCCTGGGCAGCGCCTCGGCAAACGCGATCGCGCGCTCGTACTTGGTTTCGTCGCGCACCTGCCGCCAGAGGGCGTGGTAGCGGTACTGCTTGCGGCCGCGCGCGTCACGCCCGCTGGCCTGGATGTGGCCGTCGGGCGAGGGGCAGATCCAGACTTCGCCCCACGCCGGCGGAACGGAGAGCGACTTGATGCGGGCACGCGTCCGGCGATCACCGACAGTGCGCCCCTCCGCATCGCGGTAGGTGTAGCCCATGCCGTGGCGATGCCGGCTGATGCCCGGGTCATCGTCGTTGACGTAACGCAGGCCGGCGGCCCGGGCGGCCAGCAGTGCGTCGTTCATCGGCCGGCAGCGTAGGGCGGGGCGAGCATGGCCTGGCGCACTTCCGCCCGGCGCACTCGTTGCAGCGCGCTATCAGCGCCGACTTTGCATGCCTTTGCAGCGGCCGGAGTGGGGCGGCCGCAGCCGGTGCAAGGCGCGGCACACGATAGTCCGGCCCGTTCAGTCAGCATGAGGCGTCTGCCCGCATGTCCACAACCATCAGCCCGTCCGCGGGTGGCCAGCCAGGCGCCCCGCCACCGGGTCCGCCGGTCACCGGTCTGCCGCGCCCACCGGCTCCGCCGGTCACCGCGGCCACCGCCGCAGACCCGCTGCGCGCACCGTGGGGTGATCACCCGATCGAGATGCGCGCCGTCCGCCGCACGTTCGGGCCTGTGGTGGCCATCGAGGGCATCTCGCTGACCGTGCCGCCAGGCACCATGCTGGGCATCATCGGGCCGAGCGGATCGGGCAAGACGACGACGATCCGCGTCATCACCGGCGCCATTGGCCCCGACCAGGGCGCCGTGCGCGTACTGGGCGAGGATCCGCGCCGCTTCCGGCGCGCGACCCGCGAGCGGATCGGCTACATGCCCCAGCTGTTCGTGCTGTATCCCGACCTGACCACGCGCGAGAACGTCGAGTTCATTGCCTCCACTTTCGGCCTGCTCTGGCGCCGGCGCGGCAAGCGAGTGCGCCAGGTGCTCGAGCTGGTCGACCTGTGGGACGCGCGGGATCGGCGCGCCTCAGACCTGTCGGGTGGCATGCAGCGCCGCCTCGAGCTCGCCTGCGCCCTCGTCCACGAGCCGTCTCTGCTCATCCTCGACGAGCCCACGGCGGGCATCGACCCGGTGCTGCGCCAGCAGGTGTGGCAGGAGCTGGAGCGCCTGCGCGAGACGGGCGTGACGATCGTGGTCACCACGCAGTACGTGACCGAGGCCGAGTACTGCGACGGCGTCGCGCTCATCTCGGAGGGCGAGCTCATCGCGTACGCGCCGCCCGACGAGGTGCGCCGCCAGGCGCTGGGCGGCGAAGTCATCGAGGTCGTCACGCGTCGCCCGTTCGATGTCACCGTCCTGCCGCGGCTCGAAGGGATCATCGAGATCCGTCAGACCGGCCCGCGCGAGCTGCTGGTCATCACCGACGATGCGGCGCGGGCGGGACCGTCGATCGTCGATGCGGTCGACTCCGCCGGCGGCGACGTCGAGGCGAGTCGCGAGTACCGGCCGTCCTTCGACGAGGTGTTCACCGCCCTCGTGACGCGCCACACCGAGCAGCGCGCCATCGCAGCCGGCCAGCGGCCGATGAGCGGTGGCGGGGCATCGACGCTCGTTCCGCGGCGCCCACGATGAGTGTCATCAGCGGCTTCTTCATGGCGCTGGCCAAGGCCTTCACGCGCGTCATTGCCCAGGTCTCCAAAGAGCTGATCCAGGTCCGCCGCCGGCCGGCGGCCTTCTTCAGCCTCGTGCTCGGCCCGTTCCTGATCATGGCCGTCTTCGGCCTGGGCTACACCGGCATCCGCAAGCCGCTCGACACGGTCGTCGTGGTACCCCAATCGCTGCCCATGCCACGCGACCAATCCCACCTGCAGGAGGTCGTCGGCCCGGCGGTCAACATCGTCGGCGTGACCGAGGACGCGGCGCCGGCGCTGGCGCAACTCGAGCGCCAGGAGCTCGATGCGGTCGTCGTCGTTCCACCCGACGCCGTCGAGCGCTTCCACGCAGGCGAGCGGACCGAGATCGCGGTCCACATCAACCAGGTCGACCCGACCAATGCCGCCTATGCCGAGTTCATCGCCGGCCACGTCACCCAGCAGGTCAACCGGCAGATCCTGACCTACGCCATAGCCGAGGGCGAGTCGTACGCGGTCCAGCGTGTCGGCCAGCCGGTGCTCGAGATACCACCCGAGGTGATCGCCGCCCCGACGACGTCGCGCGTCTTCAACATCGCGCCGACCCAGCCGCTGCTGGTCACCTTCTTCGCGCCAGCCGTCCTGGCGCTGATCCTGCAGCACATGTCGATCACGCTCACCGCGCTGTCATTCGTGCGCGAACGGCTGTCGGGCACGATGGAGATCTTCCGCATCTCGCCGGTCAGCTCGCTCGAACTGGTGCTCGGCAAATACCTCGGGCTGGGCATCGTCGGGGCGGTCATCGCCACGCTCAGCACGCTGCTTCTCGTGTTCGTGCTGCAGGTGCCGCTGCTGGGCAGCCCGTGGCTGGTGGCGGCCATCGTTGCGCTGCTCGTATTCGCCAGCCTGGGCATCGGGCTGCTCATCTCGGTCATCTCCGATTCTGAGCGGCAGGCCGTCCAGCTGTCGCTGCTGATGCTGCTCATGTCGGTCTTCTTCAGTGGCTTCGTCCTGCCCGTCGACGAGTTCGCCGCGTTGCTCCAGCCGGTGGCCTACGCTCTGCCGGTGACGCACGGCATCCAGCTGTTGCAGGACGTCATGCTGCGCGGGTCGACGTTCGCCTGGTGGCAACTGTACGTGCTGGTCGCCATCGGGCTGGTGATGCTGGTGCTGACGTCGGTGCTGCTGCGGCGGCAGATGACTCATCGGTGAGGGCGGGTTGACCGGCCGGAGCGTCGCTCCAGGGCCAGCCGCGATCGTTCTCCGCCGCGCGCGCCGGCGCAGTCGCGGGCTGCGCGCGCTCGGCGCAGTGCTGATCGCCTACGGCCTGAGCGGCCTGGTGCTGCTCGGCTTGGTCGGCTGGGCGATCGGGGAGCCGATTGACCAGATCGTGCGCCTGGGCCAGTCGGTCGAGAGTCAGCGGGCGGCCGCGCTCGATGCCCTCGAGCGGACCAGCGAGACGCTGGCCGACGCCGCCGCCGGCGTGGGCAACATGGACGGCAGCCTGAGCCAGGCCCAGACGGCGACCGACCAATCGTCGGGGCTGGCGCGCGGCATGGCGGCGAGCATGTACGAACTGGCCCAGGCAATGACGTTGACCGTGTTCGGGATACAGCCGCTGGTCGGCCTGTCGCCCGGCTTCCGGCAGACCGGCGACAACATGCTGGTGCTGGCCGACGACCTGTCGTCGATCAGCACCGCCCTCGACCGGAACCGCCAGGACGCGACAACCGTCGCGCGCAGCCTCGATGAGCTGGCCGGCGCTGTCGACGACCTGACCGACGAGCTGCGCGGTGGGCCGGGCGTGGAGATCGCACCCGAGACCGCGCGGATGGCCCGCGTCGGCATCCTGGCCGTGCTGGTCTGGCTGGGCCTGATGGCGGTGGCGGCGGTCGCCGTGGGCCTCTATCTGTGGCGCCTCGCCAGCCGGGAGCAACCGCCCGACACGACCGTCGTGACCGACGACTGACCCACGGCGCGGCGCGGGACGGTCGGGACGGTCGCCGTCGGGATCACGCAGCCTTGCGCCTGCCCTTCGCCCTTGACGTCGGTTTCGCGGCCGCTTTGCTGCGCGCGCCGCGGCGGTGCTCGCCGCCGTCCGAACCGCGCTCCGCGGCCAGGCTGGCCTGCAGCGCATCCATCAGGTCGACCACCTTCGGCTCGGTCCTGCGCCGCTTGGCCTGCCGGCGCTCGCCCTTCATCTTGCGCTCGATGAGCTCCTGCAACGCAACGCGGTAGCGGTCCTCGTATTGCTCCGGTTCGAAGCGGCTGGAGAGGTTGTCGATCAGCGAGCGCGCCATCTGGACCTCCCTCGACGAGGGCTTGGCCTTGCCCTCGGCCAGCTCGAGCTCGGTGGTCGAGCGGATCTCGTCGGGCCAGAACATCGTCTCGAGGACGAGCGTCGAGTCGTAGACGCGCAGCGTCGCGAGGCGCTCCTTGCTGCGGATCGCGACGCGGGCGACGGCCACCCGGTCGGTCTCCTCGAGCGCGCGGCGCAGCAGGTGGAAGGGCTTGACGCCGACGTCGGTCGGCTCGAGAAAGTAGCTCTTCTCGAAGTGGATCGGGTCGATCTCCTCGAGCTCGACGAAGTCGCCGATGTCGATCGTGCGCGTCGTCTCCGGCGCGGCCTCTTCTATCTCGTCGGGCTCGACGAGCACGTACTCGCCCTTGGCCACCTCGTAGCCGCGGGCCAGCTCATCCCAGGCGACTTCCTTGTCCTCGGCGGTGCAGAAGCGCTTCTCGACGATCGGTGCGCCGTCCTTGCGGTGCACCAGCCGGAAGCGCACGTCCTTCTGCTCGGTCGCCGAGTAGAGCTTGACCGGGATGGTGACCATGCCGAAGTTGATTGCGCCACGCCAGATCGATCTCATCGCTCACTGCTCCTTGGCTCCTTGCCATCGTCGCCCTCCCGCCCATAGCGGCGCACCAGCCGTCCGGGCTCGAGGAATTGCAGCAGCAGGAAGATCGCGATACCGCCACCGATGCCGACGAGGTACAGGCCCGATCCGATGGCCATCCCGACGGCGGCCATCATCCACATCCCGGCGGCTGTGGTCAGGCCCAGGACGCGCCGCTTCGTCTGCAGGATCGTGCCCGCGCCGAGGAAACCGATGCCGGTGATGATCTGGGCCGCGACGCGTGATGCAGGGTCGCCTTCACCGAAGGCCAGGATGGCGATGACGGTGAACGTGGCCGCGCCCATCGACACCAGGCCGTAGGTCCGTGCCCCAGCCGGCTTGCGGTCGAACTCGCGCTCGAAGCCGACGACGATGCCGATCAGTCCGGCGAGGAGGATCCGCAACAGCCCTTCGAGCTCTTGGTTGGCCAGCAGCGCGTCGATCATCGTTTCAGTGTCGAGTATGCCCCGCCCGCCGCCGCCCGGCTGCAGCCCGCCCGGCCGCGGCGCAGGCGGATTGGCCTACTCTGGCCGGCACATGAGCCAGGCCTCGTCGTCGTCGCCGTCTGTAGCGCCCGCCGCCGACGAGGTCCTGCCTGTCGACGACCCAATCCTGGCTCAGCCCGGGCTCGACCTCGATGCGCTGGCCGGCCACTGGGCCGCCTATGCCGCGCGACGGCCGATGACGGCCGAGCAGATGCGCGGTGCCGACGTGCGCGCCCAGCGACTGGGTGTGCCGGCCCTCACGCTGATGGAGCAGGCTGGGGCGGCCGTTGCCGCTGCCGCGCGGGCCACGCTGACCGCGACGGAGCGGCCCCCGTCAGGGCTGGTGCTCATCCTGTGCGGACCGGGCAACAACGGCGCCGACGGCCTCGTCGCCGCACGCCACCTGGCGGCGGCCGGCGTGCGCTGCGCGGTCGTGCTGGTCAGCCACGAGGAGCGGCCCGACACGCCGGCGGCGTTCGAGAACTGGCGGCGCCTGGACGGCGTCGCCGAGGTGACGCTGATCCACACGGCGTCGGGCCACGACGTGGCGGTGCTGCTCAACGGACTCGAGCGGGCAGCGCTCGTCGTCGACGCCCTGCTCGGCACCGGCGTCCGCGGCCGGCTGCGCAGCCCGATCGCCGAGGCAGTCGAGCTCTGCGGCCGCGCGCGCGCGCTGGCCGTGCCGGTGCTGGCCGTCGACACGCCGACCGCCGTCGACCTGACCAGCGGCGCCGCGTCGGACCCGGTCGTCCGGGCCGACGTGACGGTCACCTTCCACCGGCCCAAGCAGGGCCTGCTGGTGCGCCCGGGGCGCCTGCTGGCCGGTCGCGTGCTGGTCGCGCCGATCGGCATCCCGCTGGCCGCCGATGCCGGATGAGCGGCGGGCGCGGCATCGGCGACCGGCAGGTGGTGCTCGTGGCGGTTGCGATCGTCGGCGTTGTGCTCGGCCTGCGCCTCCTGGGCGCGCTCGTGCCGGGCGTGGATCAGGCGCTCGGCGTCGCCCCGCTGCTGATCGTGGCGCTCATTGCCATCACGATCTTGGTCCTCTTTCGCGCACTCCGGCCGTCGCCCCCGGGGCGCTGACCGCAGGCTCGTCGCCTCGCGCGGAAAGGTCGAACTTCCGCTCCTCGCCGCGCAGCAGACGGGTGATGTTGTCGGCGTGGGCAAGCCAGACGACTGCCACGCCCAAGCCGGCCAGCACCAGGTCGGCCGGCGGGTTGAGCCCGGCCAGAACGAAGGGAATGAACAGCAGCCCGCCGGCGGCGGTGCCGGCGAGTGAACCGAGTGAGACGTAGCGCGTAAGCCAGATCACGCCGAAGAAGATCGGCGCGGCGATCGGCACGAGCAGCGGCTGGACGACGACCATCGCGCCGATGCCGCTGGCCACGCCGCGCCCGCCATGGAAGCGCAGGAAGACCGACTTCCAGGCCCCAAGGACGGTCGCCAGCCCTGCCGCCACGCGTACCCACGGCGGCGTGCCCAGCAGCGTCGCCAGCAGCACCGGCAAGGCGCCCTTGCCGATATCGAGGAAGCCGACCAGCAAAGCGCGGCGGAAGCCCATCGCGCGCAGGGCATTGGTACCGCCGGTCCGGCCGCTGCCCACCGTGCGCGGATCGGGCGCCCCGGTCAGCCGCGCGACGACCACCCCCATCGGCAATGAGCCGATCAGGTAGGCCCCGACGACGAGGGCGACATCGACAATCGGCTGCGGCAGCACGGCGCGCAGTATAGGTAGCCGCCGCCGCCGCGGGCGCGGTTGCGCCGTCGTGGGGCCGCAGTTACGATCGGCCGGATGATCCGTTCGCTCGCACGGGCTGCCTGAGGCCGTGGCAGTCGGTTCTTCCAACAGCTTCGACCTGGTCGTCCTGGGCGCGGGCACCGGCGGCTACGCGGCCGCCTTCAGGGCCGGCCAGTACGGCCTCAGGGTGGCGCTCGTCGACGACCAGCCCAAGATCGGCGGGACGTGCCTGCACTGGGGCTGCATCCCGACCAAGGCGATGCTCGAGTCGGCCGAGCTGTACGAGCGCATCCGCCGCGCCGGCGACTACGGCATCAAGCTCGCCGGCGAGGCCAGCTTCGACTACGCCGCCGTGGCCAAGCGGCGCGACCAGGTCGTCGACCGCCTGGCCAAGGGCCTCGGCTCGCTGGTCAAGAAGAACAAGGTCGAGTACATCCGCGGCCGCGGCACGCTGCAGGCCGGGCGCAAGATCCGTGTCGCCACGCTCAACGGCGAGGGCAAGCCCGACGGCGAGCGCGTGCTCGACGCGACCGACGTCATCCTCGCCAGCGGCAGCCGCGTCAAGAGCCTGCCCGGGCTAGAGCCGGACGGCAGCAAGATCATCACCAGCGACGAAGCGACGACGGGCGACACGCTGCCGGCCAGCATCATCATCGTCGGCGCCGGCGCGGTCGGCGTCGAGTTCGCCAGCTTCTACGGCGACGCCGGCTGCGAGGTGACCCTGCTCGAGTACATGCCCGTTGTCACCCCGCTCGAGGACGCCGACGTAAGCAAGGAGCTCGAGCGCTCCTTCTCGCGCCGCGGCATCAAGGTCATGACCAACGTCCGCTTCGACACCAAGTCGGTCGTCGTCGACGAGACCGGCGTGTGCCTGATGGTGGGCAAGGAGGGCGAGCAGCCACAGGAGCTGCGGGCGGACCAGGTGCTCGTCGCCACCGGCCGCGCCCCCAACTCGGACAACGTCGGGCTGGAGGCGACGCGGGCCAAGGTCGAGAAGGGATTCGTGCAGGTCGACGGCCGCATGCGCACCGCCGAGCCGCACCTCTACGCCATCGGTGACGTGATCGGCGGCCTGCTCCTGGCCCATGTCGCCGCGCACGAGGGCATCGCCGCCGTCCATTCGATCGTCGGCGCCGAGGCCGAGCAGGTGGATTACGTCAAGATGCCGCGCGCGACCTACTCCCGGCCGCAGATCGCGTCGATCGGCCTGACCGAGCAGGAGCTCAAGCGCGACGAGGTCCCGTACAAGATGGGCAAGGTGCCCTTCCAGGCCGTCGGTAAGGCGCTCATCGGCGGCGAATACGAGGGCTTCGTCAAGGTCCTCGCCCACGAGAAGACCGACGAGCTGCTCGGTGTCCACATGGTCGGCCCGCACGTGACCGACCTGATCAGCGAGGCGTCGGCGGCGCTGCTGCTCGAGGCGACGGCGTGGGAGATCGGCGCCGCCGTCCACCCGCACCCGACACTGTCGGAGGCGCTGGCTGAGGCCGCCCTTGCCGTTGACGGCAAGTCGATCAACTTCTAGGAGGCACGATGGCAGCGACGCGCACCCCGGCCAAGGCAGGCGCCGGTCGCGGTGAGCCGACCGGGCTGGGCGCCGACCTCGGCCTCGCGCGCGAGGACCTGCTCGAGATGTACCGGCTGATGGTGGTCGCGCGTGCCGTCGATGAGCGGATGTGGATCCTCAACCGGGCGGGCAAGATCCCGTTCGTGATCAGCGGCCAGGGCCACGAGGGTGCGCAGGTCGGCATCGCCTACCCGCTGCGCAAGGGCCACGACTGGATGGTTCCGTATTACCGGTCTGTCACGAGCCTGATCACGTTTGGCATGAGCCCGCGCGAGATCATGCTGGCCCAGTTCGCGCGCGGCGTGGACCCGTCGTCGGGCGGGCGCCAGATGCCCGGCCACTACGGCATCCGTGAGCGCAACATCCTCTCCGTCTCGTCGCCCGTCGCGACGCAGCTGCTGCACGCAACGGGCATCGCCTACGCGGCCAAGATACGCGGCACCGGCCAGGTGGCGATCACCTACATCGGCGAGGGATCGTCCAACCAGGGCGACTTCCACGAGGGCCTGAACTTCGCCGGCATCCACCGGCTGCCGGTGGTCTACGTCGTCGAGAACAACGGCTACGCGATCAGCGTGCCGATGTCGCTCCAGTCGGCGGTTGAAGACATCGCCGTTCGCGGCGCCGGCTACAACATGCCCGGCGTGGTCGTCGACGGCGCCGACGTGCTCGCCTGTTATCGCGCCGGCCGTGACGCGATCGAGCGGGCGCGAGCGGGCGACGGCCCCACGCTGATCGAGGCCAAGGTCTCGCGCCTCACCGCGCACTCCTCGGACGACCAGCAGTCCAAGTACCGCGCCGCGGAAGAGCTCGAGGCGGAGAAGTCGCGCGACCCGCTGCCGCGCTTCCGCGACCAGCTGCGCGACGGCGGCATGCTCGATGACGAGACCGAGGAGAAGTTCCTGGCCGAGTCGCGCAAGGTCGTCGAGGACGCCACGGACTGGGCCGAGGCGCAGTCCGACCCCGACCCGGCGACGGCCCAGCATCACGTGTACGGGGACTCGCCGCCGGCGCGGATGGACGACCGGCTGTGGACCAGCGCGCGCTTCATGGGCGACGGCGGCCCACTGCGAGCTGACGATGCCGGCGCGGCGGGGGAGGGCTGAACAGTGGCCGTCCAGACCTACATCGAGGCCGTGCGCACCACGCTGGCCGAGGAGATGCGCCGCGACGATTCGATCGTCGTGCTCGGCGAGGACGTCGGCAAGAAGGGCGGCGTATTCCTCGCCACTGACGGCCTGTTCGACGAGTTCGGTGGCGACCGCGTGCTGGACACGCCGCTCTCTGAGTCGCTGATCGTCGGCGCCTCGATCGGCATGGCCCTCAACGGCCTGCGCCCGGTGCCCGAGATCCAGTTCGCCGACTTCATCTTCCCCGCCTTCAACCAGATCCTCTCCGAGGCGGCGCGCATGCGCTACCGCTCGAACAACGCGTTCAACCTGCCGATGACCATCCGCGCACCCTATGGCGGCGGCGTCCATGGCGCGCTGTACCACAGCCAGTCGGTCGAGTCCTACTTTGCCCACATGCCGGGCATGAAGGTGGTGATCCCGTCGACGCCGTCAGACGTGCGCGGGCTGTTGCGCTCGGCCATCCGCGACGAGGATCCGGTGCTCTTCCTCGAGCACAAGAAGATGTACCGCTCAGTGCGCGGCGACGTGCCCGACAGCGACTACACCGTGGCGCTCGGTTCAGCCAAGGTGACCCGCGAGGGGTCGGACGTCACCGTCGTGGGTTACGGGCTGATGGCCCACTACGCGCTCGAGGCGGCCGAGCTGCTCGAAGGGGAGGGGGTGTCCGTCGCGGTGGTCGACTTGCGC
>Ga0299907_10003206_pt1 | contig 10410 bp, 9 predicted proteins | sample RVTome_16_FD_198680 | JGI IMG/M metagenome (GOLD analysis project Ga0299907, IMG submission 198680) | Soil microbial communities from uranium-contaminated site in the Upper Colorado River Basin, Wyoming, United States - RVT152D67 (version 2) ... | reverse complement strand
GGCGGCGTGGATCTCGATGGCGCAGCCGACGAAGCGATCGCCAGGATCAGCGCCGGCGAGACGGCCCGCGACGCCACGCGGGACGTCGCCACCGAGCGCGGGGTGCCGCGAAGAGCGCTGTACGATCGGGTGCTCCAGCGGAAGAAAGACGAGCGATGAGCGACGAGACCTTTTACATCACGACGCCGATCTACTACGTGAATGATCTCCCGCACCTCGGCCACGCCTACTCGACCGTGATCGCCGACGTCATCGCGCGCTGGCATCGCCTGCACGGCCGGGACGTGTTCTTCCTTACGGGAACCGACGAGCACGGCGACAAGAACGCACGCCAGGCTGAGGCCGAGGGGAAGACACCGCAGGAATACGTGGACGGGATCGTCCCGCGGTGGAAGGAGCTCTGGAAGCGGCTCGAGATCTCCAACGACGACTTCATCCGGACGACCGAGGATCGGCACAAGCGGCAAGTCGTCCCCTTCGTGAAACGCCTCGAGGATGCCGGCGACATCTACCTCGACACCTACGAGGGCTGGTACTGCGTGAAATGCGAGGAGTTCAAGTCCGACGACGAGCTCATCGACGGCAACTGCCGGGAGCACCCGCAGACGCCCGTCGAGCGTGTGAAGGAGGACAACTACTTCTTCCGCTTGTCCAAGTACAACGACGCCTTGCTCGACCTGTATATGAACGACCCCGACTTCCTGCGCCCCCAGCGCGCCTACAACGAGATGCTCTCGCTGCTCCGCCAGGGACTCCAGGATCAGCCGATCACCAGGCCATCGGTGAAGTGGGGCGTGGCGTCGGCCTGGGATCCCGACCACGTCATCTATATCTGGATCGAGGCCCTGCAGAACTACATCACGGCCATCGGGTTCGCGGACGACCCGGAGCGCTTCGCCTCGATCTGGCCGGCCGACGTCCACCTCATCGGGAAGGAGATCGTCAGGCATCACGCCGTCGTCTGGCCGGCTCTGCTCATGTCGGCAGCCGTTGCGCTGCCCAAGCGGATATTCGCCCATGGACACCTCCTGGCGGGCGGTGAACGGATCTCGAAGTCGGGCCGGAAGATCATCGACATCTCGCCCTACGAGCTGATCGACATCTACGGCGTGGACGGCTACCGGTTCCATTTCGTGCGTTCGGTTTCTTTCGGTGACGACGGCAACTTCTCCCTCGAGGAGATGCAGGCTCGGTACAACGCCGAGCTCGCCAACGATCTCGGCAACCTCGCCAGCCGGACGACGGCCATGATCGACAGGTACTTCGACGGCGTCGTTCCGGACGCCGAGGTGTCGGAGGCTCCGGAGGAGGCGCTCCGGAAGACGATCACATCGGCCGGGCCGGCCGCCGACGACCTGATGAAGGAACTGAAGGTCACGGAGGCGGTGGCGGAAGTGTGGGAGATCGTCCGGCATGCGAACCGCTACCTCGTCGAGCGTGAGCCGTGGAAGCTCGCGCGGGACGAGGCGAATCGCCCGCTGGTGGCCGGCGTCCTGCACGTGGCGACCGAGGCGCTCGCGACGTTGGCGGGGCTGTTGTCCCCGGTTATGCCGATCGCCATGCGCGACCTGTGGACGCGGATCGGCTACGAAGGCGAGCCGCGATCGAAGGCCCCTTCCCCGGCGGGCAACCGCGTGCGCTCGGGTGACGCCCTGTTCCCCCGCCTCGAGGCGTGACCCCGCCCGGGGTTGGCCTGGCCGACACCCACTGCCATCTCTCACACATCGAGGTCGATACTTCGTCGATCGTGGCCGAGGCGGCCGAGGCCGGCGTCGACGTGGTCATCGATATCGGCATGGGGACCGAGGAATCGGCGGCGGCCGTCCGACGAGCCTCGGAGCTCGGCGGCGGCGTCTACGCGGCGGTCGGTGTCCACCCCAACGATCTCGCCGAATTCGAGCACGCGCCGGATGCCACCATCGCAACGCTGAGGGAGATGGCCCGGCAGCCGCGAGTGGTCGGGATCGGCGAGACGGGACTCGACCACTACCGCGATCGCTCCGACCCGGCCCTCCAAGAAGGAGCCTTCCGCGCCCAGGTCGAGCTGGCCCGCGAGACGGATCGCGCACTCGTCGTCCATTGCCGCGACGCTCACGACCGGCTGCTCGAGGTGCTCGTCGACACCGGCACCCCGGAGCGCGTCGTCATGCACTGCTTCTCCGGGGACCTCGAGTTCGCCCGGGCGTGCGCCGAGCGCGGCTTCTACTGCTCCTTCGCCGGCAACCTCACGTACAAGCGCAGCGACGAGCTACGTGACGTGGCCCGTTGGTTACCTGCGGAGCTGCTGCTCGTGGAGACCGACGCTCCGTTCCTCGCACCGGAAGGTCACCGCGGGAAGGAGAACAGGCCGGCGCTGCTTCCCCTTACCGCGGCGGTGCTCGCCGACCTGCGCGCCACGCCGTTGGACGACCTGGCCGTTGCCCTTCGCGACAACGCCACGCGCGCGTTTCGGCTCCAGTAGACGCGAACGGACGTTCGCTAGCACGAGTTTGCACCCGCGACCGGCCATTGGCTACGGTCCGGCGGTCCATGGCGAACCCCGCCCCAGTACTTGCTGTCCCGGCACCGCCTCGTCCTCATGTGGTCGCCGAGGTTGCACGCCCCGCGGCCGGTCCCCATGTGGGGCCGGCCGGCCGATGGATCCTGCGCGTCCTCGTGCTGGGCATCGCCGTGGCGGCACCGATCGTGGCGTTCGCGGGCGAACGCAGGGTCGATCTCGACGTGGAGGGGGAGGTTCGCTCCGTGCGGACCTACGCCACGAGTGCGTCCGAGCTGCTCGAGCGCAAGGGCATCGAGGCAGGCCGCTCGGACCTCGTCGCCCCGGCGTCCGACCTCGGCGACGGCGGCCGGGTGGTGTATCGGCGCGCGAAGACGATCCGTCTCGTCGTCGACGGGGAGCCCCGCAAGGTCGTCGCGCGCGGTCTGACCGTGGGCGACGCCCTCACCGATCTCGGCCTCGTCCCGGGCCCGGAGGACCACGTCCATCCGGCCCGAGCGTCCAAGCTCATGCCGTCGATGTCGCTGTTCGTCAGGAACGCCGTCCACGCCAAGGTTCGCGTCGACGGGCAGTTGCGCGACGTCGTGTCTAGCGCCGACAGCGTGCGCAACCTGCTCGCCCATGCCGGCGTGTCGATCGGCGACGACGACTACCTCTTCCCGGCCCCCGACTCCGAGCCCCGCGACGGCATGTTGATCCGCGTCGTGCGCGTGCGCCGCATCGTCGACACCAAAGACGTACGCATCCCCTTCCGGTACATCACGCACCGGGATGCCGAGATGGAGAGCGGAGTGCGTAAGGTCATCCAGCAGGGGGCGGAAGGCCTGAAGGTGCAGCGCTTCCGCGTCGTCCTCGAGGACGGCCGCCGTGTCTCCAGCATCATGCTCGGAGAGCGCGTCATCCGCTCGGCCCGCGACCACGTCGTTCGGGTCGGCACGAGGGAGCCGACGTTCAAGGGCGGCGGTGCCTCGCAGGAAGGCCTCGCTTCCTGGTACAGCGCCGAGGGTCTCGTCGCCGCGCATCGGTCGCTGCCGATGGGATCGGTGGTTCACGTCACCAACGTCGACAACGGCCGGTCGGTCAACGTGCGTATCGCCGACCGCGGACCGTGGGTGGAGGGCCGGGTGATCGATCTGTCCGACGACGCCTTCCAGCGCCTGGCGCCGCTCGGCAAGGGGACCGTGAAGGTGAAGGTCCAGAGTTAGAACGAGAATGGTCGCGTGCTCCAGCACGTGACGCCGTCGGTTGCCATCGACCTCCTGCGCCGTCATCGGCTGCGCGCCGGACGCCGGCACGGCCAGCACTTCCTCGTCGACCCGAACACCGTTCGTCGCATCGTCCGACTGGCCGGGATCTCGCCGAACGAAACCATCCTGGAGATCGGGCCGGGGCTTGGTTCGCTGACGGTCGCCCTGGCGGAGGCTGCATCTCGCGTCGTGGCCGTCGAGATCGACGCCGCCGTCGCGGAAGCGCTCACGGAGGTCGTCGGTGACGCGCCCAACGTCGAGCTCGTCGTGGGCGACGCGATGAAGACCGACCTGGCGGTCGTGGTCGGCGGAGCGGCACGCCTCGTCGCGAATCTGCCATACAACGTCGCGACACCACTGCTGCTGCACGTCCTCGACGACGTACCCGACGTCGCCGGCGGCCTCGTGATGGTTCAGCGGGAGGTGGGGGAGCGCTGGACGGCTTCGCCCGGCTCCCGAGCGTACGGAGCCGTCAGCGTGCACGTGGCGTTCCACGCCGAAGCCCGCATCGCCGGCGAGGTACCACCGACCGTCTTCCTTCCGCCGCCGGAGGTCGCGTCGGTCCTGGTCGAGTTCCGGAGACGGGACGTGCCGCCCGTCGACGTCGACGACGCCGGCGCACTGTTCCGATTCGTCCGGTCGGCCTTCGGGCACCGCCGGAAGACCCTCCGCAACTCCCTCGAAGCTGCCGGGCTCGGCCGCGCGGTCGTCGAGGCGGCGCTCGCCGACGCGGGTCTGGAGGGCCGGGTGCGTCCCGAGCAACTGACGTTGGCCGAGTTCGCACGCCTGTACTCGGCCCTCGGCGCCGGGAAGACGGCGTGACCCGCGCACTGCCCCGTCGCGTCGACGCGTGGGGAGCCGCCAAGGTCAACATCGGCTGGCGCGTCGGATCGGCGCGCCCGGACGGGTACCACGAGGTGTGCGGGCTGTTGCACACGATCTCGCTCACCGACTATCTGGAGATCGTCGCCGACGACGAGGGCGGCGATCTGCCGGTCCGGGTCGTCGTGCCCGGCCACAGCGCGCTCGAGGGCCCGGTCAATCTCGTCGCGCAGGCGGCCGCCGTGCTGGCCGAGCGGTGCAAGCCGCGCCCGACCACCATCGTGGTGCACAAGTCGATCCCGATCGCGGCCGGGCTCGGCGGCGGAAGCGCCGACGCCGCGGCGGCGCTCGTGGGTCTGAACACTTTGTGGGGGGCCGGCCGCAGCGCCCGCGACCTGCTCCGCATCGGCGCGGACGTGGGGTCCGACGTTCCGGGTGTCCTGCTCGGGGGACTGGTTCACGTATCCGGTCGCGGTGAAGTCGTGCGCAACGTCGGCGGGGCGTCGGCCGGCTGGTTCGTGCTCGGGGTGGGGGACGAGCATCTGGCCACCGCCGATGCCTACGCCGCGCTCGACGACATCCGCCGGGGCGACGACGGTCCTTCCGGGGTCACGTCCTGGCACGCCAACGAACTCGAGGCCGCGGCGTGCTCGCTCGTGGGGGACCTGGGGAGGCGGCTCGACGCGATGCGTCGAGCCGCCGGGGTCGCCTTCGTCGCCGGCAGCGGGCCGACCGTCGTCGGCGTCGCGGCGGACGAGGCGCACGCGCGCGACGTCGTCGCGCGCGTGCGCGACACCTTCACCGACGTGCTCGTTGCTCAGCCGATCGACTGGGGCGTTCGCGTGAAGGTCGGGAAGGCGACCCTAAACTGAAGGATCGTGGGAGGTCGTCCAATGGCAGGACACGGGACTTTGGCTCCCGGTATGGCGGTTCGAGTCCGCCCCTCCCAGCATGAGTAAGAGCGGCAAGGGGCTTTCCGCGATCGTGCTGGCCGGAGGCCGGTCGACGCGATTCCGCGGAACGGCCCCGAAGGTGCTGCACCCGCTCGTGGGGCGTCCGATCGTCGGCCACGTCCTGGAGACGCTGCGCGCTCTACACCGCAAGACGCGCCTGCGCGAGGTCTGTGTCGTCGTGCCTCCCGGACGTCAGATCGAGAAGGCGCTCGCCGGAGAGAAGTTCCCCTTCAAGCTGTCGTTCGCCGTCCAAAAGACGGCAGGGGGAACCGGCGATGCTGCCCGGATCGGACTGCGCAAGCTCGGCCCGGCCGGCGAAGTGCTGGTCTGTTCCGGCGACGTTCCTCTGGTGCGGGCCGAGACGCTCGTCTCGCTCGTCCAGACGCGACGCCAATCCGAAGCTGCGGCCGGCGTCCTCACGGCCGTTCTGCCCGAGCCCGGTCAGCTCGGCCGCGTGCTGCGTACCGAAGGCTGGATCACCGGCGTCGTTGAGGTCTGGGACGCGACGCCGGAGCAGCTTGAGATCCGCGAGATCAACACGTGCATCTACGTCTTCGAGCGAGAAGCTCTCGGCCGCGTGCTGCCACGCATCCGCGCCGACAACGCCAAGAAGGAGCTGTATCTCACCGATGTGGTCGGCGAGCTCGTCGGGGCCGGTGATCATCTCGTCGGCGTGGAGGGTGGACCGGACGAAGTGCTCGGGACCAATACCCGCGGCGAGTTCGCCGCCGTCGCCCGCATCGCGCGCGCACGGGCCGTCGAGACGCTGATGGACGTCGGGGTCACGGTTCTCGACCCGGACACGACCTACGTCGACGTCGGAGTGAAAGTGGGCCCGGACACCGTCCTGCGGCCGAACACCTACCTCGAGGGGTCCACGGCGATCGGTGCCGGATGCGAGATCGGGCCGAACGTCCACCTCGTCGACACCTCCGTGGGCGACGGTGCGGTTGTCACGTTCGCCGTTGCCCGCGAAGCCAAGATCGGCCCCCAGTGCAGCGTCGGCCCATTCGCGAGCTTGCGTCCCGGAACGGTCCTTCAGCGGGGAGCAAAGGCCGGAACCTTCGCGGAGATGAAGAACGCCCGCATCGGCGAGGGAAGCAAGGTCCCCCACTTCTCCTACCTGGGCGACGTCACCGTCGGCCGCGGCTCGAACATCGGAGCCGGAACCATCACGTGCAACTACGACGGAAAGGACAAGCACCCGACGGTGATCGGCGACGAGGTCTTCATCGGCTCGGATTCCATCCTCGTGGCGCCGGTTCGCGTCGGACGCGGCGCCTACACTGGCGCCGGATCGGTCGTCACCCGGGATGTGCGTCCCGGTGAGCTCGTGTACGGCGTGCCGGCGGCGCCTCGTAAGCGGGCGGCGAAGCGGTCCAAGGCTGGGACGGCTAAGAAGAGAGCGGCCAAGCGTCCGGCGAAAGGGAGGAAAAAGAGCTGATGGAGTTCGATCCGCGCCGCACGTTGCTCCTCTACGCGGGGAGCTCGCACCCCGAGCTGGCGAACGAGGTCGGCAAGCACCTCGGCGTGGATCTCAGCAACGTCGAGATCCAGCACTTCGCGGACGGCGAGATCTATGCGCGCTTCCTGACGTCGGTTCGCGGAGCCGACGTCTTCGTCCTGCAGACGCACAGCCGGCCAGTCAACGAGAACATCGTCGAGACGCTGATCATGATCGACGCGCTCAAGCGCGCATCGGCGCGGCGCATCACCGCCGTGCTCCCGTACTTCCCGTACTCACGCCAGGACAAGAAGCACCTGGCCCGCGAGCCGATCTCGGCCAAGCTCATGGCCGACCTGTTCAACGCTGCGGGAGCCAACCGCGTCATGTCCGTCGACCTGCACGCCGGACAGATCCAGGGCTTCTTCGACGTCCCGTTCGATCACTTGACCGCGCTGCCGTTGCTCGTTGAGGCGGTGCGCGAGGACGTCGGGTCCGATGTCGTCGTCGTGGCGCCGGATGCGGGCGAGGTGAAGGATGCCGAGAAGTTCCGTCGCAAGCTCGGCCCGGAGGCCGGGCTCGCCATCGCGCACAAGCGGCGCGATCCACGCGTCCACGACGCGGTCGACACGCTTGGGATCGTCGGTGATGTGGCGGGGAGGGTCTGTGTGCTCGTCGACGACAGCATCAGCACCGGCGGGACCCTTGCCGCCGCCGCCGAATCCCTCGTGGCCAACGGTGCATCCAAGGTCTACGCCGCGGCGACGCACGCCGTCCTGTCGGGTGGTGCGACCGAACGACTTCAGGAGTCGCCTCTGAGCAAGGTGATCGTGACGAACTCGCTACCGATTCCGCCCGAGAAGGGGTTCCCGAAACTGGCCGTCGTGTCCGTCGGCCACATCATCGCCGACGCGATCCGCGCGGTCTTCGAGGACGAATCGGTGTCGGGCCTCTTCGACGGGGATAACTGACTCCCCGGCTCTGGTAGCGTGGGCAACCCGGCGGCCGGCCGAACGAAGAGAGCCCAATGGCACAAGACATCGTCCTGAATGTGCAGCCCCGTGAGGGCCGAGGCCGCAGCGACGTCCGCAAGCTGCGTGCCGAGGGTTTGCTGCCCGGGGTCATCTACGGAGCCGGGATCGAGGCGCTCGCGCTGTCCGTTCCGCGTGGTGATCTCCTCCGTGTGCTGCACGCGCACGGCGCGCATCCGCTCGTCACGGTGAAGGTCGAGGGCGGCCGCGACTACCTGGCCCTCATCAAGGACCTGCAGATCGATCCCGTCCGGCAACTAGCGCTGCACGTCGACTTCCACCGTGTTCAGGAGGACAAGGCGGTGCAGACCGAAGTCGAGGTCAGGCTCGAGGGGACGCCGGCCGGCGTCAAGCTCGGCGGAATCTTAGAGACGCTCATCCGCACCGTCGCCGTCGAGGCGCTCCCCCGGGATCTACCGGAGCACATCGTCTTCGACGTGTCCTCTCTCGACGTCGGCGACGTTGCGCGTGTCGCCGACCTCCGCGCTCCGTCCGGCGTGACGATCCTCACCGACGCCGAGCAGACGCTTGCGTCGGTCGTCGCTCCCCGCGTCGAGGAGGAGGTCGCTCTGTCCACCGAGGAGGCGGAGGTGCTGGCGGCGCTCACCCCCGAAGAGCTCGAGGCGCTCAAGGAGCTCGCCGAAGTCGCACCGGAAGGCGAAGAGGCCGAAGAGGGTGCAGCCGAGGGCGGCGAGGCAGCACCCGAGGCCAGCGAGGGCCAAGAGGGTTAGCCCGTGTTCAAAGGACGGGGCGGTCGCCCGTCCTACGTCATCGTCGGCCTGGGCAACCCCGGCCCCGCTTACGCGCGAACGCGGCACAACGTGGGGGCCGAGCTCCTGGAGCGGCTCGCGTCGGAGGTCGGTGCAGACCTGCGCCGGACACGCGGGCAGTCGCGTGTCGCCGAGGCCGAGGTGGATGGGGTCCCCGTGGTTCTCGCGATCCCGACGACGTATATGAACGAATCCGGACGCCCGATCGCGCGCCTCGTGCGCAAGCAGGGGATCCGTCCCGAGCAGCTGCTCGTGGTCCAGGACGAACTCGATCTCCCGCCGGGCAGGGTTCGCTTGAAGGCCGGCGGCGGAACGGCCGGACACAACGGACTCGAGTCGATCGCCGCATCCTTGCGCTCGCGCGACTTCCTCAGGCTGCGGATCGGCGTCGGCAAGCCGCCGTCCAAGGACGTCGGCGCCGACCACGTCCTGTCGAAGATGCACCCCGACGACCGCCGGCTCGTCGACGAGGCCATCGACCAGGGCCTCCAGGCCGTGCGAGTCCTCGTCCGCGAGGGTCTGGACGCGGCGCAGAACACGCTGCACGCGCCCTAGGCCACCTTTCGGCCGCGGGTACACTTGGCTTCTCGAGGGCCCGGTCTTTTGGATCGGGCCCTTAACGGCGTTGGCACAAAGGGGTGTGTAGTTGGCACCACCATTGCGACACCTGCTCGACCGTTGGGAGCGCGACCCCGTCTTCCGCGATGTTGCGTACGCGGGCGGCGACGGCGTCACGATCCCCGACGCCGTGCGCCCGTACTTCGTCGCCGGCCTGGCTCACGTGCTGGATCGGTGCGTGCTGGCCGTGGTCCCGACCGAAGGCCAAGCCGAAGCGTTGCGCGCGGCGGTGGACGAGTTCCTGCAGCCGACAGCTTTGCTCGCGGCATGGGACGTTCTTCCCTACGAAGGTCTTTCTCCCGACCCGCGCATCTCCGCTCACCGGCTCGAGGCATTGCGTCTCGCGGCGCACGGGTCCGGCCCCCGCGTGATCGCGGCGTCGGTGCGCGGCTTCATGTCCAAGCCCTCGCCGGGCGCGGCCGACCTGGAACCGTTGCATCTGCGCGTCGGCGACACGGTGGACCGGGACGACCTCAGCCGCCGGCTCGTCGAGCTCGGCTACATCCGTGAGGACGTGGCCGTCGACGCCGGCACCTTCGCCGTGCGCGGCGGCATCGTCGACGTCTTCCCGGCGCAAGACGAACGCGTCGCTCGCATGGAGCTGTTCGGCGACCAGCTCGAGTCGATCCGCTGGGTCGACCCGGCCACGCAGCGCTCCGTCGGCGACGCGACCGGCGTCGTCATGGTGGCTCGCACCGAGATGCCGCCGACCCCGGATATCCGCGACCGGGCCGCGCGCGCCGCAGAGGATGCCCGCCGCCGGCCGTATCTCGACGAGATCGCCGACCGGCTGGAGCGACTCGCCGCGGGTGCCGTGCCGGAAGGCGTCGAAGCGCTGTTGCCACGCATCTGGGATGCAGAGAAGGACGCGCTCGGCGCGCAACTGCCCGAAGGCTGCGTTGTGCTGATCTTCGATCCGATGCGCACCAGCGACGAGGGCGCCAAGGCCGTCGAGCAGGAAGAGGAACTGGCATCGCTCTGGGCCGATCCCGCCCGCATCGCCGAGGACGTGACGACGCGGCTGGCCG
>Ga0299907_10003205_pt1 | contig 10411 bp, 7 predicted proteins | sample RVTome_16_FD_198680 | JGI IMG/M metagenome (GOLD analysis project Ga0299907, IMG submission 198680) | Soil microbial communities from uranium-contaminated site in the Upper Colorado River Basin, Wyoming, United States - RVT152D67 (version 2) ... | reverse complement strand
GGAGCTTCCCGCCGCGCTCCCCGTGCTCCCGCTGCGCGACAGCGTGGCGTTCCCATACACGCTGACCCCGCTCGCGGTGGGCCAGGAGCGCTCGGTGCAGCTCGTCAACGACGTGCTCGCAGGCAACCGCATGCTCGTGATGACGGCCTCGAAGGATCCCGAGCTCGAGAACCCGGGCCCGGCCGAGGTCCACCGCGTGGGGGTCGCGGGTGTGGTGGCCCGCATGCTCAAGGTCCCCGATGGCTCCCTCCGGATCCTCGTACAGGCCGCCGAGCGCGTCGCCCTGGGCGACTTCGTGGCCACCGAGCCCTACCTCGTGGCCAAGATCGAGGCGCAGCCGGACGAGACCGACGACTCCCAGGAGCTCGAGGCGCTCGCGCGCAACGTGCAGACCACGTTCGGCAACATCATCAACGAGCTGCCGTACCTGCCGGAGGAGCTCCAGCTCGCGGTGGCCAACGTCGAGGACCCGGCTGAGCTCGCGCACATGATCGCCGGCTCGCTGCGGCTCAAGACCGAGGAGAAGCAGGAGCTGCTCGAGGAGCGCAACGTCGGCCGTCGGCTGATGCGGCTCTCAGAGCTCCTGGCGCGCGAGCACGAGCTCATCTCGATCGGCAGCCGCATCCAGTCGCGCGTGCAGTCGGAGATGGAGGAGGGCCAGCGCGAGTACTTCCTGCGCCAGCAGCTGAAGGCGATCCAGGAGGAGCTCGGGGAGGTGGACGAGCAGGTCGCCGAGGCCCGGGAGCTGCGCGACCAGATCGAGGCCGCCGGCCTGCCCGAGCACGCGATGAAGGCCGCCGAGCGGGAGCTCGACCGGCTCGAGAAGCTGCCTCCGCAGGCAGCAGAGCACGGCGTCATTCGCACCTACCTCGAATGGATCGCCACGCTGCCGTGGTCGAAGTCGACCGACGACGACCTGGACCTGAAGAAGGCGCGCCGCGTCCTCGACAAGGACCACTACGACATCGACAAGGTGAAGGAGCGCATCCTCGAGTTCCTCGCGGTCCGCAAGCTGAAGCCGGATGCGCCCTCGTCGGTGCTCTGCTTCGTCGGGCCGCCGGGGGTCGGCAAGACCTCCCTCGGACGCTCGATCGCTTCCGCGATGGGCCGCAAGTTCGAGCGCATGTCGGTCGGCGGCGTGCGCGACGAGTCGGAGATCCGCGGCCACCGCCGCACCTACATCGGGGCGATGCCCGGCACGATCATTCGCGCGCTGCGCGACGCCGAGTCCAACAACCCCGTCCTGATGATCGACGAGATCGACAAGATGGGCGCCGACTTCCGCGGCGACCCCGCCAGCGCGATGCTCGAGGTACTCGACCCCCAGCAGAACGAGAGCTTCCGCGACCACTACCTCGACCTGCCGTTCGACCTGTCACGGGTGCTGTTCATCACGACCGCGAACCAGCTCGAGACGATCCCGCCGCCGCTGCGGGACCGGATGGAGATCATCCCGCTGGCCGGCTACACCGAGGACGAGAAGGTCCAGATCGCCAAGCGCTACCTCGTCCCGCGCCAACTGGTGCAGAACGGCTTGACCAAGGAGAAGCTCACCTTCGACGACGAGGCCCTGCGCGAGCTGATCGACGGCTACACGCGCGAGGCCGGCGTCCGCGATCTCGAGCGCCAGGTGGGCTCGGTCTGCCGCAAGGTCGCACGCGACCACGCCGAGGGCAGGCGGCGCAAGCGCGCGATCAAGAAGCGCCAGGTCCGCGACATGCTCGGCAGGCGCAAGTTCATATCGGACGTCGGGCGCCGCACCGACCACCCAGGGGTCGCCACGGGACTCGCCTGGACGCCCGTCGGCGGAGACATCCTGTTCGTCGAGGCCACGAAGTACCCGGGCAAGGGCGGTCTCCAGATCACCGGCCAGCTCGGCGACGTGATGAAGGAGTCGGCGGCGGCCGCGATGTCCTGGGCCAAGGGCCACCTCGACGGCGACGCCCCCGGCTCCGACGAGGACGTGCACGTCCACGTGCCCGCGGGGGCGATACCGAAGGATGGGCCGAGCGCCGGGATAACGATGGCCACCGCGCTCGTGTCGCTCTTCACGGGACGCCCCGTGCGCGCGGACACGGCGATGACGGGCGAGATCACTCTCACGGGCAAGGTGCTGCCGATCGGCGGCCTGAAGGAGAAGGCCCTCGCCGCGCAGCGCGCCGGCATCGAGCGCGTCATCGCGCCGAAGCTGAACCAGGGTGACGCCGACGAGTTCCCGCCGAATCTCCTGAAGGACGTGGAGTTCGTGTGGGTGGATTCGATCGAGAAGGTGCTGCGCGAAGCGCTTGAGCCGGCTTGACGCCGGATGTTCCGCGGAGCCATCCGTCTGGGTATGCTCGCCATGCACAACGGACCCGAGGAGAGTCATGGCAGCCAAGAAGAAGGCCGCGAAGGCCGGGGCTGGCGCCTTTGCCGCCGGGAAGGCGGCGAGGAGCAACCCCTACGTCAACCAGCTCATCGAAGACGATGACCTGCGCGACAACCTGCGCACCGCATTCGAGTCCGCTCGCAAGGCGTACGGCCGGATCAACGGAAAGGGCCCCGTGAAGGCCCTGACCGAGGACAAGAAGGTCCAGAAGGAACTGCGGGAGGCCGCCTCGTCATTGCGCGACGCTGCCGACACCCTCCGCGGCGCGAAGGCGAAGAAGTCGCGCGGCGGCCGCAAGCTCCTGCTGGTGCTGGTCGGCGCCGGCCTGGCGCTCGCCCTCTCTGAGGGCCTGCGCAAGAAGGTGCTCGACGCGCTGTTCGGCGCGGAAGAGGAGTTCGAGTACACCTCGACCACCACGCCCGCTCCGGCTTCGCAGAGCAGCGAGCCCGTAGGCACGTCCTAAGGCCGAGCCACGGTGAACGACTTGCGAGAGGCGCCTCCGGGCGCCTCTCGTGCTTCTGCTCAACCTGGGGGCGCCTCGGGAGTTGTCATGAGCATGAACCTAAAGTCTCTGTCCGCATTCGCCGTCGCCCTCGCCGTGCTCGCCGTGCCGACCGTCGGGGCACAGCCGAAGCCCGATCAAGAGCTCTCGATCGCGGCCTCCGCATCGAAGCTGACCGTCGGCCAAGAGCTGAAGGTCACGGGGAACCTCACCGGCGGCACCGCCCAGGACATCTCCGGCCAGAAGATCACGCTGCGCCGGGACCCGTTCCCGTACGACGGCGCGTACCAGCGCGTCGATGACGTGCAGACCAACGATGCGGGTGAGTACAGCTTCACGCTGAAGCCCGACATGAACGCGAGGTACCGCACAAGCGCCAAGGGCGGTGTTGAGAGCCCCGAGGTCACCGTGCTGGTGCGCGTGGCGGTCACCCTCCTGGTCAGCGACAAGACTCCCGATCGAGGCGACAAGGTCACGTTCAGCGGTGGCGTCGCTCCTGCGCACGACAGCAAGGTGGCGAAGATCCAGCGCCGCACCCGAAAGGGTTGGAAGCGGATAGCGAAGACCGTCCTCCAGGACGCCGGCAAAGACGCGTCCTCGTACTCGAAGGACGTGACCATCCGCAAGTCGGGCCGCTACCGCGTGCGCGTCAAGCCGCGCGATGGCGACCACAAGGCGGGCAAGAGCAAGGCGATTCGCCTCAAGGTGCAGTAGCCGCCGTAGACTCGTGGCGGTGGAAGCCGCAACGAGCAGCAGCGAGAAGAACGCCAAGGCGCAGCGGATCGTCGCTGCGATGCGCGAATCCGTGGGCGCAAAGGGGGCGGCGGCGTCGACGTTCGACGAGGTCGCCCAGCGGGCAGGCGTCTCGCGCGGCCTGCTGCACTACTACTTCGGATCGAAGGAGAAGCTGCTAGTCGAGGTCGTCCGCCACGACTGCGAGATCCGGATCGGCGAGCTCCGCGGCCGGCTCGAGCAGGCCGCGACCGTGGACGAGCTGGTGAACGTCATGCTCGCGGGGTTCGAGGACTTCGTCGAGGACCAGGCGGCGCTCATCTTCGAGCTCTTCACGGCCTCCCGGCACAATCCGGAGATCCGCGGGGAGGTGGGCGAGCTCTACCGCAGCGTGCGCTCGACCATCGCCGAGGCCCTCACGGAGAAGCACGACGAGGGGGTCGTGAGCCTGCGGGCGGACGCCGACAGCGTCGCCTCGATCATCCTCGCGCTTGGCGACGGTGCGGCGCTTCAGATGCTGTCCGAGCCCGAGTGGGATGCCACCGATTCGATTGCCACCGGCGTGGCGGCGGTGCGGTTCCTGCTCGGGGAGTGAGCCAAGTCACAGAGGTGTAGGTCATCGGCCGGTTTGATCCTCAGACCAATTTGGCCAGCCAGCCAAAGTCGAAGAGGAGATACATGGCCCGCCTGCACGACACGCTTTCGCGGCATCGCCGCTTCGTCCTCGCCGCGTGGCTGATCGCGCTCATCGCCGCGGCTCCGTTCGCCATCAAGCAGACGGACAACCTCACGAGCGGCGGCTTCCTTGTGCCGGGCTCGGGCTCCGAGGCCGTCGATCGCGCGCTCGCGGATTTCGAAGGCGCGCAGCGCGAGTCGCTGGCCGTCGTGCTCGCCCAGCGTGAGGGCGCGACACCCGCGGCGGTCCGCGAGCAGGTCGAGCGCGTCGGCGCGATCACCGCCGAGATGGATCACGTGGAGCTCGATCCGGCAGTGGCGGCCCGCGCCAAGGAGCGGGCCGGAGAGGACACGATCGCCGTCATTCCGCTGAAGCTCGAGGGCAGCCAGGACGAGCTCGCGGACGTCGCGGTCGACATGCGCGACGAGCTCGAGGTCGGCACCGTCGTCGAGGGCGTCGAGCCCCACCTCGTCGGGCAGCAGGCGCTGTGGGCCGGCATGCAGGAGCTGTCGAAGGAGGACCTCGAGTCCGCCGAGAAGACGGGCTTCCCGGTCGTGCTCCTGATTCTGCTCGCGGTGTTCGGCTCGCTCGCGGCGGCCTCGCTGCCGCTCGCGCTCGGCTTCGGCAGCGTCTTCTTGACTGGTGCCGGCATCTACTTCCTGTCGCAGGCCACGGAGATGTCGGTCTTCGTGACGAACGTCGCCTCGATGATCGGCATCGGCGTCGCCGTGGACTACTCGCTGTTCGTCCTCGCGCGCTACCGCGAGGAGATCAGGGCGGGGCGCTCGCCGGACGAGGCGCGACGCGTCTCGATGCGCACGTCGGGCTTGGCGGTCGTCTTCTCCGGCACCACGGTGATCATCTCGCTGGCCGGCCTCTTCCTGGTCAACTCGACGGTCATCCGCTCGATGGCGATGGGCGCGATCATCGTCGTCGCGATCTCGATCCTCGCGGCGGTCACGCTGCTGCCGGCGCTGATCTCACTGCTCGGCAAGCGGGCGTACGCCCGTGGGCGCATCACCACGATCCTCGAGCTCGTCACGCGTCAGTGGCTCAACCTGCGCCGCCGGCGCGGGTCCACACACCCTGAGCGCAGGCGGGGGGATTTCTGGCAGCGCTGGACGGAGCTCGTCACACGCAGGCCCTGGATCTCCGTTGGCGTGAGCGCGGCGATCCTGCTCGCGCTCGCGGTGCCCGCGCTCTCGCTGCAGTGGGGCGACGGCGCCCTGCGCCAGTTCCCGGAGGGCAACGAGACGCGAGTGGGCGCGGAGCTGGCCGCCAGGACGGCCGGGCCGGGGGCGTCGGGCCCGACGCAGATCGTCGCCGACGGCGTGACCAAGGCCGAGGCGGAGCGCTACGCGGCGAGGCTGCGAAAGGACCCCGAGGTCGCCAAGGTCGAGCCTCCGGCCGCTTCCTCGGACGGGCGCAGCTTCCTGATCGTCGCGCAGCCCAAGCACGACCCGGAGAGCGAACCCGCGCGAGCCTTCGTGGAGCGGGTCCGCGCCGACGGCTTCGGGGACGTGGGCGGCGCCACGGCGCAGGTGGAGGACTTCAAGGACCTCGTCTCGGGCTCGATGTGGAAGATCCTGCTGTTCGTCCTCGCGTTCAGCTACCTCGTGCTCTTCCTGCTGCTGCGCTCGGTGTTCCTGCCGCTGAAGGCCGTGCTGATGAACCTGCTCTCGGTGGCGGCCGCCTACGGAGTGCTCGTGATGGTCTTCCAGTACGGCTGGTTCGACGGCATCATCGGCTACGACTCGCTGGGCTACATCAACACGATGACGCCGCCGTTCCTGCTGGCGATCGTCTTCGGGCTGTCGATGGACTACGAGGTCTTCCTCCTCTCGCGCATCCGTGAGCGCTTCGAGGCCACGGGCGACAACCAGCGCTCGGTGGCCGAGGGGCTTCAGGCCAGCGCGAGGACGATCTCGAGCGCGGCGCTGATCATGGTGGCCGTCTTCGCGATCTTCGCAATGGCCGGAGTGCCGTCGATCAAGGAGATCGGTCTTGGCCTCTCCGTGGCGATCGCCCTCGACGCGACGCTCGTCCGGCTGGTGCTCGTGCCAGCGACCATGGAGATCATGGGCCGCTGGAACTGGTGGCTGCCGAAGCGCCTCGACCGTGTGCTGCCGCACACGGACTTCGAGGGCTCGGCCGAGCCGGCGCAGGCCTAACGAAAAAAAGGGGACGGACCCCTTTCTTGCACGAGGGGCGCCCAGACGTCCCCTACGGCTTGGCGTGCAAGAAAGGGGTCCGTCCCCTTTTTTGCGCTTGCTAGCGCGGGAAGACCTTCGACATCCGGTAGAGCGCCCGCGGACTGCCCTTCGGGCGGAGCCTGCGCTTCAGCATCAGCTTGCGCGGGTCCTCGCGCGCGGCGACGACGTCCACCCAGTCGTCGAAGCTGCAGCGCAGCGTGACGTCCGGTGAGGCGTGCCTGCCCGCCTCGGCGCTCGTCGCGCCGTTGTCCACGCGCACGAACCAGGGCTCGGCGTCCGAGAAGTCCCACTGCACGGTCATCGGCGTCGCCGCCTGGTCGGTTCGCGCGGTGCGCTTGATCGAGTCGAACAAGAGCTCCATCGACTCGTGGTCGCGCTTCGGGGGCCCGTTGCGCTCGCCCGCGTAGCCGGCTTCGAGCAGCTTGATCGCCCGCTCGGCGCGTGCCTTCTGGTCCAGCTCCAGCGGGATCGGCAGCGCGTACTGGATCTCCTCGAGCGGGAGCCCGGCGGTGCGCATCTTGGTCTCGAACGACTGGAACCCCTCCGCGTAGATGTCCTCGAGGGTGAAGCCGAAGCACTCGGTGTAGCGGCGGTCGAAGCCCGGCGGCTGGAGGACGCCGATCGTGTAGACCATCACCTCGCCGAGCAGGTCGGCCACGGCGTCCTTGCACTCCTGATCCTCGGCCAGCAGCTCGCCGAGCACCTTCACGCCGAAGCCGATGTGGCGCTGCTCGTCGAGAGAGACGTTCTTCATCCCGGCCGAGAAGCCCGGCAGCAGCCCGCGGTCCGTCAGGTAGCTCTCGATGAAGTGCTGGCCGGGCTGGGCCAGCGCCGCCTCCACTACCAGGTGGTACATCGTGATCGCCTGCGCGAACTTCGGCTTCGAGCGGTCGCGGCGCAGCTCGTCGGCCACCTGGTCGAGCTTCGCGAAGGTCTTGCGGAAACCCCAGGTCAGCTCCGGCCGGGTCGCTTCGAGCGCCGAGGCCACGTCGCCCGAGCCGGCACCGACGACCTCGTGCATGAAGCGCTTGAAGAACACGGCGTGGCGGGCCTCGTCCACCTGCTGGGTCGCCAGGAAGTACTTCTGCTCCTCCTTCGGCGCCGCGTCGATGTAGGGCGACAGGTTGTCGGCCACCGAGTCCTCACCGTGGAAGAACAGCGAGTAGTTCCACAGCGCGGCCTTGCGCTCGATCTCGGAGAACGTGCCGTGCCACTGCTCGCGGTCCTCGGAGAAGTCGATGTCGGTCGCGGACCAGTTGCCCTTCTCCCAGCGCCTGTAGAGGTCCTCGTAGGTGATTAGATCCAGGGGGTTCTTCATCGGCAGAGTCGTCGTCATGCGGCCACCTTCTGGGGGATTGGCTTGGCTGTGTCGTGGCGTGCGAGGAAGTCGTCCAGGTAGTTCCAGGTCGTGTTCATCGCCGAGCGGCCCGTGAGCACGCCAAGGTGCCCGCCGGGCGCCACGTGGGTCTCGACCTCGGCCGCGTTCGGCAGCAGGCCCTCCAGGGCCAGCACGGCATCGACCGGCGCGAGCACGTCCGACTTGCCGGCCACTGCAAGCACCGGCTGGTCCACGGCGTCGAGTGCGATCGTGCGCTCGTCGGTCAGCTCGAGCTTCCCCTGCGCGAGCTCGTTCACCCGGAAGAAGCGGTGGTAGAGCTGGCCGAAGGTGCGCCCGGGGTAGGCGAGCATGTTCGCCATGTAGTCGTCCACCGCCTCCATGTGAGCCAGCAGCTCGCGGTCCGAGAGGTTCTGGGCGATCCAGACGGGCTTCGTGACGTAGCGGTCGAGTGCGGTGGCGCGAAAGCCGAGCGACACGAGCGTCGCCGGCGCGCCGCCCAGCGCACGGTAGAGCCCGGAGACCAGCCTGCCGCCGGTGAGGTCGCCGAGGCGCCGGATCGGGCCGGCGAGCAGGAGCTTCTCGAAGTCGAAGGGGCTTGCGATCAGGGCCAGTGAGCTGAGCGGCAGGTCGCGGTTCCCCGCCGCGGAGAGCAGGGACATGATGCCTCCAAGACACCAGCCCACGACCTGCACGGACTGGCCGTCTGAGTTCTCGCTGACCCTGCGCACGGCGGCCGGGATGACGTCGTCGATCCAATGCTCGAGGCCGAGGTCGCGGTCGTTGAACGAGATGGGGCCATAGTCGACGAGGTAGGTGGGGTAGCCGCGCGCGAGCAGGTGCTCGGCCAGCGAGCAGCCCTTGCGCAGGTCGAAGCACGAAGCGGGTGCGGCGAGGGGCGGAACCAGCAGGACTGGCGCATGGCGCATCGGCCGCGGCCGGTTGGGCGGGCGGTACCTGCGCACCGTCCGCTGGGGTCCCTCGTCGATGATCGACGAAGGCGTCCTCGACAGGTCCGCGACGCCCCCGCCGACCAAGAGGTCCCAGGCGTTCGCGGCCGAGTCGACCACGTTTTCGACGGACAACCTCACGGTTGCGGGGATTCTAGGGCTAGGCCGCCCGCGCCATCCGCGCTTGCGGGAAGTCCAGCAGGAGCTGCGTGAAGCGCTCCGGACATTCGACTTGCGGGCAGTGGCCGCATTCGTCGAGCAGCTCCACCCGCGTGTCGGGGAGGGCCTCGACCACGCGCTGGGCGCCCTTCGACAGGACCATGCGGTCCTGTTCACCCCACACCACGAGGACGGGGCAGCAGATCTCCTCGAGCCGGAACGGGTCCTTCAGCTCGGGGAGCAGCGCTCGGCCCGTCGAGAGGTAGCGCGCGATCGTCCGCTGCTCGGCGAAGTGGCTGGTGAACGAATCGATCGCCTTCGCCTCAACCACTGCCGGCTTGTGGAATGCGACGCGCTTGTAGACCTCCGCGACCGCACGCCGCAGTGCCCACTCGGGCAGGGGCACGGGACTCGAGAGCAGCGTCCGGATGATGGGGTCCGCCTCGATGATCCTGAGCCAGGGGGCCATGTCGAGACCGGCGGGCGCGACGGGCACGATGCCGGCGAGCCTCAGCCTGTCGCGCTCGGCCAGGCGCAGCGCCAGGGCGCCGCCCAGGGAGTTGCCCACCACGACAGCCCCGCCGTCCGGCGCAACGTGCCGGACGACCGCCTCGGCGAAGCGGTCGAGCTGCGGGAGGACGGCGCCCGGCCTCAGCTCGGACGCCTTGCCGAAGCCCGGCAGGTCCACGGCGATGGCCGCGCGGTCGGTGCGCCCGAGCATCGCGAGTGCCGCGCGCCAGGTGTCGGCGGAGTCGGAGAACCCGTGGAACAGAACGAGCGGCGGGCCTTGGCCCTCGAGCTCGAGGACTCGGGTGGAGAAACCGGCGAGCGTCAGCCCATGCTCGAAAAGGGGCTGCATAGACGGAAGTTTTACCCGGAGGGGCGGTCAGTTCAACTTCGGCGACTTCCAGGGCGCCTTCAGCCGCCCCTCGAGCTCGTCGCCGAGCTCGTCGATCGCGATGCGGTCCTGGGACAGCGAATCGCGGTCGCGCAGGGTCACCGTGCGGTCCTCGAGCGTCTGGTGATCGACCGTCACGCCCCACGGCGTGCCGATCTCGTCCTGGCGCCGGTAGCGCTTGCCGATCGAGCCGCCGGTGTCGTACTCGGCCGGCATGCGCTCGCGCAGGTCCTCGAAGATCTCGCGGGCCACCTCGGGCTGGCCGTCCTTGTTCACCAGCGGGAGGACCGCCACCTTCACCGGGGCGAGCCGCGGATGCAGGCGCAGCACGACCCGCTCGCGCCCCTCGACCTGCTCCTCGTCGTATGCGTCGACCATGAACGCGAGCGTGGCGCGGTCGGCTCCGGCCGCGGGCTCGATCACGTGGGGTATGTAGCGCTCGCCGGTCCCGGGGTCCACATACTCGAGCTTCTGTCCCGAGTGCTCCATGTGCTGGGTCAGGTCGAAGTCGCCGCGGTTTGCGATGCCCTCGAGCTCGGACCATCCCATGGGGAACAGGTACTCGACGTCCGCGGTG
>Ga0299907_10003204_pt1 | contig 10412 bp, 9 predicted proteins | sample RVTome_16_FD_198680 | JGI IMG/M metagenome (GOLD analysis project Ga0299907, IMG submission 198680) | Soil microbial communities from uranium-contaminated site in the Upper Colorado River Basin, Wyoming, United States - RVT152D67 (version 2) ... | reverse complement strand
GACGATCTCGACGATCTCGTCCATCGCCGACTGTTGGCGGGTCGGAGTCAGCGCACCGGCTCGGATCCGCGCCAGGTCGAGCAGGTTGCCGACCAGCCGGTTCAACCGATCCGTCTCCTCCAGGATCGTCGTGAGGAGCTCCCGCTCCTGTACGGGATCGTGGTGCACGGCGGTGTCCAGGAGACTGGTCACCCCCGCCTTGATCGAGGCGAGCGGCGTGCGAAGGTCGTGCGTGACCGAAGAGAACATCGCCGCGCGCAGCTGGTTGGTCTCGGCGTCGAGCTGGGCGTTCCGCGCGCGCGCGTCCAGGCGCGCGCGATCCAGCGCCGCCGTTGCCTGGCGCGCGGCCGTCTCGAGCAGGAGCTGGTCGTCGCGGGAGAACGGCCGGCCGCCGGCCGGCCGCTCCGCGATGAGTGTGCCGATGGATGCATCTCCGGCGAGGAGCCTGACCGACGTGCGAGGGCCCCCGGCCATCATCTCCCCGTTGCTCGTCGCGACGGCGCGGAGATCCGTTCCGTCCAGGGTGGCCTCGATCTCGACCCTCGAGAGTCCGAACGGCTCCATCAGCACCTCGGCGAACTCGTCGAGGACGCGGTCGGGGATCTCTCTGGTGTGCAGCGTGCTGGAGAGCGTGCCGAGGAAGCGCGCCTCGCGCTCCCGGCGCGAGGCGCGCGCCCGGTCCTCGCTGGCCTGCCCGACGAGCAGGCCGACGACCAGCGCGACGGAAAGGAACACGACACCCGTCGCGACGTCCTCCACGTCGTCGAACCGGAAGGTCAGCTGAGGATCCTCCACGACCAGAGGACGGAGCGTCGACGCGAGGATCCCGGCGATGAGCCCGCTCCAGAGCCCTCCCGCCACGGCCGCGATCACGACCGCCAGCATGAAGACGGCGATGGAGATCTCGGGCCTGGTCGACGCGATGGGGAACGCGACGACCGTCGCGATCGCGGGTGTGAGCAACCCGATCACGACCCCCCTGAGCGTGATGTCCGCGGCGCCCTCGTACTCCGGTTCCTGGCTCACGACCACGACAAGCTAGCCCCTTTCACGGGATCTTCACGCCTCGAGAGCGAACCTTCACGCATCCCTCACGCTCCGGTCTCGAAGATGCAATCAGAGGAACCCATCCTCCGAGTTATATCCGGGGGGCCGACGACTCCCTCCAGTCGTCGGACCTCCGGATCCGTCCTCATCATTCGGGCCCGCCCTCCGCGGGCCCGAACTCTTTCCCGGCCTTTCCCGTCTGGCGGCCTCTTGGTGTGGACTCCTGCCCGGGGTAGGCTTCCGCACCGTATGCACGTGATCATCATGGGTTGCGGTCGCGTGGGCTCGGAGCTGTCGAACGCGCTCGTCGAGGACCACGAGGTCTCCATCATCGACAAGAATCCGGAGGCCTTCCACGCCTACCCTCCGGGGGACAAGGCGCGCCAGATCGTGGGGCTCGGTTTCGACCGCGACATCTTGGAGGACGCCGGCATCAAGGACGCGGACGGGTTCGTCGCCGTCTCGAGCGGGGACAACTCCAACATCGTCTCTGCTCGCGTGGCGCTCGAGTACTACCACGTGCCTCGCGTCATCGCCCGGATCTACGATTCGAGACGGGCGGAGATCTACGAGCGTCTCAATATCCCGACCGTCGCGACCACGCGATGGGGCGTGAAGCAGATCCAGCTGATGCTCTTCCACGACCGCGAGGAGATCCGCGAGACCCTCGGGGGCGGCGACCTCCTTCGTCTCCGCGTGCCCGTGCCGGCGCACCTCGCAGGGGAACCGGTGTCGTCCGTCGAGATCGACGGCAAGGTCCGCGTCGTCGGGATCTCACGCGGCGGAGGCGGGTTCATCCCGACGGCCTCGTCCACGCTCCAGGCGGGCGACTATCTGATCCTCATGATCGCCAAGGAAGGGCTCGACCTCGTCGACCAGCTCATCGGAGACAAGGACCCGCACGCATGAAGGTCGTCGTAACCGGCGGCGGTGCGGTGGGGCGTCACCTCGCCCAGGACCTGACCGAGCGGGGCCACGACGTCACGCTCGTGGAGCAGCGACGCGACCTCGCGGAGAAGCTCGAGAACTGGGCGCCCGACACCCACGTGGTGTACGGCGACGCGTGTGAACCACGCATCCTGGAGAAGGCCGACGTGCGATCCGCCGACGTGGTCGTCGCCGCGACGGGCGACGACGAAGACAACCTCGTGACGTCTCTGCTCGCCAAGCAGGAGTTCGGCGTCCCCCGGGTGCTCGCGCGCGTGAACCACCCCAAGAACGAGTGGCTCTTCGACGAGCAGTGGGGCGTGGACGCGTCGGTGTCGCCCCCGCACATCCTGACGGCCATGGTCGAGGAGGCGGTCACGGTCGGCGACCTCGTCCGCCTCCTCAGACTCGAGGGCGGGAGGGTCGCGTTGGTCGAGATGCGCCTGCCCGAGGACTCACCCAACGCCGGCAGAGCCCTCTACGAGCTCCGCCTGCCGCCGGACACGACGCTCGTCGCGATCCTGCGCGAGGGACACGTGATGATCCCGCAGCCGGAGACGGCCCTCGCGGCGGGCGACGAGATCGTGGCCCTTTCCAGCGTCGACTCCGAGCGGGCGCTCCGCGACACGGTGATGGGCACGGAGCCCGAGGGCGACCAGGGTGACCCGCCGGGAGGTCCCGACCACCGGACCCTGAGCGCGGGCTAGCGCCAGCTACCCGGCGAACTCGAGCCGGGGGTTCACCAGGCGGATCTCCCCTCGATGTTCCCCGAGAACGCCCTCCACCACGACCCGCCTGCCCAATGAAAGGCCGCCGATCCCTCGCCGCCCCATGAACACCGCAGTCACCTCACCGGTTCCGTCGGAGATCAGCGCCTGGAGCGCTTCCTTCCCCTCCATGGGCAGGACGGTGATGCGTCGGATCACGCCGGCGATCTTCACCGGCTGTCGCAGCGGCGCGTCGGCGATCCGGACGGATCCCTCGACCGTGTCCGCCCAGGCACGCGTTTCCTCGGCGAGTCGTGTCTCGTCGCTCTCGTTCAGACGCTCGAGGAGGCGATGGACGAAACCCACGTCAGGACGGCGACGACGCTCCCGCCGCGTCCATCTGCTTGATCTCGGACTCCAGCTCCGACTTCCGTGACTTCGAGACCCAGATCATCGAGGCGAGCACCACCACGGCGATCGCCACCACGGCCGCGCGGATCGCCGTGTCATCCGCGTGCGTGACGACGATCGGGGCGATCAGGAGGGCGACGAGGTTCATCACCTTGATCAGCGGGTTGAGGGCCGGACCCGCCGTGTCCTTGAACGGGTCTCCCACGGTGTCGCCGATCACCGCCGCCTTGTGCGCCTCGCTCCCCTTCCCGCCGTAGTGCCCCTCCTCGATGAACTTCTTCGCGTTGTCCCACGCGCCTCCCGAGTTCGAGAGCATCACCGCCAGCAGCTGACCGGTGAGGATGGCGCCGGCGAGGAATGCGCCCAGGGCCTCGGCGCCGAGGAAGAACCCCGCGATCACCGGGCTCAGCACCGCGAGGAGCCCGGGGGTCATCAGCTCACGGAGCGAGGTGCGGGTGCAGATGTCCACGACCCGGCCGTAGTCCGGCTTCTCGGTGTAGTTCATGATCCCGGGGTGGTCGCGGAACTGGTTACGGACCTCCACGACCACCTGCATCGCGGCGCGGCCGACCGCCCGTATCGCGAGCGAGGAGAACAGGAACGCGACCGAGCCCCCGAGTAGGAGGCCGACGAGCACGTCCGGATTGTCGATCCGGATGGGGAACTCCTCGGCGTTGCTTCCCAGGGCTCCGAGCACCGCCTCGGCGAACGAACCGAACAGCGACGTGGCGGCCAGGACCGCCGTCGCGATCGCCATCCCCTTGGTGATCGCTTTCGTCGAGTTCCCGACCGCGTCGAGCCCGCCGAGGATCTCGGCGGGCCGCCCTTCGAACTCCCCGGACATCTCCGCGATGCCCTGCGCGTTGTCCGAGATCGGACCGTACGTGTCCATCGACACCACGACCCCCACCGTCGTGAGCATCCCCATCCCGGTGAGCGCGATGAAATAGAGGCGCTCCGCGAGCGTGTCCCCCAGGTAGAAGGACCCCATCACGGCGCCGGCGATGATCAGCACCGACCAGACGGTCGATTCCAGGCCGATTGAGAAACCGGACAGGATCGTGGTCGCCGGCCCCGTGTTCGTTGCCTCCGCGATCTCCTGGACGGGCTTGAACTTCGTGTCGGTGAAGTACTGCGTGAGGACCTGGATCACGCTCGCGAGCAGCAGGCCGATCACCACCGCGGCGGCCGGCTTCCAGTCGTCGAGGTAGACCTGCGAGATGAAGAAGACGACCGCGGCGGAGATCGCCGCCGAGAGGAAGAAGCCTCGGTTGATCGCCTTCATCCCGTGCTCGGTCTCGCTCCGGGGCGTGACGGCGAGGATCCCGATGATCGACGTGATCACGCCGACCGCGCGCACGAACAGCGGGAACATCACGCCGACGATCGCGCCTCCCTCAGATCCGGTGAACGCAGCCGCTCCGAGGATCAACGAGGCGACGAGCGTGACCTCGTAGGACTCGAACAGGTCGGCGGCCATCCCCGCGCAATCGCCGACGTTGTCGCCCACGTTGTCGGCGATCACGGCGGCGTTGCGCGGGTCGTCCTCGGGGATCCCCTGCTCGATCTTCCCGACCAGGTCGGCGCCGACGTCGGCGGCTTTCGTGAAGATGCCGCCGCCGACCCGCATGAACATCGCGAGCAGCGCGCCACCGAACCCGAAGCCGACCAGCACGGAGGTGGCGTCGCCCTTGTAGATCAACAGGATCACAGTGGCGCCCAGCAGGCCGAGTCCGACCGTGAACATGCCGGCCACTCCCCCTGCACGGAACGCGATCTTCAGGGCGCGTCGGAGACCCGACTCACGAGCCGCGTTGGCGGTGCGGACGTTGGCTCGGACCGCGAGCCACATCCCGACGTACCCGGTCAGCGCGCTGAACCCGGCCCCCAGGATGAACGCCAGCGACCGTCCGAACTTGATCGAGAACTCCGAGTGCGATGCGTTCTCCGGCGCGGGCAGGATGAAGAAGAGCAGGACCGTGAGGAGCGCCAGGAAGATGCCGAGTGTCCGGAACTGCCGCGAGAGGTACGCCTTGGCGCCCTCCTGGATCGCTCTGGCGATCTCCTTCATCTTCTCGGTCCCCTCCGGTGCGGCGAGAACCTCACGGACCAGGTAGTAGGCGAAGGCGAGCGCCAGGAGCGAGATCGCGAAGATCACCCAGAGGTAGGTGGTCTCCGTCGGAGTGAAAAGGACCTCGAGCGGCCCGCCCTCTTGAGCCAGGATGCCGTGCAAATGGACCTCCATGTCGTGGGTGAGGAACGTTGCGAAGGACCGGGAAACGGCGGGCAGTATAGGCAACGTGCCAGGTCAGTGACCTCACACGTCGTCGGACGCTCCGTCCTCGACGTCGGCGAGCGTCTCCTCGTCCACGGACGGCGACAGCCGGAGCACGAACCACCCGAGGACGCCCGCCAGGAAGGAGGCGGCCAAGATCCCGACCTTGGCTTCGGCGATCAGCGCCTCGTCTTCGAAGGCCAGCTCGGCGATGAACAGGCTGACCGTGAACCCGATGCCCGCGACCGCGGAGGCGCCGATCAGATGGACGAGCCGGACGCCGGCGGGCAGCCTGGCGACCCGCACCGCGACCGCGAGCGCCGCGGCGCCGGAGATCCCCACGACTTTGCCGACCACCAGCCCGAGCACCACGCCGAGGGTGACGCGACTCGCCGAGGCGTCGGCGATCTGCTCGCCGCCGAGGCGCACACCCGCGTTCGCGAACGCGAAGAGCGGGATGATCACGAAGCTCGTCCACGGCAGCAGGGCGTGCTCGGTCCGTCCCAGGGGTGAGACCGCCTCCCGGGAGAGCGAGGCCAGTCGGAGCCACTGGGCGGCATCCGCGTCCGGAGGATCCGGGTCGTCCATCGTGAGGTCGGCGGTGCGTCGGGCCTCGGCGCTCACCGCGCGGGGCCGCTGGTAGGACTCGGCGGGGGCCAAGAGGCCCAGCACGACCCCCGCGATCGCCGGATGTACCCCGGACTCGTACGTGGCGAGCCACACGAGGGCCCCGATGCCGACGAAGACGGGCGTCGCCCGGATCCCGACGCGCCGGAGCGCGAGCATCAGGACGCACAGGGCCCCGGCGGCGGCCAGGAAGCCGATCGACACGCCCCCCGCGTAGAAGACCGCGATCACGATGATCGCACCGATGTCGTCGACGATCGCCAGCGTGAGGATGAACGGCTTGAGCCCGGACGGGGCATGTCGCGCCGCGAGGACGAGCACGCCGAGGGCGAACGCGATGTCCGTGGCCATCGGGATGCCCCATCCGGCCGTGCCATCGCCGCCCGCGTTGAGCGCGAGGTAGATCAGGGCGGGCACGATCATCCCGCCGACGGCAGCCACCACCGGCAGCGCGGCGGCGCGCCGATCCTGCAACTCGCCCGTCTGGAACTCCCGCTTGATCTCGAGACCGACCACCAGGAAGAACAGCGTCATCAGTCCGTCGTTCACCCAGTGCCGGAGGTCGTGGCCGATCTCCCAGGAGCCCAGGTGGAGCTCAGCCGGCGTGCGCCAGAACCGCTCGTAGGCGTCCCCCCACGGCGAGTTCGCCCAGGCGAGGGCCACCAACGCGGCGATGAGCAACAGGGTGCCGCTCGCTGTGGCGGTGGACAGGAACTCCTGGAGCGGCCGGACGAGGCGGCGCGGCACGGGCCGATCGGATCTGGACCATGGGAGGCGGATCTCAGGATGCGGCTGGGTGTCGGGGCGTTCATCCAACGCGGGAACCTCGCTCGCCGACCAGTCTTCCCGGCACACCATCCGATGAGGGGTGCATCCTATCCCATGCGATCGCCCTTACGATCCGCCGGTGGTGTCTCAGTTCGATCGACTGAGAGCTGCCGATCCGCCCGAAGCCGTCGAGTGCTTGGAACACCGTCGGCCTGCGTGTAGCCTCGGCCCCGCTTTGACAGATCAACCCCCCGCCGCTGAGCCGCCGCGGCGAACTTCGAGCAGCCGGGTCGAGGAGGCTGCACGCCGGCGGGCAACCACCCGGCGGCGCGTCGCGATCGCCGCCATCGTGGTCGCGCTGCTCGCGATCGGCGGCTTCCTGCTGTTCGGCGGGGATGTGCCTTTGATCGACGAAGGACCGGATGCCCCGGGCGAGTTCAGTTTCGAGCTGAAAGGCGTGAAGGCCTCGGCGACCAGCCATACCCCACCGGACCAGCTGAGAGACACGGTCCGGGAGACCGGCACCGGCGTGAAGGCGACGATGGACGAGCTCTACCTCCGTGCCTTCGTCGACACGGGCTCGTGGGACGACTACAGCGCCGCGTACGCGTTGTTCGACGGCCCGGCGGCGGCCCGCGCAGAGAGGGACGCCGAGATCCTCACTCTCGGACCGGACGCGGGCGAGGTCTATGACGAGCTGGTCCCCACCAGCAACACCCTCAAGATCGCCGTCCTGACCGATCGGAAGGACGCCCCGACGACGGCGATGGCCGAGGTCCGTTTCCTGGCGGAGGCCCGGCGGAAGGACGGCACCTCGACGCAGATCTCGAGCAGCGGGGCCTTCTTCCTTCGCCAGGTCGACGGCGTGTGGAAGGTCTTCGCGTACCGGGTCGATCGCGACGACCAGGCGGCCGAGCAGGCAAGCCCATCGGGGTCGCCGTCGTGATGCGTCGCCGGCTGGTCGGTGTCGTCGCCTCGCTCGCGGCGGGCATCGCGGGACTCGGCGCAGCGACGCTCCAAGCGACGCCCGCCGCGAGCGTCCCACTCCTGCAGATCGGGGACGCCCACGCCGAGTTCGCCCCCTCGCTCCGGGGCAACCGGCCGATCTACATCCTGATCCTGGGGAGCGACTCGCGGCCCGGCACGCCGTTGGAACGCGGGCTCTGCGACTCGATCCATATCCTCGGGATCAACCCGAAGGCGAAGCGGGCCACGATCCTCGGGATCCCCCGTGACTCCTACGTACCGATCGCGACCGGCGGCACGAACAAGATCAACAGCGCCCTCCCGCAGGGTGGCCCGAAGGGGATGATCGACACGGTCGAGGATCTGACGGGTATCACCCTCGACTACTACATGCTCACCGGTTTCGAAGGGTTCAGGAGGATCTTCGACGCGCTCGGCGGTCTCCAGATCGACATCCCGTACCCGTTCGAAGGCCACGAGTTCACACCGTTCGAGAAAGGTCGACGCACGCTGACCGGCGCGGAGGCGCTCGAATACTCACGTACGCGGAAAAGCCTTTCCCAGGGTGACTTCGCTCGCTCCATGAACCATGGGCGCGTCATGCAGGCGGCGTTCGCGCAGTTCCGCGCGGAGTTCCAGAAGGACCCGAGCGCCCTGTTCCGATGGATCGCGATCGGGAGTCGCAACGTCACCACCGACGTTCCGCTGAGCGAGCTGCTGACGCTCGCCTTCTCGTCGTCCGAGATCAACCCCAAGCGGATCACGAACCTCGTGGCGGTGGGGAGCATCGGCACGGCGGGAGGGATCAGCGTCGTGAACCTTCCGTCCCCGAACCCGTCGTTCGAGGACCTGGCCGCCGACGGCTACATCCTGCCGCAGGATATCTCGGCAGCCAACGCGCCCTCTGGCTAGCGTTGAAGGAGCGCATCCCGTCTCGATCCCGTCGCCGGGCGACACTCCTCGGTGCCGGACTCGTCGCACTGCTTTCGATCGGTGCGGTCGTGCTCCTCACGAGGAACGACGGCGCGCCGGTGAGGAGCCGGGATTCCGACGGAACCGCGGCGAGCGACGGTGTGGCTGCCGAGACGCCTTCGTTCCGGTTCACGAAGGCCACACGGAAGCTGGTCCCAACCTATCGAGGACGCATCGAAAGACGCCAACGGGAGGCCAGCGAACGCGCCGCGGTCGCGGCCCGCGACATCCTCGACGACCTGTACACCGAGGGATTCCTCGACCCCGCGAATTGGAGTGAGGGGCGGTACGCGAACGCGTTCGACGGGTTCGCGGGCGGGGCCAGGAGGCGGGCGGAGGCACGCCCGGACCTGCTCACCGCCGGCTCAGAGGCAGGCGACCACTTCGAGCAGATCCGGCCCCTGGCCGGCCGGATCGAGACGCGGGTCCTCCTCGGTCGCGGAGGCGGGCCCACGCTGCTCCTGAGTTTCGTTCGGTTCTCGGCCGACGCCATGGGGCCCGAACCCGTCACGCTCCGCTCGACAGGGCAGTTCTTCTTCGAACGCGTCCGCGGGTCGTGGAAGATCGTGTCCTTCCACGTCACGCGCACCGATACACCGCGGGAGCCCGCGTGACCCGGCGAGCACTGATCGCGATCGCCGTGGTCCTCTCATGGCTCGCCGGCTCCACGCTCGGCTCGTTCGAGGGGCTCCCGGGGGCCAGCGCGCGGACCGCGGGTCTCGCCCTCGGTCGAGCTCACGACGGCTACACGCCCGAGCCGACGGGACGAAGGACCATCACGATCCTCGCGGTCGGATCCGACGCCAGGCCGGGGCAGGATCCGCTTCGGTCCCGCGCCGATTCCATCCACGTGATCTTCCTCCATCCCCGCAAGCAGAGGGCGGTCATCGTCGGGATCCCTCGCGACTCGTGGGTGTCGATCCCCGGGCTCGGGTCCAGCAAGATCAACGCCGCGATGGCCAGCGGGGGGCCGGCGAGGATGGTGCAAACGGTCGAGCACAACTTCGGCGCACGGATCGACTACTGGGCCGTCACGTCGTTCTGGGGGATCGCTCGCATGGTCGATCGGGTCGGTGGGCTTCGGGTGCGGATCCCGTTCCGGATGCGCGACCCGTCCTCCGGCTCGAACTTCCACCCCGGCTTCCGGCGGCTGCAGGGGAGGCAGGTCCTCTCGTTCGCGCGTGATCGCCACAGCGTGGCGGGCGGGGACTTCGGACGACAGGAGAACGGCGGGCGCGTCTTCGTGTCGGCCCTGCTCCAGTTCCGGAAGGAGTACCGGGAGAACCCGGGCCGACTCCTCGCGTGGATCGCCGCGGGCGCGCGGAACATGGATTCCGATCTCCCCGTCGATGAGCTCGTGGAGCTCGCGTTCACCGCGAGCCGGATCCGGCAGAAGGACGTCCGCAACGTGGTCCTCCCCGGTGGCACCGGTTCCGTCGGAGGTCTGTCGGTGGTGACACTTTCGATGGAAACGGCCCGTGTGATCTTCCGCGACGCGAAGGAAGACGGCGCGCTCCGGCGAGCCAACGTCCCGCGGAGTCCGACCGGCACAGGGTAAAAGGAGGCGCCGTGAGGGGGCGTACCGGAGGAGTTGCGACACCACGAACAGCCCGTCAACAGGCCGATGATACGCTCCGCCGGAAGCGACCGAACCGCCTCCCGACGACCCGCATCCGGTGACCGTGCACGAAGATCTCATCGACATACATCCC
>Ga0299907_10003203_pt1 | contig 10412 bp, 11 predicted proteins | sample RVTome_16_FD_198680 | JGI IMG/M metagenome (GOLD analysis project Ga0299907, IMG submission 198680) | Soil microbial communities from uranium-contaminated site in the Upper Colorado River Basin, Wyoming, United States - RVT152D67 (version 2) ... | reverse complement strand
CCGGTCGTGGCGGGCCAACACCTCCTGCTCCTGCTCGGCGCTGGGGTAGGCGACCGCCAGCTTGAACAGGAACCGGTCGAGCTGGGCCTCGGGCAGCGGGTAGGTGCCCTCGTACTCGATCGGGTTCTGCGTGGCGATGACGATGAACGGCTCGGGCAGCGGGTGCGCGGTGCCCTCGACGCTGACCTGCCGCTCCTCCATCGCCTCGAGCAGCGCCGCCTGGGTCTTGGGCGGCGTGCGGTTGATCTCGTCGGCCAGGAGCACGTTGGTGAACACCGGCCCGGGCCGGAAGCGGAAGCGGGACCCGTCGACCTGGCCGCCGCCGGCGGCGCCGCCGCCCCCCGCCCCAGGTGTGTCGAGGATCAGCTGGCCGGTCACGTCGGACGGCATGAGGTCGGGCGTGAACTGCACCCGCTTCACGTCGAGGTCGAGCGCGGCGGCCAGCGTCTTGACGATCAGCGTCTTCGCCACGCCCGGCACGCCCTCGAGCAGCACGTGGCCCCGGGCCAGCAGCGCGGCGACGAGGCCCGACATGGTGCCGTCCTGCCCGACCACCACCTTGGCCACCTCGTCGCGCACGGCCAGGATGGCCGTGCGCGGGTCGCGGCCGGTGGCCGTGGCACCGGCCGGCGGCGGCAACGGGGACGGCGGTGCGCTCCACTGCGGCACCGTCGGCGACGCCTCGTCGGGTTGGGCGTCAGACATGGGCGAGGACCTCCTCACGGATGCGGTCGATGGTGTGCGCCAGCGTCACCAGCTCCGCATCGTCGGTGACGGGCTCGGGCCCGAGGGCACGATGCAGGGCAGCGGGGTCGGCCCCGGTGCGTTCGGCGGCGACGGCGGCCAGGACGTGCGGGGCCGAGTCGGCGGGCATGCCCAGGTGGTCGGCGAGGAAGCGGCGCAGGTCGGCGCGCAGCAGCTCGCCGGCGTAGGCGGTCGACTCGGTGCGGTCGAGCAGGTTGCCGGTCGCCGCCACCAGTTCGGAGCCGGCCACGGCGACCGGCTGCGGCTCGGCCACCGGCCGGCCCAGCCGCCGCGCCCGCCACAGCGCATAGATCACGAACGCGATGACGAGCTGCAGCAGCGCCCGCGCGACACCGGGCGGGATCAGGTCGGCGAGCGAGCGCTGCCCGCCACCGCCGGCGACGGGCCCGGGCTCGAGCACCAGCACCTCGGTCCCCCGCTCGGGTGCGACCAGCGCCGTGACGACAGAAGCGTTCTCTCCCTCGGCGATGGCGGCGTTCACGACCAGGCCCGAGCCGCCCAGCGCCACGATGGTGCCGTCACCCCGGTCGGTGGCGACGATGTAGGCGCCGAACGCCCCGTCGACGCACGTGTCGGCCGGCCCCCCCGGCTGGTACAGCACGCCGCCGTTGCGGGGCTCGATGCCACTGACGTCGATGCCGTCGAGGACGTCGATCTCGCAGCGGCCCTCGATGGTGCGGCGGGGACCGAGGTCGTCGACCGTGTCGAAGCCGTCACCCCACTCGGGGACGAGCGGCGACGCGGGATCGGTCACCACCAGCCGCCCGCCCTCGTCGACCCAGTCCTCGACGACGGTGCGCTGGTCGTCGGACAGCAGGTCGGTGAGCAGCACCATCACGTCGGGCCAGGTGCCGGCGTCGGCCAGGTCGGGCAGCCGGTCGGCGATGGCCACCTCGGCGCCCATCTCCCGCGTCAGCGCCACCATGGCGCTGGTGCCGAGCCGCTCGTGCGAGCGTGGGTCGAGCGGCTGGTCGCCACCGCCGCCGCCGATGAGCGCGAGCACCAGGAACAGCCCGAGGACGAGCGCGGCGGCGACCGCGAAGACTACGCCGGGGCGTGTGCCCCCGCGCGGCGCGGGGCCGCTCACGCGGGCACCGCCGGGCGGGCGCGGTCGTGCCCGGCGGCGACGAGCACCGCATCGGCGGCCTCGACGAACCGGTCACGGTCGGCGCGGCTCACGTCGGCGCCGCCGTACCAGGCCACCTCGAACAGGTCGGTGGCGCGGGCGAACGCGGGCGCGGTCTGCGGCGCGGTGCGGCGCACGTCGGCGACGAGCTCGCCGGCGGTGCGCCCCTCGAGGTCGCCGATGAGCTCGCGGCGCGCGAGCCGGCCCACCAGCACGCGGTAGCGGGCCCGCACCGCCTCGCGCCAGCGGCCCTCGGCCTCGCAGCGCCCCACCTCGGCCGGCCAGTCGACGGCCTCGTCGCCGGCTGCCACCACGACCCGGCTGCCATCACCCTCGCCGGGCTTCGGGCTGCGCCGCCACGCGGCCCGGCCGCGGTAGAGCAGGAACGCCGCCAGACCCACGAGCAGCGCCAGCACCAGCCACCCCACCCACACGGGCAGGCTGCCGCCCCCGATGCCGAGCGACGAGGTCAGGTCACCGAGGCGGTCGGCCAGCCACTCGGCGATGCGGTCGAACACGTTGTCGCCCTCACCGTCGCTCCACTGGTACTCGGGCCGCGCCAGGATCTCGTCCGCGGCCTCGCGGGCCTCGGACGGCGCGTGGTCGGGGGGCGGCAACGACGCGAGCACGTCAGGACGCCCGGTCGAACAGGTCGGCGGCCGCCATCTCCAGGTCGAGGCCCTCGGTGCGCACTCGCAGGTCGAAGTAGAGCAGCGTGGTCGCGGCCGCCACGAACGGCAGCACCACGACCTGGGCGAGGATCGACCCCAGGGCGAGCAGCGGCCAGCCGTCCGCGTAGCCGACCCACGCGGCCAGCCCCTGGGGCAGCGCCGACAGCGCGTTGCCGAGCAGCGCGGCCACGAGCCCCATCAGCAGGGCCACGCCCATGACGGGGAAGTACCGGGCACGGATGAGCCGCACCGACCGGGCCACGGCCGCGCCCGGCCCCCCGCCCTCGACGCCGATGACGGGAGCCACCACGACGAACAGCGGCATGACGAACAGGAGGCCGATGTAGCAGGCGAAGACGCTGGCGATCTCGGCGAGCTTGACGATCACGAACGATGCCAGCAGGGCCCACGAGCGGCGACCGGCGACCCGGAGCATCTCGCCCGCCGGGGCGTCGCGGCCCATGATCCACTGCGACACGAGGTGCGCGATCGCCGCGGCCACGTAGACGAGGGCGACGGCGGGGATGAGGATGCCCAGCAGGACGGCGATGACCTGGTTGCCCTGATCGACCTGCTCGTTCAGCACCGTCGGGTCCTGGCTCAGGAACTCGCCGATGCCGATGCCGCCGGATGCGTCACGCTGGAGGTAGGCGGTCAGCACGTGGGTCGGCACGACGAACATGGCGGTGATGGCCATGATGCGCGCCGGCCGGGCCTTGAGCACGGCGAACCCGCCGTCGAGCACGTCGGCGACGGTCATGGGCCGCAGCGCCACGTTCGGCACGTCGGCGGGGCCCGAGCCGCCGGCGCTCGCGGACCACCGGCCACCGTGCCCGCCGGCGTCGATCGCATCGGCCGGGGCGCGGCCGTCGGGAGCGGCGGACCCGGGCGGCGGAGGCGGTGGGGGCTGGCCCTCGACCGAGCCGGGGACCGCCCAGCCACGGGCGGCCGACTGCCCGCCCACCGCGGCAGGCGGCTGCGATGGCGCTGCCGGATCGTCCACGGGCGCCATCATCGCCCATCATGGGTGGTGCCGCTGACGCGGGAGGCTTCGACGTGGACGGCTACCGGCCCAGCACATACGGCGACCGGTTCGCCGACGTCTACGACGACTGGTACCACGACGTGTCCGACGTCGGCGCCACCGTCGAGCGCGTCGCCGCGCTGGCGGAGCCCCGCGGCGGCCGCGTCCTCGAGCTGGGGGCGGGCAGCGGGCGGTTGGCCATCCCCCTCGCCGCGGCCGGCCTCGAGGTGTGGGCGGTGGACGCGTCGGCCACGATGCTCGAGCGGCTGCGGGCCAAGCCGGGCGGGGAGGCCGTGAACGCTCTCGTCGACGACATGGCCGAGCTGGCCGCGCCCGAGCTGGCGGCACCCGGCCCGGACGGCGGCGACCGCGGGTTCGCGGTCGTGCTGTGCGCGTTCAACACCCTGTTCAACCTGACCGACACGGCCGCGCAGGCTCGCTGCCTGCGCCGGGTGGCCGACCTGCTGGCACCCGACGGCCGCCTGCTGGTCGAGGCGTTCGTCCCCCCGCCGGAGGGCGAGGACGACGACGCCTCCGGGGCCGGGGGCATCAGCGCCGTCGAGCCCCGCCACATCGGCCTCGACGAGGTGGTGCTCACGGTCAGCCGCCTCGACCCCGCGGCGCGCATCGTGGTCGGCCAGCACGTCCAGATCACGGAGGCCGGCATCCGGCTGCGGCCCTGGGTGCTGCACTACGCGTCGCCCGACGGGGTCGACGAGCTGGCCGCCGGGGCGGGGCTCCGATTGGTCGAGCGGCACGCCGGGTGGCGGCGCGAGCCGTTCTCGTCGGCGTCCGCGACGCACGTCTCGTGCTACGCCCCGATCGGCTGAGAACCACGCACCGGGCGGCAACCGCCAGGCGGTACGTTGACGATGTGTCCAACCGCGTGCTTCCGCCGCTGCCCCACCTGAGCGATCGCGCCAGTTCGGCCATGTGCCGGCCATGAGTCAGCTCAGGCTCAACCCCCTTACCGGTCGCTGGGTGACGGTCGCCGTCGATCGAGAGAACCGCCCCGGCGACCTCATCTCCCGCCAGCTCCCCGTCCAGGCCGACCCGTCGCTGCCGTGCCCCTTCTGCCGGGGCAACGAGGAGTCCACCCCGCCGGCGCTCGAGACCTACGACCGCCACGGCGAGTGGGTGGTCCGCGTGGTGCCCAACCGCTACCCCGCCTTCGACGGCGACGAGCCGCTCAAGGTCCACAACCTGGGGCCGGTGTTCACCCAGGCCGCGGCGAGCGGCATCCACGAGGTGCTGGTGTTCTCGCCTCGGCACGACGCCTCGTGGGCCGACCTCGACGACGCCCAGGCCGCGGTGACCATGGCCGCCATCCGCGACCGCATGGAGATGCACGCCCGCCGGCCCCAGATCCGCTACACGCAGGTGATCGTCAACCACGGGCGCGAAGCCGGCGCCAGCCTCGACCACCCGCACGGACAACTGCTGGGCATCCCGTTCGTGCCGGGCGAGATCGCCGAGGAGGAGGCGGGGTTCCGCCGGTTCGAGGGCTCGTGCCTCCTCTGCATCACTCTCGAGGCCGAGGAGGCCGCCGGCCACCGGGTGGTCTACGCGGACGACCGGGTGGTCGTGGTGTGCCCCTACTGGTCGGGCACGCCCTACGAGATGCTGGTGCTGCCTCGCGCTCACGAGGTGCACGTCACCGACGCCGAGCCGGCGGACGTGGCGGCCGTGGGCCGGGCCATGCGCCGGGTGCTGGCCAGCCTGCGTGGCTGCCTCGGCAACGTGGCCTACAACGTGGTGTTCCACACCGCGCCGCACCGCCATGCCGGGCCCTACCACTGGCACGTACACGTGCTGCCCCGGGTCACCAGCGTGGCCGGCTTCGAGCAGGGCACGGGCGTGATGATCGACATCGTCGCCCCCGAGATCGCCGCCAAGCACCTGGCCGTCCCCGGCTGAGCGCGGGCCAGGCGCCGGCGCGGTCCCGGGGTCGGCGCTCCCAGCTCGCCGTCAGTGCGGCTCGACCACCGCGGCGTCGCCCGGGCGGACCGCGCCGGGGCGTAGCACCCACGCGTAGGCGCGGCTCCAGCCGGGGTGGCGGCGCTGGTCGATGCGATCGATCTCGCCGCCCGCGAACCAGCGGGCGTTCTTGGCGCAGGGAGTGGCGAAGCCCGACACCTCGACCACCGCCTCGCCGAGCTGGAGGCGCACCCCCGGCCGGATGGCGGGCCAGTCGACGCCCGCCAGCGTGACGTTCTCGCCCGCCGCCCCGGGGAACACGGTATGGCCCTCGGCCCGCAGGGCGTCGATCACCTCCGCCGACCACAGCGACAGCGCCTGGTGGGGGCGACCGTGGATGCGTCTCTCGGCCTGGCGGTCGCCGGCGAGCCCGTGCCGGTCGATGTGGCCGGCGAGCACGGGGAGCTTGGGCACGCCGCCGGCCGACGCGTTGACCTGGGCGACCCGGCCCGCCCGGGTGCCCGCTCCCCCGCCCCGGGCGTGCACCACGCGCCCCGCGTCGTGGAGGTGGTGCACGGCGTCGTGCACCGCCGCCTCGACGGCCGCTCCGACGCCCCCGTCGCCCGCCCAGGCGCCGGCGTCCGCGTGCTGCGCGGCGGCGTTGAGACCGGCGACGGCCCGGTCGAACGCGGCGATCGCCGGGCGCAGCGTCTGCGCCGGCGTCGCCCCGCCCGGCTGCGACCCGACCGGTTGAGGCCCGGCGCCCACCGGCGAGCCGGGCGTGCTGCTCGCCGGCGCGGCGCCACCACCCTCGAGCCCGGCGCGCACCTGGTCGTGCGCGGCGACGACGGCGGCGCGGGCGGCGGCGAGGTGGCCGAGCACCGAGCAGCCTGCCGCGGGCCCCGGCGCGGCCAGCACGTCGGCGTCGAGCCCTGCGGTGATGCCCCGCCAGACGCCGGTGAGCGCTCGCAGGGTGCCGAGCAGGTCGGCGCGACCGGCGCCGGGGGGCAGGCCGCACCCGCAGCCCGGGTCGTCCACGCCGAACCCCTACTCGCCGGTGGAGGGGTCGGCGAACATCACGGTCCGGCCGTCGAGGTCGCGCACCATGAAGGCCCGCATGCCCCATTCCATGGTCTCGGGCTCCTGCAGGACCTCGACGTCCCGCGAGGCGATGTCGTCGAACAGGTCGTCGAGGTCGGACACGTACAGCGTCATGTACGCGGTCTGCCGCTCGGGCACGTCGGCGACCCGGGAGAAGTGGAACGACGTGGCCCCGGCCAGGACCGAGCCGTGGACCACCGGGTCGCCCCAGGCGAACTCGACCTGCAGCCCCAGGTTGTCCTGGTACCAGAGCAGGGTCGAGAGCACATCCTCGGCGTAGATGATGGCGGCGGCGTTGCGGACCTTGTCCGCGTTGCGGGCCTTGGATGCGAACACCGGTGCGGTCATGCCGTCCCCCTCGTACTGTGTCGGCCGTGACCGTAACGAGATGGTCGAGTCACCGATATCGCAGATCGGACAGGTCGTGACGCTCACCGGACACGAGCATCGTCCCGCGACGATGGCCGATGCCCCGCACCCGGTGTTCGTGCGCGCCTTCGAGTACCCGCAGGGCTACCGCGGCCACTCGCACCGCCATCGCCTGGCCCAGATCGTGTACCCGATCAGGGGTGTCGTCTCGGTGCGCACCGGCGACGGCACCTGGGTGGTCACCGAGCGTGTCGCGGTGGCGGTGCCACCGTGGCGCGAGCACCGGGTGTCGGCCCACGGCAACGCGTCTCTGCGCAGCGTTTTCGTCGATCCCGACGCCCGCCCAGGCCTCACCACCGACGGGGTGACCGCGATCCGCGTCACCCCGCTGCTGCACGAGCTCATCACCGAGGCGGGACGGCACTACACCGACCTCGACGCCGACGGCCTCGGGGTGGCGGTGGTCGACCTCATCGCCGGCCTGCTGCCCCGCATGGCCCGGGCCGGCGAGTCGCTGTGGGTGCCCCGAGTCGACCATCCGCTGCTGCGCCCGGTGGCCGAGGCGCTCGACCGCGAGCCGGGGCATCCCGCGGGCATCGCGCACTGGGCCGCCGAGGTCGGCCTCAGCGCCCGCCACTTCAGCCGGCTGTTCCGGCAGGAGACGGAGGTGACGTTCTCGACCTGGCGGGCGCTGCACCGCACCCAGGCGGCGTTGGTGCTGCTGGCCTCGGGCCGGCCGGTCACCCGGGTGGCCACCGACCTGGGCTACAGCTCGACGAGCGCGTTCATCGAGATGTTCAAGCGCCACACCGGCCGCACCCCCGGCGCCGCCCGCCACGGCCGCTGAGCACGGGCGCGAAACCCAGTGATCCGCCCCACCGACCGGTGACGAATGGCGGGAGACGTGCTATTGCGTACTTGTCTCAATTGCGTCCCGATCGCAGCAAGGGGTTTCGGACCATGCACATACCGGACGGGTTCATCAACGGAGGGGTGTCCGCGGGGGCTGCGGTCGTCGCCGCCGGCGGTCTGGGCGCCACGCTGAAGAGGGCCGGCCAGGTGCTCGACGAGCGCCGCGTCCCGCTGGCGGGGCTGGCGGCGGCGTTCATCTTCGCCGTGCAGATGCTCAACTTCCCGGTGGCCAGCGGCACCAGCGGGCACCTGCTGGGCGGCGCCCTCGCCGCCATCCTGCTGGGGCCGAGCGTCGGCGCCGTCTGCGTCTCGGTCGTGCTGCTCGTGCAGGCGCTGCTGTTCGCCGACGGCGGGCTCTCCGCGCTCGGCCTCAACATCCTCAACATGGCGTTGATCACGGCGTTCGCCGGCTACCTCGCCTTCGTCGGCCTGCGCCGGGTGCTGCCCGCCCGTCCCGGCTCGGTGGTCGTGGCCTCGGGCGTCGCGGCCGGGTTGTCGGTGGTGCTGTCCTCCGTCGCCTTCGCCGCCCAGTACGCCATCGGCGGCGCCGGGGGCGCGTCCGTCGGCACCGTGTTCGGGGCCATGGTCGGCGTGCACGTGCTCATCGGCATCGGCGAGGGCATCATCACCGGCCTGGTGGTCGGCGCCGTGCTCGCCAGCCGGCCCGACCTGGTGTTCGGTGCCCGCGACCTCGACCTGGTGGTCGGCGCCCGCGACCTCGACCAGGGGCCTGCCGCGGCGCCGGCAGCGGTCCGCGCGGAGGTGAGGTCGTGAGGCGGCCCGTGCGCTTCGCCGTCTTCCTGGTGGCGGGCCTGGCCCTCGCCGCCGCGCTGGCCTTCTTCGTCAGCCCCCAGGCCAGCGGCGAGCCCGACGGGCTGAACCGGGTCGCCATCGACGCGGACTTCGCCGACGCCGAGTCCGATCACGCCCTGGCCCGCACGCCGACCGCGGGCTACGGCGTCGAGGGCGTCGACGACGAGCGGTTGAGCACGGGGTTGGCCGGCGTGATCGGCGTGGCGATCACCTTCGCCGTCGCCGGCGGGCTGATGCTGGTGGTGCGCCGGGCGGGCGGCCGCTCGACGACCGGCGGTCGTTCGCCGGGCGACGCGGGGCACTCGGCGGTGCCGGGATGAGCGGGGGCCACCTTGCGCCCGACAGCCTCTACGTCGCGGGCGCCAGCCCGCTGCACCGCTGCCCCCCGGAGGCCAAGGTGGCCGCCACCCTCGCGTTCATCGTCGCCGTCGTCGTCACTCCCCGCGAGGCGTTCTGGGCCTTCGGCCTGCACGCGGCCGTCATCGCCGGCGCGGTGACGGCCGCGGCGCTGCCGGTCGGGCTGGTGCTGCGGCGGCTGCGGGTCGAGGTGCCGTTCCTGGCCTTCGCCGCGTTCCTGCCGCTGATCGGATCGGCGCCCCACACCGACCTGCTGGGCGTCTCGCTGTCCGAGCCGGGGCTGTGGGCGGCGTGGAACATCGTCGCCAAGGGCACGCTCGGCGTCGCCGCCTCGATCGTGCTGGCGTCGACCACCACCGTGCCCGACCTGCTGCGGGGCCTGGAGCGGCTGCGGGTGCCGCGGGTGGTGACGGCCATCGCCGGCTTCATGGTCCGCTACCTCGGCATCATCGTGGGCGAGGCCTCGCGCATGCACGTCGCCCGCCAGTCGCGGGGCTACGACCCCCGCTGGCTGTGGCAGGCCCGCGGCGTCGCCGCCTCGGCCGGCACGCTGTTCGTGCGGGCCTACGAGCGGGGCGAGCGGGTGCACCTGGCGATGATCTCGCGGGGGTACGACGGCACGGTGCCCGACCTCACCGGCGCTCGCCCGGCGACCACCGGCGCCACCTCCGCCCCGGACTGGGCGCCCGCCGCGTTGGTGCCGCTGTGCGCGTGGCTGATCGCCATCGCCGCCCTGGTGACGGCATGACCGAGCCGGCTGTCCCGGGCCCCGCCGCGGTGTCGGTGGAGGGCCTGCACTTCGCTTACCCGGACGGCCGCGTGGCCCTGGCGGGGGTCGACCTGTCGGTCGGCCGGGGCGAGCGGGTCGCCATCCTCGGCCCCAATGGCGCCGGCAAGTCGACGCTGGTGCTGCACCTCAACGGCATCCACCGTCCCCAGCGGGGCGCCGTGGCCATCGGCGGCACGCCCGTCGCGCGCTCCAACCTGCCCGACATCCGCCGCCGGGTCGGCATCGTGTTCCAGGACCCCGACGACCAGCTGTTCATGTCGACGGTGCGCGACGACGTGGCGTTCGGTCCCGCACACGCCGGGCTGAAGGGCGCCGACCTCGACGCCCGCGTCGACGCCTCCCTCGAGGCCGTGGGCATGGCCGCGCAGCGGGACTCGACGCCCCACCACCTCAGCTTCGGCCAGCGCCGCCGCGTGGCCATCGCCACGGTCCTCGCCACCCGGCCCGAGGTGCTGGTGCTCGACGAGCCCACCGCGAACCTCGACCCGGCGGCCCGCCGCGAGCTCACCGACGTGCTGGCGGGCCTGGACATCACCCTGCTGGTGGTCACGCACGATCTGCCCTACG
>Ga0299907_10003202_pt1 | contig 10412 bp, 7 predicted proteins | sample RVTome_16_FD_198680 | JGI IMG/M metagenome (GOLD analysis project Ga0299907, IMG submission 198680) | Soil microbial communities from uranium-contaminated site in the Upper Colorado River Basin, Wyoming, United States - RVT152D67 (version 2) ... | reverse complement strand
GCATGCGCGAGATCGTGCCCCTCGCTGAGCATCACGTGAGTCGCACCAACGCTGAGGGTTACCTGAAACCGCCCGCCGAGATGCGCGAGCTGTTCCGGGAGCGGCCGGAGCTGGTCGACCATACCCTCGAGATCGCCGAGCGATGCGTGTTCGATCTCGGGCTGAAGCGTGTGCACTTCCCGGACTTCCCGACCCCGGCCGGACGCAGCGCCGACGCGCTGCTCGCCGAGCGGTGCTGGCGAGGCGTCCACGAGCGCGGCCTTCGTGAGGACGAGCGTCTCCGCGACCGCCTTCACCTGGAGCTCTCGATGATCCGCCAGATGCGCTATGCGGCGTATTTCCTCACCGTTGCCGAGATCACGGACGACATCCGCGCCATGGGGATCATCGCCGCGTGCCGGGGCTCGGCCGCCGGCTCCCTCGTCTGCTACCTGACCGGCATCTCCGACGTCGACTCGCTCCGGCACGACCTGGCGTTCGAACGATTCCTGAATCCGATGCGCGACGACCTCCCCGACATCGACATCGACGTGGAGTCGGCCCGGCGAGAGGACGTGTACGACATGGTCCTGTCGCGGCACGGCACCGAGCGGGCCGGCTGCGTGGCGATGATCGACACGTATCGCGCGCGCTCGGCGGTGCGCGAGGTGGGTAAGGCGCTCGGCCTGCCCGAGGTCGAGGTCGGCGTGATCGCGAAGGCCTTTCCCCACATCTCGGCGCGGCACCTGCGCGAAGGGCTCGAGCGCCTGCCGGAGCTCCGCGGCATCAACCTTCCCATGCGTCAGTTGGAGATCCTCTTCCGCGTGGCCGAGCGGCTGGACGGCTTCCCCCGGCACATCGCGCTGCACCCGTGCGGGATCGTGCTGGCGAGCCACGACCTGATCGAACGCGTGCCGCTGGAACGCAGCGCGAACGGCCATCGGATGGTCCAGGCCGACAAGGACGACGTCGAGCTGCTCGGCTACCTGAAGCTCGACATCCTCGGCGTGCGGATGCTCTCGTCGATGCGCCACGCCCTGGACGAGATCGCTCGCACGACCGGCGAGAAGGTGGACCTCGGAGAGATCCCGCTGGACGATCCCGCCACATTCGAGCTGATCCGCTCATCCGACACGTTGGGCTGTTTCCAGATCGAGTCGCCCGGTCAGCGCGAGCTGTTGCAGAAGCTGCAGCCCAGCCGGTGGGAAGATCTGATCGTCGACATCTCGTTGTTCAGGCCCGGCCCGGTGAAGTCCGACATGATCCGGCCATATCTCGCGCGCCGGAACGGCTTTGACCGACCGGTGTACGTGCATCCGGAGCTGCGGCCGGCGCTCCGGGAGACGTTCGGAGTGATCGTCTACCACGAGCAGGTGATGCGAACGCTCGCTGCGCTGGCGGGCTACGACCTCACCTACGCCGATCACGTTCGACGGCACCTCGACCGCGAGGACATGCTTCCGGAGTTCAGGGCGGATTTCCTCGAGAAGGCCGCCGGCCGAGGCGTGGACGCCTCGTCCGCGGAGCGCACCTGGGACGCCGTCGTGCAGTTCGCCAGTTTCGGCTTCTGCAAGGCACATGCGGCGGCGTTCGCCGTGCCCACCTATCGATCGGCATGGCTGAAGACGCACTATCCGGCGCAGTTCCTTGCAGGGATCCTCACGCATGACCCCGGGATGTACCCGCGGCGCCTGCTGCTGGACGACGCCCGCCGCCACGGCATCCCGATCCTTCCGCTTGACGTGAACGTGAGCGAGCCGGAGTACGTGGTGGAAGAGGGCGATGCGAAGAACACATTCGGGATCCGACTGGCGCTCCAAGACGTGCACGGGATCTCCGACGAACAGATCCGTTCGATCCTTGCCGCTCGGGTCGACCGACCGTTCCGGGACGTCGGAGACTTCGTGCGGCGCGGGGTGGTTGCGCGCCCGGTGGTCGAAGCGCTCGCCCACGCAGGCGCGTTCGACCAACTCGGCGCAGCGAAGAACCGCCGCGGACACCTGTTCGACGCGATCACGACCGAGGCGTACCGAGAGGGCGACCAATTGACGCTGGAGGTCGCGACACCGACCGGATATGACTCCGGAACGGAGGGGGTCGCGACGCCGGACGGGTATGGCTTCGGGAAGGCGGCCGGCGGCGCGACCCCCGACGCTACCGGCGACCCTACCCCCGACGCGACCTTCCGATTCGCCGACTACACCGACGCCGAGGTGGTGCGGGCCGAGCTCGACGTGCTCGGGCTCGATGCCTCCCGACACGTCGTGAGCTTCTTCGAGCCGCTGCTCGACGATCTCGGGGTCACGCGATCGAGGGACCTCGGGTCGCTCCGGGGCGGCCGAAAGGTGATGGTCGCGGGTGTGAAAGTCGCGTCGCAGACGCCTGCGGTGCGCAGCGGCCAGCGGATCATCTTCCTGTCACTCGACGACGGGACCGGCGTGACCGAGGCGACCGTGTTCGAGTCGGTGCAGCCGAAGGTCGCGAAAACCGTGTTCCATGCATATGCGCTGGCGGTGTGGGGAGAGCTGCGGCGAACCGGGAAGAGAGGCGTGAGCGTCGTCGCCGAGGAGGTCTGGGATCTGACGGCGCTGCACCGAGCGCGGTTAGAGGGCCGTCTCAACGAAGCCATGGCCCAGCCAACGGAACTCCGGCAGCCGGCCCGGCGGCTCTGGCATGCGAGCCCCGGCTCGGCAGGCTAGGGTCGCGGCCATGAGGCCCTCCGAGCCGATCCTGCATGTCGACCTGGACGCCTTCTACGCCGGGGTCGAGGTCCTCAAGGACCCGAGCTTGAAGAGCAAGCCCGTGATCGTGGGCGGCACCGGTGCCCGCGGAGTGGTGGCGAGTGCCTCGTACGAGGCCAGGACCTTCGGCGTACGTTCGGCGATGCCTGGCGTCCGTGCCCGCCGACTCTGCCCGGAAGGCGTGTTCCTCTCGCCCGACTTCGAGGCGTACCGGACCCACTCGAACCGGTTCCGGGAGGTGCTGCGCTCGTTCACGCCTCTGGTCGAGCCGATCTCGCTCGACGAGGCGTTCATGGACGTGGGCGGCGCCACGCGCTTGTTCGGCTCCCCGGTGGAGATCGCGGCCCGGATCCGCGCCGAGGTCGCCGGCGAGGTGGGCGTCACCTGCTCGGTGGGTGTGGCCGCCACGAAGTTCGTGGCCAAGCTCGCCTCCGACGGGTGCAAGCCCGACGGATCGTTCTACGTACCGGCGGAGGACACCCTTGCGTATCTCGATCCCCTGCCGGTGGGTCGCCTCTGGGGCGTGGGCGAGAAGACCCGCGACCTGCTCGGACGGCTTGCGATCAGGACGATCGGTGACCTCGGTCGTACGCCTCGAACGGTGCTCGAGAGGCTTCTCGGAGAACAAATGGCTCGTCATCTGCACAAGCTGGCGGGCGGTGTCGACGACCGGGACGTCGTGCCGTACGAGGCTCCAAAGTCCGTGGGTCATGAGGAGACGTTCGAGCACGATCTGGACGACCCCGACGAGATCCTGCGGGAGTTACTTGCGCTCTCGGGCCGGGTAGCCGCTCGCTTGCGCGAGGACGGCTACCGGGCCCGCACGGTCACCCTCAAGGCGCGTCTGGCGAACTTCACGACGCTCACGCGCTCGCGAACGATCCCCGATCCCACCGATGTCGGCGCGGATGTGTACGCGGTCGCCGCAGAGCTGTTCCGGGCGCTCCCGGGAGAGCGCCGCCGATATCGGTTGCTCGGCATACAGGCGACCGGTCTCGTCGAGGCGGGCGCCGAGCAGTTGGCCCTGCTGCACGGCGATCGCTGGGGCGAGGTCGAGCGGACCCTCGACAGGATCGAACGACGGTTCGGCAAGGGAGCTGCTCGGCCGGCCGCGCTCATGGACAGAGAGCGAGGGCGAACCAGTCCTGGGTTCCGCCGAACGTCGGACCCTCCTTATAATCTCAAGTGAGGGACCGTTCCCCACGACTCGAGGCAGCGCCCATGCCCTTATCGGATCACGAACAAGAGATCCTGGACGAGATCGAACGCAGGCTCGCGCAGGACGATCCCAAGCTCGTCGACCAAGTGACGCGCACCGACCTCTACACGCATCTCGCTCGACGGGTCCGCTTCGCTTCGTTCGCCTTCATCCTGGGTCTCGTCCTCGTGCTGGCGGCGCCCATCCAGGTGTGGATCGCCGTCGGAGGGTTCGTGGTGATGGTGGCGTCGGCGCTGCTCGTCTCGAGATACCTCGGACAGCTCACGCGGGACCAGCTCCGCTCGCTCCAGCAAGGGGACCGGATGTCACCGTCGTCAATCGTCGCGCGGATCGCCGCGCGGCTGCGTCGACCGTCGCATCCGCCGGCGGAGTGATCCGGAGCACTCCCGGGCGTCGATCGGATAGCCCATCCGGGTGATTCTTCGACCCTTCTGGCCTCAGCGCTTGCCAGCGCTCGGCGCGGTGCGGTAGAACACCGGGCACCCTTCCCCCGGGCGCGTGGACCGATCCGAGCGGCATCACTTCGGCGAGGCCCGCACGCGGTGTCGGATGAGGAACAGGCGAACGAAGCGAGGGGGCGCACGATCCGGATGGAGGGGTTCACCGCCCATCAGGCGTGCAAGTTCACCGGATGCACTCCACGGCAGCTTCGATACTGGGACCAGATCGGACTCGTCACACCCTCCGTACAAGGCACCGGCGGCCGTCCGGGCGTGCCGCGACTGTATTCGTTCCGCGATCTGATCGCGCTCCGGATCGTCCGCTCACTCTTGGACGGGGGGATGTCGCTCCAGCGCGTCCGCCGGTCCTGGGATTTCTTGCATCGCAAAGCCAAGCTGGACCAACACCTGTCCGAGGTGCGGCTCGTCACGGACGGACAGAGCATCTTCAAGGTCTGCCGACACGACGGCGAGGTGATGGATGCGCTGCGCGACGGACAGATGGCGTTCTTCGTTGCGATCGATGACATCGCCTCGAGCGTCGAGACGAACGTTCGACAGTTCCAAGAGGATCGGGAGAAGTTCATCCGCACATTGCGAGAGGCCGCGGCCCATACGGCCACCGGCACGTAGCGTTTCAATCCCTGCGCAGATAAAGACCGGTCACTCGCTTGATCCGCGGCGTGCTCCGACGTAGCTCTCGCAACGCCGTAGCAGCAGACCGCCGAGCAGTGACCACGTCGTCCTGGTCGGGCTCGGCCGCGCCGTATGCGGCCGAGACGGTGAGCGACGTCAGCCGGTCGAGGTCGCCGTCGGTGATCGATCCGGATGCAGCCACTTTCCGTCGATACTCCTCCGGGGTCTCCGCCGGCGCGCGGGCCCAGCCGAGATCTCCCGCGCGCTCGGTGAACACGTCGTAGTGCGCGAGGATCAGGCTCCTCGCCGCCGGTCCCGCTCGTCCCAGCCTGCGCCGCCGACGCCACGCGCGGAAGAGCGGGGTCGCCGCAAGGATCATCAACACGACGAGCGCTCCTACCGCGAACCACGTTCTGGCAGTGGGCCCCGTGGACACGGCGGGCCCCAAGGCGCTCGGCAAGCCGCCGAGCTCGCGGATGCTGGCGCGCCTGGGCGCCAACTGGAGGTCCTGCAAGGTGGTGCCGTTGGGGAGGAAGATGGGCGTTTGACCCGCGACGGCAGGCGGATCATCGGAACCGGCCCCGCAATCCGCGCCCTCACACGGTGCGCCGGGCGTCAAGTACGGGGCCGCGACTGGATTGGAACGGGTCGGCGTGGGCTCGAACGCGAGCCACCCGTAGATGGGGAACCGTACCTCGACCCAGCTGTGGTAGTGGTCGGTGGTCACCCGGTACGTGTCCTCCTCGCCCGGCACCGGCGTCCCCTGAGTGAAGCCCACCGCCACGCGGGCGGGGATCCCTCGCGAGCGGAGCAGGACGGCCATGGCGCTCGCGAATTGCTGGCAGAAGCCCGTGCGGGTCTTGGTCAGGAAATCCGCGATCGTGAAGGAATCCCCTCGAGCCGGCACCCGCGTGCTGTACGTGAACCGCGATTGGTCGAGCAGTCGATCCTGGATCGCGAGGACCTCGCGGTAGGGGTTGAGCGCGCCCTCCGTCCACCGCTCGGCGATGACGCCGATCTGAGGTGAGAGATCGGCCGGCAGCCGAACGGCGGTTTCCGTGCGAGCGGTTGCCGAGAAATGCACCTGGTCCAGCTGTTCCGGTGTCGGCGCAACCAGTCGGGACGAGGTCGTGTAGGTGTCGCCCGCGTCGAGGAACTCGTTCAGCCAGATGGTGGTCGAGGCGCGATCCATCGTGAGGCTCCGATCGACCTGGACTGATTCGGGAGCGTAGGCGACCGGTAACCAGGGATAGCGGGTGCCACGGGAGATGGTGTAGGTCTGCTCCAACCTGACGCCGCCGGCGACGCCGGCCGGGAGCAGCTCATCGCGTTCGACGGCGGAGCCCTGCTGGTCCGGCGGCGGCGCCCACGTGCTCCCGTTGAAGTCGGTGAGCGAGATCATCCGGTGGTACGTGGGGCGAACCGTGCGCACGCGGAACACCTCGAACGGCTGGGATCGTTTGAGCTCGGAAGCGATCGAAACGAGCGGGCTCAGCGCGATCCGTTGGTCCTCGTTCACGGTGGAAAGGTCGATCAAGCCCCGTGACCCGAACCCGGGGACGAGGATCGGCGCGAAGATGGCGGCCACGACGGCCATCAGGGCCACCTTGCGGCCGCTTCGCCCCGCGTCGCGATAGAGGCGACCTTCGGATCCACTCGTCGCCCACACAGGACCCCAGCCCTGGATCCGGCGGAGGCCATCGGAGAAGACCACGGCGAGGCCGGCGATGAGGAACAAGACGCCGTATTGGGGCCTCACCAGCTCTTCCAGCACGGTGTCCGCGAAAGCCACCAGAGCCACCGGAGGCAGCAGGGCGAGCAGGGGGCTCCCCGCCCGAAACGCGAGCGCGTGCGCCGAGAAGATCGCCGCCCACACAGCCGTGACCGCGGCCAACAGGAGCGGCTGCAGGGGTGCGGTGGGGGCGACCTGCACGCGAGCCTGCTCGCCCACCTGGACCGCACTCGATGCAGCGGCGGTGAGCGTGTCGTACGTGGGCAGTCCGAACCATGTCGTCTCGGGGAAGACTGTCCACGACACGACGAGGAGCATCGACGCGGTCGAGACGACCGTGGCGAGGAGAAGGCTCCGACGCTCGACCAGGGTCGCGATCCCCGCCGAGGCGAGCCCGGTGAGCAGCAGCTTCATCGTGACTCCGGGGCCCGCGAAGACACGGCCGAAGGCGGCCGCGGTTGCGACCCCCAACAGCGCCGTCGCGCAGAGCGCGATCAGACGCTGGACGCGAGCAGACGTTCCCGAGGTGCGTGCCATCTTTCCGCGAGTCGTGCCGAGGGCGGGAGGACCAGGCAGTCCCATCCGCCGCGAGTCATCGCCAGTCGAGCCTGTGTTGCCCTGCCCTCGAGCTGGGCGCTGCGCTCGACGGGCAGTGTCGAGGGTTCGATCGGATACACCAGCACGGCGAGCTTCGGCCCGAACCCGGCGCCCGCGCGCATGAGCGCGGTGAGCTCGGTGGGCGCCGGCGGAGCCGCGACCAGGATGAGCGTCGTATCGGGGGAGGCGCTGGCGCGCAGATTCGTGAGCGACGGCGCGATCGTGCGGGAGATCGTGTGCTCCACACCTGCCAGCGCCTCCAGGAAACGTTCCTCGCTCAACGCCGCAGACGGCGTGTCGGCCGTCGCCAGGCGCAGCGTGAACCCCGCGCCCGCGAGCAGCACGCCGATGCTGGCGGCCGCCGAGACCGCGCGCTCGAACGCGGGAGAGTGGATCTGACCCAGCGCCTGCTGACGCGAGTCGAGGAACACCAGTGCGTTGGCCCGGCGCGCGGTTTCGTCCTGGCGGATCATCAGCGTGCCGGTCCGGGCGACGGACGCCCAGTGGATCCTGCGCAGGTCGTCACCTTCCTGATAGGGCCTCATCGTGTAGAACTCCTCGCCCGTGCGGAAGAGCTGTGTCGCCCGCGAGGCGCCGAACGCGTTTCCCGAAGCCGGGTCCGGCACCCGGGAAAGGTCCTCTACCTCGGGCGTCACCAGGAGCTCGTCGAGCTGATGGAACACGACCCGTTGACGGGTGAGGCTGAAGGGGTCGGCGAGCTCGACGGACAGGGGTCCGAGCGGATATCGGCCTCGTGCTTGCGCTACCACGGCGTACCGGACCTCCCTGACCGCGCGCGGCCGGATGCTCGACACCACCAGACGGGCGGGACGTCCCAGCGAAGGAGGAAGTCGGTCTTCCAACAACAAGAAGGAGGTGGGTGCAACCGAGCGGTTCTCCAATTCGAGTGTCACGGTCACCCGAGCGCCCGGAGTTGCGCGAACGTCAGAGAGGTGTCGGCGAACGGTGAGTCGCGAGCGGTTCCACTTCGCGAACGCGACCGCGATGAACGGCAATGCTCCGAGACCGATGCCGATCACCTCGAGGCCCGGCGATCCCAGGATCCGCGCTGACAACCACATCGCGAGGCCGGCACAGAACACGGCCACCCCGCGAGGAGACAGCATCTAGGTGCCCACCGGCACGTCTACCGCGTCGAGGATCTCCTGCAACACGACGCGAGGCGAGCGGCCGCTCATGACCGCGTCGGCGGTCACGATCAGGCGGTGGACCAGTGCGGGGATCGCGAGCGCCTTCACGTCGTCGGGGGTCACGAAGTCGCGTTCCTCGGCGGCCGCTATCGCGCGCGCCGCCCGCAGGATCATGAGAGACGCGCGCGGGCTGGCGCCCAAGTACACGTCGGAATGCTTCCTGGTCGCCTCCACGACGCCCACTATGTAGCGACGGATCGCCGGTGAGACGTGCACTTCACGAGCCTGCCGAATCATCTCCGCGATGCCGTGCGCGTCGGTCACGGCGCCGATGTCGTCGAGCGGCGGGCCGGCGCTGTGGCTCGAAAGGATCTCGGCTTCCACGTCGGCGTCCGGGTAGCCGATGGACAGTCGCATCATGAATCGGTCGAGCTGGGCTTCCGGCAACGGGTAAGTGCCTTCGTGCTCAACGGGGTTCTGCGTGGCGATCACCATGAACGGCGTGCCGAGCGGGTGCGTCTCGGTGTCGACGGTGACCTGGCCTTCCTCCATGCACTCGAGCAGTGCCGATTGGGTCTTCGGGGACGCCCGGTTGATCTCGTCGCCCAGCACGATGTTGGCGAAGATGGCGCCGGGTCGGAACTCGAAGTCACCCGTCTCCTGACTGTACACGTTGACGCCCGTGACATCGGTGGGAAGCAGATCGGGCGTGAACTGGATCCTTCGGAAGGAACAATCGACGGATCGGGCGATGGCCTTCGCGAGCATCGTCTTGCCGACGCCGGGCACGTCCTCGATCAACAGATGCCCCTCCGCGACCAGCACGACGAGCGCGAGCCGGATCTCTTGATGTTTGCCGCGAACGACCCGTTCGACGTTCTCCTCGATGTCTCGGAATCGAGCGGCGAACCGCTGCCAGTCCTGTGGACGTTCGCGAACCTCCACGATCACCTCCCGGGTCAGCTACCCATCTTACGGACAACGAGCCGACTGGGTTTCGTTCGCGCACTCGCGAGTGCGTGATGGGCCGGCGCCGTCCGTCGGACGTCACCTCGAACCGGGAGGTTCCTGCGAGTGGCGGCCCGGCCCGTGGTGCAGACGCCCCGCGCGGCCCCTGTTCGCTCGAGTGGCATCTCGCTCGGGCCGGGCCGCCACCTGAGCCGAGATTACACGCTTGTGATTCGCCTGTCGCGGAGCCCGTCTGAGCTGCCGGCCAGTTACACTCGCGGCCATGGGCCGCGCCCTCGTGCTCAACGCGTCGGACTCGCCGCTTGCCGTCGTGGCGGCTCGCCGCGCCGTGGTCCTGGTCATCAAGGAGAAGGCCGAGGTGGTGCTGTCCAACGGCGCGATCTTCCGCTCGGAGCGCATCGCGATCGAGGCACCTTCCGTCGTGCGCCTCCGGCGCTTCGTGCGCGTTCCGTATCGCCCACACGCGCCGCTCACCCGGCGGGCGGTGTTCGCCCGCGACGAGTGGCGCTGCCAGTACTGCGGACGCAACGCAGAGAACCTCGACCATGTCGTACCTCGCTCGCGAGGTGGCATGCACGCGTGGGAGAACGTCGTCGCGGCGTGCCGCCGCTGCAACGCGAAGAAGATGGACCGCACTCCCCATGAGGCCGGCTTCCGCCTCATCCGGCAACCCTTCGCTCCGACGGACGGGCTGCGTCTGACCCTCGGCCGGCTCGAGCCCGGCTGGGAGGACTACCTCCTCTTCTCGTAGGCCTCGTTCCGGCTCGGCCCCTCCGACAACCCGGCTTGTCGCGAGCACTCGAGCCCTCCGAACAGCAGTTCGGGTTGGTTTCCCATTGACGAAGTGGAGTGCTAGTGGCATAAACGTGGGACTCAGTGGAGGAAAGGGGAGGAGGCGTGACCGGCCTGCTCGGCACGCATCGCTACCAGCTCGACCCGAAGGGCAGG
>Ga0299907_10003200_pt1 | contig 10413 bp, 11 predicted proteins | sample RVTome_16_FD_198680 | JGI IMG/M metagenome (GOLD analysis project Ga0299907, IMG submission 198680) | Soil microbial communities from uranium-contaminated site in the Upper Colorado River Basin, Wyoming, United States - RVT152D67 (version 2) ... | reverse complement strand
GCGCAGCCGGCGGAGGTCGCCGCCTGGGCGAGGCTCGCGAAGTCGACGTGGGCGGTGAGGTCGGCGGTGCCGGGGTCCTCCAGCACCTCGTGGCGACGGTGGCGGCGCAGCGCCTGCAGGGTCGGCCCGGCGGTCGAGCGCTCGGGGCCGTAGTCAATGATGAGGGCGGCGCCAGGCTGGCGTGCCAGGCGATGGCCCAGGAAGGCGGCGATGTTCAAGGCCGCCGGGCAGACCTCGACCAGGCTGCCCGCCGGCGCCTCGCGCAGGGCGGCCGGGACGAGCACGCGGTTGGCCGGGCTCGGCGCGGCGAGCGCGAAGGCGAGGCGGCCCCCTTTCTTCTCATTGGCGCCGTCGAGTACCACCACCCGCTCGGCCCAGCCCTCGCCGGTCTGCTCGAACTGGCGCACCGGCAGGGCGTCGAAGAACTCGTTGGCAATGAGCAGCAGTGGCGCCTCGGGGATCTGCCCGACATTGTCGAGCCAGGCGGCCTGGTGGTTGCCGAGCGCCTCGCGCTGGCGCTCGCGCAGGGCAGGGCTGATCTCCACCAGCGTCACCGCGAGGGCGTCATGGAAGCCCGGCACCTGGCGTGTCGCGCGCAGGGCGTCGGCCATCAGCGTGCCGCGCCCGGGGCCGAGCTCGACCAGCTGGCAGGGCGCCGGGCGGCCGAGCCGCATCCAGGTGTCGGCGCACCACACGCCGATCAACTCGCCGAACATCTGGCTGATCTCCGGGGCGGTGACGAAGTCGCCGCCTTGCTGTCCGGGCGCGCCGAAGGGGTCGCCGTGCATGTAGTAGCCGGACCAGGGGTGCGTCAGCGCCTCGCCCATGAAATCGGCCACCGTCATGACGCCTTCGCGCTCGAGGCGGGCGCGCAGGTGGTCGAGCAGGCTCTGCATGGCGGCGCGCCGGCTACGCCTTGCGGCGCAGCACCCAGAGGGTGAGGCCGATGCCGACCAGCACCATCGGGACCGACAGCAGCTGGCCCATGGTGGTGCCGGGCAGCACGAACTGCAGGAAGTCGTCGGGCGCGCGGAAGAACTCGGCGACGATGCGGGCGAGCCCGTAGCCGATCATGAAGGCGCCGGAGACGAGGCCGGTATGCTCGAGGGCGCCGCGCCTGACCATCACGTGCAGCACGACGAACAGCAGCACGCCTTCCAGCAGCGCCTCGTAGAGCTGGCTCGGGTGGCGCGCGATGGGGCCGCCCTCGCGGAACACCATGGCCCAGGGCACCACGGTGGAATCGGTGGTGCGGCCGTAGAGCTCGCCGTTTATGAAGTTGGCGATACGGCCGAGGCACAGGCCGATCGGCGTTGCCGCGCCGACGATGTCGGAGAGCGTGAAGTAGCTGACGTCGCGGCTGCGCGCGAAGAGGCCGATGGCGGCCAGCACACCGAGCAGGCCGCCGTGGAACGACATGCCGCCGCGCCAGATGAACACCACTTCCATGGGGTTCTGCAGGTAGTAGTCCGGCTTGTAGAATAGCACGTAGCCGAGCCGCCCGCCGAGCACCACGCCGAGCGTCGCCCACAGGAGGAAGTCGTCGAAGTCGATCGGCTTCAGGCGCTGCGGCGGCAGCTTGGTCATCCAGCGGCAGTAGGCCCAGGCGAGCAGCAGGCCGGTGATGTAGGCCAGCGCGTACCAGCGCACGTCGAAGATCCAGATGGAGAAAGCCACCGGATCGAAGTCCGGGTGCTGCAGCGCCATCAGGAAGGCGCCGAGGTCGGAAACGGCGGTCTCAGCCGGGGATGCCATGGAACCTCAGCGGTAGGGATCGGGGCGGGAGAGGAAGTCTCGCACGTAGCGGGCGACGCCGTCCTCCAGCTCGGTGAAGGGCCGGTCGTAGCCGGCGGCGCGCAGGCGCGCCATCTTCGCCTCGGTGAAGTACTGGTACCTGTCGCGGATCGCCTCGGGCGTCGGGACGTAGCTGATGTTCTCCGGCCGCTCCAGGGCGGCGAAGACGGCGCGCGCCAGGTCGGCGAAGCTGCGCGCCCTGCCGGTGCCGACGTTGAACAGGCCGCTGACCCCCGGGTGATCGAGGAGCCACAGCATGACGTCGACGCAGTCGCCGACCCAGATGAAGTCGCGCAGCTGGCCGCCGTCGGTGTGGTCGGGGTGGTGCGAGCGGAACAGCGTCGCCGGCTCGCCGCGACTGAGCTGGCCGAAGAGATGCCAGGCAACGCTCGCCTGGGCGCCCTTGTGGTACTCGTTGGGGCCGTAGACGTTGAAGAACTTCAGGCCGGCCCACTGCGGCGGCGCGGGCGCATCCGCGGCCAGGCGACGGGCCACCCAGCGGTCGAACAGGTGCTTGCTCCAGCCGTAGCCGTTCAGCGGCCTGAGGCGCGCCAAGGCGGCGCGCTCAGCGTCGTCGTCGAAGCCTTGCGCGCCGTCGCCGTAGGTCGCCGCCGAGGAGGCGTAGATCAGCGGGATCTCCTCGCGCGCGCAGTGGTCCCAGAACACCTTGGAGAGGCGGAAGTTGTTGGCGAGGAGAGCATCGCCGTCGCCTTCCGTGGTGGCTGAAATGGCGCCGAGGTGGAACACTGCCGAGAGCCGTCCCTCGGCCCAGCGCAGGAACTGCGGCAGCTCCTCCGGCGGGATGACGTCCTCGACCTCGTGGTGCGCCAGGTTGCGCCACTTGTCGCCCTGGCCCAGGCGGTCGCAGACGACCACCGACTCGCCGCGCTCGCAGAGGGCGGCGACGAGGTTGGAGCCGATGAAGCCGGCGCCGCCGGTGACGAGGAGCATATGCGGGGCTGGTCCCTGGTGGAGTGGCACCTTCTTGAAGAGCCGCCTTCTTATAGAGGCCCGACGGAAGGCTCCGCAACCCCACGGGCGGAAGGGGCGCGGGATGGCGGGCGGGGCGGGTGGCCCCAGACTCAGAGCGGCGGCAGGCTCTGGGCGGCGGCGCGCTGTGCCGCGGCGGCGGCCGGCGGCAGCGGCACCAGGCCGCGGACGGTGAGGAAGCCGGCGGGGCTGCTGGCCGCGTCGCCGAGCAGGGTGGCGAGGTACTCCTTGAGGCCGGGGACGAAGGCGGCATGCGCCCGCTTCACGTAGAGCTGCACCGGCCGCGCAGCGCCGTAGCGGCCGTCGGCGATGGTGGCGGGCGTGGGCGCCACGCCATCGAGCGGCACCGCGAGGAAGCCCTCGCCTTTGAGGGCCAGGTGGTTGAAGCTGACGATGGCGAGCGCCTCTGGCCGCCGCGCCAGTTCGCTCAGCACCACGCCCTCGTCCTCGCCGAGCTCGACGAAGACGCCGTCCTCCCTCAGCGCGCCGACCTCGCGGCCGCGCAGCGTCGGCAACTCGGCCGCGGCCGGCGCCATCACCAGCTCGACGAAGGCGTCGCGCAGCGGACTGCCGGGCGGCGGGCCCAGCACCGCGATCGGCTTCACCGGCAGCGCGAAGTCGATGTCGCTCCACAGGCGGTAGGGATTGGCGGTGAGGCGGCCATTCACCGGCACCTCGCGGGCGAGCGCCAGGAACAGCTGGCGGCGGGTGAGGAAGAGCGGCGCCGGTCCCGGGTTCTGCGCCAGCGCCACCGCCTGGTAGCCGACCAGGAGCTCGCTGACGCCGACGCCGTTGCTCGTGCAGGCGGCGAGATCCGCGCGCGTCAGGCGCCGCACGGCGCCGAGGATGTCGGGGTGCCGCGCGCCCTCGCCGGCGCAGAACAGGGCGATGCCGGCCTCGCTGCCGGTCGGCTCGACCACCGGCATGGCATGGCCGCTGTCGAGGGCGAAGCGCTCGCCGGCAGCGACGGCGAGCGGAAACACGGCCATCGGCCCGACGATGCTGAGATGCTCGCGCGGCGCCCCCTGCGCCGCCGCCGGCAGCGCGCCGGCGAGCGCCGGCGCGACCGCTGCGAGGCACAGCGTGGCGGCGGCGCGGCTGCCGAAATTCATCCTGGCCCTCCCTTCAGGCTGCTGCAGTGAAACCGCTCCCCGCGCGCGGCGCAAGCGCGCTTCTTCACCGGCGCGCAGCCGGGCGCAGCGGGGCTGCGGCCGGGTTGATGGGTTGCTTTGCGGCCGTCATAGTGTCATCTGCGCAATGGACCCGCGAGCCGTGCCGGAAGGACGCCCGATGCAGAGTCAGAGCAAGATCCTGGAAGACATCGCCAAGGTGGCGAGCAGCGCGCTCGGCGTGGCGGCCGGCATGCGCTCGGAGGTCGAGGCGCGCTTCCGCGAGCAGCTGGAGCGCCTGCTGACTCAGATGGACCTGGTGCCGCGCGAGGAATTCGATGCCATGAAAGCGGTGGCGGTGGCCGCCCGCGAAGGCCAGGAGGTGCTCGCCGCCCAGGTGGCGGCGCTGGAGCAGCGTCTCGCCGCGCTGGAAGCCGGTCAGGGAAAGGCCGCGCCGAAGGCGGCGAAGCCCACAGCCATGCCGTCAGCGGGCCACGGTGAGACCCCCGAGGGCGACGGCTGACATCGGCGGCTGCTTGATGGCTGCCTTTTGGGCTGCCTTTTCTGGGGCTGCCCGTCCACAGCTTTCTGGCCGCCGGCGCGGGTTTCCGTCCAATCCTTTGTTGCACAGCGGAATCTTTTGAGGCTACGCTAGATTTGGTAGCGGCGGCGTCGCCTTAATCCATATATCGGGCCAAGCGGGACGCTCGACCCTGCCACCGCAAACCCGAAGAGGCTGCGTCGCAATGGTTGAACTCGTTTCCGATTACCACCATCCGATCAACCCCCTCGACCTCCTGGAAGAACTCGGCACCGCCAACGACTGGACCCTGGACCGCCACAGCGAGTCCGAACTGCTCATCGAGATGGGCGGCCACTGGTGCGAGTATCACATGTATTCCGTCTGGCAGGCGGACGTCAGCTCCATGTTCTTCTCCTGCCACTTCGACATGAAGGTGCCCGAGACGCGCCGGCAGGAGATCTGCGACCTGCTGGCGCACGCCAACGAGCGGCTCTGGCTCGGCCACTTCGACCTCATGGCGGAGGAAGGCGCGGTGATGTACCGCCATACCATTCCGCTGCGCGGCCTGTCCGGCGCCTCGGTCGAGCAGCTCGAGGATCTCGTCGAGGCGGCGCTGATGGAGTGCGACCGCATTTATCCTGCGCTGCAGATGGTGGTGTGGGGCGGCATGCCGGTGCGCGAGGCGCTCGACACCGCCCTGCTGGAGACCGTCGGCGAAGCCTGACGCGACGCCGGTGATGCCATGAACCTGACCGGACCGCTGCTGCTGGTCGGCTGCGGCAAGATGGGCGGGGCGCTGCTGGAAGGCTGGCTCAGCCAAGGGCTCGGCCCCGCCAACGTGTGGATCGTCGAGCCCAACGCCGCCGCGCTGCAGGGCGAGATCGCCCGCGGCGTCCACCACGCGGCCGACGCCGCAGCGCTGCCCGCCGATCTCAAGCCCGCCCTCCTCGTCTTCGCGGTGAAGCCGCAGATGCTGGCGGCGGCGCTGCCGGCCTACCGGCGCTTTGCCGACCCTGAAAGTCCTGGTGGGGGCGCGGCGGCGCTCTCCATCGCCGCCGGCTGGCGCATCGCCGGCTTCGAGAAGGTGCTGGGTGCGACGACGCCCATCGTGCGCGCGATGCCCAACACGCCGGCGGCGGTCGGCCGCGGCATGACGGTGCTCTGCGCCAACGATCGTGCCGATGCGAAGCTGCGCGAGCTCTGCGGCGACCTCATGGCCGCGGTCGGCGAGACCGCCTGGGTCGACGACGAGGGCCTCATCGACGCGGTCACCGCCGTCTCAGGCGGCGGCCCGGCGTATGTCTTCCTTCTCATCGAGTGCCTCGCGAAAGCGGGCGTCGAGGCCGGCCTGCCGGAGGACCTCGCCATGCAGTGCGCCCGCGTCACCGTGGCCGGCGCCGGTGAGCTGGTCCACATCGCGAGCGAGCCGGCCTCGAAGCTGCGCGAGAACGTCACCTCGCCCGGCGGCACCACGCTGGAGGCGCTGAAGATCCTCATGGCCGACGACGGCCTGCAGCCGCTCATGACCCGCGCCATCGCCGCCGCCACCGCCCGCAGCCGGCAATTGGGATAGCCGGCGGGTCACACTCAGTAGACGATGCCTTTTGCGGCGCCCTGCTCGTGCACCATCTCCTCCACCGCTTTGTCGAACGAGTCCCCGGGACCGCTGGAAGCCAGCTCGTCCGTCAGGTAGTCTTCTCGCGCCTGCACCAGCGAATCGATCTTGCGGCGCAGCTCTTCACGCTCGGCGGCTTTCTCGGAGATGAGGGCTTCGCGCTCCTGCGGGCCGAGGGCCCGGAGCGGCTCCGGCAGGTCTTCCGGTTTGAGCGCTTCCAACGAAACCACGCCCTGGGCCAAGTCGTTGATCAACTCCCCAGCGCCGGTCACCACTTCCTGGTGGGCGGACTTCGAGCGCCGGTAGGCTGATTTGTCGGCGGCGACTGAACTGGGAGCGGCGGCGCTGTTGTCGAGCTTCTCTTGGATGCTGTCCTGCTGGGCACGGCTGCCGTAGGGGATCGCCGTACGGTTCAAGCGCTGGTTCAGGGCCTGGATGTCCTGGTCAAAGGGGGTTTCCACCGCCCGCATGTTGCCGCTCTGGGGAATTTCCGCATACCGACCCTGGGCCAGGGTAGCGATCTCGCGCCAGATCGCTCCGGTGTCCTGCGCGCCGCCGGCGAGCACGGTGTTGATGATGATGCCCTGGCGCGCGCCCCGCTTGGCGGTGGTGCGGTAATCTACGTCGTCCGGGTAGCTCATCTGCGGGGGCGAGTCGCCGACCAGGAAGACGACCTTATAGGCCGAGGAGCGCTCGTCCCAGTTCAGCCTGGTCACGGCATCGTCCAAGGCTTGATTCACTGACTCCGGCCGATCACCGCCGCCATCGGCCTCGAACTTCAGAAGCTCGCCATAGATCTGGTCGATGTCCTCGGTCAGGTCGAAGACACGCGTGACGTAGTTGTCACCGCGATCACGGTATCCGATCAGCGCCATGCGAAGCCGCGGGGTGACCTGCGCATCCAGCATCTCTTTGGCGATCGACCAGATCTTGATCTTGGCGCCCTGGATCAACTGCGCCATGGAGCCGGTGGTATCGAGGACGAAAACGACGTCGATGCGCGGCCCGTCGTCATTTGCGCCCGGGCGCTGATGGATCGGCTGCTGGCTGCCCTCCAGTGGCGAAGGCGAAGCGGCAAAAACGGTGGTGCCCAGCGCCAGGGAGGCGGCGAGAGTGACGACAGGTATCAGAGATCGCATGATGTCCCCCGAGAAATCCGTGAAGGTCGGCTGGGAGCTATCCTGGACACTTGAAAGGAGCAAAAAGCGGACCTCATTGCGGCGATGCCGGGCCTTTTCGGGGCAGTACTGTGGCGCCGTTGCCTTTTGACATTCCGCTGCGACGCGCCATGTCATCCACATGACGAGATACTGGCAGACTTCCCGCCGTGCGGTGCTGGGCGGTCTCGCGGCGCTCCCTCTGGCGGGACGTCTCGCGACTGCCCAGGAGGCGCCGATCACACGCACCATCCCCTCCAGCGGCGAAGAACTGCCGGTCATCGGCATGGGCTCGTGGATCACCTTCAACGTCGGCCGCGATGCGCGCCTGCGCGACGCGCGCGCCGAGGTGCTGCGGGCGTTCTTCGATCGCGGCGGCAGGGTGATCGATTGCTCGCCGATGTACGGCACCTCCGCCGAGGTCATCGGCTACGGCCTGGAGAAGCTCGGCCGCCCGCCGCAGTTGTTCTCCGCCAGCAAGGTGTGGACCTGGCTGCAGTCGGACGGGCCGGAGCAGATGGAGGAGCAGCGCGCCGCCTGGGGCGTCGAGCGTTTCGACCTCCTGCAGGTGCACAACCTGCTGAACTGGGACGGCCACCTGGAGACGCTGAAGCAGTGGAAGGCGGAGGGGCGGGTGCGTTACCTCGGCATCACCACCTCGCACGGCAGCCGCCACGACGAGATGGAAGCGGTGATGCAGAGCCAGCCGCTCGACTTCGTGCAGTTCACCTACAACATCCTCGACCGCGAGGCCGAAGAGAGACTGCTGCCGCTGGCCGCCGACCGCGGCCAGGCGGTGCTGGTGAACCGCCCGTTCCGCCAGAAGGCGCTGATCCGCCACGTCGAGGGCCACCCGCTGCCCGACTGGGCGGCGGAGTTCGGCGCGACGACCTGGCCGCAGTTCCTGCTGAAGTTCATCGTCGCCCACCCGGCCGTCACCTGCGTCATCCCGGCCACCTCGCGCGCCGATCACATGGCGGAAAACATGACCGCGCTCAGCGGACCGCTGCCGGACCAGGCCTTGCGCCGCCGCATGGTCGACCACGTCGAGAGCCTGTAGGCTCGGCAGCCATGTTCCCCTTCGACGCGGAGGTGCTGGCCTCCAGCTACGCGCTCTACAATGCCGCGGTCTGGCCGGCCCAGCCCGTCGCGCTGGCGTTGGCCCTCGCGGCGCTGTGGCTCGCCGCTGCGCCGCGTGCCTGGAGCGGGCGCATCGTGGGCGCGATACTTGCCGCCGGCTGGGCCTGGTGCGGCCTCGTCTTCTTCCCGCAGCACTTTGCGGCGCTCGACTTCATGGCGCCGGTCTATGCCGGCGCCTTCCTCCTGCAGGCGGCGCTGCTGCTGTTCTCTCTGGTGTGGCGCCGCCGCGGCTTGCGCGCGCCCGGCGATGCCGCCGGCCTCGGCGGCCTCGCGCTGGCCGCCCTCGCGCTCTTCGCGCTGCCGCTGATCTCCGGCCTCGGCGGCGCCGGCTTTGCCGCCGCGCGCATCGTCGGCCTCGCGCCCGGGCCGACGGTGCTCTTTACGCTCGCCCTGCTGCTGCTGTTCGAGGGGCGGCCGCCCTGGCTGCTGCTGCCCATCCCGCTCCTGTGGTGCGGCGTCGCCGCGGTCACCGGCTGGGCGCTCAGCGTGCCGGAGAGCTTGGCGGTGCCCGTCCTGGCGCTGCCGTCCCTGGCGCTTTTCGCTTGGCGGGCGCGCGCCGCCAAGTGAGCATGGCCAGATGAGCATGCCCGGGTAAGCATGCTATGCTCGCGCCGCCGCAACCGGACGAGAGAGAGCGAGCAGAGACATGAGCGAAGTTCCCGTGCAGCCGCAGCTGAAGGAGAGCGCGCGGCGCGTGCAGCAGGCCCTCGCGGCGGCCGGCTTCGATTTCCAGGTGCGCGAGTTTCCTGCCTCGACACGCACCTCGGCGGGGGCTGCGGCGGCGATCGGCTGCGACGTGGCGCAGATCGCCAAGTCGCTCATCTTCCGCGCGCGGGAGAGCGGCCGCGCGGTGCTGATCATGGCGAGCGGCGCCAACCGCGTGGATGAGAAGGCGGTGGGGCGCCTGCTGGGCGAGAAGCTGGAGCGCGCTGATGCCGACTTCGTGCGGACGAAGACCGGCTTTGCCATCGGCGGCGTGCCGCCGGTCGGCCACCGCGAGGCGCCCGTCGCGTTCATTGACGCCGACCTCCTCGCCTTGCCGGAGATCTGGGCGGCCGCCGGCACGCCCAATGCGGTGTTCCGCCTGACGCCCGAGGCGCTGGTGGCGCTCACCGGCGGCCAGGTGGCGCGCATCGCGAAGGGTGCGGCGTCCTAAGGCGGCCTTTTCATCGCGAGGCCCGGCGCCTAGATTAGGAGGCGAGGAGGACAGCCTGCGATGGTCAAGAAACCTTCGAAAAGGAAAGCTTCCGCCCGCAAGTCCGCCGCCGGCACGGCGGCGGATCCGCGTCGTCACATCATCGACACCGCGTTCGGGCTCGCGCTGGAGCGCGGCTGGCGCGATCTTTCGCTGGCGGAGATCGCCGAGGCGGCCGGCCTGCCGCTGTCCAGGCTGTACGCGGTCTTCCCCTCCAAGCAGGCGATCCTCGACGGCTTCGCGGACCAAGTGGACGCCGCCATGCTCGGGGAGGGCGTCGAGCCGCTCGACACCACCCCCGCCCGCGACCGCCTCTTCGACATGGTGATGCGCCGCCTCGATGCCCTGCAGCCCCACAAGGACGCGCTGGCGGTGATCCTGCAGGATCAGCTGCGCGACCCGCTGGCGGCCTGCTGCGGGCTCGGCCGGCTTGCCAGGTCGATGGCTGTCACCCTGGAGGCGGCCGGCTTCTCGACCACCGGCTGCCGCGGCGTGCTGCGCCTGAAGGGCCTCTCGGCGATCTACCTCTCGACGCTCCGCGTCTGGCTGCGCGACGACAGCGACGACATGGCCCGGACCATGGCTTACCTCGACAAGCAGCTCTCCCGGGTGGATGCCCTCCTCGGCCGCTTGAAGCGCGCCCGGCCGCGCCGCGCCGCCTGAGGCGGCGCGCGCTCCCGCCGGGGCCATCCGCGGGGCGCCCGGGCGCCTGGGGCTCCAAGCCGCTCTTATGGTTAACGAATCTCGCACCTGCACGCGCAATGGGGTGCGAATCGTTGGTTTACCTGGGGAAAATTTATTGTGCAGTGCACAAAAACTGCTTGACCGCCTACGAACGGGGGGCTATATCACGGTCACGCCAATTTCTTGTGCGATGCAACATAGACTGC
>Ga0299907_10003199_pt1 | contig 10417 bp, 10 predicted proteins | sample RVTome_16_FD_198680 | JGI IMG/M metagenome (GOLD analysis project Ga0299907, IMG submission 198680) | Soil microbial communities from uranium-contaminated site in the Upper Colorado River Basin, Wyoming, United States - RVT152D67 (version 2) ... | reverse complement strand
GAGTTCAAACCCGGCGCCATCTTCGCCAACATCGTGATCGGCGACGAGATCAACCGAGCCAGTCCCAAGACCCAGGCGGCGATGCTCGAGGCCATGGAGGAGCGGCAAGTCACCAACGACGGCGTCACCCGGCAGCTCGACACGCCGTTCATGGTGATCGCCACTCAGAACCCGCTCGAGCACGAGGGCACCTACCCCCTCCCCGAGGCCCAACTCGACCGCTTCATGATGCGGATCGAGGTGGGGTACCCCAGCCACGGCACCGCAGTGGAGATCCTCGACACTCACGGGGTCCGTTCCACCTTTCTCGACCTGGAGCCGGTGATCTCGGTCGGCGACGTCACCAAGATGATCGAAGTAGCTCGCACCGTCGAAGTGGCACCCACCGTCAAGCATTACATCGTCGACCTCGTCGAAGGGACCCGCACCCATCCCGAGATCCTTCTCGGGGCGTCTCCCCGCTCCGCCCTCTTTCTGCAACGAGTCGCCCGGGTCCGGGCGGCCGCCGCGGGACGGGGATACGTCATCCCTGACGACGTCAAGGTCCTCGCCGTTCCGGTCCTCGGTCATCGCATGGCCCTCCGACCGGAGGCGGTGATCCGAGGCAGCCGAGTTGTGGACGTGGTGGAGTCCACCCTCGGGCACCTGCAGGTGCCCGGCACCACCGGGTCGACTTCGGCCGGATGATGCTGACCGAGCGCGGGTGGGCAGTCGCCGGCGCCGGAGCCGCCCTGATGGTTTTGTGGATCCTGTTCGGCGAGTCCGAACTGGGTATGGCCGCCCTCCTTTCCGTCTCCTCTGTGGTGGTTGCCCTCGGCTTCGTTGGGATCGGCCAGCCCCGACTCGAGGTGGGACGCCGCACCAGCCCCACCGCCGTCCACGAGGGCGACCACGCTGCCGTGTCCCTTCAGCTACGCAATCGGGGAAGCACCCTGCGCCATGTCACGATCACCGACGAGGTCGCCGGATTGGGGACGGCGGAGTTCGCAGTGGCCGCTATCACCAGCGCCGAGGACCTCACCGCCACCTACCGGATTCTCTGCCGGCCCCGAGGCGTCTTTCCGATCGGCCCAACGAGAGTGACGGTGACCGACCCGCTCGGCATGGCCCGCTCCACGGCGAATGCCGGGGTCGTGGACAGCCTCATCGTCTACCCGGCGGTTGAGAGTTTGCGGGAGTTCCCCGCGGTCCGGGGTCGCAATCTGGTGGTCACCTCGTCACGGCCCGAACACAACCAGCGGGGCGGAGAGGACTTCTACACCCTGCGGGAGTACCAACAGGGCGACGACCTCCGACGAGTCCATTGGCCGTCATCGGCTCGCCGGGACCAACTCATGATCCGCCAGTTGGAAACACCGTGGCAAGCAAGGGCCCTGGTCGTCCTCGACGTCCGCAGCCAGGTCTATTTCGACGACCGGGCGTTCGAACGAGCCGTGTCGGGAGCGGCCTCGGTGGTCCGCCACCTGGTCCAGGGGGGCTTCGCCGCCGATCTCTGGGCCGGAGGCAGGGTGGTGAACGCCTCGTCGTATGCGGTCGGCATGGAGATGCTGGCGACGGTGACTCCCGACCCCTCGATCGATATCATCGCGGCCGCCAGCCGTCTGCGCCGACCTGAAGGCGGAGGCGTCCTCGTCCTGGTCGGGGGCGACCCCGACGAACCCCTCCTTGGGCTCCAGCGTATGCTCGCCGCCACCCATCCGGCGACGGTCCTCATGTCCGTCACCGGGACCGGCTCGCCGACGATGCTCGCCTTTCAACGGGCTGGGGTCGTGCCGGTGACCATCGAGCCCGACCAAGCCTGGGCCCCCGCCTGGGCCCACGCAATGAGAAGCGAATGGCACTCCGCCTCGGTCGGCTCGTAGGCCTCGCCTGCTTCGCGCTGGTCCTCGCCCGCCTCGGTAGGGTGCTGCACGCCGGGGCGACGGCCCCTGATTGGCGCCTGGTCGGGCTGGCGGCGATGCTCGTCGGCGGGCTCCTCACAATGGCGGCACTCGCCTACCACCTTTCCCCCGTGAAGATCGGCTTACTCCACCTGATCGGCCTGATCCTCATGGTCGTCAGGATCACCGCCGCCCCCACGCTGTCCTTTGGTCTCCTCCCCGGCACCGACACCCTGGCGGCGGTTGGATCCGAGCTCTATTACGCCGGCGAAATCCTCCAATTCGGGGCTCCGCCGGTCCTGGCTGTGCCGGGGCTGGTAGCGCTGGTGGGGATCGGTTTGTGGCTGCTGGGTTCGGCGTGGGCCTGGGGGGCGGCCAGCGACCAGGTGTGGCTCGGCATCCTCCCGCCCCTCGGGTTCTACCTGTACCTGTCGGTGATGGACCGTGCCCCGAGCGGGTTGTCTTGGCATGTCGCCCTCGGAGTGCTCGCCACCCTGGGACTGCTGGCCACCAGCCAGGTATCACGGACCGGCTCGGGCCGGGTCAGGGACAGCTCTAATCGGCCCCTGCCCAGACGTCGAGTCGGAGCTTCTGCCGCCGTGATCGGCCTCGTCGTCGCCGTGAGTCTGCTGGGAGTCGCCGCCTTGGGCGACAATATTCCTTCCACCGGCACGATGAGCTGGCGCAACCCGGGAGGCGGCGGTGACTTTGGCGGAGGCGTGTCCTTCAACCGATTTGTCGGTCTGCGTCAGAGCCTCCTCTCCAACAGTGACACACCCGTGTTCGTTGCAAAGGTCGAGGGAGCGTCGGAGCGGCCCACCCGCCAGATGTACTGGAAGCTGGTCACCCTGGACGTGTACGACGGGACCTTCTGGCGTCCCGGGGAGAGTGACTTCCAGCCGATCACCGACTCGACGGAGTGGGAGGATCCCGCCCTCGCCTACCGGGGCGAGACGACACCTGTCCGCCAGACGATCCGCATCGAGGGTCTTCGCGACGACCAATTGCCGGCCCTGTACGCCCCGGTTGGGTTGTCCTCCGCCGACGAGGTTGTGACGTCCGGGGCGGAGGTGAACGGCGATGGGTCGCTGCGGGTGAACGCGCTCACGTTCCAGGGTCTCGGGTATCAGGTCGACTCGCTGGTGCCGACCCTCGATGTCGCCTCCCTCGCTAGCGAGGGGGGCGAGTTGACCCCGCTCTTCGAGGCTGCCGCCGCCCAGGGCCAGTTCCGGGCCACTCCGTCGCCCGAGGCGACCACGACCCGGCCGTCGATCCTCACCGACTACCTCGCCCTACCCGAGACTCTCGACCCGGCGATCGCCGCTCTCGCCCGCCAGGTGACGTCGGAGGCTTCATCAGCCTTCGAGGAAGCCCTGCTTCTCGAAGACTTCTTCCTAGAGGACTTCGACTATGACACGGGCGTCGATACCGGCCACTCCGCCTTGGACCTGACCGCCTGGCTCAACGAGCCTTCCAGCCCCAACTACCGCAGGGGCTACTGCGAGCAGTTCGCCACGGCCATGGCGGTGATGGGCCGCACGCTCGGGATGCCCACCCGGGTCGTCATGGGATTCACTCACGGGCAGTACGTGGCGGAACAGGACCTGACCGTCGTTCGTCAGCGCAATGCCCACGCCTGGGTGGAGGTGTGGTTCGACAGTGAAGGCTGGGTACGCTTCGACCCCACGCCTCGCGGTGACGGCACCACCTCCCCCACCGCCGAGGCGATCGGATTCGACCCTGGGAACATCGACGTGGCCGATGGCGGGAGCACGGCGGGGGTAGACCCGGGAGATCAGCCGGGGCTGGAGGACCTGCCCAACATCCCGATCGAGGATCTCGCCCCGGCCCAAAACCCCGGCGGAGGCGGGGCCGGGGGCTGGGGGAGGTTGGCGCTGGTCGCGGCGGTCATCGCCGCAGGGCTGCCACCGGCCGTGAAGACGGCCCGGCGGCGAGGTCGGATCAGGCGGGCCCGTGAAGGCGACATCACGGCCGTCTGGGACGAAATCGTCGACCGTCTCTCGGACCTGGGCGACGGACCACCGGCCCACCAAACGCCGATCGAATTCGCCTCGTCGACCGATCCTCAATTGGTTCCTCTGGCCCGGGCGTACTCGGCGACGCTGTACGGCGGACGGGCCGTGGCGGGGACGATGGGCCATCTCCGTACAGCCGAGCAGTGGCTCGAATCCACTTACGACCGGCGTCGCCGGACGCGAGCGACGTTCCGCCTGCGCTCGTTGAAGGGTCGGTTGCCTCGGTCCCGGGTCACCAGACCTCGCTCCCCGACGGCACCGACCCTTCATCCCGGCGCCACTTCAGGCGACTAGCCGGAGGCGGCCTCTCCCCGGACGTCGTCCTCCACCCGGCGCAGCATCTCCAAGAAGCGCTCCCGATCCAACTCGAAACGGGTGACGTCCTCCTCGACGTCCCGGGCGATTTCGTCGATGGCCACGAAGAAGGCCATCTGCCCATTGCGAAGGGCGTCGAGCAGGTCCCCGTCGTCGCTGACCACGCTGAAGATGGACTGGCCGTCGGTGATCAGTTTGACGGAGGCCAGATGGTCGTCGAAGTCGGCGTGGCGACGGAGATAGTCCCACGCCCGCCGCACCCGTTGGAGGGACATGCCGTTGTCCAGCAGGCTCCGGACCACCCGCAACGCGACAAGATCCCGGAAGGAGTACAAGCGCCGCACTCCAGGCCTTCCGCCGGTGGCCTGTACCGAGGGACTCACCAGCCCGACCCGGTCCCAGTAGCGCAACTGGTGCGCTGTGCAGTTCGTCAATGTCGAGGCCTGCTCGGCGGTGAATGCCTGATCGGACAACGCTTCTCCCAAACTCTCTCGTGCCGGTGACGGCGACCGACAGCCTTCCAAAACAAGTGCTTCCGCCAAAGCCACATCTTGTCAGCAGGTGATGCGAAATGACGGAAGATCCGCCACTCTAGCGGAGTGGAATCAAGCCCGCCCGAACGGCCATCGAGAACCGCTGCCGTTCTGGTTCGAGCCCTCGCGGGCGCGACTCCCGAAGCCGCGCCGGCGCAATTCCTGAACCAGAGCGGTGGCCGAAACGACCATGAGTGTGAAGCCGGCGAGCGCCACCAGCGTCTGGCTCGTGAAGAAGGCGACCACCACCACAAGACCGCCGATCAGGCCGAGCAGAGGCAGACGCACTCCGTAGCTGCGGGACCGGTCGATGTTCCTGACGGCCGCCGCCAACTCAGGGTCGTCCTCGTAGAACTGGCGCTCGATCTCCGCCAGAATCCGCTGCTCTCGATCGTCGAGTGGCATCGCCCTGCTCTCTGCCAAGGGGCCGGTGGTGGCTCCTACTGCTTCCAGTATACGGGGGGATCGAGCGTTGCGAGATGACGATCTCGGTCACCGTTTTTCTCGTTCGAGCAGGGTCGCCGGTTCGATGCTGGCGTCGCCGAACCGCCGTCTGACCAACTCCACCGCGTCCGCCATGTTGTCCCATTCGGGAACGGAATCGACACTGGATTGACGGGGGGTGTCACCGGGTTCGAGATTCGACGCAGCGACCCCGATGAGCCGGATCGGCCGGGCCAGATCGATCCTTTCTGCCAGTCGACGGGCCGCAGCATGGATCTCCCTGGTCGTGTCGGTGGGAACCCGACGCGACTCGGATCGGGTGACAGTCGTGAAGTCGTCGAAGCGGACTTTGATCGAGATCGTGCGCCCCGCCAGACCGGACCTTCGCAGACGCGACGCCAGAGCATCGGCGTGGGCGAGCAACTCGGCGTCGACCACGGTCGCCCCGACCAGGTCGACTGGGTAGGTCTCTTCGACGGAGACCGACTTGGCTTCGCCGTCGGGGGTCACTCGCCGCGAGTCGACACCGGCGGCCAGTTCGGCCAGGTGCCGGCCGTGGACAACCCCGAGCCGGCGCTCGAGAACGTGGGGCTGGATGGCGGCCACGTCCCCGACCGTCTCCACACCGAGTTGCTCCAGGGTCGCTCGGGTCGCCTCGCCTACTCCCCAGAGCGCGTTTACGGGCAGAGCGTGGAGGAACTCCAACTGGGTGGCGACGGGCACGTGGTGGATTCCATCGGGCTTCGCGGCACCTGAAGCGAGTTTGGCCAGGAACTTGTTCGACGCAATACCCACCGAGGCGGGAAGGGACAGGCCGGAACGGATCTCCGCCCTGACGGCCCGAGCGACCTCGACCGGTGACTCGAAGTGGCGCCGGAGGCCTATGACATCGAGAAAAGCCTCGTCGAGCGATAGCCCCTCGACCAGCGGGGTGAAGGAGCGGAAGATGTCGAAGACGAGTTCCGAGACCTGGCGATAGAGGGTGTGATCGGGCGGAACGATTCTGAGGTCGGGGCACTGCCGGCGAGCCCCACCCATCGGCATCGCCGAATGCACCCCGAATCCTCGGGCCTCGTAACTGGCCGCCGCCACCACGCCGCGAGGTCCGGCTCCACCCACCACGACCGGCTTGCCGACCAACTCGGGCGACCGGCGGCGCTCGACCTCCACGAAGAAGGCGTCCATGTCCACGTGCAGGATCGGCTCGCTCCACTTCACACCGCAACGGTAGGGAATCCGTCGTTGGTTGTCGGTAGCAGGAACAGAACCCGAACCGTCCGTGTCGAGCGTTACTCTGGCGCCAATGGCGGCGAGGGTCCATCTGGTTCGACACGGGGTAGTCCACGACCCCGGGCACGTGGTTTACGCCTCCCTCCCTGGGTTCGGCCTGTCCGAGCTGGGGACGGCGCAGGCCCGCTCCACGGCTCGCTACCTCGGTCGTCAACCGATCGTCGCGGTATGGTCGTCGCCCATCGAGCGGGCCGTGCGGACGGCCGAACCGATCGCCTCACGGGTGGGCCAGCCCGTCCGAGTCGAGGAGGCGCTGCGGGAATGGGCGCTGATGGACCGCTGGTCGGGAACCCCCTGGGACGACTTGCCCAGTGTCTTTCCAGGAGAACTAGAGGCCTTCTTGGATCACCCGACATCTTTGCCTTTCTCCCCCGAGAGCCTGGAGGATCTGGCCGACCGGCTGACAACCGCCATCAGGGGAATCGAGGCCGCCTATCCGCACGGCGAGGTAGTCGTCGTGTCCCACTCGGCCACCGTCCGGGCCGCAACTCTCGGCCTGACCGGATCACCCTTGACGGGATTCTGGGAGGTCGAGCCTCCCCACGCCTCCGTCACCACCCTGCGCCCGGGGTCGGCGTGGACCGTCGAGTCGGTGTGGGCCCCCGACCCCGAGTTGCTCATCCGTCAGGAGGGCTGACCGGAGTTTGTCGACGGGACGGTCACCGAGGACACTTGGCAGACGATGACCGCCGTCGTGACCGCCGCCATCCTTCTCCTCGCCTCCACCGGTGCCTGGACCGTTGTCCTGGCGAGGGGACTGCACGCCCACCCACCGACGGCTGTCGTCCTCATGGCGGTCTCGCTGTGGGTGGCCACGGTGGCCTCGATCGCCGGCATGCTCATCTCTCGTAGTCACTGGGCGCGTCGGCTGGGCCTGGCGCTGAGCTTGGGCCATGCCGCCATCGCCTCGATCGCTCCGGTTGATCCCTGGTGGTGGGTCGGCGCCGCCCTCTCCATGGCCGGCGCCGTGTCGGTCGCCGGGCCGTGGCTCAAGGGTTACGTCCGATCGCTCCCGGCGGCCGCCGGGCCGCCCGCCCGAGCCGTGGTCATACCAATCCTGCTCGTCGGGACACCGTTCCTGGTCGGTCTCGCCGGAGGCGACCATGGCGCCGCTGCCCTGGTCGGGGGCGGGGCGTTACTGGCCGCCTTCTGGTTCGTCCGCACTCTCCCCGCCGCCCTGATGGTCGTCCGGGTCGTCTGGCCGCTGGCGGCTCTGGCCGGAGGGTGGTTCATGGGTTGGCCGGCGGGAACGGTGGCCGCGGCGATGGGGCTCGCCGTGGCGACTCTCGCCTGGGACTCCTCGGTCACGCGGGCCGTGGTACCGCTGGTGGAGAGAGGGTCGGTGGTGCCGATCCCGCCTGAACTGACACCGAGAGAGATCCTCGACGCAGCCAATCTCGACGAAAAGGGGCGCCGCCGTTGAGCCGGCGGCCCAACCCCTGGATCATCCTGCCGGCACTCCTCTCCGGGATGCTGGCGGCATGGCTGGGCGGCACCATCACCGCCGTCTCATGTCGCTATCAGGACCCAGACGGGAGGGTCATCACGTGCCCGGGGGCGACGACGATCGTCGCCATCCTGGCCTTTCTTCTCGTGGGCATCGGGGTGGCGGTGGTGATGGTGCTGGTCTACCGCTCACTCGCCGAATGGCGTCAGCAGAACGAATCCGGCAGCCGCTCAGGCTCGTGACAGGATCAGGGCCACGTTGTGGCCGCCGAAACCGAACGAATTCGACATGGCGTGGTCGATCCTCGCTTCGCGAGGCTCGTTGGGGATGTAATCGAGGTCACACTCAGGATCCGGCGTCTCGTAGTTGATGGTTGGCGGGAGAACCCCATGGCGAATGGCCTGGATGCAGGCCACCGCCTCGACTGCCCCGGCCCCGCCCAGTAGGTGGCCGGTCATCGACTTGGTCGACGAGACGGGCACCGATTCGGCGGCCTCGCCGAACGACAGGCGGATGGCGGCCGTCTCCGTCGCGTCGTTCGCCTCGGTGGACGTGCCGTGGGCGTTGACGTACCCGATGTCGCCCGGTTCGAGCCGGGAATCGTGGAGGGCTGCGGTCATCGCCCGAGCGGCGCCGCTTCCCCCCGGCCGGGGCAAAGTGAGGTGGTAGGCATCGGCGGACATGCCATAGCCGGTGACCTCGGCCAGGATGTCGGCGCCTCGCGCCAGGGCATGGTCCCTGTCCTCGAGGACCAGAGCGGCACCACCCTCGCCCATGAGAAACCCATCGCGGTCGGCGTCGAAGGGCCGGGACGCCCGATGGGGGTCGTCGTTGCGGGTCGTCAACGCCCGCGACTGGGCGAAGCTGGCAACCGCAAAATCGGTTATCGCCGCCTCGGAGCCTCCCGCCAGAACCACGTCGGCAGCCCGGCGACGGATCAACTCGGCTCCGTCGCCGATGGCGTTGGCGGAGGCCGAACAGGCCGTGACCACACAGGTGACGGGTCCGAGGAGGTTGTGTTCGATGGAGGCCACTCCGGCCGCGATGTTGGCGATGATCTTGGGTACGCCGGTCGGTGTGACCCGCCCGGGGCCACGCTCACGCAGGAGATCGATTTCGTCGATGAACGATTGCATCCCCCCGAAGCCGACCCCGGACACGACACCCGCGCGGGCGGCCTCGGGATCGTCCTCCTCGTACTTGAGGCCGGCCGACGCCATCGCCTCGCGTGACGCCACCAGGAAGAATTGGGTAAAGCGGTCGAGGCGACGCAACTCGCGAGTCTCGAAATGCTCCTCGGGCTCGTAGCCGGTGACTTGGGCGGCGATCTTGGTTCGAAAGCCCTCGGTATCGAAAAGGGTGATCGGCCCCGCCCCGGATCGACCGGCAAGCAGCCCCTCCCACAAGGCCGGCACCCCGACGCCCAGGGGCGAGATAGCCCCCATTCCCGTCACCACCACCCTTCGCTCCATGGGGCGGTCTCTGAGCGAGGTCAGAGTTTGCCGTGGACCATGTCGACCGCCTGGCCGACCGTGCGGATGTCCTCGGCCTCTTCATCGGGGATCTTCACGCCGAACTCGTCCTCGAGCGCCATGAGCAACTCGACGACACCGAGAGAATCGACTTCGAGATCCTCTTCGAAATTGGCGTCGTCGTTGATCTTGTCGGCATCGAGTCCCAACTCGGTCACGAGTACCTCTTTGAGCCGTTCGGATACCTGGTCGCGGTCCATTCCCTGTCCTTCCTGTTCGCAGACGATCGCCGCCCGCAGCCTGTTCGAGGGCGTAAGTCTGGCACACGATGAGCCGGCGACGGCGCGATTCGCGCCATCGAGCTCTCCGGCACCTCACATGGCCAGACCGCCGTCGACGAGGATCACCTGACCGGTGACGTACCCCGCTTCGTCAGAACTGAGGAATCCGGCCACCGCCGCCACCTCCTCCGGTTGCCCGAAGCGGCCCAGGGCGATGGCCCCCACTGAGGTCTGCTTTACTTCGTCGCCGAGCGCATGCGTCATGTCGGTCTCGATGAAGCCGGGGGCGACGGTGTTCACCGTTATCCCCCGCGAACCAACCTCCTTGGCCACCGTCTTGGCGAAGCCGATGAGACCCGCCTTGGAGGCGGCGTAATTCGCTTGGCCGGCGTTGCCCGCCACCCCCGCCACCGAGGCCACGCACACGATCCGACCCCAACGCGCCTTGAGCATCCCCCGCAGGGCGGCCCGGGTGCAGAGATAGGCGGAGCGGAGATTCGTGGCGATTACCGCGTCGAAGTCGTCTGGTCCCATCCGCAGCAGCAGATTGTCGCGATTGATCCCGGCGTTGTTCACCAGGACGGACACCGGACCGAGCGAAGACGCCACGGAGGCGAACATGGCACTGACGGCGTCGGCGTCGGCCACGTCGGCCTGGATCGCCACCGCCTTGCCTCCCCCCGCCTCGACCTCGTCGACGACGGCCTCTGCGGCGTCCG
>Ga0299907_10003198_pt1 | contig 10421 bp, 10 predicted proteins | sample RVTome_16_FD_198680 | JGI IMG/M metagenome (GOLD analysis project Ga0299907, IMG submission 198680) | Soil microbial communities from uranium-contaminated site in the Upper Colorado River Basin, Wyoming, United States - RVT152D67 (version 2) ... | reverse complement strand
CTTCTCCCATGCCGGCGTGATGCGCCACTCGCGGAAACGCAGTGCCGCAACCCACATCGGGTACTCATTCGTGGGCAGCCAGTGCAGCGTGCCGCGCATGGCCCACGTCTTGATCAGCGTTCGGTCTGTCTCCAGCATCCGGTCGACGGCTGTCGCGGGCGTCGAGCGCAGACCAAGTGTGAACTCGGCCGACGATGTCACCTGTGCCTGCACGCCTCCGAGTCGTGCAGCGACCTGCAGCGGGTCGGCGTCAGGTGCGGTCACGCACTGTTGTGCGAGACGCCATCCGCAGACCTGCGGCCAGGTGACCGAGAGCTGTGCGTTCCGCCCGCGAAGCGGGTTGCTGCTGCGTGCCATGCGCCGAGAGGCTACCCCCACACAGGCGGCGACGACGTCAGCGGTGGCGGGTGGCGGTGACGCCCGCGTCACCGCCACCGCGGCGCTCGGCCTCGGCGACCGCACGCCACTTGCCGCGGCCTATGCGCTCGATCGCCGTGACCGCGCCGATGCCGGCGGGGTCCGCGAACGCCGTGAACGTGTGGCCACGTGCCTTCAGCGCCGCCCCGTACTGCGCGATGAACGCGGGTTCCGCGACGGTCGCCTGCCCGTTGAGCTGTGACGGCCGCGGTTCTTCGACCGCCTCCGGCAGCGACAGGCCACGGTCGAGGAAGTTCGTCAACACGTGGGTCACGGTCGTGATGATCGTGGCGCCGCCCGGTGACCCGAGGGCCAGGAACGGCTTGCCGTCGTTCAGCACGATGGTCGGGCTCATGCTCGACCGCGGCCGCTTGCCCGGCGCCGCGAGGTTGGGGCTCGGCCCCGTGAAGTTGAAGTCGGTCAACTCATTGTTGAGCAGGAAGCCCCGGTCGGGCACGGTGATGGCGCTGCCGCCGGTCTGCTCGATGGTCAGGGTGTAGCTGACCATGTTGCCGGCGCGGTCGGACGTGACCAGGTGGGTGGTCGACGCGCCCGCGGCGCCGTCGACGGCGTTGGGATCGGGCACGCAGTCGTCGCTGCCGTCCTCGTCGCACGGGTTGCCCGGCGGCACCGGCTTGTCACTGGCCTCCTGGAGGTCGATCTGATCCCAGCGCTCGGCCGCGAACTCGTCCGACAGCAGGCCGGTCTGGGGGACGTACACGTACCGGTCGTCACCGATGTAGGCGTTGCGGTCGGCGAAGGCGTGTGCCGTCGCCTCCATGACGAGGTGGAACACGTCGACCGGGTCCTGCCCCGACAGCTTCGTGTTCTCGACGATGTTCAGCGCCTCGCCGACGGTGATGCCGCCGCTCGACGGTGGCCCCATGCCGTAGATCTCGTAGCCGCGGTAGTCGCTGACGGTGGGATCGGGCCGGAGCACCTCGTAGCCGGCGAGATCGGCGCGATCCACGTAACCGGGCTGCCACTCCTCGTCGGCCGCGGAGGTCGTCGGTGGCGCCGCGATGGTGCGCTCGATCTCCCGGGCGAGCGGACCACGGTAGAAGGCCCGCGGACCACGTCGTGCCAGCAGGCGGTAGGTATCAGCCAGGTCACGGTTGCGGACCTTCGAGCCCACAGCCGGCACGTCGCCGTCGACCAGGAAGGTCTCCGCCGTCGACGAGATCTGCCGGAACCGGTCGAGGTTGGCCGCGGTCTGCGCCGCATAGGTCTCGTCCACCACGAATCCGCGTCGTGCCGCGCGGATGGCCGGGCGCAACGCCTTGCCGAGCGACACCGTGCCGTATTCGTCGAGCGCCTCGACCCACGTCGCGAGGGTGCCGGGCGCCCCGACCGACAGCCCGCTGTTGACGGCGTCGCTGAAGTCGGCCGTGTTGTCGACGAACACGTCGGCGTCGAAGCGTGGATCGTCGGGCGCCTCCTCGCGACCATCGATCGTGACGACATCGCCGGTCCTGGCCAGGTAGATGACCATGAACCCGCCACCACCGATGCCGGCGGAGTAGGGCTCGGTCACACCGAGCGTGGCCGCCGCGGCGACGGCGGCATCGATGGCGTTGCCACCGTGGCGCAGCACCTCGAGCCCGGCATCCGTTGCCACGGGGTCGACCGTCGAGACCGCGCCACCACGGCCGTGCGCGACTGGATCCTTGCGCGGTTGCTTCGCGGGGCCGCCGGCGGCCACCGGCAGGGCGGATGTCACGAGCGCAGCAACCAGCAGGACGATGATCGTGATGTACCGCACGACGGCCCCCTTCGCTGACCGGACTTCGTGAGCCTCGTTCCACGAACCATGTGGCGGGACCCACGGTCAGGGTGGAGAGCATCGACCACGGGCCGCGTTCTGGCAAGTGCGCGTTGTGGACATTCGCAGATCAAGGTTGCGTACGACACCTGCGGCCCGTGTACTTGTCGGGTGGGCGACATCGCGTTCGTGCCGTCGGAGCTGCTCGACGACCCCTATCCCACCTACGCCCGCCTGCGGGCGGAGGCTCCGCTGTGGTGGCACGACGACACCGGCATGTGGCTGGTGTCACGCCACGTCGACGCCGACCGGCTGCTGCGGGACCGGCGTCTGGGACGGGTGTTCACGCCGTACGAGCCGGTCGAGCGGTTCGCGCCATGGAACCTGCTCAACGAGCACTCGCTGCTTGAACTGGAGCCACCGGCGCACACGCGCCTGCGGCGCCTCGCGGCGCGCCCGTTCACCCCACGGCGCGTCGCCGGGCTGCGTGCGCGCATCGTCGAGCTGACCGACGACCTGCTCGACCGCGTCGACCCGTCGGGCTTCGATGTGATCACCGAGTTCGCCGAGCTGCTGCCGGTGCTGGTGATCGCCGAACTGCTCGGGGTGCCCGGCGAGCTGCGACCGTCACTGCGCCCGTGGTCGAACCGCATCGTGGCGCTCTACGAGCTCGGCCACGATGACGCGACGGCCGCGGCCGCCATCAGAGCCGCTGATGACTTCACAATGGCGTTGCGTGAGCTGATCGCCTGGCGCCGCCGAACACCAGGTGACGATCTGCTCAGCGGGCTGGTGCATGCCAGCGTGGATGGTGACGCCCTGTCCGATGACGAGCTGGTGGCGACCGCCGCGTTGCTGCTCAACGCCGGTCACGAGGCGTCGGTCAACGTAATCGGCAACGGGGTCGTCGCGCTCGTCGAGCAACGGCCGCGGCTGGCCCGGTTGCGTGCGGAACCCGAGCGCTGGGGCGACGCCATCGATGAGCTGATCCGGTTCGACAGCCCGCTGAGCCTGTTCCAGCGCACGGTGTTCTCGCCCATCGAGGTCGCGGGGCGTCGACTGGAACCGGGGCAGCGCGTGGGCATCCTGCTGGGAAGCGCCAACCGCGATCCCGAGGCCTTCGACGAACCCGACCGCCTCGACCTGTTTCGCGCCCCCAACCCCCATCTCGGATTCGGAGCCGGCATCCACTACTGCCTCGGAGCGCCGCTCGCCCGGCTCGAAGGAGCGGTGGCGTTCGAGCGACTGCTCGCCCGTGCCGCCGATCTCGAGCTGGTGACGCCTCCGAGGCGGCGACCGAGTTTTCAGTTCCGCGGTTACCAAGAGGCCATCCTGCGCATCGATGTTGGCAAAGGATCTGCGGAATCCGTGTCGGAGCGGTAGCTGACCTACTAGCCTGGAAGGCAGCAGCAGCGTCGATCGTCTGATGGCGGGGAACGGGCGCGGAGGAGCCTCGATGAACTACTGGGACAGTGTTGGACGCTGGATCAACACGCTGCTGCTCTTCATCGTCGGGATCATCTCGTTCGATACGTTGTTTCGTCTGCTCGAAGCGCAGGAGAGCAATGTCATCGTCGGTGTGACACGATTGCTCGCATCCATCGCTCTCGTTCCGTTCCGCGGCATGTTCGGTGATCAGGAGTACGTCTTGACGTCACTGGTCGCCGTGCTCGGCTACGCCCTGGTCGTCGGCATCGCGCTGTCGGTGCTGCGCGGGCTCCAGGCCACGCGTGTGGCACCGCGCGGAGCAGAGGACCGCGCGACGCAGGCCGCACGGCCCGGTCCGGCTCCACAGCGCGCGGCCGGATCGCGCCCGGCGACCCGTCGACCGGATCCGCAGTCCGGGCGCGCGCCGGCGCGCAACGCGCAGCCGGGCCGGAGCGCCACGGCACCGAGCGCGCGGACGGACGCGGCCAACCGCAACGGACGGCCGACCGCACCGCCGGCCAAGGGCACCACACCCCGCCGCGGCGACGGCGCCACGCCCCGCCGGGCCGACGGCGCTCCGCCCCGCCGCGGCGACGGCGCCGCCCCGCGCACGTCCGACGGCGCCACCGACGGCATCGCGCCGCGACCGCCGGCCACCGCCGAAGGTGCGACGACGTCGCGTCCCAACGCCGCCACGACCGACACCGCGACGACGCGCAAGGTCGAACCCGCCGAACGCGACAGTGTGGACGACTGACAATCACCCGCTCGACCTTGTGGCTCCGCCGCTAGCCTGGCGGCATGTCCGAGTTGTTGCATTGGGTGAGCACGCCGCCGGAGCTACGTGATCCGGTGCTGCTGATCGCGCTCGACGGGTTCGTCGACGCGGGATCGGCGGCTTCCACCGCGTCTGCATTCCTACGGCACCGTTGGCAGGCGGAGCAGGTCGGCTGGTTCGACGGTGACGAGTTGATCGATTACCGCGCCCGCAGACCGAACGCGGTCGTCGATTCCGGTGTCGTGCGCCGGATCGACTGGCCGGAGATCGAGCTGGTCGCCGCGCGGCTCGACGGCCCCCACGACGTCTTGTTGCTGCTCGGCCCGGAACCCGACATGCGCTGGCGGGCGTTCAGTGAGCAGGTCGCGCGGCTGTGTGCGCAGCTCGGTGTTGTGCAGGTCATACAGCTGGGGGCCTATCCGGCGGCCGCACCCCACACACGGCCAGTGGTCGTGACCCGAGCCCGCAACCGCGTCGAACAACGGCTCGTGCTCGATGCCAGCGATGTCGGTGGCTACACCGGTCCGGTCAACGCCACCACGGTGCTCCAGAACGAGCTGGCCGAGCACGGTGTGCCGGCGCTGGGACTGTGGGCCGAGGTTCCGCACTACATCGCGACCAACCCGCACCCGCCCGCGTCCCTCGCGCTGGTTCAGATCGTTTCGCGGGCGTTGGGCATCCACGTCGACACCACCGAGTTGCGCGCCGCAGCGCAGCTGCACCTCGAACAGGTGGCCGAGGCGGTCGCCGAGCACGAGGACGCCGCCTCGATGGTCGCCGCGCTCGAGGAGATGACCGACGCGGGCGAGACCGACGAGGAGCTCCCATCCGGCGACGACCTCGCCGCCGAGATCGAGTACTTCCTCCGGGCGCATCGGGATGACTGACCTGAAGCTGCCCGACGGCGGCTTGCGGCTTGACGGTCGGCCGCACGGCGTTGGGTTCACCGGCCACCTCGGCCTGGTCCTCACCGAGATCCAGGCCGAGCACGCGCGCGCCTGGGCCGAGGTCGGTCCGGCGCACCACCAGGACGCCGGCATCGTGCACGGTGGCTGGTACGCCGCGGCGGTCGAGACGGTCGCGAGCTTCGGCGCGCACACCGCGGCCGCGCCGCGTGGGATGACCGTCGTGGGTGTCGCCAACACGACCGAGTTCTTCCGCCCCATCCGCCAGGGACGCCTCGACGTGGATGCACGCGCCGTGCACCAGGGCAGGACACAGCAGGTGTGGGAGGTGCACATCACCCGGTCCGGCGACCGCCAGCTTGTCGCCAGAGGGCAGTTGCGGCTCCAAAACATCAACCGGCCCCGAGCGGATACAGCGAACGGTGGCTCCACGTCCGTGGCCACCTGATCACGGCTGCGGCACACCGGAGCCGTGCAGCCGCCGCGCCCCGGCTACAGTCGCCGGCGCCCTCCCGATCGATGACAACGCAGTAGGTCGAACACCATGAGCGCAATCGTCAAGGACGTGACCGAGCAGACCTTCGCCACGGAGGTCGTGGAGGCGAGCCGGACCACGCCGGTGGTCGTCGACTTCTGGGCGCCGTGGTGTGGTCCCTGCAGGCAGCTGTCCCCACTGCTCGAACAGATGGCGCAGCGCTTCACCGGCGACGTGCGCGTGGTCAAGCTCAACGTCGATGAGGCACCGCGGCTGGCGCAGCAGTTCCGTGTCCAGGGGATCCCCGCGGTCAAGGCGTTCCGCGGCGGCGGTGTGGTCAGTGAGTTCACCGGGTTGCAGCCGACGACCGTCATCGAGCAGTTCTTCGCCGCGCTGGCGCCGAGCAAGGCCGACCGCCTGGTGGCCGAGGCGGCCGCACGACCCGCGGAGGCGGAAGGTCTGCTCGAGCAGGCGATCTCAGCGGAGCCCGATCACGAGGGCGCGTTGATCGCGCTTGCCGGGATCGCCAGGCAGCAGGGCCGTCACGATGACGCCAGGGGGCTGCTCGCGCGGGTGCCCACCAGCACGCAGGCACAGCGCCTGCTCGCCGAGATGCGTCTCGCGGAGACCGGTGCCGATGGCTCGCTGGAGCAGTTGGAACAGGAAGCCGCCACGTCATCGGAGGCGCGGCTCGCGTATGGTCGCGCGCTGGTGGCGGTGGGACGGCACGACGAGGCGGCCGATGCGCTGGTCCAGGCGGCGGGTGATCCGCTGACGCGTGACGAGGCGCGGACCCTTCTGCTCGACCTCTTCCGCGTGCTCGGCGATGATCACGAGATCACCCGGCGTGCTCGTCCGCGGCTCGCAAGCGCGCTCTTCGCGTGAACACATCAACAAAGGATCAAGTCGTGAGTGAACAGCCCGGCGACGCCGGCGAACCGACCGACGAGCAGACCGTGCAGACGGTCGAGGTGGTCGAGGAGGCCGAACAGGACGACGAGCGCGATGCGATCACCGAGCCCGGCAAGTTGCTCAGGATCGCGCTGATGCTGCGGGAGATGCAGGAGGAGGTACGGCGCGCGGACCCCGACGAGCCAGGGCGTCAGCGCCTCAAGCAGATCCACGAGACGTCGCTCAACGAGATGCGCAGTGTGCTGACCGGCGGACTGCAGGAGGAACTGGACGCGCTGACGCTGCCGTTCGACAGCGACACTCCCACCGAGTCGGAGATCCGCATCGCGCAGGCGCAATTGATCGGCTGGCTCGAGGGGCTCTTCCAGGGCATCCAGGCGGCGATCGCGAGCCAGCAGATGAGTGCGCGCCACCAGTTGGAGCAGATGCGCGGTCGCGGGTTGCCACGTGGCGCGACGCAGCAGCCGGTGGGGGAGCGTCCGACCGGTACGGGCCAGTACCTGTAGGTCCACGCGGATGAAGGTGCCGCCGCTTTGGTGGCATGCGGTCCCACGGCTATCTTTGCGCCACGACGCGCACTCCTGCTGCTGCCGGCGGCCCGGGTGCCTGAGGAGGTTCGATGGGTCGAGCACGAGAAGTTTGGGAACAGCTCAGCGCCGCGCTGGAGAAGCACGATGACGCGACGGTCGCTGACCTGTATGCCGTCGAGTCGGTGTATCTCGAACCCAACAACCCTCCACACGAGGGGCGCAACCTCATCCGCGCGTACCTCAACTCCTGGATGCAGGCGCGGGAGGACCTCGACATCGCGGTGTCGCGGATCATCGAGTCCGATGACGGACAAACCGTGGCGGTCGAGTGGACCACGAGCTACACCGCGGGTGGCCGCCGGTGGATCAACATGCCGCGGAGCACGTGGCTCGAGGTTGACGAGCAGGGCATCCGCTACCACCGCGACTACTAAGAAGTCACCCGGAAGCGCGGACACAGCACACACCGTGATCTTCCACACCCCTTCCCCGCATTCGAGCGGATCGTCGCCCCTTCGCCCGTAACGTCCGCGTCCGTTGCACACGGACGCGGACGAGGAACGGGTGATGAGCGAGGACCTTCCGGTCGCGGTGACGCTGCCGTCGCCGCTGGACACCCACGTAGCGGTCTGGATCGAGCGCGACCTGGGCTGGCAGGTGGTAGACGAAGGCGGGCCGCTGGCGCCGGTCATCGCGCTGTCGGATCGCGCGTGCGGGCAGTTGCCGTGGATCGCGGTGACCGACGGGTCACCCGACGGTGAGCAGGTCCGTCGCCACCTGACGGCGGGCGCGCTCGACGTCGTGGCGTGGCCACACGACCGGCTGCGCATCCCGCTGTTGGCGGCGCGGGTCGAGCGCGGTTCCGGCGGTGATCACCGCGGGCGCCTGACCGTCGCCGGCGTCGCCGGCGGCGTCGGCACGTCGACCGTCGCGCTGGCGATCGGCGGGCTGCTCGCCTGGTCCGGCGCCGCGGTGCTCGTCTGCGGCGGTGCCGACGTGCTCGCACTGGCCGGCGCCGCCGCGGCGGAGCCGGCGCTCGCGGGTGCGGCGCCCGGGGGTGCGGCGCCCGGCGGTGCGGTGCCCGGCGGTGCGGCGCCCGGCGGTGCGGTGCCGGCGGACGCGGCGCGCGGATGGTCCACGGGGGCCGGGCGCCATGAGCGCGCGGCGATGGCGAACCGGTCGGCACCGTCGCCGGTGCCCGGCGTCCCCCGGTTGTCGGTCGTCGGCGACGGCATCGATGTCGCGACCGCGGCGTGGACCGGAGACTTTGTCGTGGCCGATGCGGGCACGGCGATGACGGCGGAGACGACCGTCGTCGTCAGCCGGCCCGACCGCAACCTCGACCGGGCATGCGCGTCCGGCAGACCGGTGATCGTCGTCGGGGATCAGCCACTGAGCATCCGCGACTGCCGCCGCCGGGTGGGCACGTCGCTGCTGGCGCACCTGCCGACGTCGTCGCGGGTCGCCCGCGCGGGGCTGCAGGGCCATGTGCCCGCGGCGCTGCCCGGTACGTGGCTGAAGGAACTGCGCGTCGCGCTCGGCCGACTGGAGCGCCGGTCATGACGGCGATCGACCTCGAACGCATCCGCCAGCGCGTGGTGCAGGACTCCGCGCTGCTCATCGGCAGCCACCTCAGCAACGGTCCTCAACTGCGCGCGGCCATCGCCCGGGCGGTCCGGGCGGAAGGGCTCCTGCTCGACGAACGGGGCCTGGCTGCGGTCGTGCGCGAGATGTCCGACCTGTTCACCGGGCTCGGTCCGGCCGAGCGTCTGCTGCGCGACCCTGATGTCACCGACGTGATGATCAACGGTCCCAGCGACGTCTGGATCGAACGGCGCGGCAGGCTCGAGCGGGCCGACGTGACCTACCCGGATGTGGCGTCGTTGCATGCGGCGGTGCTGCGGGTGGTCGGGCCACTGGGCCTACGCTTCGACAGGGCGCACCCCACCGTCGACACGCGCCTGCCCGACGGAAGCCGCCTGCACGCGGTCGGCGCGCCGCTCGCCGCCGATGGGCCGCTGGTCACGGTCCGCAAGTTCGCCACGATCGGACACACGTGGGGGCAGCTCGAAGCCGATGGTTCGGTGCCCGCGGCCGCCCGGCAGGTGCTGCGCGAGGCCGTGCTGCAGCGGCGGGCGATCGTGTGTTGCGGCCGCACCGGCACCGGCAAGACCACGCTGCTGGGTCTGCTGCTCGGCGAGGTGACCGACACAGAGCGTGTGGTCCTGGTCGAGGATGCCCCCGAGCTGCGACCGCAGTGCCCGCATGTCGTCCGCCTCGAGACGAGACCGCCCGGGGCGGGCTCGCAGACCGGCGTCGGGTTCCGGGATCTGATCCGTCAGGCGCTGCGCATGCGCCCCGACCGCATCGTGGTCGGCGAGGTCAGGGGCGCCGAGCTCGTCGACGTGCTGCAGGCCCTGGCGACCGGGCACGAAGGATGCATGACGACCGTGCACGCGCGGGCCGCCGACGAGGCACTCGTGCGCATGGAGGGCATGGCACTGCTTGCGGGCCTCCCCCTGCCCGCCGTGAGATCGCAGCTCGCGGTCTGTCTGGACCTGATCGTGGTGCTCGACCGTGATCTCGACGGGCGCCGCCATCTCCGGCAGATCGCGCAGGTCGACGGGTTGGCTGACGGCGACCGGCTGCGGTGGCACGACCTGTGGCGGCGGTCGGCCACGGCTGACACGCCGGTGGCGGCATGACCGCGCTGACGACCACCGACCTGCTGCGGGTCAGGGCGGCCCTCGCGGTCGGCGTTCCGCCCGCTGAGGCGTTCACGACGGTCACCGCTGCCGGGCTGGCGGGTACCGTCCGCGCTGTGCGCCTCGGCGAGCCACTGGCCGCCGTCGCGCGCGCCACACGCGCCGATGGACCCGATGGGGCCGGACCGTTGTTGCGTGCGCTGGCGCTCGCGGAACGGTGCGGGCAAGGCGGCGTCACGGCCATCGACATGGCGCTCGAGGCCCGCCAGGACGCGCTCGTCGACCAGCAACGGCTTGCGGCGAAGTCGGCGCAGGCGATGGGGACGGCCAAGCTGCTGACCGTCCTGCCCCTGGCGGCGTGGGCGTTGCTGATCATCCTCGACCGCAGTGCGCTGGGCTTCTATGCCTCGCCCATCGGCTGGGGCTGTGCTGCCGGTACCGTGGTGCTGGCCGCCGCCGGCCATCGCTGGGCGCGGCGCCTGGTGGCGACCGCAACGGCCGCCGCCGAG
>Ga0299907_10003197_pt1 | contig 10422 bp, 8 predicted proteins | sample RVTome_16_FD_198680 | JGI IMG/M metagenome (GOLD analysis project Ga0299907, IMG submission 198680) | Soil microbial communities from uranium-contaminated site in the Upper Colorado River Basin, Wyoming, United States - RVT152D67 (version 2) ... | reverse complement strand
CATGGGCGCCTTGACCGTAAGCGCGTGTTCCGGCGACGAACCGCCGACCCTCGAGGAGGCGGCCTCGATGAGCGAGGACGAGGCCGCGGAACGGGCCCGGGACATGAAGGATCTATCCGGCGTCGAGGCCTGCGACCTCCTGACCGCCTCCGAGATCGAGGCCGCCACCGGCATTTCCCCCGGTCCGCCCCAGGACGTCAGCCAGGTCCAGGGCCAGCTCCCCATGTGCAACTGGTCGGCGGCCGAGGGCCGCAACGTCGTCAGCCTGCTCGTCACCCGGGGCGGATTCTCGAGCTACGACGAGTTCCTCGAAACGACCCGCAGCCAGATGACCGACATGGGGATGGACTTCAGTGAGGAGGACTGGCGGCACGTCCCCGACGTCGGCGACTTCGGCGTCTGGCTCAGCGAGGGCTTCGCGGGCGGCATGCTGCAAGTCTACGACGATGGCTTGATGGTCCAGGTCGACGCCGAGCCGGGCGAGGGGAAGGACGAGATGGAGGCGGCGAAGGAACTCGCCGAGCGGGTGTTCGACCGTATCGACTAGGCCGTCCTGATTCCGAGAATGTAGCGACGGAGGTGTTCGACCGTCTCTAGCCGCGGGGGCAGCAGCCCTTACGCCATCTACGCCTGTACCCTCACTCGCTTTGTGTCGGGGCCAGGGTCAGCCCGACCAGACGGGCCACGACCAGTGCGACGTACATCAAGCCGGCGACCTGCTCCCGTCCGCCCACGGCATTTCGAAGATCTCGGAGACCGGGAGCCGGAACCCCGGCAGGACGTCGGCACCGTCAAGGATGCCTCCTTCCAACAGCAGGCGCACATCCCGTATCGAACCGTACGTCGTGATGCTCCGGGTCCGAGGCACGACGACCCAGACGAGGCGCGAACCTTTTTCGAGATACTCGAGCACCTTTTCCTGGATCGTCTCTGCCGTGGTGGAAGGCGTGACGATCTCGACGGCGAGATCGGGGGCGAAGTTCGGGAACCCTTCCGGAATGCCCTCAGTCAGATTGTCCTCCGCGATGAAGCTCATGACCGGGCAGCGCACGGTCGGCGGATCTTCGTTGAGCAGGAAGCCCGTCCTGGCGAGCGCCACGCCGTTTCCTTTCTCGTGCACGTACGAGGCGACCGGGTAGAGCAGCTGGCTCGCGATCATGCCATACTGCAGGCCGGGAGGGCGCCGCTCGCGAACGATGCGCCCCCGCACGAGCTCGACGATGAACTCGTCCTCCTCGGGGAGCCGCTCGAACTCTTCGAGACTGAGGAGTCGCTTGGTCGCCTCTTCCAGCGCGCTCATGATCACCAGGACGCAAAGAGGTCGGAGATCCTGAACCGGAAGCCAGGCAGGATGCCCCCGCCATCCAGATCGTCCTCCCCGGTCAACACCTCAACATCCTTCCGTGACCGGTAGCTCGTGACACTCCGGCTGGCGGGCTCGACGACCCAGACGAGACGCGTACCGTGTGCCAGGTACTCCAGCACCTTTTCCTGGATCTCGGCTGCCGTGTTCGACCGCGAGACGATCTCGACGGCGAGGTCCGGTGCGATGGTCCAGAATCCAGTGGGTCGCTCCTCTGCCGGACCCGGATGGGCAAGAAAGGCCATGTCCGGAATGCGGATCGTCGGAGGGTTATCGTCCAGCAGGAACCCCGCATCGAAGAGCGTCCGACCGAGGCCGTGCTCCCGCACGTGGGACTCGATCCGCCAATACAGCTCGCTCGCGAGCCAGGTGTGTTCGGCAGCGGGACGCGGCTCCCGAACAAGATGCCCCCGCACAAGCTCGGTTCGGTACCCGTCTTCCTCAGATAGGCGTTCGAACTCCTCAACGGACAACAACCGCTCGATCGTTCCAGCCCGTGTCACGCTCGTCTCCGTCGATCTGTCGGCCTGCCGACATAGGGATCGCGATGGAACGTAACATATTGCAAAGCACAAGCCACACCTGGAGGTGGAGCGCGCGGAAGAAGCTCGTCTGTTGGGAGCCGGCGTAGCGAGTGGACGGGCTTCGACGTCACCACCGTAGGACAGGATCCAGCCTGGACATGATACCCGGAAGGGGCGATGGAAAAAGGCGCTGGACGCGGGTGTCTGGATGCCTTACATAGGCACCCATGCCCGGTCTTCTCGACCGCTGGCCCCTCCTCCGCCAGATCCGCGATCGCGCGGACGGTACGGGCCCCGAGGCGATGTCGGATCGCACACATGCGATCGGTGCGCGGATTGATGGCGCCGAAGTCGCGCGCTCGATCTGCCCCTATTGCGGCGTCGGCTGCGGCCAGCTCGTCTATTACATGGACGGCAGGCTCCTCGCCATCGAGGGGGACCCGGAGAGCCCGATCAGCCAGGGGACCCTCTGCCCCAAGGGGTCGGCGTCGTACGAGCTCCTGACCCATCCCGGCCGGCTGACGAACGTCCTCCACCGGGCGCCCCACGCCGCAGAGTGGACGACGATGGGGCTCGACGAGGCGATGGACCGGATCGCCGAGCTCGTGTGGGAGACCCGCAAGCGCACGTTCGTCCGGACCGCCGCCGACCTGGAGGCGCACAGCGAGCCCGGTCTCAAGGCTGGGTCCGGCGATCGGGACGCGCCCACAGCATCAATCGACCCCGACGAGCCCGTCAACCACACGACGGCGATCGCCCATCTGGGCGGCGCCACTCTCGACAACGAGGAGAACTATCTCATCAAGAAGCTCTTCACGGGCGGCCTCGGGATGGTGGCCGTCTCGAACCAGGCCCGGATATGACATAGCAGCACGGTGCCCGGTCTGGGCACCTCCTTCGGTCGGGGTGGGGCGACGACGGCACAGCAGGACCTGGCCAACGCCGACTGCATCCTGATCGAAGGCTCGTCCATGGCCGAGGCGCATCCGGTCGGCTTCCGCTGGGTGGTAAAGGCGAAGGAGCGGGGCGCGACCGTGATCCACATCGACCCGCGCTTCTCGCGAACGAGCGCGCTCGCGGACCTCTGGGTCCCGATCCGGGCCGGGGGCGACCTCGCGTTCCTGGGCGGGCTCGTCCGCCACATGATCGAGAACGAGCTCTTCTTCCGCGAGTACGTCGTCCACTACACGAACGCGCCGGTCATCCTGCGCGAGGACTTCCGCGACACCGAGGATCCGGGGGTCGGCCCCAGCCGCCCAGACTCTGGCGGCCCCCACGACGGCGACTCTCTTCCCGAAGGCCTCTTCTCGGGCTGGGATCCGGAGACCGGCTCGTACGACCCAACCACCTGGCGCTACGAGGGCGACGACCTGGGCCGACCGCGGAAGGATCCGACGCTCCAGCATCCGCGCTGCGTGTTCCAGGTCCTGAAGCGACATTTCTCCCGCTACACGCCGGAGATGGTGGAGCGGGTCGCCGGGATCCCGCCTGACCTCTTCCACCGGGTGGCGAAGGCGCTGGCGGACGCGTCGGGTCCGGAGAAGACCGCGGCGATCTGCTACGCGGTCGGCTGGACCCAGCACTCGAAGGGGGTCCAGATCATCCGGACGGCGGCCATTCTCCAGCTCCTGCTCGGCAACATCGGTCGTCCTGGCGGAGGGATCCTCGCCCTCCGTGGCCATGCCTCGATCCAGGGCTCGACCGACATCCCGACCCTCTACGACATCCTCCCCGGCTACCTCAAGATGCCGCGCGCCGGCCACGGCGAGGCGACGCTCGACGGCTACCTCGAGAACCACCGCCGCGAGACGGGCATGTGGTACCACACGCCGGCCTACATGGTGAGCCTTCTGAAGGCCTACTACGGCGAGCGTGCCACGCCCGAGAATGGGTGGGGCTTCGGCTGGCTACCCAGGACGACCCGCGACCACAGCCATTTCTCGTTCTGGACCGAGATGGCGGACGGGAAGGTCGAGGGGCTCTTCCTCATGGGGCAGAACCCCTCGGTCGGCGCCCAGAACGCCCGGCTCGAGCGGCGCGCGCTGGCCCGGCTGAAGTGGCTCGTCGTCCGCGACCTGGTCGAGATCGAGCCGGCCGTCTTCTGGCGCGCGGACTCGCCCGAGGTCCGCCGCGGGGAGCTCGTGACCGGCGAGATCGGGACCGAGGTGTTCCTGATGCCCGCCGCCGGCCACGCCGAGAAGGAGGGCGCCTTCACCCAGACCCAGCGCATGCTCCAGTGGCGCGAGAAGGCGGTCGATCCTCCCGGGGATGCCCGAAGCGAGGCGTGGTTCATCCATCAGCTCGCTCTCCGGCTCCAGGCGAAGGCGCTGGCCTCCGAGGATCCGGACGACGAGCCGCTCCGCGCCCTCGACTGGTGGTATCCCGAGGACGAGCAGGGCGAGCCCCGGATGCTCGCCGTCCTGGCCGAGATCAACGGCTGGTATACGGATCCGGCGAAGGGGTCGGACCTGCCGGCGGCCGACGGCGAGCCGCCCGGCGCCCTCTGGCCCCTCGACCGCCTCGGCCGTCGCCACCACGGCGCCCAGGTCACCGGCTTCACCGACCTCGCCGAGGACGGCTCGACCGCCTGCGGATGCTGGATCTACTCGGGCGTCTACGGTCCGGACGACATCAACCGCGCGAACCGGCGCGAGCCCGAAGGGCCCTACGGCCACGGATGGGGATACGCCTGGCCGAGCGACCGGCGGATCCTCTACAACCGCGCCAGCGCACGTCCCGACGGCCGGCCGTGGAGCGAGCGCAAGAAGCTCGTCTGGTGGGATCCCGCCGTCGGCGAGTGGACGGGCCACGACGTTCCCGATTTCCCCAGGACGAAGCCGCCCGGATACCGGCCTCCCGGGGATGCGCGCGGCTTGGACGCCCATTCCGGCGATGCGCCTTTTGTCATGCACGAGGACGGTCTGGGCTGGATCTTCGTCCCGGAGGGCCTCCAGGACGGCCCGCTTCCCAGCCACTTCGAGCCGCTGGAGTCGCCGCTGAGAAACCCCCTGTACAGGAGGCAGACCAACCCACCCGTTCGGTGGTACCGACGACCCGACAACCCGTTCTCGAAGCCGGGCGACCCCCGCTTCCCGTACGTCCTGACGACCTATCGCCTGACCGAGCACCACACGGCCGGCGGGATGAGCCGGACGCTCTCCCACCTGGCCGAACTCCAACCCGAGCTCTTCGCCGAGATCTCACCCGAGCTCGCGGATGAGCTCAGGGTGGCGAACGGCGACTGGATCACGGTGGCCACCCTGCGCGGAGCGATCGAGGCGCGAGCCCTCGTGACGCGGCGGATCCGTCCGATCCACCTGGGCGATCGCACGCTTCACCAGGTGGCAATGCCGTTTCACTGGGGTCCCACGGGGCCCAACAAGGGCGACGTCGTCAATGACCTGATCCCGCTTTCGGGCGAGCCCAACGTCACGATCCACGAGTCGAAAGCGCTGGTCTGCACGATCGTCCCTGGCCGCCGCCCGCCGGACGCCGAGCTGAATGCATGGCTCGCGCGAACGCTGGGCGAGGACGTGGCCGACACGAGGGACCCATCCGGCCGTGAATCCCCCGCCGTCCCCGAATCGGGAGGTCACGGACTGGAGGGAAAGGCGTAGGCGATCCGGAATGACGATCGGCGAGGGCTCTGCCAGCACCAACCAGGCGCGCCACACCCACGTGGCCGATGGAGTCACGGTCGGGTTCTTCACCGACCCGACCGTGTGCATCGGCTGCAAGGCGTGCGAGGTGGCGTGCAAGGAATGGAACCATGTCCCCGCCGAGCCCACGGCGTGGGCTGGGACGTCCTACGACCATACCCACGCCCTCGGCGCCTCGACGTGGCGTCACGTCAAGTTCCTCGAGCAAGAGCTGGATCCCTTCCGCTGGCTCTTCCTTTCGGACGTCTGCAAGCATTGCGAGCATGCGGGCTGCCTGGAAGCGTGTCCGACCGGCGCCATCGTGAGGACGGAGGTTGGCTCGGTGCTGGTCCAGGACGACGTCTGCAACGGCTGCGGCTACTGCGTGGTCGCCTGTCCCTTCGGCGTGATCGACCGCCGACCTGACCCGCTCCCCGGCTCGGGTGGGGCCTTCAAGTGCACCTTCTGCTACGATCGCCAGGTCTCCGGCCTCACCCCGGCGTGCGCCAAGGCGTGCCCGACCGAGTCGATCCAGTTCGGTCCCCTGGAGGAGATGCGATCGCGGGCGCATGGCCGGGTCGCGGAGCTCGAGGACCGCGGCGTCCGGGACGTGTCGGTGTACGATCCCGTCGGCACCTCCGTGGGTGGGATCCACGCGATCTTCCTGATCCCTGGCCCTCCGTCGAACTGGGGCCTGCCGCCGGCGCCCGAGGTTCCGACGGTGCGTCTCCGGGCGGCGTGGACCTCGGCCATCCTCGCCGCGGCCCTCGCGGTGGCCGGCACCTTCGCTGCCTTCCTCACGACATGAGCGACTTCGAGACGCGCCTGGACGACATCCGCGAGGAGGCCCGTCGACGGGGCTCGGTCGAGGGCCCCGGGACGCGCGCGGCCGGCGGTCCGATGCCGACCGCGGCCGGTGCCGGTTACTACGGCCTGCCGATCGTCAAGCCCCCCGTCTGGACCTGGGAGATCCCTCTCTACCTCTTCACGGGCGGGCTCGCCGGCATGGCCGGGGCGATCGCGCTCGCGGCCCACGTGGCCGGCCCTCCCGCAGCCGAGACCTCGCTCGTGCATTCGGCTCTCTGGCTCGCCTTCCTCGGCGGAGCGGTGGTCTCGCCCGTCCTGCTCGTCCTGGACCTCGGCCGGCCGCGGCGGTTTCTCCACATGCTCCGCGTCTTCAAGTGGCGATCACCGATGTCGGTCGGCGCCTGGATCCTGTTCCTGTTCGGCGGCGCGGTGACGGCCGCGCTCATCCTGACCGAGTGGGCGGTCCGACCCGGCGCTCCCACCGCCGTGGACACCCTCCGCACCGTGGCGATCGTCGTCGCCGGGATCCTCGGTCCTGCTCTCGCGGCTTACACCGGCGTTCTCTTCGGGGCGACCACGATTCCGGCCTGGTTCGCCCACCACCGGGATTTACCCTTCCACTTCGGCGTGTCCGGGCTGGGCTCGGCCGCCGCGGCGCTCGAGCTCCTCGGCTTTCGGTCGCCGGCCCTCCACGCGATCGGCCTCGGCGCGGCGTCCATCGAAGTCCTGCTGGGCGCCCTGATCGAGCTTCGCCGGCACGGTCCCGTCGACCAGGTCCTGCGCGAGGGGACATCCGGTCGACTCCTCCGCGGCTCGGCCCTCCTGACCGGCCCGGCCGCACTCGTTCTCCGGCTCGTGGGCGTCATCCCGGGGGCAGCGATCGCTTTCCTGGTGGGGGCGGTTCTCGGGCGATACGGCTGGCTCGCAGCGGGCCGGGCTTCCGGCCGGGATCCCGCCGCGACCCTCGCGACTCAGCGCCTCTAAGCCCAAATCCGAAAGGAAAGCCACCCCCTTACGGGTGGCCAGAACTTTGCAGCCCTTGAGGATACGGTTTTCCGCGCCGGGCTCCTTCCGTTCTGGGCCCGCCGTGCGGGCCCGATAATCTATCCAGAAGTGTTCATTCGCGTAAGGGCGAGCGGCTTCTGGGCGTCCCCCGCGTAGGGCATCGGTGTCCCAAGCGCCGGGGGCAGTCTCGCACTTCGAGAGGGTTCCAGGTTGGCGAGAGGCGTGCAGGGATGAGGGTTTTGGTGACCGGGGCCCGCGGCCAGCTCGGCAGCGAGCTGGTCCGGCAGGCGCTACAGCGGGGCTGGGTGGTCGTGCCCCTCGCCCATGCCGACCTGAACATCGGCGACCGGGACGCGGTGGGCCGAGCAATCGAGACGGCCAAGCCGAGCGCGGTCCTGAATGCCGCTGCCTACACCCACGTCGACGACGCCGAGCGCAATCCTGACGAGGCCATGCGCGTAAACGCGGAGGGCCCCCGCGCGTTGGCCCTGGCCTGCCGCGAGGAGGGGATCCCGATCGTCCACTTCTCGACCGATTACATCTTCGACGGCCGCTCGAGCCGGCCCTACCGCCCCGACGACCCGCCATCCCCGCTCGGGGCCTACGGCCGATCCAAATGGGAGGGCGAGCGAGCGGTCGTGGAGGCAACCGAACGGCACATCATCCTGAGGACGGCCTGGGTGTTCGGGGTCCAAGGCCACAACTTCGTAAAATCGATCCTGCGGCGCGCCCGAGAAGGTGAACGGCTCCGCGTGGTCGACGACCAGGTCGGCTCACCCACCTCCGCCGGCGACCTCGCACACGCCGCCCTCACGGCGCTTAAGCACGCGCGCGACACCGGCGTGGGCTGGGGCGTGCATCACTTCGTGAACGCCGGCCAGACCACCTGGCACGGATTCGCCGAGAGAATCGTCGCGCGGGCGCACACCCCCATGCTCGTCCACGAGATCGAGCGGATCGCCAGCGCGGACCTCGACCTGCCCGCCCCGCGACCCATGTACAGCGTCCTCGATACGACCAGCTACCTGGAGACGTTCGGGCTCGCGCCGCGGCCATGGGAAGTCGCCCTGGATGACGTGCTCGAGCGTTTGCATGGCACCGAGGTCGCGGTCGCACATGGCTGATCCCGCCTGGACACGACGGGTCCTCGTCACCGGTGGGGCCGGATTCATCGGCACGAACCTCGTTCGGTACTGGGTCCGCGATCATCCGGATCACCTGGTCGTCAACCTGGACCGCCTGACGTACGCCGGGCACCGGGAGGGGGTGCAGGATCTCGAGTCGCTCCCCAACTACCGCTTCGTACAGGGCGATATCTGCAACGCGGAGCTGGTCGAGACGCTCTTCGACCGGTATGCGATCGACGGCGTCCTCCACCTGGCCGCCGAGTCGCACGTCGACCGCTCGATCGTCGAGCCCCTGGAGTTCGTGCGAACGAACGTGCTCGGCACGGCAACGCTTCTGGAAGTCGCCCGCTCGCGCTGGAAGGACCGCGACGGAGTCCGATTCCACCACGTTTCGACCGACGAGGTTTTTGGAGAGCTGGGCGCCGAGGGGGCGTTTCGAGAAACCACTCCCTACAGCCCGAACAGTCCCTACTCGGCCTCGAAGGCGGGCAGCGATCACCTCGTCCGGGCGTATCATCGGACGTTCGGCCTCCCGGCGGTGATTACCAACTGCAGCAACAACTACGGCCCGTATCAGTTTCCCGAGAAGCTGATCCCACTGATGATCGCCAACGCCCTCGAGGGCAAGCCGCTGCCCATCTATGGGACCGGCTCCAACGTCCGTGACTGGCTCTACGTGGAGGACCATTGCCGGGCGATCGACCTCGTGTTCCACTGGGGGGCAGACGGCGAGACCTACAACATCGGTGGCGACAGCGAGCGCTCGAATCTGGAGGTCGTGGAGATGCTCTGCGGACTGCTCGATGAGATCTCCCCGAACGGCCACGGCGTCTCCTATCGATCGAGAATCGAGTTCGTGGGCGACCGACCCGGACACGATTTCCGCTACGCCATGGACACGGCCAAGATCCAGCAGCAACTCGGCTGGGCCCCCTACGAGTCCTTCGAGACCGGGCTTCGGAAGACCGCCGAATGGTACCTGCAGAACGGGTCGTGGCTTCAAGCCGTCCGCGGCCGCGAATTCGAGAGCTGGCTCGAGGTGAACTACCTTGCTCGATAGCCATTACCCATTTGGCTTCCGCATCGAACCGCCGTCGACGGATCGGCGGGGAATCATTCTGGCGGGGGGTTCGGGCACGCGGCTGTATCCGCTCACCCAGGCGGTCAGCAAGCAGCTCATCCCGGTCTACGACAAGCCCATGGTCTACTACCCGTTGTCGGTTCTCATGCTGAGCGGGATTCGCGAGATCATGGTCATCTCGACGCCCGAGGACCTGCCTCTTTTCCGGAAGCTCCTCGGGAGCGGGGAGCAGTGGGGGCTCCGGTTCGCCTATGCCGAGCAGCCACGCCCCGAGGGGATCGCCCAGGCGTTTCTGATCGGCGAGGAGTTCATCGAGGATCGACCGGTGACGCTCATCCTCGGAGATAACATCTTCTATGGGCACGGGCTGGTGGATTCGCTGCGCCGTGCCACGGCCCGCACCGATGGCGCCACCGTCTTCGGGTACTGGGTGCGCGACCCCGAGCGGTATGGAGTAGTGGTGTTCGACGACGACGACCGGGTCGTCGATATCCTCGAGAAGCCCGCCGATCCGCCCTCGAACTACGCCGTGACCGGGCTCTACTTCTACGATCAGAGGGTCGTCGAGGTCACCCGCTCGCTGCGGCCTTCGGGACGCGGCGAGCTCGAGATCACGGACGTCAACAACGCGTACCTGGACAGAGGCGAGCTGATCGTCGAGAAGCTGGGCCGCGGCATCGCCTGGCTCGATACCGGCACACCGGACGCCCTCATGCGGGCCGCCAACTTCGTCGAGACGATCGAGGAGCGGCAGGGCCTCAAGATCGCGTGCGTCGAGGAGATCGCTTTCCGGCTGGGGTTGATCGATGCCCAGGGACTGCGCCGGCTCGTCCAACCGCTGAGCGAAGGGAACCCGTATGCCGCGTACCTGCGCCGG
>Ga0299907_10003196_pt1 | contig 10422 bp, 13 predicted proteins | sample RVTome_16_FD_198680 | JGI IMG/M metagenome (GOLD analysis project Ga0299907, IMG submission 198680) | Soil microbial communities from uranium-contaminated site in the Upper Colorado River Basin, Wyoming, United States - RVT152D67 (version 2) ... | reverse complement strand
CCGCCTCGAGAAAGGATGGGTCTGTCCGTCTCGAGATTTTCTCGAGACGGACAGACCCATATCCGGGTCGTACTACCTGAGGAAAGCGTGGGAATGTGTCAGGCGGACTCGGCGAGGAGGTAGGGTCGCCAGCTGGGGTCGACCTGGTAGCCGGTCGACGCGTAGATCCAGGCGAAACGTCGCGGCGGGCCCGGTTGGCTGCGGAGTCGGAGACCGCTCTCGTCGGGGGTACGGGCGCCTTTGCGGATATTGCAGGCGCGGCAACAAGCCACCACGTTCTCCCAGGTGTGGTCACCACCTTGGGACCGGGGAGTGACATGGTCGAGCGATTCGGCGGGGCCGCCGCAGTACTGACAGGTGTGACCGTCCCTGCCGAAGACGGCGCGCCGGGTGACGGGTACCACCCGCCGGTACGGGACCTTCACGTACCGGTTGAGTCGAACCACCGAGGGAAGGTCGACCGAAATGGTCTCGGAGGACCAAACCTCATCACGGCCGACGACGACGCTGGCCTTGTTGTTGAGCACGAGCACGACCGCCCGTCGTTCGCTGACCACCGACAGGGGCTCAAAACTTGCGTTCAGTACCAGGGCTCGCGTCATCTGCAATGACCTACCGTCGGGAAGAGTAATAGCAGCGCCGGTTTGGTTTTCCCACAGACCCGGTGGGTCGTCAGCTGGCTGCTCTGCGCAGACCGGTGCCCCCCTCGTTGAGCACACCGGCCGTCGCCACCGTCAGGGACTCCACCCAGCCACGAGACGTGTCTGCCACTCCCCTGGTCTCGTTTTCTCCGTCGGATGCGGTCACGATCAGCCGTCGGTCGTCATCGATCGAGACGGCCGTGATCTCCACGGGCACCTTGCCGATGACCTGACACCAAGCATCGGCCAACCCCTGGGCCACGGACAACGGGGTCGCCGCCACGATTCGGAAGGACTTGACGGAATTGGTGGCCACCTCGACGCGCGCTCCGCTTTCGATCGGTGTGATCGCCACCGCAACGTCGACATGGTTGAACGGGTCCGGGGATCGACCGACGCTCATAATCGGCTGACGATCCCGTCTCACTCCGTATGCCGCCAGGAGGGCACGAAGCCTCTCCATCACCGCAGTCTCGTCGGCGCCGGGCTCGAGACGGACATCGATCCCCCGCCCAAAGCCGTCGAGGTCGACTACGACGGAAGCCACCCCAGGAATGTCCCCAAGACGACTCGCCAAACTAGACGTCATGCCTCCCGCTCCCACTTTCGGATAACGCGTATCTCCCTACGCCACGTCAGATATTTAACCACATCTTGCGCGCGGAAGGTGGTCGAACGATCACCGTATGCAGTCAGACGCCGCCAGGCGAGATAGGGGCCGGCCACGCCGAATCCTCCCGATCGGCGCATCGCGAACCAGGTTCGCACCGCTTCGACGACGAGGGTCGGGTGCCTCAGCAGGGCGAGGATCGCTCCTCGCTCGAAACCCATTCGTGCCTCCCAGCGTTGTTGTGTTGTGAGCGATGGAAAGTCTACAGAAGCACCTGTGGAATCGGGGCCATGTCCACCCCTGCCCACATGGAGAGATCACCGTTAGAGTTTCACTATTCCGAGTGACGGAGGGTTGTGCGCTTGGCGGAATCAACATCGAACTTGATCGAACTGTTCGGCACGCGGTTCGATGACATCGTCTCCAACGTCGAGACGGTCATACAAGGAAAGCGGGACGTGGTCGAACTCCTCGTCCTCGCCATGGTCTCCGAGGGCCATGTCCTAATCGAAGACGTTCCCGGTGTCGGCAAAACACAACTGGCCAAATCGCTGGCGCGCTCCATCGACGGTGAGTTTCATCGCATCCAGTTCACCCCCGACCTTCTCCCCTCTGATGTGACCGGTGTCTCTATTTGGGATCGCAACGCCGGCCGTTTCGAGTTCAAGCCCGGGCCGATCTTCGCCAACGTCGTTGTCGGCGACGAGATAAACCGGGCCAGCCCGAAGACCCAATCAGCTCTCCTCGAGGCGATGGAGGAACGCCAGATCACTTCCGACGGGGTGACCCGCCCCCTGTCACCCCCTTTCATGGTCATCGCCACGCAGAACCCTCTCGAGCACGAAGGCACTTATCCGCTTCCCGAAGCGCAGCTCGACCGATTCATGATGCGTGTGGTCATCGGGTATCCCAGTCGGGAGAAGGAGTTGGAGATCCTCGACACCCACGGAGTCCGATCGACGTTCCTGGACCTCGACTCGGTCGCATCGCTGCACCAGGTCCAGGAGATGGTGGACATCGCTCGGGGGATCTCGGTGTCGAGTTCAGTCAAGAACTACATCGTCGACCTGGTTGAAGGGACCAGGCAACACCCTGACGTGATGCTGGGCGCCTCGCCACGCTCCGCCCTCTTTCTGCAGCGGATTTCCCGAAGCCGGGCAGCCAGCAACGGCCGGGATTACGTGATGCCGGACGATATCAAGTTCCTGGCCGGCCCCGTCCTGGAACACCGACTCGCCTTACGGCCCGAAGCCCACATGCGTGGCGAGACCATCGAAACCATCATCGAAGATGTACTCACCCGAATCCGGGTGCCCGGCACCACCTCCAGGATCGCCACCTGATGCCGACGACGCGGGGCTGGGCTCTTCTCGGGGCCGGTCTGGCTCTCGTCGTTCTCTGGTGGCTATTGGGTGACGAAGAACTGCTCCTCACCGGTTCCTTCTTCGTCCTGGGTGCCATTGCCGGAGTCGTCTACGTGCAGAGACATGTCCCCGATCTTCGGATCGGACGGCGTCTGGGGACGACCGCCGTCCACAACGGCGACACCGTCCAGGTGACACTGACCCTGAGGAACCCGGGAAGACATTCGATCCGCAATCTGTCTGTGATCGATGCCGTGGAGAGTCTGGGCGTCGCCTCGTTTGAGATCGACGGCATCGCCCAGGGAGAGAACGTCACCGCCACCTATCGGGTGCTGTGCCGGCCGCGGGGCGTCTATCAGGTGGGTCCGGTCAAGGCGACGTCATCGGACCCTCTCGGGCTGGCCGAGCTGCCCGCTCCCGACGGACCGGTCGACCAGCTCATCGTCTACCCCACCGTGGAGACACTGGACGGTTTTCCCATGGTCAGGGGTCAGGACCCGTCGATGGCCGCCTCACGGCCGGAGCACTCGCAGCGGGGCGGCGAGGACTTCTACACACTCCGGGAGTACCACAGAGGAGACGATCTGCGTCGTGTCCACTGGCCGTCGTCAGCCAAAACCGACCAGCTCATGATCCGACAGCTTGAGACGCCGTGGCAATCTCGTGCCCTCGTGATGCTCGACGTGCGCAGTCACGTCTACGAATCCGACGAGGCATTCGAAACCGCGGTGTCGGGGGCAGCATCGGTGGTGACCCATCTGGTCAGGTCGGGGTTCGATGCTGACCTCTGGGCCGGCGACCCCCATGCCATCGATGCGACCAAATACGGGGCGGCCATGGAAAAACTCGCCCTCGTCGAGCTAAAACCCGCCATCGACCTGGAGTCGGTGGCCTCCCAGATACGTCACAAAGGTGGGGGTGGCGCCCTGGTCATCGTCACCGGCACAGCCGATCGGACACTGATATCCGTGCAGCAGCTGCTCGCCCGCGATTATCCGACGTCATTACTCCTCGGTGCCTCGAGCACCACCTCCCAGACCCTCGCCGGCTTCCATCGACTGGGTGTCGCCACGGTGACTGTCGCCCCCGGTCGGAGTTGGGCAGAGACGTGGATGACCTCGGTAGGAGACACATGGGACTCCGTGTCGGTCGGTTAGCCGGGCTGCTTGCCTTCGTCCTCGCCCTGGTGCGTTTGGGTCGTCTTCTCGAGACCGGACCGCAATATCCGCCATGGCAGCTGATATTGCTCGCCTCGGCATTCCTCGGCGGCGTGGCCTGGTGGTTGCTTTCACAGCTGACGACCAATCGATCCCTCAAGCTGGCGGTGTTCACTGTTGGGTCGTTGCTGCTGGTGCTGCGGATCAGTGTCCCGGGAACGCTCACAGGTGGGATCCTCCCCTCAGGAACGACCATGGAAGGGCTGGGCGCCGAGTTCGAGATCGCCTGGCGAACCATCCAATCGGGCATCCCCCCGGTCGAGCCATTTGCCGGGATTCTCGCCCTGCTCGCCATCCTGATGTGGACCGTGGGTGCGTTCTTCGCATGGGGAAACATGGGTGGTCCCTACGCAGCCGTCTTTCTCCCATCCCTCGTTGTCTACTTCCAATTCGCCGTGTTCGATCGGGCTCAGGCCGGGTTGGGGTGGATGCTCCTCTCCACAATCGCGCTCATAGGTTCGGTCGTCGCTCTAGCCTTCGAGCTGCGCGGCGAGTCCGGTCGGGCCAGAGACGGCGAAGGACGGCCCCTGGGACGCAAGTCGCTCGCTATGGCGGTGGCAATGGCGTCCGTATTGGGCATCTCGTCGATGGCGGTGGCCAACAGCGCCGCCGACGTGATCAGCGAATACGGAAACGCTCCATGGCGGCGTGGTGATGGCCTTGGACCGGGTCCCGGCAGCGGAGTCGCGTACGACGGCCTGGTCGAGCTGCGTCAGCGGATCCTCAATCAGAGCGAGGTACCGGTCTTCACCGCACGTCTCGCCGCAGATACGCCGCCCGATGTCAACCCCTACTGGCGGGTCGACACCCTGGACACCTTCGATGGGGAGGAGTGGAGCCGCTCGGACACCAGCAGCCGCCGATACGAGCCCGACCTGCCTGTGGTTGATCCCGACAACGTATACCAGGGGACTGCCGAAGAGGTTCTTCAGACCGTGCAGATCCAGGCACTCGACAGTGTCCTGGCTCCGACCGCCGGAACTCCGATCGAGATCCAGGATCCCAGCTCACCCGGCGCCCGGACCAGCCCTCGCTTCGCCGCCGAGTTCTACTCGGTGGGTGGGGTGTCGCTCGGCGTCTCGGGCGGACTCGACCAAGCCGACCAATACCAGCTGCGTAGTCTGTTCATCGACCGAACCGCAGACCTCGGCGCCTTTGCCACCGATGAATCCGGAGAGTTGAGCCCGATCTTCGCGGCAGCCGCGGAGGCGGGTGAATTTCCCCACGCGGCTGCACTCGTGGAGACTGCCACTGCTTTTCTCCCCGAAAGCGAGCGCTACGTGCAGTTGCCGCCAAACACGCCGTCCGGTGTGGAACGGCGGGCGCGCTCGGTGACAGCCGGAGGCTCCACGGACTTCGAGGCAGCTTGGATGCTGCAGTCCTGGTTCAGAGACTCGGGTGAGTTCAATTACTCCACAGACGTGACGACCGGTCACAACGCGTTGATACTCGACGACTGGCTCAACGACTCGACATCACGGAACTACAGGGTCGGCTACTGCGAGCAGTTCGCCGCCGCGATGGCGGTGCTCGCTCGCAGCCTGGACATTCCCTCCCGCGTCGTCTGGGGCTTCACCCCTGGTGACGTCGACTCCAACGGTGTCATCACGGTGCGAGACACCAATGCACATGCCTGGGTCGAGCTCTGGATCGAACCGTATGGCTGGTATCCATTTGATCCGACTCCCCGAGCCGAGCAGACCGGCTTTGCTTCCCAGCCACCGAGCCTCACCGCGAGTCTCAACCCCGTGGACTACTTGGAAGCGCCCGAGAACAATCCGGCCAACCTGCCACCAAATTTCACCGACCAGTTGAACGACTTGGGCAACACTGAGCCAGAGAACCTCATCGACACCGCCAACGTTTCGGTCCGGTGGTGGCTCATCGCAATGGTTGCTCTGCTCCCCCTGCTCACCATCGTCCCGCTGGTGAAACGTTTCAGACGGCGCCGTCGGATGAACCGGGTCAGGAATGGGGACATCACAGCGGCTTGGGACGAGATCGTCGATCGTCTGACCGACCTGGGTGTCGAGGTGTCTCCGTCGCTCACTCCCGTCGAGTTGGCCGGGTCGACCGACTATGCCCTGCTCCCACTCGCTCACAGCTACTCGTCGACTGTGTATGGCGGGAAGACAGGTCAGGCGCGTGAGTCTGATCTGGTTTCGGTCGAGTGGTGGATCGAGCGGACCTTCGCCGGATCGCAGCGAGCACGTGCCGCCCTCAGCTTCAAGTCGTTTCGCCGACGGGAGTAGATCAGGCTCAAGTACCCGAAGCGCGTAGCTCCTCTTCGACGTCGTCCTCGACCCTTCGCAGCATCGTCAGGAAGTTGTCGCGGTCCAGCTCGAAACGAGTGACATCCTCTTCCACCTCACGGGCGATCTCGTCGATGGCGACAAAGAAGGCCAATTGACCCTCGCGCAGGGCATCCATCAACTCTCCCTCGTCACTGCTGACCCGAAAGATGCTCTGTCCATCCGTGACCAGCTTGATATCGGAGAGGTGACCTTCCATGTCACCCTCGCGACGCAGGTAGTCCCAGGCCCGTCGCACCCGCTGTAACGACATCCCGTTGTCGAGAAGACTGCGTACGACCCTGAGGGCGACCAGATCGCGGAAGGAGTAGAGCCGTCTCACCCCGGGGCGTCCGCCCGTTGGCTGAATCGATGGTTTGAGGAGTCCTACCTTGTCCCAGTAGCGCAGTTGGTGATGTGTGCAGTTACTCAGCCGGCATGCCTGCTCGGCGGTGAATGCTTGCTCCACGATGTCCTTCCAAATCCTCGCCAGACGAACCGGGGCGTTGGTTCGTGCTTGTTTCCTCCGGCCGCGACTGCCCGGGGTCGACGGCCGACGGGGCGGGAACACTAGCGACTTCGGGTTGGTGTCGCAGCTTGGCTCGTGATGCCGGTCCGGGGGAAGATCTATTCCGGCCGGGTGTCCTCGGATTCGGACTTCTCGTAACGCCAGCCGCGGATGCGCAGCGCATTCACGAGTGCCGTAGCGGACGCCACAAGCAGGGCGAATCCGACGACCGCAACGGGTGTGATGCTGACATAGGCGATGACGACAGCCAGACCGATGATCACCCCGATCAGGGCAAGGCGGACCCCGATTCGGGCGGGTCGTTCGATCTTCTCGACGGCTCGCGCCAATTCTGGGTCCTCTTCATAGAACTGTCGTTCTATCTCGGCGAGAATCCGCTGTTCTTTGTCATCCAATGGCATTCAGTCACCACATAGCTCGGCGGCCTGGTGCTCACCAGAAACAATACACTCCTTGGAGAAACACACATCAGAGTTCTTTGTTGGAATTGACTCGTTTCTTGTCGTCGAGGAGGCGGGCTGGCCCGACTGCATCGTCGCCAAAACGCTCCCTTACCCCGGCGACGGCATTTTCAACGCTGTCCCATTCGATTTCACTGTCGATGTCGAGCTGAGTCGGGGTGCTGGACGGCTCGAGTGCGGTCCCTCCGAGCCCGAGAAGACGAACGGGCCGTGGGTCTTCGTTCAGCGAGCGGATGAGCTCACGGCCGATCTGAAAGAGCTGGCGCGAGCCGTCGATCGCTGCGGGCGCGGTGTGGGACCTGGTCAAGGTCGTGAAATCCGAATAGCGCACCTTGAGGGTGACAGTGCGTGTCTTCAGCCCGGCGCGACGCAATCGTCCGGAGAGACGGTTGGCGTGAGCGAGCAGGGCTGTCTCGACGACATCGGCGCTCTCCAGGTCACGGTCGTAGGTCTCCTCCACGGAGATCGACTTGGCGGCGAGATCGGGCTCGACGACGCGCGGGTCGAGGCCCTGCGCCAGGTCGCGGAGATGACGACCTGTGGCCGGGCCGACGGCCCCGGCGAGTGAGCGCTCGGGGAGCGCGGCGATGTCACCGACCGTCTCCACCCCGAGACGCGCCAGGGCAGCCAACGTTGCCGGTCCGACACCCCACATCGCCGAGGCGGGAAGCCTGTGGAGGAAATCCATCTGCCCATCTATTTGGATGTGCCGTAACCCGTCGGGCTTGGCCGCCTCAGAGGCGAGCTTGGCCACGAACTTCACGGCCGCCACACCAACCGAAGCGGGCAAGCCCAGGTCCGAGCGGATTCTCTCCCGGACTGCGTCACCCACGGCCACCGGTGACTCGAAGTGGAGTTTCAGCCCGCCGACGTCGAGAAATGCCTCGTCGAGACTCAATCCCTCTACGAGAGGTGTGAAGGCTCGGAATATCGCGAAGACTTCCGTCGACACGTCGCCATAGCGCCCGTGGCGGGGCGGGATCACGATCAGCTCGTCGCACAGTCGGCGGGCAGTCGCCGTGGGCTGGGCGGACCGCACTCCGAAGACGCGTGCTTCGTAGGAGGCGCTGGCAATCACCCCCCGGGGGCCGGGCCCACCGACCGCGGCGGGTTTTCCCACCAGCTCAGGCCGATCGAGCCGCTCGACCTCGACAAAGAAGCTATCCATATCGACATGGAGGATCGGCTCTGTCCACACTGCGAGGTCAAGTTACCGGCGTTTCGCCGAAGACACGCCAAACTGAGCCGGTATGGCCGCCTTGGTTCATTTAGTAAGACACGCGGAAGTGGACAACCCGGACCATCTCGTCTGTGGCTCCATGCCGGGCTTCGATCTGTCCCCACATGGCCTCGAGCAGGCCCGCCGGGTAGGTCGCTACTTAGGACCCCGCCCGGTCGTCGCCATCTGGTCGTCCCCGCAACAGCGGTCGCTGCGCACGGCTGAGGAAATCGCTGCCCGTTCCACGGTGCCAGTGAGAGTGGATCCCGATCTCACCGATTGGGAGCTGACCGAGCGCTGGAAGGGCCACCCATGGAACTCCATCCCCGAACGGTTTCCCGGCGAACTCGAGGCCTATCTGGAACACCCCGAGAGACTCGATTTCGTATCCGAGCAAGCCGGCGACGTCGCCAACAGGGTGGCTGCTGTCGCTCGACGACTCGACCAGGAGCACCCTCATGGTGACGTGGTGATCGTCTCTCATCAGGATCCGATCCAGACGGCCCGTCTCCATCTCACCGGAGAGGGTTTGGAGTCGTTGCACGCAGCTCGTCCCCCACACGGGTCAGTGATCACTCTGCGCCCGGGACAAACGTGGCGAGAGGAGACCTCATGGGAGCCGGGCGACACACCCCGTTTCGGTGAGAAATCCGAGCTTCGCGTCGTTACGTCGGGATACCCGGGGGACCCAAGCCCGGCGTAGAGACAACCCCGGCCGGGCGGATTGTGGACGTTCCCGGGCCCTGCGACACTTCGATCAGTGAGATCGTCTCTTCTGACGGCATCGACGCTCCTCGCCGCCCTGGTGTGGACCATCGCCCTCGTTGTCGATGGCGGCCCGTTTCGAGTTGCACCAACCGTCCTCGTCGGGGTGGGGATTCTGGCGACCGCAACCGTCGCCACCGTCGGGATGATCGTCGTGGGTGGGCGGTGGGCCCATCGTCTCGGGCTGGCCTCAATGACCATCACCGTCGTCCTCGCCATCGTGAGAGACATCGACATGATGTGGATCGCAGGGACCATCGTCACCGCCATCGCATTTATGGCCCTGCTCTCCCCCACCGTCACCGCCCGCATCCGCAAGCTTCCTTCGGCCTCGGGACCACCACCTCTCGCAGTCGCACCTCCAATTCTTCTGTTGATCTTGCCGGCGTTGCTTGGGCTCGTCGGCAATGCAGCGACTCCGTGGGCCCTCCTGGTGGTGGGTCTCACTGCTCCCAATGCAGCATTTCTCTACAGCAGAGTGCTTCCCGGTGGTCTCGTCGGAATACGACTGGTCTGGCCGTTGATGACGTTGGCCCTCACGCCCCTGCTCGGTTGGATCCCAGCGGTGTTAGCCGGAGCCACAGCCATTGCCGTCGTAATCACGGCCTGGAACCGAGCTGTGAAGGCCTCCTACCACCCGCCGCGGGAACAGGGCACCACCTACCGCATCCCACCCGAGCTGGCTCCCCATGAGGTGCTCGATGCTGCCGAGATCGACGAAAGGGGCCACAGACGGTGAGACGCAGGCCAAATCCCTGGATCGTCGTGCCCTCACTCGTGCTGGGAATGTTGGCAGCGATCCTGGGCTGGGTCGTGACCGACGTGAGCTGTCGTCAGGAGGACCTCTCGGGGGCGGCCACCACCTGCGGTGGCTGGGCGGCACTCATCGCCGTGGTCTCATTTCTGGTAGTGAGCGTCGGAGTAGCCATACTTCTCGCCCTCGTCTTCCGCAGCCTCGCCGAGTGGCAGCAACGGCAGTGAAAGCCGGATCCGTTTTGGCTAGCTGAGCTTTTGGTGGACCAGGTCGACAGCCTGGCCCACGGTGACGATCGACTCTGCTTCCTCGTCGGGAATCTTGACATCGAACTCGTCCTCGAGCGCCATCAGCAGCTCGACGACTCCGAGACTGTCCACATCGAGATCCTCTTCGAAATGAGCGTCGTCATTGATCTTGGTCTCGTCGAGCCCCAGCTCTGACACGAGAACGCCGGTGAGACGCTCTGAAACTTGGTTTCTGTCCATATCCCTCTTCTCCTTGTGGTTTGTTTGCGGGAACTTACAGGGCGAGACCGCCATCGACCGAGATAACCTGACCTGTTATGTAG
>Ga0299907_10003195_pt1 | contig 10426 bp, 8 predicted proteins | sample RVTome_16_FD_198680 | JGI IMG/M metagenome (GOLD analysis project Ga0299907, IMG submission 198680) | Soil microbial communities from uranium-contaminated site in the Upper Colorado River Basin, Wyoming, United States - RVT152D67 (version 2) ... | reverse complement strand
TGGTCGGGTCGTCGGGAACGTCGAACACGTGGTCGTGGATGCAGTCCGCGTCGTCGGACTCCGCGTCCCCGCACGGCGCCGCCGGCTCGGGCGTCTCCACCCCACCGTCGGTCTGCGTCACCGGCGTCCCGCCGAACTGGACCGGGTCGCTGGGCGTCCCGGACTCCGTGGAGCCGCGATCCAACGCCACCGCCGGCCGCGTCGAGGGATTGACGTGCCACTCGAAGGCGCCGGACGCCGGCACCTCCATGAGCGTGTTGAGGTTGTCCTCGAAGGTCTGCACCTCGCCCTCGCGCCCCTGCTCGTCGATCACCGGCGAGGTCTCGGTCAGGAACGACTTGCGTAGCCGCAGCACCGACCCGGCGGGCGCGCTGCCCTCCAGGACCGAGTGGCGGGCGGGGTCGGCCGTGCTCTCGGCCGCGATGAAGTACGCCTCGCGGTTGCCGCCCCCGTCGTGCCCCTCGCGATCGGAGTAGGGCGTCTCGCCCTCGTACTCCTTGACCATCTCGGCGAAGGGCGGGTGGAAGTGCCCGACCTCGCACTCGCGCGTCTCGTAGTTGAGCTCCACGCAGCCGATCTCGAACGTGTACCCGAGGCCGCCGGTGGCGCCGTAGCTCCAGTCCTCGGTCGTCCCGCTCGTGTCGTAGAGCTGGTGGCCGTAGAGGCTGAGGTAGCCGTTCTCCGCGGCCATCGCGTCGCCCAGCTCCTGGAGCACGCCGGCGTCGACCGGATCCCCCGCGGAGGCGAGGCCCGGCGGGCGCAGGACCAGGTTGGAGAACGTGTGGTTGGTGATCAGCGTGGTGACGTGGCGCTTGGACACCAGGTCCTGGACGTTGCGCGTCTCGGGCTCGGAGAACGGGCCCGGGCCGCGGTAGGTCTCGTTGAGCGGGTCGGCGCTGGCGCCGGGGCCGCCCCACAGCCCGCCGTAGTTGCGGTTGGGGTCCACCCCGGTCGAGACCAGGCCCAGCGCGGGCCCGGCGCAGGAGTACGCGTCGCTGTCGGGCAGCCGGCAGTTCTTGCGCCGGTACTCGTTGGGGTGCGTGAGGATGTTGACGGTCTCGTCGTCCTCGCCCTCGTTGGGGGCCCCCCGGCCGGTCAGCGGGTCGCTGGTGGCGCCGAACGTCCGCGACGTGTCGAAGCCGTCGGGGTTGATCACCGGCACGACGATCGTGCGGGTGGTCTCCAGCAGGCGCTGGATCCGCTCGTGGTTGGGGCTCGACGGGTCCTTGGAGCCGTCGACCAGCTCGAAGGCCCACTCGATCGCGTGCTCGCCCGACGGCCACTCGCGCGCGTGGTGCAGCCCCAGCTGGAGGAAGACCGGCTTGCCGTCGCGGGCGTTGACGTCGTTGGTGATCTCGATGCCCTCGACCGGCCGGCCCTCGCCCGACAGGTGGGGCAGCGTGATCGGCTTGACCAGCCCCGGGTTCTCGTCCACCAGGCGCTTCATGTCGGCGCCGTAGTCGGCCAGCGTGCGGTAGGTGTCGCGCCCGCTGGGCAGGCTCGAGGCCGCCACGGAGGCCGCGAAGGCCCGGTCGGCCTCGCGGTCGCGCGCCGACTGCGCGTCGAGGTCGGCGATCTCGGTCGTGTAGACGAAGTTGGCCTTGCGCAGCTCGGCGGCGTCGGCGGGGCCGTGCAGCAGCACGCCCACGAACCCGCGCCCGCCGTGCTCGGTCATGTCGAGGCCGAGCGAGGCGAGCTGGTCCTTGCGCGCGCGGGTGGGTGTCGACACGCGCACCAGCGAGACCTTGTGGGCCGCCGCCGAGCGCTCGAGCGCCGTGGAGTCCACTCCCAGGGCGGCGGTCTCGCCGCCGCCGTCGATCCGGCAGCCCTGGACGACGACCTCCTGGCCGTCGGCGACCAGCGCCGTGGCCACCTCACGGCTGCCGAAGGACGCCGATCCGCCCAGCCGGCGCCCGCTGCGAGCGTCGTAGAGGCCGAGGTCCCAGTCGCCGGGGGCCGAGCCGGTCAGCCGGGCGGTCAGGACGCCGGTGTCGGGAGCGGTGACCGTGCGGGCCGCGTAGCCCTCGCCGCCGCGCAGCACGCGGTCGACGCACGTGCGCTCGACCGCCTGGCCGGCGGACAGCGTGGTCGACAGGATCGGCCCGGCCGCGGCCTGGCTCGGCGCGAGGACCGCTGCCAGCGCGCCGGCGGCGATCGGCGCTGCGAAGGCACGTCGAAGCATGAAAAGGCCACCCCCCGGTAGTCGTCCCTGGCACAGGGTCCAACGGAGGCACGCGGCGTTTCTTGCGGTGAACGCCGGCGCGCTGGTACACGTGGCCGCAAGTACGGTCGGGATCGGACGAGCGACTGGGCGTGGCTGACGGTGGACGCGGGATGAGGCGATGCCGAGCATCGGCGATTCCCGCGGCTGCCGTCAGGCGCGCCCAGACGCCGTCCGGACCGAGCGTAATTGCGGACGCGTGTACTAGCCGCGGCCGGGCACGCGCCCGCCCTCGGCGCCCGCCTCGGTGGCGGGGCCGCGGGGCGCGGCGATGCCCAGGACGCGCATCGACTTCAGCCCCAGCGAGAGCTTCTCGCGGCCGTCGCTGGAGCCGACGTCGAGCCCGCTCAGCTCGCGGACGCGCTCCAGGCGGTAGCGGACGGTGTGGCGGTGCGCGTACAGGCGCTCGGCGGTCTGGGCGACGTTGCCGTCGCAGTCCAGGAAGGCCTCGATGGTGCGGACGAGGTCGGTCTCGTACTGGTCGTCGTAGGCGACCAGCGGCGCCAGGGTCTCGTCGTAGAAGCGCTGGAGCTCGTCGGGGCTCTCGCTCATCGCCGACAGCAGCAGGCGGTAGGCGCCGGTCTCCTCGAAGGCGAGGACGCGGCGGCCCTCGTCGCCGGCCTCGGCGACGTTGGCGGCGAGCAGCGCCTCGTCGCCGGCGCGCCCGAGCAGCTCGAGGCCCGGGGCGAAGCGGCTGCGCCCGACCGTGAAGTGGAAGCCGCTGAGGCTGGTCTCCAGCTCGCGCAGCACGGCGTCGGCCAGGCGCCGGGCCTGGGCCTCGTCGGCGCCGGGGGCGAGCAGGACGACCTCGCCGGCGGGCGCGTGCGGGCGGTCGGCCAGCGCGGCCAGGGCGCCGGGGGCGACGGCGCGCCCGCCGCGCTCGGCGATGGCCAGGACCCGGGCGCGCCAGTCCTCCTCGGTGGGGACGAGGGGCGAGGCGCGCACGACCACCACGCTGCCGCCGGCGTCGAGGTCGACGCCCAGCTCGCGGGCGCGGGCGCGCAGCTCGTCGGGGTCGGCGCGGCGGGACATCAGGTCGTGCAGGAAGGCGGCGGCCGCCGCCTCGGAGGCGCGGTCGGGGGCGCGCACGCGATCGACCTCGGAGGCGATCAGCGTGCGCACCAGCGACACCACCAGGGCGGTGGGCGGGGTCGAGCGCGGCCGCATGCGCAGCCGGCCAACCAGCTCGTCTGCCACGCGCAGCTCGAGGATCTCGACGCCGGCCTTGTCGGTGGCCAGGGTGCGCTCGTCGGCGGGCGAGCGCGCGGCGACGGCCAGGACGGACCCGGACGGGTCGGCCAGCAGCAGGGAGGCGTCGAGCGCCCGGCTGGCCGCGCGGACGACCTCGGGCAGGCCGGCGCCCGCCTCCACGGCTGCGGAGACGGCTTCGAGCGCGCCGAGGCCCGACCCGTCCGGGGGCGCGCCGGCGGGCGCGGGTTCCGCGCGCAGGCGCCTGGCCGGCGTGGACATGACCGGTTAAGTCTAGGCCCGTGGCCTAGGACCGGCGCCCGCGGGCCTAGATCCGGTCCCAGAAGTAGATGACCGCGGCGCCCGCGGCGATCCCGGCCCCCACGAAAGCGGCGAGCACGTAGAGCGAGAGGAAGACGGCCGCGACGCGCTCCCAGGCGCGGCTGTAGGCGCCCCAGGCCGGGACCAGGACCCACGCGGTGAACACGGCCAGGGAGAAGACGCCCGCGCAGGCTCCGACGAGGTAGGTGATCGACGTGTTGCTCATGCCTTGCGCTCGTCCTCATTGTGCCGGACGAAGGCGACGATCAGCCCGGCCATCCCGGCGAGGGCGAAGATCGCCGCGGCCAGCCCCCACCCCGCGACCACATCGGACATGAAGTGCGCGCGCAGGTACACGCGCGAGAGCCCGACCGCGGCCGCCACCACGATCGCCGCGGTCACGAAGGCGGCGCGGTAGAGGTTGCGGGGGAAGGCGTGCGCGACCGCCACCGCGATCGCCACGTAGGCCATCGACCAGGCGGCGTGGCCGGAGGGGAAGCTGGAGCCGTCGACCGCGATCAGGCCGTCCGACGGCCGGCCGCGGTCCACCACCGACTTGGCCACGTTCACCGCCACGACCGTGAGCAGGAAGCCGCCGCCCAGGGCCGCGCCCTCGATCACCCGCCGGCGCGCCGCGAGGAACAGGACGGCCACGATCGCCGCGGTGGCCGTCCAGGGCAGCGAGCCGACGTCGTCGGCCACCTTCGTGACGTCGGTCAGCCAGGCGTGCTCCAGGCGCGCGGAGACGTCGAAGGCCCTGGTGTCGGTCCTCAGCATGTCGCGCGCGTCGACCAGCGACGCCAGCCCGAAGAACAGGAAGGCCCCGACGGCGGCGACGGCCAGCAGGGTGGTCAGCTCCAGGCCCAGCTGGCCGGGGGTGATCCGCTGCCAGGCGAAGCGCACGGCGGGCGCGACGCGCCGCCACGCGGGCAGCAGGGCGCGCCGGTACAGCGGGCGCGCGACGCGGGCGAGCGGGCGGACCACCGGGCGGTCGGCCTGCGCGTCGATCCACGCCTTGGCGGTCGCCCGGTTCTCCGGGACGCGCAGGTAGCGGTAGGCGATGATCGCGGCGATGGTCACCCCGACCGTGGTCCCGAAGGCCAGCGCGCCCTGCTTGGCGAGGTGGACGACGCGGTCGAAGGAGCGCCAGAACAGGTAGCCCAGCAGGCAGAAGGTCGCCGACCACACGCCCGCCGCCAGGACGTCGTAGGGCAGGAAGATGCGCAGCGGCATGCGCGAGGCGCCGGCCACGAACGGGGCGAGCGCCCGCACGAGGCCGAGGAAGCGGCCGATGAGGATCGTGGGGCCGCCGTGGCGCCTGAGGAAGTCCTCGACCTGGCGCAGCCGCTCCTCGGTGATCTTCACCCTGGGGCCGTGGCGCACCAGGAAGGCGCGGCCCAGCCTGCGGCCGAGCAGGAACGAGACGGTGTCGCCGGCGAAGGCGCAGGCCCAGACGAGGCCGATCAGGATCACCACGTCGATCTCGCCCTGGCCGGCCACCACGCCGCCGACGATCACCACGGTCTCCCCGGGGGCGACGAGGCCGACGAAGGCGCCGGTCTCCAGGAAGGCCATGACCCCGACGAGGATGTACGTGTAGGGGCCGAGCGCCTGGCCGATGTCGCGCACGACCTCCTCCAGCGGCGGCGGGTGCACGACGCCGGAGCCGTAGACCGCGAGGGCGACGGCGGCCAGCCCCGCGAGGATCCGGTTCTCGGTCCCCAGCCGGCGCCAGCGCCAGACGGCGAACACGCCGAGCAGGAGGGCCAGCGTGAGGGCGCCGGGACGGATGGCGGCGAGCGGGGTCACGGGGCGTGGGTCGGGGTCACGGGGCGGGGATCGCGGGGCGCGCGGTCATGGGCGAGGATCGCGGCCAGGCGGGGTCATCCCGCGAGGATCTCGGTTGCGGCGGTCATTCCTCGCGGATGCGGGTGAGGCCGGGGGTGGCCGGGGCGGCGTCCGCCCCTTCGGGCCAGGACCCGGCCAGCGCGGCGGCGGCTTCGGGGTCGGGGAAGAGGGCGACGACGGTGGGGCCCGATCCGCTGACCAGCTGGGCCGCCGCGCCCGCGTCGCGCGCGGCGGCGAGCGCGTCGTCGATGGCGGGGCACAGCGAGCGGGCGGCGGGCTCGAGGTCGTTGACCACCAGCTCGGCGGGCAGGCCGCCGGCGCCCAGCGCCGCCTCGACCTCCGCGCGGCGGACGGCCAGCTCGTCGGGGGAGCGCACGAGGCCGAGCCGGTCGGCCTCGGCGTAGACGTCGCGGGTGCTCAGCCGGGCCGGCGAGGGGAGGATCGCGAACCGGGCGGCCCTCGCGAGCGGGGGGCCGGTGAGGGCGGTCGCGTCTTCGCCGGCCGATGTCACGAGGGTCGCGCGGGTGTGGAGGAGGGCGGTGACGTCGGAGCCGAGGGCGGCGGCGAGGTCGGGCAGGCCGGGGTCGTCGGGGTGGCCGGCGGCGTGGGCCGCGAGCCGCAGGGCGGTGGCCGCGTCACTCGACCCGCCGCCCATCCCCGCCGCGACCGGGATGCGCTTGTCGATCGTGAGGCGGTGGGGGCCACCGCCGTACGCGCCCAGCGCCCGCTCCGCGAGGTTCTCGCCCTCCACCCCGGGGCAGATCACCTCGTCGCGCCCGGCCGGCTCGAGCGTCAGCTCGTCGGCGAGGTCGAGCGGCTGCACCACCGACACGAGGTCGTGCAGCCCGTCCGGGCGGCGCTCGCCGAGGTACAGGCACAGGTTGACCTTGGCCGGCGCTGCGGCCCGCAACCGGCTCACCGCGAGACCGCCGCCGCTCGGCCGCGGGGTCGGCGCCAGGTCACCGGAGCCGCTCGGCCAGGTCGCGGAAGTCGGCCGGGGACAGGCGCTCGGCGCGCTCGTCCTCGGGGCGACCCATGTCGCGCAGCGCCGCGCGGGCGCGGTCGCGAACGTCGGGCGGCGCGCCCGGCGCCAGGGACAGCGAGCGGGGCAGCGCCTTGCGGCGATGGGCGAACGCAGCCTGGACGAGGGCGCGCAGCTCGGGGGGCGCGGCCGGCCCGTGGCGGTCGAGGCGAACGAGGACCGAGTCGACGTTGGGCACCGGGTAGAAGACGCGGCGCGAGATGGCGCGCAGCACGCGCACCTCGGTCGCCAGCTGGGCCAGGACCGACGGGATCCCGTACGCCGCGGTCCCGGGGGCCGCCGCGAGGCGCTCCCCCACCTCGCGCTGGGCCATCACGACCCAGCGGCGCACCTCGGGCAGCTCCTCGATGGTCCGCAGGACCGAGCTCGCCGCGATCCCGTAGGGCAGGTTGGCCACCACCCTGTCGGGCGCGGGGCGCAGGCCGGACAGCCGCATCCCCATCGCGTCGCCCACGTGCAGGGTGGCGTTGCGCAACCCGTCCAGCGCGTCGCGCAGCGCCGGCTCCAGGCGCGGGTCGACCTCGACGACGTGGACGTGCCCGGCCCGCCGCGCCAGGTGCTCGGACAGCACGCCCAGGCCACCGCCGATCTCCAGCACCACGTCGTCGGGCCCCAGCTGCGCCGCGCGCTCGATCACGCCCAGGACGTTGGAGTCGACGAGGAAGTTCTGGCCCAGCTCGCGGTTGGGCCGGATCCCGAACTGCCTCATCCGGCGCAGGCTGGGCTGCGTCGGGAGCTGCGCCGTCACCAACCGAACACCTCGGCGGCGTTGCGCTCGAGGATCCGCTCCACCGCGTCGTACTCGACGCCGCGGGCCTCGGCGAGCGCGCGGGCGGTGTGGACGACGTGGGCGGGCTCGTTGTCGCGGCCGCGGAGCGGCTGGGGCGCGAGGTAAGGCGCGTCGGTCTCGACCAGCAGGCGGTCGTCGGGCACGCGGGCGGCGGCCGCGCGCAGCGACTCGGACTTCGGATAGGTCACGTTCCCGGCGAACGAGATCCACCATCCGCGCTCCAGGCATGCGTCCAGGTGCTCGACGAGCGAGAAGCAGTGCATGACCGTCGGGTGCCCGGGCGCGTGGGCGTCGAGCATGGCGATCGTCTCGCGCGCCGCCTCGCGCGTGTGGATGACCAGCGGCTTGCCGGTCTCGCGGGCCAGCTCCATCTGGGCGCGGAAGGCGCGCTCCATGTCGGTCCGGGGCGCGTAGTCGCGCTTGAAGTCCAGTCCCGTCTCGCCGATCGCCGCGCAGCGCTCGTGCGCCGCCAGGGCGGCCAGCTCGCCGGCGTCGGCGTCGTCGAAGCCGGCCGACGTGGACGGATGGCGCCCGATAGCGGCGTGGACCTGCGGGAACGCCTCGGCCGCGGCGAGCGCGGCCCGGCACGAGGCGCCGTCCATCCCGATCGCCAGCACGCGGTGCACGCCGGCGCGCTCGGCGTCGGCGATCAGGTCGGCGTCCGGCCGCGCGCAGGCGTCGAGGTGGGCGTGGGTGTCGATCATCGCGCGCCGGCCGGCCTCAGGCCGGCTCCCCGGCGGGCGTCTTGGGGAACAGGGCCTCGAGCGGCTCCACCGTGACCGAGGTCGCGCCCGCGCCGTAGCGCGCGGCGTCCAGCGCCAGGTCCGGCTGGCGCAGCGCGCCGAGGAGCTTGCGGGTGGTGGCCGGGATGTAGGGGTGCAGCAGCACGCCGATCACCCGCAGCCCCTCGGCCAGCGAGCGCAGGGTGACGTCGAGGTCGCCGGCGCGGTCGGGGTCCTTCGCGAGCGTCCAGGGCGCGCGCTCCTCGACGTAGCGGTTCAGGCGCCGGACCCGCTGCCAGACCTCGTCGAGCGCCGCCGTGACCCCCACGTCGTCGAGCAGCGCCGCCACCCGCTCGGCCAGGCCGTCGAAGTCCGCGGACAGCTCGGGGTCGAGATCGGCGGCGGGGATCGTCCCGTCGCGGTAGCGCAGGAGCATGGCCAGCGTGCGCGACGCCAGGTTGCCGAGCTCGTTGGCCAGCTCGGTCTCGTAGCGGGTCTCGAAGTCGGCGGGCGAGACGCTCCCGTCCTGGCCGAAGGAGACGTCGCGCATGCAGTAGAAGCGCAACGCGTCGGTCCCGAACTTGTCCATCGCGTCGAAGGGGTCCAGGACGTTGCCCAGGGACTTGCTCATCTTGCGCCCCTCGGAGAGCAGGTACCCGTGGACGAACAGCCGCCGCGGGACCTCGAGGTCGGCGGCCATCAGCAGCGCCGGCCAGTAGACGCAGTGGAACTTGAGGATGTCCTTGCCGATCAGGTGGTAGTCGGCCGGCCAGAAGGTGTCGGTCAGGTCCTCGCCCTCGCGGGCGAAGGACAGGGCGGTCACGTAGTTGAGGAGCGCGTCGAACCACACGTAGAAGACGTGCTCGGGGTCCCAGGGGACCTCGACGCCCCAGCGCAGCCGCGCGCGGGTCAGCGAGACGTCGTCCAACCCCTGCGCGATGAACGAGCGGGCCTCGTTGAAGCGGACCGCCGGGAGGACGAAGTCGGGGCGGTCGGCGTAGAGCCGCTCCAGCGGCTCCTGGAACCGCGACAGCGTGAAGAACCAGTTCTCCTCGCGCTCGCGCTCCAGCGGGAAGCCCTCGTGGATCAGGCAGGTGTTGCCGGGGCCGATCTCGTTCTCGGTCTTGAAGTCGGCGCAGCGCGTGCAGTACCAGCCCTCGTAGGTCCCCTTGTAGACGTGGCCGTTGTCGTGGACGCGCTGGAGGATCTCCTGGACGCGCGCGACGTGCCGGGGGTCGCTGGTGCGGATGAAGAAGTCGTTGGTGACGTCGAGCTGGGGCATGAGCGCCTTGAAGCGCTCGGCGTTGCGGTCGGCGAGCTCCTCGGGCGTGACGCCCTCGCGCTCGGCGGCCTGGGCGACGGGCTCGCCGTGCTCGTCGGTGCCGGTGAGGAAGAAGACGTCGTCGCCGCGCTGGCGCATGTGGCGCGCGAGGACGTCGGCGGCGATCGTCGTGTACGCGTGGCCCAGGTGGGGCGCCGCGTTGACGTAGTAGATGGGGGTGGTGACGTAGAAGGGCACGGCGGCCGAAGGCTACCGCCGCGCCGCCGGCGCCCGGACGGGGCGGGACGCTAGGCGCCGACCGGCTGCTCGAGGCGCTTCGCGGTGTCCTCGAGGACGGCCTCGGCGTCGCCCATGACCATCTTGGCGATGTCGCGCAGCCGGAAGATCCGGCCGGCGCCGCCCCAGTGGCCGTCGGGGACCTCGTTGACGAACACCCACACGCGCAGGGCGTTCGCGAGGTCGATCGGGCTGCCCTCGGCCTCGAGGACCTTGCGCGTGAGCTCGGCGACGAGGCCCTCCTTCTTGGGATCGTCGAGCGCGCCCTCGGGCACGGTGACGAGGACGCGGTAGCGCGGCTGGTCGGCCGGCGCCGGAGCGTGGGCGACGTGCCAGTCGCCGGGCGCGACGGGATGGACCACGCCCCAGGTGACCGCGTCGCCCATCGGGTTGCCCTCGCCGACGCCCTCCCACCGCAGCAGCGCGCGCGTCAGCTCGTCGAGGAGGTCGTGGCGCGCCCGCTCGTCCAGCGCGTCCTCGGGGAGGGTGAGATCGATCATGGGCATGCCCGCGCTCCTTCTCGAGAGGGTTCCGGAGGCGCGACGCTATCGAGCCGAGTTGCGAAATGCAACTTGCGTTCCCGGGCGGCCGCCGCGGCGACCTCGCCGCCGCCGGGCGCGCACCAGCGCGAGGCCGGGGACCGACGCGCCGACGAGGGCGAGCCCCGCGAGCACCACCACGGGGAACCCACCCCCGACGGGAGACGGCCGGGTGAGGGGGACGGCGGCGCCCGCCG